>Ga0182011_10001029_pt1 | contig 24404 bp, 14 predicted proteins | sample 711E1DmetaG_FD_120481 | JGI IMG/M metagenome (GOLD analysis project Ga0182011, IMG submission 120481) | Permafrost microbial communities from Stordalen Mire, Sweden - 711E1D metaG | ecosystem: Environmental > Terrestrial > Soil > Wetlands > Permafrost | place: Sweden: Stordalen | collected...
ACGTAGTCGGCCGCATGCAGCGTGATGCCGGTGCCCGCCGCTTTCAGGCTCACCAGCATCACCGCCGCGCCCGTCGCACCCTGGAACGCCTGCACGGGCTTCTGCCGGTCGAGCGTCATGCCCGTGAGCTCAAAGCGCGGCAGGTCGGGGAAGTTCGCCGCCAGCGCCTCCCGCACGCGGTTGAGCAACATGACGAACTGCGAAAAGACCACGACCTTGTGCCCGCTCCCCACCACCTCCGCCAGCTTGTCGACGAGCAGGTTGAGCTTCCCGCTTTCCGTGATGGGCGCTTTCAGCCACGGCAGCAGATCGGGGTCGCAACAAGTCTGGCGCAGCCGCGTGAGGAGCGCCAGGAAGCCAAACGACTTTTCGCGCAAGGCGGCGTCGATGTCGTCGCCGAGCCGGACCAGACCTTCGTTGCAGATCCGCGCGTACTCCGTGCGCTGCAGGTCCGTCAGCGGACAGAGCAGATCCATTTCGACCTTGGGCGGCAGTTCCTGCGCCACCTCGTCCTTGGTGCGGCGCAGCACGAACGGCGCCAGTTGCGCCCGCAGACGCGCCAGGGTGCCGGCGCGGTCGGCGCTCAACACGGTCTCAAAGGTCTGGCGGGTGCCCAGCAGCCCGGGCAGCAGGAAACGGAAGATCGACCACAGATCCAATTGCCGGTTCTCCAGCGGCGTGCCGGTCATGACCAGACGATGCCGCGCCCGGATCAGGCACGAGGCATGCGCCACCTTCGCGTCCGGATTCTTGATGAACTGGCCCTCGTCGAGCACGGCATAGCCGAATTCCACGCGATCGAGCAGGTGCGAGTGTTTGCGGAGCTGGGTATAGCTGGCCAGCCACACGACCGGATCACGCCGCATCGTGAAATCGTGCCCGGTCTTGAGCACATCGCACTCCAATTGGGGGAAGAAACGCGCCATTTCCCCGCGCCAGACCGGCACCACGCTGGCCGGACTGACCACGAGGTGCGGCCGGCCATCCACCGGACGCGCTGCCATCAGGGCCAGCACCTGGAGGGTTTTCCCCAGCCCCATTTCGTCGGCCAGCAGACCGTGGCAGCCCGCGTCGCACAAGTGGTGCAGCCATTCGACCCCGCGCCGCTGGTAGGGCCGCAAAAAATCCGGCAACGTCGGTGTCGCCGTCGGCGGCGCCAGCACGCTCTGCCGCCATGCCTCCGCCTCCGGTCCCAGGACCACCTTCAACCGGTCGTCGTTGAACAACGAAAAGACCAGGTAGGGAGGCAGCTCGCCATCGGCCTGCGTGGTTTCCTCAACGATCCGCTGCCAGCGGGTAAGCGACTCCCATTTCGGGCGGGCGACGGACACGATGCCGAGGCCGGGCAGGATCACCGCCGAGCCTTCGCGCCGCGTGACGGCCGCCACCTCATCGTCCGTCAGCAGGTGCTCGCCGGCGCGAAAGATCCACCGGAGCTTGAGGCCGGAGCCGTTGCGTTTGTCCGCCTGCGCCTCGATTTCGACGGCCCGCTCGCCCTTCGCCAGATCCCGGACGTTGTCGTCGAGCTCGACCGTGAAATAGCGCTTCCACACCGGCAGCACCGTCCGCACGAACTCGGGAATTTCCTTCAGCAGATCAAGGACGTAGACGTGGGACTCCTGCTGAAAGTGAAAATGCGCCTTCCGCGCGTAGGTCGTAAGGCAGATCAGTTTGCCCCGCTCGCCCGAGCTGACATGCGCCGTCGAGGCTTCATCGTCCGGCGCCGCTCCGTTGCCATTGTGGCCGTTGCCCTTTCCATTGCCGCCGGATTGCCCCAAGGCGGGGGAACGGCTTCGGTCCGGATTCAGCCAGCACGCCCGGAAGGTCAGTCCCTCTCTCGTGGTCTGAAAAGCGAGCAGCAGGGGACGGGGCGCTTCACCATTCCCGTTTCTCGCCCGCATCGCCGCTCCATTGCCGTTCCCGTCAAGCGTCGCGGGCGGTTCGGGCGGCAGGTCGCCGGGCAGCGGTGAAATCTCGTCGGCCACCAACTCCTCAATCTCATGCAGGCCGGCCACGGCAATGGCCCGGGAGAGCTCGGCGTCCGTGGACGACGAACGCACGGAAAACCCGTCCAGGCCCCAGTCAATGACCGCGTACTCCTCCTTCTTGTCGACCTTGCGGTGAATGATCGCGTCCTTGACCGTCAGCTCCACCTCGCGGATCTCGCTGTCGCGGTAAATGCGGCGGCCTTGTTCCAGCTGGTTGGCGCTGAAGTGCTCCGACCAGTCCCCTTCCAATTTCCCAAACCAGGATTCCAGGGATTGCGGAGTGTAGATGCGTTTCGGTCCGTGCCTTTGCATCGCGCTTAAAGGGTCCAGCGTAGAATTCACCTTCCCCAGCGCAATCACCAACTGGGATTTCTTTCGGCCTCGCCGATTTGCCATTATCGTCACCCATTCGGCACAGGACTGTCACTTCCGCGTGCGACGCTGGCGGCGACCGAATCTTCCGCCTGAGTGAATATGATGTGAAACTCGCTTTCGTCACCGAAACATTCCCGCCCGAGATCAACGGCGTGGCCATGACCTTTGGAGTCATCGCCCGCGAGCTGGGCCTCCGGAAGCACGAGGTGACGGTCTACCGGCCGTGGCGGCCCGATCTTCCGGGCGACCGCGATCATCCCGAATATCGGGAGATTGCCCTGCCTGGCCTGCCCCTGCCGGGTTATCCGCTCATGCGCCTGGGCTTGCCGGCCCGGCGGCGTCTGACCGCACTCTGGCGCGTGGCGCGCCCGGATCTGGTGCACGTGGCCACGGAAGGTCCGCTCGGCGCTTCCGCGGTGAGTGCGGCCCGGTCGCTGCGCCTGCCGGTCACGTCGAGTTTCCACACCAATTTCCATCTCTACACCCGTCACTATGGCTTTGCACCGCTGCGTCGGGTCGCGCTCGCCTGGCTGCGCCACGTCCACAACCGCACGCTCCGCACCTTCGCTCCGACCGAGGAGCTGTGTCAGGAACTTGCCGCGCTCGGCTTCACCCGCCTCGGCGTGCTCTCGCGCGGCGTGGATACCCAGGGATTTTCTCCCTCGCTCCGCACTCCTGCGCTGCGCGCCCACTGGGGCGCCGCCAATGGCGAAATTGTCCTGCTGCACGTCGGCCGGATGGCCGCCGAGAAGAACTACCCGCTGCTTTTCTGTGCATACGATGCGATGCGCGCCGTCAATCCGCACCTGCGCTTTGTCCTGGTCGGTGACGGCCCGTTGCGGCCGGCCCTGCAGGCGGCCCATCCCGATTGCAGCTTTACCGGATTCATTCCGCGCGAAGCGCTCTCCCGTCACTATGCCTCAGCCGATGTCTACGTGCACGCGAGCCTGACCGAGACGTTCGGCAACGTGGTCACCGAGGCGATGGCCAGCGGGCTGGCGGTCGCCGGATTCGACTATGCCGCGGCCCGCCAATTCGTGCGCCACGGCGAAAACGGTCTCGCCGTGCCCCGCGACGATCCCCATGCTTTGATCGCCGCCGCCACCGAACTGGCGCGCGACGGCGCGTTGCGCGACCGGCTGCGCGCGGGCGCCGCCACTTCCTTCAGCAACCACTCTTGGACCAAAGTCGTTCTGGGTTTCGAAGCTGACTTGCACGCAGCCATTACCGCCAGCCCACCATGACCAAGCTGCTCATCCTCACCGCAGGCTTTGGCGAAGGGCACAACGCCGCCGCCCGCAATCTCGCCGCCGCCGGCAATGCGTTGCAGGGTCCCGGAACCACGCTGTCCGTCGATCTTTTTGCCCTCACTTCGCCACGCTTCAACCGGCTCGCCCGCCGCGCCTACCTCGCTGCCATCAATGGCGCTCCTGGCCTCTGGAGCGCTTTCTATCGGTGGGTCGACCAACATGAGGTCTTTCCCCGGCACCTCTGGCTGCTGCGTCAGGAGTTCCGCCAATTGGATCGGCTGGTGCAACGGGAGCAGCCGGCGGTCGTCTGCAGCACGTTTCCGGTTTACGGATTTCTGCTCGAACGGCTGGCCGGCTCGGGCCGCCTGGCCGCGCCTTTTTATAACGTGGTGACCGATTCGATCAGCATCAATTCGCTCTGGGCGCGCCCCGCCTGCGCGGGCTGGTTTGTCCCCAATGAAGAGACCGCCGAAGTCATGCGCGCACAGGGTGTGCCCGCAGCTAGACTTCACGTCCTCGGTTTTCCCGTCCCCGCCTTTTTCAGCCAGCAAGCCCGCATCCTCAGTCCGCCCGACCTCGCTGCAGGCGCCGCGCCGCGCGTGCTCACCATCATGCACTCCGGCGTCCGCCACGCCTTTGCCACCGCGCGCCGGCTGCTGGAAGAGTCCGACTGGGAACTGACCTTCGCGGTCGGGCGCGATGAACGCCTGCGACAGCGGCTCGAGCATCTCGCCGCCGGGCGGCATCAGCGCACCCAGATCCTCGGCTGGACCGACGAGGTTCCGCGCCTGCTGATGACCCATCACGTGGTGATCAGCAAGGCGGGTGGCGCGACCACCCAGGAGGCCATCGCCGCGCGCTGTCCGATGCTGGTGAATCAGGTCGTCCCAGGACAGGAGGAGGGCAATTACGAATTGCTGCGCCGCCGGGGCGCAGGCGCGCTGGTCGAGACCCCCGAAGCAGTGGTTCAGACGTTGCGGCAGGCGTTCGCCAACCAGGGCGCAGTCTGGCGCGAATGGCGCGATGCGCTCGCGCCCCTGGCCCGGCCCGACGCCAGCCGGGACATCGCCGCTCACCTGCTCGCCAGAGTCGCCCGGGCACCCGTCGCGACCATGCCATGAAGACGCGTTTCATCTTCAATCCCTGTTCCGGCCGGAACCGTCGCCGTCCGCGGCTCGCAGCCGACCTCCAGGCATTTGCCGCCGCGCAGCAGCTCGACGCAGCCATTGTCTTTACCGAATGTCCGGGCCACGCCACGGAACTCGCCCGCGCCGCACTCGCTGACGGTTGCGAACGCATTGTCGCGGTGGGCGGCGACGGCACCATGAACGAGATCGCCCAGGCACTCGTCGGCTCCCCGGCCGCCCTCGCCCTCGTGCCTTGCGGCTCGGGCAACGGGCTGGCCCTGCATCTCGGTCTGCCCACCCAGCCCCGCCGCTCCCTCGCGCTGCTGGCCGACGCCACCGCCCGCGTCGTGGCCATCGACACCGGCACCGCCAACGGCCATCCGTTCTTCAATGCCATGGGCCTCGGCTTCGATGCCGAAATCAGTCGTCGGTTCAATCGCCTGACCCGTCGCGGACTCCTGGCGTACGCGCGCACGGGACTGGCGGCCTTCCTCCGGCACCGCCCCGAGCAAGTTACGGTATCCGACGGCAACGGCACCCGGGAGACGTTTGCCGCCTTCATCGTCGCCGTGGCCAACTCCGATCAATATGGCAACCACGCCCAGGTGGCGCCCGGAGCCCGCGTGGACGACGGCCTGTTGGATTTGGTGGCGGTGCGCCCGCCAGGTTTGCTCGGCGCGCTGCCGCTCGTGGCACGGCTCTTTCTCGGAACATTCGATCAAAGTCCGCGAGTCTGGCGTCTGCGCGGTTCTCACTTTGTCATCGAACGGCCCACGCCCGGTCTGATCCACACGGATGGCGAGACGCATCTGACTGCTGCAACCGTGAATGTCGCCGTCCGCCCGCGCAGCCTGCGACTGCTGGTGGCCGCCGGATGTCGGATCGCCTCCTCCACTTAACCGGATCCATGCAGTTGGACCATGAATATGCACGAAAACATCCTCGCCCATTCAGGGAATGTAGGGTCGGCCCTAGCGGCCGGACCGTTTGCGCTCGGCAATCGGCTCGTCGACAAGCGACGGTCCTACACTTAATTGCATCGATCCGTCCAGCCCCAGCCAACCATGGACAAGAAGCGCCTCAGAGTCCGCACCGTGATCATCTCCGATGTCCACCTTGGCACGACCGAATGCAAGGTGCGCGAAGTGAACCATTTCTTGCGCAATGTGCGCTGCGAGAAGCTCATTCTCAACGGCGACATCATCGACGGCTGGCAGCTCCGTCGCTCCGGCCATTGGACGAAGGTCCACACCCGGTTTGTCCGCCTCGTGCTCAAGATGCTCGAGAAGCGCGACACGCGCATCGTCTATATTCGTGGCAATCACGACGACGTCCTCGCAGCCTTCCTGCCGCTGGAATTCGAGCATCTTTGCGTGGTTGAGGATCACATTCACGAGGGCCTACGCGGTCGCTATTTCGTGCTCCATGGCGACGTGTTCGACACCGTCACGAAGAACTTCGCGTTTCTCTCCCACTTTGGCGACTGGGGTTACCAGGTGCTCCTGAAGATCAACCGGGCCTACAACGCCTGGCGGGCCTGGCGCGGCAAGGAGTACTGGTCGCTGAGCAAGGCGATCAAGGCCCGCGTCAAATCCGCGGTTAATCACGTCTCCAAATTCGAAGACCACATCGCCCAACTGGCCCAAGACCATGGGTGCATCGGGGTGATGTGCGGGCACATCCATACGCCCGCGGACAAGATGATCGGCCAGATTCACTATCTGAATTCCGGCGACTGGATCGAGTCGCTCACGGCCATCGTCGAGCACTACGACGGACGGTTCGAATTAATCGACTACCCAACGTTCCTCCGGGATCATCCCATGCCGGCGGAGGAACCGGCGCTGGACACCGCCGAGCCGGTCGATGCATAAAGGTGCCGGCGAGGTCATTACCGCTCGATGACCCCGGGGCAATTCACTCTACGCCAAACGGAAAGAAATCGTGATACAGGACGATTTTGAAATCGGCGGTGTCCTTGACGTAAAAACGCACGTCGTACGGCCCCGGGGGAAGCGCAATGGCGAACGCCGCCAGATACGATCCGCGCGCATCCGTCGTCACGGTCTGAAAGTCGAAGTATCTTTCCGAACCGCCGCCGGGCACGGGATCGATCAGGTTGGCATTCCCCGCCAGCTTCGGATTCCCATTGAGCGTCAGGATATACGGGTGCGCAGGAAGCAGCCCATCCAGGGCGACCCGCACGACAAATCCGCCGGGGAACGAGCGGTGAAACTGGATCCCGCCTGAGGCGCCCGCTACCAACCGGCCCCACTGCGGGAAGGCGGCAAGGTCGAGCGGAGCGGCAAATTCGGCCGGTTGCTCCAGGTCGGTCCTGAACGCCCGGGAAAAGGCCGCTTTCGCCGCCGCTTGCGGCACGGGCGTCGATGGGTGCAGGACGGCGCTCTCGCCCTTGCCGAAAACGATCACGTTGTGAGCTGGAACAACCCCGCCCAATTGAAGTGAAGCGAGGATCAGCGGGATGGTCATGGGAGGATAGACTGCAATTGCCGAATCGACTGGGTCCCTTGAATGGAGACGCCCGGCGCAGACCGGCAATAAAAGACGCGATGCGCCCAATGTCGACCGCGTAGGGGCGCACCCGGCGTGCGCCCGTAACCAACGACTGGCCCACGGGCGCAGGCAAGCTGCGCCCCTACAGCGGATTCAGAAAAGGTGTAGCCGCGAGCGCCAGCGAGTGGACGGACCATCCGCTCGCTGGCGCTCGCAGCTACGTTCGTGTTCTCGGCCACAGTTCAATTCAATTCGCTCTAGTAATGAAGACCTGTGCTACGGCGTTGGTGATGGAGGTCATTCGTCCAACTGATTGTTGGCCGGTTGAGGGTTAGCTAGCTTGATCGGCCGTTGCGGTAGCCCCTAAGCTTCAGGCGTTCTTAGAAAACCCCTCCCAAAATGCCCCCTGAGACCGTTCCGCCCGAACTGCCGACCCAACTGAGCGCGTGGAAAGATGAAGAGGTCGCCCTGCTCGAATCGCTGGAGCAGATCGAGCATAAGCATGGCTTCATCCCTCGCAATATCGCCGAGGAGGTTTCGCGCGTGCTCGAGGTCAAGCTTGAGCGCCTGCGCAAGCTCCAGATCAAGGTCGAGAGCAACGTCCGCAAGGAGGTGGACACCCTGGTGACGAAATGGAAGGACGAGGAGGGCAGCCTCATCCTGATCCTGCATGAGATTGAAAACCAACACGGCTATGTGCCGCGCGAGATCGCGATGGAGGTCTCCTATGCGCTCGGGGTGAAGCTCGCGCGCATCTACGAGGTGCTGACCTTCTACCACTACTTCAAACTCAAGCCGCCCGGCCGCCACAATATGTCCCTCTGCCTGGGCACCGCGTGCTACCTCAAGGGCGCTCCCGCCATGCTCGCCGAGGCCAAAACCCTGCTCAAGGTCGAGGAAGGCTGCACTACCGCCGACCGCGAATGGCACCTCGATGTCGTCCGCTGCATCGGTTGCTGCGGCATGAGTCCCGCGATGGTCGTCGACGGCAAGACCTATGGCCGGCTGAACGCCTCCGATGTGTCGCGCATCGTCAACCAAACCACCCAGCCCAAGGCTGCGTCATGAACAAGCTCACTTTTGCCGATCTGGAGAAATACGCGAAGACCATGGCCGACTCGGGCCCGAACTGGGTGCGGGTGAGCATCGACACCGGCGGGATCGCGGCCGGAGCCGACACGGTCTGCACCATCTTTGAAAAGGGCGTCGGCACCCTGGGATTCCCGGTCGAAGTCCGCCACGTCGGCAGCCTCGGCTACTCCTTTGCCGATCCGCTCGTAGAGATCGCCCGCGAGGGCATGCCGCGCGTGATCTACGGCCGCGTCGACGATGAGGTTGCCCACCAGATCCTCCAGGACCACCTGGCCGGCCGCCGTTTACTCGACGACCACATCCTGGCCTGGCGCAACCGCGCCCTGACCTTCGACGGCCCCAGCACGCACATCCTGGTCAAGGACACCAGCGCCGAGAAGGGCGACAAGTCCCAGTTCTTCCAGTTCTCCCTCGCTGAGGAACTCAAGCGCTGCAACCTGCAGGACAAGGTGCAGGTGGTGCGCGCGCTCGACATGGGGGTTTATGACGAGGGGGTGGCCGTGCAGTTCCTGCCTTCGCGCGTCACCTATACCAATGTCCTGGCGCCCGATGTGGCCCGCATCGTCAAGACCAGCGTGCAGGGCAAGAAAATCATCGACGACCTGCTCTACAAGAAACCCGACAAACAGGTGCGGGTGGTCATGCGTAACTGCGGCAAGTTCGACCCGGAGAATTTTCAGGACAGCCTGCGCTACGGCGTCTACCAGGGCCTGGTGCGCGTCCTCAGCGGCATGAAGCCGGAGGACGTCATCGCCGAGATGAAAACCAGCGGCCTGCGCGGTCGCGGCGGCGCCGGCTTCCCCACCTGGCTCAAGTGGCAGATCACGCGCGCCGTTCAGCGCACGCCCAAGTACATCATCTGCAATGGCGACGAGGGCGACCCCGGCGCCTACATGGATCGCAGCGTGCTGGAAGGCGATCCTCACAGCGTGCTCGAGGGCCTGATCATCGCGGCCTACGCGATTGGCGCCGCCCGCGGCTACTTCTACATCCGCGCCGAGTATCCGCTCGCCGTGAGCCGAGTGGAGAAAGCCATCGCCGACGCGCGGGCCGCCGGCCTGCTGGGTGACAACATCCTCGGCTCCGGCTTTTCCTTCGACGCCAAGGTCCGCCTCGGCGCCGGCGCATTCGTCTGCGGCGAGGAGACTGCGCTCATCGCCTCGATCGAGGGCAAGCGCGGCAGCCCCAGCCCGCGGCCGCCTTATCCTTCCGAGCGCGGCCTCTTCGGCCAACCTACCGCCATCAATAACGTCGAGACGCTGGCGGCAGTGCCGGCGATTCTCGTGCGGGGCGGGACTTGGTACTCCCAACACGGCGTGGAGAAATCCCGCGGGACAAAGGTCTTCGCCGTCACCGGCAAGGTGAGGCATCCCCAGCTCGTAGAGGTTCCGCTCGGCGTCACCCTGCGCGACATCGTCTTCGACCTCTGTGGCGGCGTCTTCGGCGGCAAGGCCATCAAGGCCGTGCAGACCGGCGGCCCGTCCGGCGGCATGATTCCCGAGCATCTGCTCGACACGAAGGTCAGTTACGAAAGCCTGCAGGAGCTTGGCTCGATCATGGGCTCCGGCGGCATGATCGTGATGGACCAGGACGATTCGATGGTGGAAGTGTCGCGGTTCTACCTCCGCTTCTGCGTTGACGAGTCCTGCGGAAAATGCGCCCCCTGCCGGATCGGCGGCTACCAGATGCTGCAAATTCTTAACCGGCTGGCCCGCGGCCGCGGAGAGAAAGGCGACGTCGAACGCATTCGCGCCATCTCCACGGCCATGCAGAAGGCCTCCCTCTGCGGCCTTGGGCAGACCGCCCCGAACCCGGTGCTTTCCGCCCTGCGTTACTTCGAACCCGAGTTCAAGGCCTACCTCGAAGGCGGCGTCAGTTACGCGCGCAAGATGTCCGCGAACCGTCCCCCCGAGCCCGTCGCCGCCGAACCCGCCAACGCCTGACCCCGCCCCGCCATGGTTGCCACTGCTACTCCCCCTTCCGCTCCGCCCGCCGTCAACGTCAAGATCAACGGCCTGCCGGTCACCATCCCCGCCGGCACGACGATCCTCGAAGCCGCGCGTCAGGTGCAGGTAAAGATCCCGACGCTCTGCAAGGACGACGATCTCCTGCCGACCGCGGCCTGCGGTCTGTGCATCGTCCAGATCGCCGGACAGCCGCGCATGCCCCGCGCCTGTTGCACCCCCGTGGTCGAGGGCATGGACATCACGACCCACAGCGGCGCGCTCACCGACATCCGCCGGACCGTGCTCGAACTGCTGCTTTCAACGCACCCAAGCAGCTGCCTCACCTGCGGACGGAACGGCACCTGCGAGTTGCAGGCGCTCGCCGCCGACTTCGGCATGCGCACCGAGAACATCAAGCGCATCGTCACCCCCATCCCGCCCGACACCTCCAACGGCTCGATCATCATCGACTTCACGAAGTGCATCAAATGCGGCCGCTGCGTGCAGGTCTGCCAGGAGGTGCAAAACGTCTGGGCGTTGTCCTTCCTCGACCGGGGCATCAACACCCGCATGGCGCCCGCCGGCGACATCACCCTCGCTGAGTCACCCTGCGTAAAATGCGGCCAATGCTCCAACCACTGTCCGACCGGCGCCATCGTCGAGAACGACGAAACGCCCGCCGTCTGGGCCGCGCTGCACGACGCGACCAAGTATTGCGTGGTGCAGATCGCCCCGGCCGTGCGCGTGGCCATCGGCGAGGCCTTCGGTCTGCCGCCCGGGACCGACCTCACTGGCAAACTTTACACCGCGTTCCGCCGTCTCGGTTTCAAAGCGGTGTTCGACACGAATTTCTCCGCCGACCTCACGATCATGGAGGAGGCAAGCGAGTTCATCGAACGCTTCGTCCACAAGCGTGGCCAGCTCCCCCTGATCACCTCGTGCTGCCCGTCGTGGACGGACTTCATGGAGAAGGTGCATTACGACTTCATCGACAACTTCTCCACCGCCAAGTCCCCACAGCAGATGCTGGGCGTGCTCGCGAAGACCTATTACGCAAAGAAGCTCGGGCTCGATCCGGCCAAGATCTACGTTGCTTCCTTCATGCCGTGCACGGCCAAGAAATATGAGCTCGAGCGCACCAACGAGATGTACGCCTCGGGCTACATCGATGTGGACATCGCCCTCACGACTCGCGAACTCGCCCGCCTGATCAAGCAGTCCGGCCTCGATTTCCTCAGTCTGCCGGACGGCAAAGCGGACAGCATCCTCGGCGACTACACCGGCGCCGGCGCGCTGTTCGGCGTCACGGGCGGAGTCATGGAGGCGGCGCTGCGCACCGCCTATTTCTTTGTCACCGGCCACAACTTGGAGCAGGTGGAATTCGAGTCGGTGCGCGGATTGCAGGGCGTGAAACAATCGGAAGTCACCATCAACGGCTCGACCATCCGCATCGCCGTGGCCCACGGCCTGGCCAATGTCGAGAGCGTGCTGGAGGAAGTCCGCGCCGCCCGCGTCGCCGGCCGCGAACCGCCGCTTCATTTCATCGAGGTCATGGCCTGCCCCGGCGGCTGCATCGGCGGCGGCGGGCAGCCCTACGGGGTGACGGGCGAGGTGCGGACCAAGCGCGCCGCGGGCCTGTACCAGCACGATCGCGACCGGCAGCTCCGGCTTTCACACGAGAATCCGGAGGTCAAGCGCGTCTACGACGAATTCCTCGGTCGGCCGCTGAGCCACAAAGCCCACGAGTTGCTCCACACGCGCTACACCGCCCGCCCGCTCTACAAACGGTGACCGGCGCATTTCTCACCGCGCTGTTCTTCGCCAGCAATGCCGTCTGCGCGCGGCGCGCAGCGCTGCATTACGGCGGCACGACCGGTAACTTCCTGCGCCTGTTGCTCGCCGCGGCACTTCTTGGGACGTGGGCGCACGCCGCGGGCCAGGGGATGGGCGGCGGCGCATTCGGCTGGTTCCTCGTCAGTGGCGCCGTCGGTTTCGGCCTCGGCGGCCTGACGATGTTTCACGCCCTGCCGTTGATCGGCTCCAACCTGAGCATGCTCATTGTGCAATGCGGATCCGCCGTCGCCGCCGCGGCGATCGAATGGCTCTGGTTGGGCTCACGGCTCTCCACGGCGCAGGCCGGACTGGCCGCGCTGACGCTCGCCGGTGTGGCCGTAGCCTTAATAGGTCCGATGGGTCCGATACGACCTATTGGTCCCATAAAAACCCCGACTGCGAACCCGCCCCGTTATGCCCTTGGCCTCGCCCTCGCCGTCGTGTCCGCCTGCGCCCAGGGCGGCGGCGCCGTCATCAGCCGCAAGGCGTTCGGCGCACTACACGCCCACGGTTTTTTTATGGATGGCGCCACATCGGCCTATCAGCGCGTGCTGGGTGGCCTCGCGGTCGGCACGTTCGCCCTCCTGGTGGTGCGGTGGCGGACCGGTACGGAGCAAAAAATTCGGGAGGAAGAGCCGGTGTCCGCGCCGGCGCAGGCATTGCCGCCCTGGGTGTGGGTCGTGCTCAACACGTTGCTCGGGCCCGTGCTGGGCGTCACCTGCTATCAGTGGGCCTTGCGCGCCAACCCGGCAGGAGTGGTCCTCCCGATTGTCGCCACCGCGCCATTGCTCACCGCACCCATCGCCTGGATGCTCGAGCGAAGCCGGCCGACTCCCCGGTATTGGATCGGCGCCGGGCTCGCGGTTCTGGGTGTAGCCGGCCTGGCGGTGGCAAGATAGCAACTGCGAGTTCCCTTTCCTGTAGAAATAAAAAAATGCACGTTAGCGCCACAATCAAAGGTAGCGCCGGTCTCCGACCGGCGATTTCGCCAGTCGAAGACTGGCGCCACATCGCGGGCCGTTTGGCCAACGTGACAACGCGCTTGCTCGGAACTCTGCGCCCTCTGACGCTGGGAGTCACGTTGCTCACTGCGCTGCGGGCACAGACCACCCCGCCCGCCAATGACGAGCCCGTGCGGCTCGACACGATGATGGTGCTCGGCGATGCCGTGCCCGGCCTGTACGACGCGGCGCCCGCATCCTCCGCCGGCCTTCCTCCCAGTCTCGCCACGACCGTCGCTGACGTTCCCGGCCTGGCCATGCACCATATGGGCGCGGCGGCGGCGGAACCCTTGCTGCGCGGTCTCGGTTCCGACCGTGTCGTGACGACGCTGGACGGTCTGCCTCTCCCCAACGCCTCTCCCACCCGCACGGATTCCCCTCTTGCCCTGATCGGCGGAGGCCTGATTGCCGGCTTTGACGTCAGCAAGGCAGTGCCCTCGGTGACGCTCGGCCCGCCGGCCAACGCTGGATATATTGCGCTGGCGCTCGCGCCCGGCAGCGGCGCCGGTCAGAGCAACCTGAGTTACGCCAACACCGAGTGGGATTTCGATCGCAACGGCAGTGACGTGCTGGCCGGCGCCACCGGTCGGAGTCATGACTGGAGTTACCGGGCCGCGGGCGCCGCGCATTCACTCGGCAACTACACCTCGGGCGACGGCACGGTGGTGCCAGCGGAAGACCGAAACGAGGGAACGGCGCTGGAACTCGGATGGCAGCCGGACCCCAACCATCGGCTCCAGCTCGGGACTCTTTTCTCCCGGCAGGAGCTCGCGGTGAATTCCGCCCTGCCGCTCGACACGCGCGCTACCGACACGATGGCAATGAACGTGGAATACGACTGGGCTGGATCCGACCAGACCCGGATTGCGACCCGGTTTGGTGTCGGACTCACGGATCCCCATCTCGACAACCGGGGTCGCCCCGCCCCGGCCTTGGTCACCGCGGACGGCCGGACTCTCAGCCTCGCCGCGGGAGTTTCTGCGCGTCACGAAACGGCTGGAGGTGATGAAGTTGCGATCGGGGTCGATGCCACCCAGGAGGAACGCCGCCTGGAACGGCATCGACCGGGAGCGGTGGACCTGCTCTGGCCCGATCTCTACCAGCAGGATCTGGGCGGATTTGCGGAGTACACCCGGAAAATGACCCCCGATTGGAAGCTTCGGCTCGGAGCGCGTCTGGACACGGTGAAAAGCGAGGCGCGCGCCGCCGACGGCCTGGCGTTCAATCGCATCATTCGCGATCTTTACGTCGCCTACGATGGCCCCGCTGCCGCCCAAACGAACCAGGACGAACCCGCCGGCGCGGCCAATGTGCTCCTGACCGGACAGCTCGCAATGGGCTTCACCACATCGCTCGGGACAGGCTTCAGCCGCCAGCCGACCGGCGCCACCGAACGGTACCGCGCGTTTTCCGATGCGCTGGACGGCGGATACGAGATTGGAAATCCGACTGCGAGGACCGAAGACAAATACGAACTCGACTGGGGCCTGCACTGGCAGCGGCAGACGTTCTCGGTCAACTTCGATCTTTTCGGCAGTTATCTTCCGGACTACCTGTACCGCACGGTCGTCGGCACAACAACGCCGCCAGCACCTCCGCCACCGGGAGCAGTGGTTTACGGCTATCGGGCGATCGAGGCCGACTTTTGGGGCGGCGAAATGAACCTGCTCTGGCAGCCGGCCCAAGACTCGTGGTTCCAGCTGACCGGGGCCAGCGTGGCGGCCACCGATCGCGATGCGCATCACCAGCTGCCGGAGATTCCGCCCGCAACGCTCGCGTTCGCCGCAGGGCACGCCTGGTCCGGCACCGGTCTCAAGCCGTGGATTGAGTTCGGACTGCGCTACACCGCCTCAAGGAACAATCCGGCGCCGGTCGACATGCCGGTCTTTGCCAACACCTCAGCCTTCACCCTCGGCAGCCTTCAGGCCGGCTTTTCGTGGCGCAGGATCCGGATCTCGTGCGCCGTAGAGAATCTCTTCAACCGGAATTACCACGAGTACTTGTCGCCGCCCGCCGCCGGCAGTCCGGCCAGCGGCGATCTGATCCCGGGGACGCGCATCCCCGGTCCCGGCCGCAGCGTCCTGCTGATGATCAGCTACCGCGGACGATGACTCAGTAGTGTCTAGTTGGAGGGCGCTGCTAGAACGTGACCAGCATTTCCGCACGCAAATAGCTCAGAAGATCCCGCCGCGCATAATAATTTCCCTCGCGCAGGACTTCGGCCCAGACCTGTCCGCTCAGGTGCTTGCTGAATTGGCGCTTCACCCACAATTGGACGAAATTCCCGCGGAAGTGACCATCGCGGCTGAACAAAGCGGGGTTCAGGGTGCGGGTCGGCACGCTCTCGGGCGCGAACCACGCATTGTAGGTCAGGCTGACCGTCGTGCCCTTCGCCGGGACGAAACTCCAGCTGGGCCCCACCCGCAGAAGATTGTTGAGCTGAGCGATCTTCCCGGCGGTTTCCATCGGGTACGAATAGATGTAAAGTTCGCTGAAGCGCGGCCAGCGCCCCCACAGGACGTCGAACATCTCGTCTTTCCCGGTCGTGTTGGGATCGTCGCCGGATAGGTATTCGCCAACGAGGCTCACCTGGTTGTCCATCGGATCCTCGCACAGGTAACTCAGCTTCGCGTTCCAGCCATAAGCTTGGATGTCCCGACGGACCGCGCCGAGGTTCACCGGCGTCCGGACGCTTGAATCCTGTTTCCAGCCCCATTGCCACGCGCCCTCGGCGGAATACCGCCAATGCGGCGCCGGCGTGCCGCTGAGTTTCCCGCCAAGGGTATAAATGTCTCCGCTGTCGCTATAGGCAAACACCGCTTCGTCCCTCTTGTAGATGAAATAGCCGTCCGCCTGGGTATTAGGCAGCGATTTGTTCGACGCATACAGGATCAGCCCCCGCTCGTTCTGCTCCGTCAAGCTGTAAGTGCCTTCGCGGCCCAGGATCGGCAGCCAGGTGTCCGGCCGCGCGTGCTGATCGATGCAGACCAGGTCGAACTTCGTCTTGATTCCCTGTGCGTCCAGCGTCGCCCGGACGCTGTCCAGGAAAAAGGACCACGAACCGTCCGCCGGCGTGCCGTCGGCCACCAGCCACCAGTTCAACGGATCGCCAAACTGCACGTCCTGGCGGCCGGCGGTAATCGTCAGGGGCAGGCCGAAAGCATGCGCCCATTTCAGGTTGAAGTTGTCCAGGATTCCATAACGATCTTCCGTGCCGGTGCCAGGATGCTGTTTGGCGAAAGCCGGCTCCACCCAGATGCGCGGCTCGGCGGCGAGGCGCACATTGAATGTAAAATCCGGGGCGATCGTCGCGGTGCTCCAGAGCCGGGCGCGGATGCGGAAGAGGTCCTGTTCGTGCAACGGGGCCGTCCCATTCAACGTGAGGGCGTTGTCGAAATACTCGTTGCGCACCCGCAGGTCACCGCCCCAGGTCAACCAGGGTGCGGAAGCCGGGGGCTCCGGCAATAGTTGTGTTGCGGGCGCCGGCGACGGGCTCATGCCAGCGGGGGAAGTGGTGGCCGAATTCTGACCGTACGCCATCGTCAGGGTGGCAGCCAAGGTCAGCAATCCAGCGGTAACGCGGACAGGGTGCGTGATCATGAGAGCGGCAACGAAGGGGGTAGACGCGACGGGCCTTAATGAGCGAAAACCAGCCGTCTGGAAACTGCCTTTTTCTGCTAACAGAGTCTCTTCTTCGCTGTAGAAGAAGATCCTCGGCCAGCCCACGTTAGCTGAAGCGCAACCGCCGGTCGAGCCGAGCTACTGCATCGGACACTGGCGGTGACGGCGCACCGCCCTCCAGACACGATGGATTGCTGGAGGGCGGTGCGCCGTCATCGCCGAGATCGTTCCTAACCCCGGCCCGAGCGCAGAACGGAACCGAAGATTCTGCCGGCTCCCGGCTTGAGTCACGACGCCGGTCGGCCCAATAGTCGCCATTATGAGATTCTCCCTGGCGCTTTGTGCCGCTTTCACAGCGGCTGTCCTGATCCCGGAGGCACGGCCTGCGGTCGTCGCCAATCCACTTTTCTCCGATCACGCGGTTCTGCAGGCGGGTCGTGACGTGCCGGTGTGGGGCACGTCCAACAATGGGGAACAGATAACGGTGGAGATTGCCGGCCAGAAAGCCGCGACGACGGCGAAAGATGGCCGCTGGCTGGTGCGCCTGAAGGCGCCGCCCGCCGGCGGCCCTTACACCATGACCATCGCCGGCGAGAATACCGTGACGATCTCAGACGTCCTCGTCGGCGAAGTCTGGGTCTGCAGCGGCCAGTCGAATATGGAGCGCCAGCTCGGCCTCCGGGAAGGACAGAAACCGATTGTCAACTGGGAACAGGAGGTGGCGGCGGCCAATTACCCGCAGATCCGCCAGTTCTACGTGCCGCAGAAGACCGCACTCTTACCGGCGGCATCGGTCGAGGGAAAATGGGTCGTTTGTTCGCCTGGCACCGTGGCCGATTTCACCGCGATCGGTTACTTTTTCGGACGCGATCTATTCCAAGCCCGAAATACACCGGTCGGCCTCATCCACAGCTCCTGGGGCGGAACGCCGGCCGAGGCGTGGACGAGCCAGGAGGCTTTGCGCAAGCTTCCTGATTTCACCGGACCGGTTGACCAAATCAAACAGCTCGCCGCTGACCTCAAGGCCGGCACCTACAATTACGATCGGCTGATTGACGACTGGTACGCCGCCAACGATGTCGGCGTTGCCCCCAAGCCGGCTTGGTACGCACCGGAGTTCGACACCAGCGGCTGGAAACTGATGGAGCTCCCGGTTTTTTGGGAAAAAGCAGGGCTGCCAGACTTCGATGGCCTAGTCTGGTTTCGCCGGACATTTGACCTGCCGCCGTCCTGGGCAGGCGGCGATGTGGAGTTGCATCTTGGGGCCGTCGACGACGACGACACGACGTGGGTCAACGGCGTGAAGGTTGGGGCGACAATTGGATATGACATCCCGCGCATCTACCGCGTTCCCGCTGCGATATTGAAGCCCGGAGGCAACGTCATTGCCGTGCGCGTGCTCGACACCGGCGGCAACGGCGGCCTCTGGGGCGGCGGCAAAGACACGATGCACCTGTTTTCTTTGAAAGAAGATATCCTCACCCCGATTGCGTTGACTGGACCCTGGCAATGGAAGGTGTCGGTTTCACTCGCCGATGTGCCGCGGCCGCCGCTCGATTACCGCGCCAGTCCTGCAGGACCGGGCGTGCTCTACAACGGCATGATCGCGCCATTGCTTCCGTATTCAATCCGCGGAGTCGTCTGGTATCAAGGCGAGGCTAATGTCGGGCGCGAGAAACAATACCGCACCCTCTTCCCGACGATGATCGCCGACTGGCGGCGCGTCTGGGGCGAAGGCGACTTTCCATTTCTGTTCGTGCAGATCGCACCGTTCAAAGACATGACCCCGGAAATCCGGGAAGCGCAGTTGCTGACTTGGCAGCATACCCCGAACACGGCCATGGCGGTCACGATCGACTGCGGCGATGCCGCGGATATCCATCCGGCGCACAAGCAGCCGATGGGGGCGCGTCTGGCGCTGGCCGCCCGCGCCCTCGCCTACGGGGAGAAGCTCGAATACTCCGGACCGGTCTTCCAATCGATGCGACCGATGGGCGGCAGGGCCGTCCTGTCCTTCACTCATCTCGGCGGCGGGTTGGTCGCGCAAGGAGGTCCGTTGATCGGGTTCACGATCGCCGGACCGGACAAGGTGTTTCATCCCGCCCGCGCGGTGATCGAAGGCGACACGGTGGTCGTTTCAGCCGACGAGGTACGGCAGCCGGTTGCGGTACGCTACGGCTGGGCGAACGTGCCCGAAGGCAATCTCTTCAACGCCGCCGACCTGCCCGCCTCGCCCTTCCGCACCGACGTGGACTAGCTGTCGGTCTTCGCCCTCCACGCTGCTTGGCAAATGGCGTTCGCCATTTGCTCCTGGACGAGATCCCTCGGTGGCTGCCACCGCATCAATATGCCGATGGGGCGCTTATCCCCCGCTCGTAAAGCCCGAGGCGTCGGGCAGGTCGCTGCGCATCTGGTCGAGGCCGGCCAAAGGGGTCATGTTTGAATTCTCGACAAGACTCTCCTGAGGTCGGCTTGGTTCACGCCGCCGCGCAGCCGGAGTAAGCGCACGCACTGGGTCACGCTACCCGGGACGCCCATTTGCAGCCGTCCGGCCAGCCAAGGGTTCGATGCCGAGGTCATGATAGCATGCACCCTGCATATTCCAGCCGTCGTTTCCGCACCACGGTCCCGACCCTGTGCCCGCTCGCGTCGCGGTCAACTCCCCTGTTTCCTCCTCAATCGGCCCTGTCGAGAATTCACACATGACCCCGTCGGATCGGTCCCCCGTCGGATCGGCAAGCGCGACAAGAAGGTCGCCAGCTTCGTCACCATTGGCGAACCGGACATTGAATTGAAGGTAGGGCGCGTTAAGGATAACGCGCCCTACCCGCAGACCGCCACCGTCCAAATCAAGGGACTCGACATCTACGATCCGATCAAGGACGAGGTGAAGGGCCGCGACGTGCACGACATCGCGTACTGGATGGTCGATACCGACTACGACGGCGCCAACTTCATCAGTCGCCTTTACGACCACCAGTCGCACCCCTTCAAGATTCGCGACGGCCAGAGAATTGCGGTCCGCGTCATCAGCCAGTTTGGTGCAGAGACCACCAAGGTCCTGAGAGCGTCCAGCCGTAAGCGGAATCGATCGTCCGCGACGCACCCGGCGGCGTCAGCGCGCCGCCCGGGCAGATTTCTCATCATCCAGCCGGATCGGCTGCCGGCCGGGGTGCAGCGGGACCACGCGCCCCTGCCAGAGGAAATTGCCGCTCAGGCCTGGGGGCAGCACGATCTCTCCTTCGATTCCCTTGGCCGTGCGGGTGAAGGCGACCTTTATGTCTCCGGCCGGATGGGGCACCGTGCCCTGCACGTGCGTCAGGTATCCGAGGTGCGGCTCGATCCTGACCGTTTTGAAGCCGGGCGAGGCGGGTTCGACGCCGCAGACGGTGGCCAGAAATTCATAGAGGGGCGAGGCGCTCCACGCATGGCAGTCGCTGCGGGTGGGATCGGGGCGTTCGGCGAAGGTCGTCAGCCCTCGCGCGAGCATGTCGTGCCAGGGCTGCAGCATCGAAACATACTGGTCGCCCAATCCCACTGCTTTCATGGCCCGCAACAGATAAAATCGGAAGTATTGCGTACACTGGGTCAACCCCGGCTCCGTGTTGAGCCGCACCACGAGCGCCCTGGCTTTGTCCCCCTGCACGCAGCCCGACAACACCGCCAGCACATTGGCGTGCTGGCTGAACGCCTTTCGCGCCGGGGTATCGGCCAGCAGATGTCTCGATTCGTCCCAACAATTCCGGAGGGTCGCCGCCTTCAGGTTCCGGGCCAGCTCGCGGTAATGGTCGGCGACCGGTTTCTTGCCGAACGCATCGAACAGCTCCGCGGCGTGATCCAATGAACCTGCCAGTTGCAGGGAGACGATGGAGGAGCCTCCATCGGCCGCACCGTCGGGTTGCCCGCCCAGGAGCTTGTCGTTGTCCCACGGCCATTGATCCGGCCAGTCGACAAAACTCCAGTAAGGCAGGGCGCCCAGCATCCCGGTCTGCGCGTCGAGGCGTTGCTCGAACCAGTCCACGACCGTTTGGATGCCCATCAACCGGGTCTCGATGAAGGTGCGATCGTCCCGGTGCATCCAATAATCGTGCACCATGTCGATCCAGAAGAGCGAGAAGGTGGTGATGATCTGGGGTTTTGAGGACGGAAAGCGGCTCTGGGTCAGTCCCTCGGGGATTCGCGAAAGATCGTACAGCGAGATGGCGTTGCGCAGCAACCGGTCGTCGCCCGCGACGTACAATGACACCAAACCCTGGATACGCGTGTCGCCCACGTACTGCATCTGCTCGTAATAGGGGCAGTCGAAATAGGTTTCGTAGGCGCACAGACGCGCCGTGCGCCAGCCCACCGTCCAGATGTCGGCCAGCCGGGCGTCGTCACAGGCGAACGAGCCGCGCTCCTTGAACGGATAGCCGGTGAAATTCCCGTAGAAGTCGTGCACCGTCAGCGGCTCGGCTGCGGTTTCGATCGTCATCTCAATGTAGCGATACGTTCGGAACCAAAGCGTGGAGAACCGGCGGTCGTTGCCACCATCGGGAACAAAGACGTCACTTTCGCCGATGGCCTCCCGGCCGGCGATGTCGTTCCGGTTGCCTTTCGCCCCGCTCTGGTCGAAGAGCGCCTCGCTGTAGATCAAGCGGACCGTGCCGCCCTTGCCGCCGCTGACCCAAAGCTGGGGGTAGGCGTTGGTTTCGAATGACTGGTCGAAAAGGATGACCGCCTTCGTGTTGGCCGGGACCGTGAGCGGCACGCGGCCGAGGAGAAAACCGGGATCAACCTCAATGCCCTGCGTTCTCCGCACGGCCGCGATCCGTTGCGGAGTCTCCTCCATGAGCGGAATGCTGCGCGGCTCCAGCCACCAGCTGACATCGGTTCCAACTCCATAGGGAAGTCCCTTGACGATCGCCTGCGACTGCAGCCAGCGCGCATCATCAAAGCTAGGTTCCTGCCAGCCCCAAGGATAAGCGTTCCCGTCGATCCGTTCGCCCGGACCCACGACCATGAACTGGTTGACCGACCTGGGAGCCACTCCTTCCGGCGAATAGGCTTCGTCCCGCAGCACTTTCCAGGTGCCGTCCGTGTTCACCGCCTGTTCGCGCGGCGAATCGCCCTGCACGATCAACCCCGTCCGCAGACTCATCTGCGCCCACGGCTTCTCCATCCCGAAGTTCCAAACGACTGCGGCCACCACATTCTTCCCCGGCTTGAGGTAGGGCGCCAAGTCGACCGTCTCGAAACGCCAGTGGAACAAGTCGCCGCGGGCCGGCCCGAGGCAAACGGACGTGCCGTTCACGAAGAAACGGTAGCGATTGTCGGCCGAGAGATGGACGACAAACGAGGCGGGTTTTTCTTCCAGGTTGAAGGACTTGCGAAAATGGAAAACCCCGTAGTCGTTCGGCGAGGCCGTCGGATGGGCGATCCACGACGCCGGCCAGCCTTTCTTCAGCAGGTCGGGATTGATCGGCAGGTTCGAGTCGGCTGCGAAGAGCGGGTTCATGGCGGAGAAAAGCAGGATAAGGGGAAGAAAGCGTCTCATGAACCAAGGGCCTGACAACACCGGCCCGGCAACGTCAAGCGCAACCTGAGGTTGGCCGAATCTCAAGGGAGGAAACGTCGGAGTTGCACCCGGCGCATCATCGTCTTTCCCAGAACACGACCATGCACGATTCACCTAACCGGCCGGCTCCTTCCATCCCGAATCTCAACCGAGCCTCGCCGATGAACCGGGAGCCTCGCCTCTCAGCGCTGATTCCTCGGCACGGCGGCTATCGGAATCTTAAAAGTTTCCGGGTGGCACAGCTGGTCTATGATCTGACCGTCCGGTTCTGCGATCGCTACATCGATAAACGCAGCCGGACGCACGATCAAATGGTCCAGGCCGCGCGCTCGGGAGTCCAGAATATCGCGGAGGGCAGCCAGGCCAGCGGCACCTCAAAGCGGACCGAACTCAAACTCACCAATGTTGCCCGCGCCAGTCTGGAGGAACTCCGGTTGGACTATGAAGACTTCCTCCGCCAGCGCGGACTTGCGCAATGGGACCCGAACCAGCCGGCCCTAAGGCGCTTCAAGGCAAGGCGCTGCGCCACGCTGGAGGAGGTGCGCACGTGGGTGGATGATGAACGGATGCGGGTTCGAACAAGCGCAGACAAACAGGGACAAACACAGACCGACACGGACGAACACGGACCGTTGCGAGCGGAGCCAGCGGCTGGCCCTGTCCGTGACCGCCGGTGTCCGTCCGTGCCAGTCCATGATCGTCCGTTTTCGTCCGCTCAGCTCGCAGCCAACGCGGTGCTGTCGCTGCTGAATTTGTGCTGCTATTTCCTCGACCGACAGCTGGCGGCCCAAGCTGCAGCCTTTGAGAAAGAAGGCGGATTCACGGAACGGCTTTACCGTGTGCGCCACGAACGAAGATAATAAGTGAACCAGCTGACTCCGACGCCGCTCAACCGGCCGACAGCGTCAAATCCGCGCGTTTGATCTCCTTGACGGGCCAGCGGGTGACGGTGAGGCCCTTGGCCGACCGGTTGCTGACCGGCACGCGGCGGAGGTCGAAGTCGAATTCGCGCACCCGGGCGCGGCTGCGCCCGTCGAGCGCGATGTGCAGCGTCGGCGCAATTTCCTTCTCGCTCCTGTTGACTTCGAGGTAGACGACCCGCGAACCGGGTGATTTCGCGAGCGGATAGAGTTTGTCGCGCGTCACTCCGCCAATCTGGAATTTCTTCGCAAACGCCTTCCCGGTCTCCTTGTCCTGATAAACCATCGTGTAGAAGGCGGTGTCGCCGTCTTTGGATAGGACCGCGCAATGGAGGACGTTGGGCCCCATGAAGACCTTGTCCCCCACCCGCGCGACCCGCATCGAGCCGTCCGCCATGATGCAGAGGACGTCGTCGAGGATGGAGCATTCCTGCACGAACTCGTGCTGGCGCCAGTTGAGGCCGATAAAGCCCTCCTCGCGGTTGACGTAGAGACGCTGGTTGGCGGAGACAACCTCGGCCGCGCTGATCTGCCCGATCTCCTCGTACTCGGTGCGGCGCTTGCGCCCCTTGCCGTATTTCTCCTGCAGGGACTCGAACCACTTGATCGCATACGGCGTCAGGTTCTTCAGGTCGTGCTTCACCTGCTTGATCCCCTCCTCGATCTTCCCGATCGCCTCGTCGGCCTGGAAACGGTTGTAGGCGGAGATGCGTTTGATGCGAATCTCGGTCAGCCGGACGATGTCGTCATCGGACACCGCGCGCCGCAGTTGCTTGAGAAACGGCTGCAGGCCTTCCCGAATCTCGGCGAGCACGCTTTCCCAGGTCTTCGACTTCTCGATGCGCCGGTAGATGCGCTCCTCGATGAAGATGCGCTCCAGCGAGTCCCAATGCCACTGCTGCTCCAGCTCGCCGAGCCGGATCTCGAGCTCCAGCTGGAGCAGCGCCCGGGTGCGGTCGACACTGCGCTTGAGGATTTCCCGCACCCCGAGAAACACCGGCTTGTCGTGGTCGATCACGCACGCGGCCGGCGAGATGGCCACCTGGCAGTCGGTGAAGACGTAGAGCTGCTGGATGATCTGCTCGGGCTCGCTGCCCTGTGGAAGGTGCACAAGAAGCTCCACCTTGTCCGCCGTGTTGTCGTCGACGTGCTTGATTTTGATCCGCCCCTTCGCGTTGGC
>Ga0182011_10001031_pt1 | contig 24368 bp, 17 predicted proteins | sample 711E1DmetaG_FD_120481 | JGI IMG/M metagenome (GOLD analysis project Ga0182011, IMG submission 120481) | Permafrost microbial communities from Stordalen Mire, Sweden - 711E1D metaG | ecosystem: Environmental > Terrestrial > Soil > Wetlands > Permafrost | place: Sweden: Stordalen | collected...
ACCCGGCCGACAAGCCGGGCTGCTGGCAAGGAGGGCCGAGAACCGGACCGGAATGTACTGATGTACTTGAGGACCGGAAGCGCAGGCCCGACGCCGCCAGCGGCCCGGATCGTCGGCCGTCGGTACATCGAAGCACCGACGGTGCAATTTTACCCCGGTGGCCAGGCGAGCACCCGGCCCGCTAGGACATGCAAATGCACGTGCAACACCGACTGTCCCGCGTCGGCCCCGGCGTTCATCACAACCCGAAATCCGCCCTCGGCCAGGCCTGACTCGCGCGCCAGACGTGCCCCTACCAGCATGAGCTTGCCTAACAGGGCCGCGTCCGTCTCGTCAGCCGTGGCCAGGCTGGCCAGGTGGCGCGTCGGGATTACGAGCTGATGGAAAGGCGCCTTGGGGTTGATGTCCTTGAACGCGAGCACGTCGTCGTCGCGAAAAATGATGGCCGCGGGGATCTGGCCGTCGCGAATCTTGCAGAACAGGCAGTCACTCATCTTCTTCTCCTCAGATAGGTTCTACAACAGCGCCAGCAGCCGCTGGCGCGTCTCCTCGAATGACGACACCTCGTGGGTTCCCTGGCGCAGAAAAGCCTTGATGGTCTCCATCGCGCCGATGGCCTCGTCGGTGCGCACGTCGCTGCCGGGCTTGTAGGCACCGAGAGCGATGAGGTCACGCTTCTGCTCGTAGGCCGCCATCAGCTCGCGCACGCGCCCGGCGGCCTCGCGGTGCCTTTCATCCACCACCGCGTTCATCACCCGCGACAGCGAGGGCAGCACGTCGATGGCTGGCCAGTGGTTGCGGTCGCACAGCTCGCGCGAAAGCACGATGTGCCCGTCGAGGATGCCGCGTACCTCGTCGGCGATGGGCTCATCCATGTCGCCGCCCGACACCAACACGGCGTAGAGCGCGGTGATGGACCCGACATCTGAATTCCCCGTGCGCTCAAGCAGACGCGGCAACAGGGCGAACACACTGGGGGGAAAACCTTGTCGGGCGGGCGGCTCGCCCGCGGCCAGGCCCACCTCGCGTTGCGCGCGGGCAAAGCGGGTGAGCGAATCCATCATGAGCAGCACGCGCCGGCCGCGGGCGCGGAACCACTCGGCCACCGCAGTGGCCACGAACGCCGACTTGAGTCGCACCAAGCTGGGCGTGTCGCTAGTCGCGCAGATCACCACCGAGCGGGCGCGTCCCTCGGGCCCGAGTGCATCCTCGATGAACTCGGTCACCTCGCGACCGCGCTCGCCCACCAGGGCGATCACATTGACCTCAGCCTCGGTCTGGCGCGCGATCTGACCGAGCAGCATCGACTTGCCGACCCCTGAGCCGGAAAAGAGCCCCACCCGTTGGCCCTCGCCCACGGTGAGAAAGCCGTCGATGGCGCGCACCCCGAGGGCAAGCGGCTTAGTCACCCGCCGGCGGGTGAGCGGATCGGGCGCGGGCCGGTCAACTGCCCATTCCTCAGTCGGGCCCGCGATGGGTCCCTGCCCGTCCATGGGTTTGCCCAGTCCGTCCAGCACGCGCCCCAGAACCCCCTCCCCCACCCGCACGCCAAGCGGTCGGCCGGTGGGGCTCACCACGGCGTCCGGGCCGATGCCCGCCACCTCCCCGAGCGGCATGAGTACGACCTCGTCGCCACGAAAGCCGACCACCTCGGCCTGCAGGCGTGGCTGCTGCGCTGGAGCAGGCCCAGGCATCGCCTCCCGATCGAGAAAGACCAACTCGCCCACGCGAACACCGGGGATGGTGGCACGCACGACCAGGCCGGTCACTTCCGTCACCCGGCCGGCCAGCCGCCGCGGATTGACCTGGTCCAGGGCCTTCAGGGCATCGCCCAGCTCGACCAGCGCAGGATGAATGTCGGATTCAGCCATGCTTGTCTCACGAAGATGGGCCGGCCACGCCCCGCAGGGCCCGCTCCAGGGCGTCGAGTTGGGTGTGAAGGCGCGCGTCCAGACGACCAACCGGGGTTTCCACCACGCAGCCGTGACGGCCGATCGACGGGTCGGCCACCACCCGCACGTCAACCCCGGCCGCCACGCGCGCAAGCCAGCGTGGCCGCTCGCGTTCGATGGCCGCCAGATCCTCGGGATGCGCGCGCAGCACGACCGTGCCGGCCTTGGCGCGACTGGCGTGCAGCGCCTCGGCGACGATCTCGCCCATCAACTCGGGCGAAAGCTCGACGGCGCGACCCACGATTCGCTCGGCCATGCGACGGGCCAGCACGATGGCCGCATCCTTGGCGGCGCAAAGGTCGCGTTCGGCGCGCGCACGCGCGGCCAGCAACAGCTCGCTCACCTGCGCCATTCCTTCTTGCTTGCCAGCCTCGAAGCCAGCGTGCTCGGCGTCGACGCGCGCCGCCTGTGCCCCGGCCCGCAGCGCCGCTGCATCCTCCTCGGCCCGCGCTCGAACTTGTGCGGCTTCTGACTCTGCGGCAAGAACCGCAGCCGGCACCACGCGTCCCAAGCCTTTCTGCAGTCGGCCCATACCTTCGCCTTCTACCACTTCACCCACTGCCGCCCCAGTGTCGCGGGCAAGCGGCCGGCGACCGCCCACAGAGATGCGTCTCCCTCGGCGCACAGCTCTTGGTGAAGCGTAGCACCTCGGCGGGCGACCTCGGCCAGCAGCTCCTCGCAGCCCAAGCGACACAGGCTCGCACCCACAGGGCCCGAGGGTCCCACACAAAGCGATGCCAGCGGAGAAAAAACCCAGCGCTGCAGCTCGGCCACTGAGTCTGGCAGCCAGGCCGCGTCCTCTTTGTGGATCGCGCTGGCACCGTGAGACTGCAACAGCAGCGACTCCACGACCTGCACCCCGGGCAGCCCCGTAAGCAGCACTGGCCAAAGGTCCTCTGGCTCGCTGGCAATGGCCTGCGCGAGCCAGCTCGGATGCAGCCTTTCCATCCCCAGCGGAAAAGGCAAGTTTGCCTCGACGATCCACTCGGCCAGTGCAGCGGCCCGGCCAGAACGGGAAAGAGCGCGGAGGGCCTGCCAAGCCTTGCCACACGCCTGGCGGCGGTCACTGGCCAGGCGAGACAGGACCACATCGCCGGTTGCCAACAAACTCAAACCGAGCAGAAGCCCGCGCTCCTCGGCGTGCAATTCATTGAATTCGAATCCGGTCCGCTCCGTCACGCGGCTAGCCTACCGCAACCAGCCGAGGTTCTGCCAGGACGCAGTCGTCTCATCGGGTCAATTGCGGTCTGCCTCCTAGGATGTGGTATGCCTGCGCGCCTCCCATGAGTAGCTCGGGCCCCGAAATCAACGAAACGCCCCGCCGCAGCGACGTCCGCAACATTGCGATCATTGCCCACGTTGATCACGGCAAGACCACCCTGGTCGACGGGTTCTTGCGCCAAGCGGGAACCTTCCGGCCTGGTGAGGTCATCGCCGACTGCGCCATGGACTCCAACGACCTGGAGCGCGAGCGCGGCATTACCATCCTGGCAAAATTCACTGCCATCACCTGGAAGGGCACGCGCATCAACATCGTGGATACGCCCGGCCACGCCGACTTCGGCGGCGAGGTGGAGCGCGTGCTCAAGATGGTCGATTCAGTTCTGCTGCTGGTGGACGCCTTCGAAGGCCCCATGCCGCAAACTCGTTTCGTCACGCGCAAAGCGCTTGCCCTCGGGCTGCGGCCCATCCTGGTGGTCAACAAGATCGATCGCCCCGGCTGCGATCCCGACGCCGCGGTGAACGACACCTTCGACCTCTTCTGCGCACTCGGGGCCAGCGAAGAACAGCTCGATTTCCCGGTGGTCTACGCCTCGGGTCGCGAGGGCTACGCGGTCAGGGATCTCAAGCACGAGCGCAAGGATCTGTCACCGATGCTCGATTTGGTTGTGCAGGCCGCGCCCCCCCCTCTCGCCAACCTGGACGCGCCCCTGGCCATGCACGTGGCTACGCTCGACTATGACGACTATCTCGGCTACGTGGCCATCGGCCGCATGCTCTCCGGACGCATTCACCAGGGCGAACGCGCCCTGTGCATCCACCGCGATGGCAAACGCGAAGAATTCCGGGTGGCCAAGATCCTGGGCTACCAATCGCTCAAGCGCTTCGAGCTTCAGGAAGCCGTGGCGGGCGACATCTGCGCCATCACTGGCATGCACGACCTGACCGTGGGCGAGACCATCACCGAGATCGCCCGCCCGGTCGTCCTCCCTCTGCTTGAGATCGAAGAGCCCACGGTGAAGATGCAGTTCCTGTCGAACAATGGCCCCTTCGCCGGCCAGGAGGGCAGATTCGTTACCTCGCGCAATATCCGCGAACGCCTGTTCAAGGAGATAAAGTCTAACGTCGCCCTGCGCGTCCTGGAGACAGATTCGCCCGACACTTTTGAAGTGCTTGGCCGGGGCGAGCTCCACCTGTCGGTGTTGATCGAAACCATGCGCCGCGAAGGCTACGAGCTGATGGTCTCCCAGCCGCAAGTGATCTTCAAAGAGGGGCCGAACGGAGAAAAACTCGAACCATACGAGGAACTAGTCATTGATCTCGACGAGGCATACACCGGCCCGGTCATCGAAGAGTTGGGCCGGCGCGGCGGCCGCATGCAGGACATGGGGCCGGCGGGCGAAGGCCGCATGCGCCTGGAATACATCATTCCCTCACGCGGGCTCATCGGCTACCGCTCGCAGTTCCTCACTGACACGCGCGGCACCGGCATTCTCAACCACAACTTCACCCACTACGGTCCCTACGCGGGAACGTTCAAGGGCCGGACCAATGGCGTGCTCGTCGCGCAGGACCCCGGCCAGACCAACACCTATGCACTCTTCTACCTGCAGGAACGCGGAGCCATGCTGTTGCCGCCGGGCGTGCCCGTCTACGGCGGCCAGGTTGTGGGTCTGCACGCGCGTGGCAACGACATCATCGTAAACCCGTCCAAGGCCAAGAAGCTGACCAACATCCGCACCACCGCCGCAGATGAGAAGCTCTTCCTCACGCCGCCGCTCAATCTAACGCTCGAAGCCGCGCTCGAACTCATCAACGAGGACGAGCTGGTCGAGGTCACCCCCAAGAGCATCCGGCTGCGCAAGCGCATCCTGGACCACAACGAACGCAAGCGCGTCGAAAAGCTGCGTGGCCAGGGCGTGGAGGGATAGGCGTGAAGAAGCTGATCTGGCGCGTGACCCTCGGGGTGGCCGCTGGGGTGGCCATCTACCTCGGCTTCTCGGTTTGGGCCGGGGCCCGCAGCGTTGGCCACGCGCTCGCTACCTTCAACTGGGCAGTGGCGTTGATCGCAATCGCGCTAGCCTCGTTCAACTATGGCGTGCGCTTCGTGCGCTGGCACTACTACCTGAAGGTGCTCGGCCTGCAGCAGGTGACGGTCGGGCACAGCTTTCTCATCTTCCTGGCCGGCTTTTCCCTCACCGTCACCCCGGGCAAGCTGGGTGAGGCGGTCAAGGCCCTGCTGCTGCGCGAATCGCACGGCATCCCCGCTGCGCGCACTGCCCCCATCGTCATCGCCGAACGCTTCACCGACCTGGTGGGTCTCCTGCTGCTCGCGTGTGTGGGGGCGTTCACCTTTCATGTCGACCGGCGCTTTCTCGCCGTCGGGGCCGTGGTGATCGGCCTGGGGTTTGTGGCGGTCTCCGTGGAATCCATCGCGCTCTTTTTCCTGCGGCTCTCGGGCCGCCTGCCGGGCGTGCGCGCGTTTGTTGGAAAGCTGCACGAGGCCTACCAGGCGACTTCTGCTTTGCTGCGGCCCGGCCCCTTGGTCGTCGCGGTGCTGCTCTCCACCCTGAGCTGGTACTTCGAGTGCGTAGCGTTTTGGGTCGTGGTTCACGGCTTTCCGGGCGCTTCCGTCGGGATGAAGGCCGGCACTTTTATCTACGCCTCCATGACCGTGGCCGGTGCGCTCTCGTTCCTGCCGGGTGGTCTGGGGGTCACCGAGGCAGGCATGCTCGCCCTGCTCGGGCAGCTTGGCACGGGAACCGGACGCAGCGTGGCCGCGGCTGCCACCTTCGTCACGCGATTGTGCACCTTGTGGTACGCAGTTGTCGTCGGGTTGGTGGCCCTGTTCGCCTTTGCACGGCGGGCGCATGTCCGGGTCCAACTACCCGAAAAGACGACCGACACCACAGTCGCCGCGCCTGGTCAAAAGTAGCGGCCAATCCCGTCGCAGCGTGGGGACCAATCCCGGGCTGACGACTGCCTCAAGTTCTGTGGCCCAAGTGCCGAACAGAAAGACACTCACCAGATGCTCGCGGCGAGCCACCCCTAACCGAGAGACCAGCCATGGCAGACGCTTCCCGCCCCAACATCTTCGAATGTACCCACGGCGCGTGCCGTCGGTTGCCCGGCCCCTGCCCGTACGCCATCTGCCGCTTCAACCTGACAGCGGAGATGCGCGACACCCGCGGGGCCAAACCGGCCCACGCCACTGCACCGATTCTGCGCGAGGCCTGCGTCTTGGAAGCCGCCGAACACGGTGGCATGACCCTGGAGGAGATCGCGTCGCGCTTCGCGCTCACCCGCGAACGGGTGCGCCAGATCGAGCTCTCCGCCTTGCGGAAGCTCGGGCGCCAACTGCAGCGCGACGCCTGGACGAGCGCTGATCCGGTTCCTGAGACATCCAAGGCGGCGTAGCCGCCGGCCTCCCCTATCTCGGCATCGCGCAGCTATTCACGCCCGCTGACGGCAGATAGCATTCGCGCACATAGTCCCGCACCATGCGGTCGGTGTTGAAGCGCCAGCCCAGGGTGCGGATGGCCCGCTTGATACGCGCCACCCAGCCGTGCGGCACACCGTGCTCGTCTTGATCGTAGTAGAGCGGCACCACTTCGGTTTCCAGGACGTGGTAGAGCGACTCGCAGTCGCGCTTGTCCTGTTCGGCGGTCGACACATGGCACACGCCGTTGCCGATAGCGAAACCGTTGAGCCCGTCGTAGGCCTCGGCCCACCAGCCGTCGAGAATGGATAGGTTGAGGCCGCCGTTGAGCAACACCTTCTGGCCGCTGGTTCCGCTCGCCTCCTGCGGCCGGCGCGGAGTATTGAGCCACACGTCCACACCCTGCACCAGATGGCGAGCTACGTTGATGTCGTAGTCCTCGACGAAGACGATGCGCGCGCGCAAGTCCGGGAGCAAGCTAGACTGATAGACCGTGCGCAGAAGCTCCTTACCAGGCTCGTCATCCGGGTGCGCCTTGCCCGAAAAGATGAGCTGCATCGGCCGCTGGGGATCGAGCAAGAGGCGTCGCAGGCGGTCCATATCGGTGAACAGGAGATTTCCCCGCTTGTAGGTAGCAAATCGGCGCGCAAAACCGATGGTGAGCACGTCGGCATCCAGGGTCGTCTTGGCCGCCTCGATAAGCTCTTCGCTGTGGTTATTGCGCCGGCGCTGAGCTTCCGCCTCACGCCGGACAAAGCTGACCAGAGTGGCCTTGAGCGTGCGGTGGGTCTCCCACAGCTCAGCATCGAAAACGCTGTCGATGCGGGCCCACATCTTTGGGTCGGGCAGGTTCTCTCCCCAGTCGGCGCCAACGTGTCGGTTGTATAGCTCCTGCATGGCGGGAGCCAGCCAGGTGCGCACGTGCACTCCGTTGGTGATGTGACCCACCGGCACCTCGTCTTCACGGTGGTGCGGCCAGAGCGCCTGCCAAGCTCTCCGGGTCACCCGGCCGTGCAAACACGACACCCCGTTCGCGTAGCGCGACATCTTGAAGGCCAGCACGGTCATGCACAGAGCTTCATGGGCATCCTGCGGTCGCACCCGGCCCAGCCCCAGGAACTCCTCCTTCGACAAACGCAGCGAGTGGCGCAGCGGTTCCAGGTATTCCTCGACCAAGTCGGGCGGAAAACGATCGTGGCCCGCGTCCACCGGTGTGTGGGTGGTGAAAACCGTCGACTGCGCCACGTCCTGGGCCACCTTCCAGAAGTCCGCCCCGGTTTCCTCCATGCGCAGGCGCGCGTACTCGAGCGTGGCAAAGGCGCTGTGGCCCTCGTTGAGGTGAAGCCCGCTCCAGTCGATGCCCGCGGCACGCAAGGCGCGGATACCGCCCATGCCCAAGAGAAGCTCCTGCCGGATGCGCACACCTTGGTCGCCAAAATACAGCCGCGCAGCCAGTTTGCGGTTCTCCTCGGAATTGCCATCCACGTCCGTGTCGAGTAGCAAAAGCTGGTTGCGTCCCACATTGACCTGCCAGACCTGCGCGAACAGGCGCTCACGGCCGAGAGGCACTTCGATGATGAGGGGTTTGCCATCCCGGCCCTGCTTGCGCGTGGCCGCCAGGTACTCTTCCGCCGCACTCTCGTATTGGGCGTGCTGCCGACCTTCGGCATCGATCTGCTGGCGAAAGTAGGACTGGCGGTAGAAAAGACCAACCCCCACCAAGGCCAGGCCGAGGTCAGACGCCGTCTTGACATGGTCCCCGGCCAGGACGCCCAGACCGCCACTGTAGATGGGCAGTGACTCGTGAATGCCGAACTCCGCCGAGAAGTAGGCCACCGGCCGCACGCGCAAAGGCGCAGCCTCGGTCTGAGCCCAGGTGTGTGCGTTGGGCGACACGTAGGAGTGGAGCTCACGGTGCACCCGGTCGGCGCGGGCGCGAAAAGCCGCATCCTGGGACAGATCGCGCACGCGTTCCGGGCTAAGGCTCTTCACCACCTTGAGCGGGTTGTGCTTGGACGCGCGAAATCCCTCCGGATCGATGTCGCGAAACAGCTTGATGACGGATGGGTTCCAAGCCCACCACATGTTCATCGAGAGTTCATGCAGTTGGTGAAACAGCTTTTCTTCGGGCGACATAGGGGAGGGAGTTTGTCACAAACCAGGCGCGGGACCAATTCGGAGATATAATGGGGTGGCCAATCTAATGGACCAGCCTCGCCTCCTAGCCTTCATCATGGCCGGCGGAAAAGGGGAGCGCCTCTTCCCCTTGACCCGCGACCGTGCAAAACCTGCGGTTCCCTTCGGCGGACGCTACCGGATCGTCGACTTCGTGCTGTCAAACATGCACAACTCGGGGGTGCGGGCCATCTACGTGCTCACCCAGTACAAGGCGCAGTCGTTGGTCGAGCATGTCCAGCGCACCTGGGGTGCGCGCAGCACCCACGCTGACTTCGTGACCATCGTGCCCGCGCAGATGCGCACGGGCGAAAGCTGGTACCGGGGCACCGCCGATTGCATTCACCAGAACTTCCACCTGGTGGAGATCTTTCGCCCAGACGTGGCCCTGGTTTTCGGCGCCGACCACGTCTACAAGATGAACGTCCGCCAGATGGTCGACTTCCACCGCAGCAAGGATGCCCTGGCCACCATCGCCTGCATTCCTGTCCCGGTGGGCGATGCCTCGGGCTTCGGCATCGTCGAGACCGACGCTAGCGGTCGGGTGACCGGCTTTCAAGAGAAGCCCCTGGAAAATGTCACGCCCATCCCGGGCGATCCCACGCGTGCCCTCGCCTCCATGGGCAACTACACCTTTGCTCCCCTCGCGCTGCACGAAGCGCTGGAGGCAGACTCCCGGCTGGACACGCATCACGACTTCGGCTGCGACATCTTGCCTTCTCTGGTCAAGACCGGCCGCGTGTACTGCTACGATTTTTCCCACAATGTGATCCCTGGTGTCACCGCCGAGGGCGAACAGGGCTACTGGCGCGACGTGGGCAACATCGAGTCGTACTACGAGGCCAACATGGACCTGAAGAACGTCGTGCCTCGCTTCAACCTCTACAACTGGGAGTGGCCCATCATCAGCCAGAACTACCCTGATCCACCGTCCAAGTTGGTGTTCGACGATGAGCGACGGCGTGGCATGCTGGTGCAATCCATCATGTCCAGTGGATGTGTGATCGCGGGCGGGTTCGTCAAGGACTGCGTGCTCGGCCGAAACGTGTGGGTCGATGAGGGCGCGGAGGTCCGCGACAGCGTCCTGTTCGACAACGTCTATGTCGGTCGGGGCGCCCGCATTCAGCGCGCCATCATCGACAAAAACGTTCGCGTCGCTCCTGGTGACCACATTGGCCACGATCTGGCACGGGACGCCGTCCGCCACCACGTGAGCGAGGGTGGGATCACTGTCGTGGGCAAGGCGGTGGACACCTGGCTGACCCGCGCCCGCGATTTCTAGTGCCGCTCCCATGGCCAAGCCCCGTCCCCTAGCCCTCGTGGTTCACGGCCACTTCTACCAGCCGCCGCGCGAGAACCCCTGGACCGACGAGGTGCCTCGTGAACCCGGGGCCGCGCCTTTTCACGATTGGAACGCGCGCATCCACGCAGAATGCTATCGTGCCAACGCCTACGCACGGATTGTCCACAGCGCGGAAAAGATCAAAGCCCTGGTCAACAATTACGATCGGCTGACCTTCGATTTTGGCCCCACCCTCGCGCGCTGGATCGAACGTCACGATCCGCAAGCCAACCGGCGCATCCGGGAAGGCGATGCATCCCAATACCGACGCTTGGGAAAGGGCGGTGGCTTGGCGCAGGTCTGGGCGCACCCCATCACGCCGTTGCTGTCGCCGCGGGACCGGCAAACCCAGATCGCCTGGGGCCTGCAAGATTTCCGCAGCCGCTTCGGCCGTGACGCCGAGGGTATCTGGTTGCCTGAGACCGCGGTGGACACGCCCACGCTCGAGGCGCTCATCGACGCACAAGTCCGCTTCACCATCTTGGCGCCCGAGCAAGTCGCGGCGGTTCGGCAGCCAGGCAAGGACTGGATCTCGGTCAACCCGAACACGCTGGATACCGGACGCCTTTACCGCTGGCTGCATCCTGACGGCTCGGGACGCTCCATCGCCCTGGCCATCTTCGACGGGCCGGTCTCGCGCGACTTGGCCTTCGGCACCGCCAGCCGCGACGCCGGCACCTTCCTGGCCGCCGTGCGCAGCGCGGGCGATCGTTCCAGCGCGGAAGGCCGGCGCCTGGTGCTGGCGGCCACCGACGGCGAGTTGTACGGCCACCACAAGAAATTCTCGGATCTGACCCTGGCCTACGCCACCCACGTTGCGGCAGGCTCGGCAGGCATCGAGGTCACCAACCTGGCGACGTTTCTTGCGCGCCAGCCTCCCACCTGGGAAGCCCGGCTGCACCCGGGCCCCGACGGCGAGGGAACCGCGTGGAGTTGTTCGCACGGGGTGGGCCGCTGGCGCCGGCACTGTGGCTGCGCCATGGACACCAGCCGGGGATGGAGCCAGGCCTGGCGCGGCCCTCTGCGCAAAGCACTCGATCGGCTGCGCGACCGGGCGGCTGATTTTTTCGCAGAGGTGGGGGACAAACTCTTCGCGGATCCCTGGCAGGCCCGCGATGCCTACGGCGAGATCGTGGATGCGTCCCCTGAGGAGCGCCTGCGCTACCTGCAGTCCATGGGCCGCGGTCCACTCAGACACGGCCAGACGCAAGCCGCGCGGCGCGCACTCGGGCTGATGGAGATGCAGCGATCTTTGCTTCTCATGTACGCGAGCTGCGCCTGGTTCTTCGACGACATTGCGGGTCTGGAGAGCATGATCGGCTTGCGGCGCGCGGCCCACGCCATGGATGTCTGGCACGGGTTGGGCGGCCGCCCGCCTGAAAGTGCATTCTTGGACATCTTGGCGCAGGCCAAGAGCAACCAACCCAGCCTCGGCACCGGAGCCGATGTCTTCCGCCGGGCGTGCCAAGCGCGCGTCACCCCGGCCCGCGCCCTTGCGCGCGCGGCCTTTGCTGCCCTTGCCTCAGGGCCGGCCACGCCGCGCGAGGTGCCCGGCTTCGACATCGCTATGGTTCCCCGGCCCTCTGCTCCGACCGAGCTGACGATGGCCGGCCGGGCCACCGTGATACACCGCCGGACCGGCGAAACCACCGAGCTTGCGTTCTTCGCCCAAGATGACGGCAAGGCGGGTTTCGCATGCCAGATCGGCCAGGAACGGCTCGCCCTGGCCGACCTCGACCCCGACGCCGCTTTGGCCCTGCGTGTGGGTGCCCTGCCCCGCCTGGCCGGGCAGGCCACCACCACGGCCGGCTGCCAAGAGCTGCTGGACGTGGCCGATCTGGTAGGCCCGCTGTCCGACGACGAGACCGCCTCTCTGGCGCGCCTCTTCGCAATCGCCCTGACCAGGTTCCTCGAGGCTCTGCCGCCCAGCTCGGCCAACCGAGCAGCCTGGAGAATGGCTCTTGTGCTGGTCAAGCGTGCGGCCCTGCGGCCCGACAGCGAGCATGCCCTTCGCGCCCAGGAGGCGGTGTGGGAACACCTCTCCATCTTCCGCGCCAACCGCCGCCGTCCTCCCCAAGCCCTACGTGATCTCGCCGAACAGCTCGGGTTCGACATGGCGTTCTAGCCCGCATCACCCAGGCCTGGACGCCCAGCTCATTGCCAATTTCCTAGCCATCATTGGAGCGAGCATGATCTACGAAGACATCCTGAAGAACCCCGACCAATGCAGCTTCGCGGTTCACTCCCTTGGATCCTGCAGCGAAGTTTCGCCTTTGCGGGGACGCCGATTCGTCGACGATCAGGAACAGATCACCTTTGCCAGCCAGGTGAAGAACATCTGTTCGCTCCAGCAACGCGCCAAGGTATTCCCGGCTTTCCAGAAAGCCGGGCCGCGCGCGAAGATCTTCCATTGCCCCGCAAACACGCGGGCCGCCATCGTCACCTGCGGGGGGCTGTGCCCCGGCCTCAACAACGTCATCAAGGGTCTGGTGACGGTGCTCTTCCATGACTATGAGGTCACGGCCATCAAGGGCTTCCGGTACGGTTATCAGGGCCTGGTGGCCAAATACCGCCACGCCCCGATGGACCTGACGCCCGGGCTGGTGGACGAGATCCACAAGAGCGGCGGAACCATCCTGGGCTCGTCGCGCGGCGACCAAGATCCCGGCGCCATGGTCGATACCCTGGAGGCAATGCACATCAACCTGCTGTTCTGCATCGGGGGCGACGGGACCCTGCGCGGGGCCAAGGCGATAGCCGACGAGATCGCGCGCCGCAAGCGTCCCATCAGCGTCATCGGCATTCCCAAGACCATCGACAACGATCTGCGTTTCATCGAAAAGACCTTCGGTTTCGAGACCGCGGTCCAGGCCGCCGACGAAATCATCACTTGCGCGCACAATGAGGCGGAAGGCGCCGACAACGGCATCGGGATCGTGAAACTGATGGGACGCGACTCGGGCTTCATCGCCGCAGCGGTGACCCTGGCCAACTCGGTGGTCGACTTCTGCCTGGTGCCCGAGATCAACTTCTCCCTGGAGGGGGAACACGGGCTGTGCAAGGCGGTAGAGCGCAAACTTGCCGAATCCCGTCACGCGGTGATTGTGGTGGCCGAGGGCGCGGGGCAATCCCTGTTCGCCGGGGTGCAGGCGAAGAAGGACGCCTCGGGCAACCTCCTCAAGCACGACATCGGGGTGCTCCTCAACGACGAGATGGGCCGGCATTTTAAGAAGCTGGGCCAGGACGTGTCCATCAAGTATCTCGACCCCAGCTATCACATCCGCAGCGTGGCCGCGAACTCGGCCGATGCGATCTTCTGCTACCTGCTAGCCGAGAACGCCGTGCACGCGGCCATGGCGGGCATAACCGGCATTGTCATCGGCCACTGGAACAACTACTTCACCCATGTCCCCATCGAGCTGGCGACCGGCGAACGTCAGAAGATCGATCTGGACGGCGCTCTGTGGAATGGCGTTCTGAGCGCGACCCAGCAGAACATCTTCTTCAGGATCTAAGTTTCGCACCTACGGCGGGCGCAGCTTGTCGCAGACGGCCGTGCTAGCCACGGGCGCGCCGGCGATAAAGCGACCGTCGCGGTATTCGCCCTCGGCGGCCCTCAAGCCAGACTTGTCCCACTGACTCCAGCGGCCATCCGGAAGACCGGCCGAGAACTGTCCCTCGATCCACACTTTGCCGCCGGGAAACCAGGCGGCGAAAGGCCCCTCTGGCCGGCCGTCGCGAAATTCACAGATCTGCCGCTTCTCCTTGCCGCCGGGCTGAAACTCGATGTACTGAGCACGCCGGCCGTCCTTGCTGCGACACCAATCGAAATGGCCGGGCTTTGACTGTTTCCCGTCAAGTGACATGCCCTCGGGACAAACGCGCGGCCCCGGGCGCTGACACGCCATGAGATCAAGACAGGCAATCGCAAGCAGGGGGAGAAGATGCCGGCACATAGAACGTCGCCTCTCATACAAGCATCGGTAGGTTGTGCCCGGAGGTCAAGTCCCGCCGGGCTATTCGAGAAACGGTTTCAGTCGCACCCGCTCGACCTCGATCGGCGTCGACAAAATGGCCTCTCCCTGCCGGGCGAACCACTCTGGATCGTCAGTGGTGGCGTAGTGCCGGGTGCCGTTGCGCCAAAGCCGCCGCTCTATCTCGGGGTGTCGCACCAGCCAGTCGGCCAAGCGATCGGCGACCAGCCCGCCTTGCGCGATGATCTCCACTGAGGGCGGCACCATGGGGCGAATCGCAGGCAGCAACAACGGATAGTGCGTGCACCCGAGCAGTATGCGACTCGGCGGATCAAACGCCCTGAGCAGCGGATCCAAATCTTTGTGCAGAAAATACTCAGTGCCAGGGCCTGATAGCTCACCCGCTTCGACTAGAGGAACCCACAGTGGGCAAACCCGCTGAATCAAGCGCAGCCCGGGCGCCAATTTTGCCAACTCCAGCGCGTAGGATCCCGACGCCACCGTGCCCTTCGTGCCCAACACCGCCACTGTGCCGGTGGTCAGGGCCGGCGCAGTCACGCCCGGAATGGCGCCCGGGGGCAGGCCGGCCAGCGCCTCGGCCGACGGTCTCACCACACCCAGAATACGCCGGTCGGGCCGGTGCGCGGGCAGGTGCCGTTGCTGGAGGGTGCGCAGAGCCTGCGCCGAAGCGGTGTTGCAGGCCAACACCACCAAGGGACAACCGGCGTCGAAGAGAAACTCCACCGCCTCGCGCGTGAAACTGTGCACGACCTCCAGACTGCGGGGACCATAGGGGTTGCGCGCGCTGTCGCCGAGATAGAGGTAGTCATAGACGGGCAGCCGCTCAAGCAGCGCCGACAGTACTGTCAGACCTCCGAAGCCGGAATCGAATACCCCAATCAATTCAGTCCTCCAGTAGGGACGCGTAGTCGTCCGACAACATGAACGCAATGGTCTCCCGCAGGGCTGTCGAGCTGCGGACCCGTTCCTGCCGCGCGCCCTGCTCGGCTGGGGAGGTTCCCTCGTGCTTCAACTGACCGGCCAGCGCTCGCAGCGCCACCAACGGGCTGCCGCAGCAGAGCAGTCCGACCCGGTCGGCGGTGTAGCGACAGCCGCGCACGTAACCTTCCAGGTCGGGCGGCCGCGCCAGCGCCTCACCCGCATCGACCAGCAAGTCGGCGCGAACCTTTCCGGTGGGCATGAACCTGGCGATCTGAGGCTGGGACAAAAGCGTCGCCCATCTGGCTGCCCGATCACTCTCGCTGTCCTGTCCGCCTACTTCCCCGTCGGGTGCGCCCGTAGACACCGCGCGAATCACCCCGCGCAGAAGTCCGCGCAAGTTGTCGAGTGACAGGCGCGCCACCGCCAGCGTCCCCGCCCGCGCCTGCTCCAGTGCGCGCCCGACCAAGAAGCGCAGCTCGGCGACATCCAGCTCCTCAGCCCTCTGTCCCATGATGACCGTGAGCGGCCGGGAAGCGGCAAAGGTGACGTCCGCCCCCTCGCCCCGCACCACGGCTCGCAGAACAGGAGCCCCCAAACGGTCGCGCAGCTCCTGGAAAACCGCCTCGGCCTTGGACCCTAGCGGTGCCCCCTCAATCGGACCGCCGCCGGCATGGGGCACCTCCGCCAAGGCCGGTGCCAGCGCGCGCAGGACGTGGCGTAGTGGCCCGCGGCACAGGGGATGCTCGACCACCGAGGAATTCCACGCCGCCGCGAGCGCAGAGTTATGGGCGCCCAGGTTCGCAATGCTGCCCTTGCACGCCAAGTCCGGGTCGAGGAAGAGCGCCAGATCCCGCGCCGCGCGCGCGAGGGCCAGCCGGCCGCATCGCTGTTGCAGATAGGCCGAGAGCAGCGCCAGGCCAACATCCGCCGGGTCACCCAGCACGCCCCTAAGCGCGGCGGCGCACAAGTCTGCTTCGAATTGCAGCGGGGTTGCCATGCGCATGGACGCAAAGACCGCGTCCAGTTTCTCGAAGACGCCTCGATCCGGTGGCAGCCTGCGCATGCCGCTTTCGCTGCCGCCAGCCCCGGCCATGCCGGGCAGGGCGGGCTTGCACGCCAGGTGGGCCAGCTCGCCCAAACGGCGTGCTATCGGGTCCGCCTCGAACTGCACCTCGGCCAGAGCGCTGCGGGTCAATTCCTCGTCCTTGCCTACCAGGATGGCGGCCAACGCCACCACGAACGGGAGGTCAGTCTCGCCCGACGGCGACTTTTTGTGGCTGCCAATCAGGCCACTGCCCACCTCGGCCAGGTTGGCGAAATCTCCCCGCTCCCAGTAGTAGGTCACCAGGCGAGCCAGGGTGGGGGCAAAGTTGGGATCCAGATCCGAGGACCGCAGGTACGCGTCGTTGGCCCCGTCGAGGTCGCCCAGCGTGACCCGCAAAATCTCTCCCCTGCGATACAGCACCTCAGCCCTCTCGTGTGGATCGACTAGCTTGCGGGCCAGTCGCTCACAGCTCGCCGCTGCTTCGCGATGCAGGCCCAGCCGTTGGTAGGTGTCCACCAGGCATTCGAGAACTCCCGTGCGATCGGGATCGCTGGCCAGCGCCATCTCCAGGTTCTGCTGGGCGGCCACCAGATTCCCGAGAGCTAGGTAGGTCTCGCCGAGTCGGTGCCGTATGTCGGTCAAGCGCGCAACCGCATCCCGCGGCAAGAGGCGCAGCACCTCCTCCAGTTTCGCGGCGGCGCCAGCACGGTCGTTGCGCGCAAACGCAAAGCCCGCCAGCGCCTCGCGCGCGCCGGCGTGCTGGGCATCCAGGCGGGCAAGCTCCTGATAGGCGTTCTCCGCCTCCCCAAGCTCACCGAACATCTCGGCCAGCTCCGCACGACGCAAGGCCAGCAGGTCAGGAGCGATAACGGCAGCCGCATCAGGCAGCGTGGCTAGGCGTGCGTAGGCCTTGTATGCCTTGTCCCAGTCCTGTGCGCAGTAGGCCTGCTCTGCCTGCGCGGCCAGTGCGCCCGCATGGTCGGGCTGAAGCGTGAGCGCCTCATCAAGCAAGGCGCGCGCCTCGTCGAGTTGGCCCCGCCCGGCAACAAGCCGCGCCTGCACGGTGAGCTGGCCGGCGCGAGCCTGGGCTCCACTATCGAGCGCGTTCGCACGCGCCAACTCCTCCTCGGCCCAAGCAGCGTTCCCTCTTCGCTCTGCGGCTTCGGCCTGGGCCAGGTGCCAGCGCGCATGACAGGAAGGAGGCAGCCCAGGCACTCTTTCCAACAAGCCAGCCCAGGCTCGGTCGCGCTCCTGTACGTCAGGCAGCCGACCGTACACGGCAAATAGAGACTCGGCCAGCGCCGCATCGGTGGGATTGGCGTTGTGCAGCTCCTCCAGCATCGCCCGGGCTGTTGCCGTCGATACCGTGGGATGCACTACCACCGCCGCCAGCCGTCTATCCACTTCCTCTCGCGCCGCGCGGTCATCCTTGCGCAGGGTACGCAGGCGTTGCCAGCAGGCGATCGCGTCGATGGTGTCACCGGCCTTCTCCGCCAAGTCGGCGCGCAGACCGAGCGCGTCTTCGGGCAAGAGGGCGCGCCCCACCGCCTGCAGAAGCGCAAGCGCGGCGCCTTCGCCATCGGGGCGGGCCAGGTGCAGCCGGGCTCGCTCGACTAGCAAAGCCGCAGCCGCCGCTCCGTCGGTCTCGCCGTCCACCTGTTCCAGCAAGAGGACATCCGCCTCGTCAAGCGCACCCTGCTTGGTCAAGAGATCGCCGAGCGCCTCGATCGCAGCGCGGGAGCCGTCATCGGCCAAACGCCGTAGGATGGATTCCGCTTGGGCACGGCCGTCATCCTTCTGCGACAGCAGGCCGGCCAACTCCAGCCCGATCGACTCGCGCTCTTGTCGCGAAAGCGCATCCTGACCCTGGAGGACCGCCCACAAGCGATCGAGCAGCGCCGCCAACTCATCGCCGCGGGATTGCTGGCGACAAATCGCGGCCAGACATTCAAGGCCGCGTACATGGTCGGAAGCCTGCTCCAAGAGGCGCCGGCAAGCCGCTTCCGCCTCGTCGAGCTTGCCCATCTGCTGCAACACCTCGGCCAGCGCCGCCGTGACCTCGATGCGCGCCGGGCCCTCATCCAGGGCTTGCTCGCGCAGAACCAGGCACTCGGCCAACTGGTTCTGCCGACGCAGCGCCTGCAGAGCCTCGACTAGGAAGTAAAGGGGTGCCCCATCGGGCTCGAGCGCGAGGGCCGCGGCAAGCGAGGTCTCAACCTGCTCCGTCTGCCCCGCGGCCTGCGCTGCCTGTGCGCTGCGCAGGTGGGCCTCGCCCATCACGGCGATTGTGCATGCCGGACGGGTCAGTAGCTCTCGATACTCACGCTGACTCTCCTCCCAGTCCCCCATGCGCCAAAGCAGACGGGCAAGGCCAAGACGCGCCTCCGCATTCCCCAAGTCGAGATCGAGCAACACCTGGTAGGTGGCCAACGCATCCTTTTCGTCCCGCAGCCTTTCTCCCAACACCGAGCCCAACCGCTGCAGCAGCACCTTGGCCTCTTCTGGCCTGACCTCGGCCAATCGCCGGTGCAACACCTCGGCCAGCCCGACCCAGTCGCCGGTATCGCCCGCGATTGCCTCCAGGGCGTCGAGCGCCGCCGCGCAGGTCGGATCCACACGCAACGCCGATTCCAGCAGGTTCACCGCCTCCTCCACCCCCGGCGACGTCTCATTTACCAGCCGAGCCGCCTCACAGAGGCGCGCCGCCCGTTGTTCGCCCGAATCTGGGGTGCGCGCATCGGCTGCCCACGCCGCCAAGGCTTGCGCCGCCGCTGCGGCGTCGCCTCGTTGTGCGTATGTGTCCACCAGACGCTGCCAGGCCGCCTGCGCGATCGGGCCCGGCGCTTCGCCCTGCAGACAGTCGTTCAGCCATTCGATGGCAGCCTCCTCGTCTCCCAACACCAAGCACAACCCGGCCATCTGGCGTGCCGCTTCGGCACGCGGCACAGCGGGATCCGGCCAATTCTCGCGCGAGAGCAGCTCATCGAGGCCATCCACCGCCTTGGCGCAAAGATCCGGCTCGCCCGAGGCTACTGCCAACTCGGCTATCTCAATGGTGGCGCCCACGTCGTCTGCCGATCCGGAGTTGCCGTCGAGCGCCCGCCGCCCCAACATGGGCAGGATCTCGTCCCAGCGACCTTCCGCCCCAAAACGCAAGGCCAGGGCACGAACCGCGGGGCCAAGCCTCAGGCGTTGGCCGAGCGACTCTTCCAGCACCTTGCCGGCACGATCCATCTGCTCGGCCCGTGCCCATTCGCGCGCCGCCGCCAGCAAGGCAGCAGCGCGGTCCATGTGCGAGCCGTCGTTACTGTCGGCCAAGCTCTCGAACAACTCGGCCGCCTGCACAGGGCGACCATCCTCGCTCGCAGCGACGGCTTCGGCCAAGAGCGCACTGGCAAGTCCTGGCCAGCGTTCCAGCGCGGCCGAGGCTGTGGCCTCGGCCTCGGGCAAGGTCTCTGCCGCCGAGGTGAGCAGATCGAGCAAGCGAGCCGTTCCCGCTTGATCTCCGGTCTCCAGCGGTGCCGCCTGTCGATAGCTGTCAAGTGCGCTCGCCACGTCCCCGGCCAGAAGCGCGCTCTCGGCCCCCGCCAGCCGGCTCATGGCCGCAGTATGCTCAGCCAGGCGAGGCGACATGACCGGGGATCTCACTGACTCGGGGGAATCCTGGGAGGAGAAGAAAGCAACCGTGAGACGTTGCGACGCCGACTCGACGCACAAGGCGGTGCCATCCAAGTGCCGACGCTCCGGCATCCGCCACCCGTGCATGGGCAAAAGGGCCAGCAAAGCCAGCTCGCGCACATCGATCTCCAAGTCAGTCGCACCCTCGAGATGCAAGAGCGGTGCGACGCCCTGGTCAAGCTGGCGCGACGGGGCAGCGCCCAGGGCCGTGAAGAGCGCGGTCACCAGCAAGGGCGGGGGCACGGGAAGAAAGCCGTACACCCGCACGTCGAAGATAGAGAAGCGGGCGCGGCCCGGCTGCACCATGGTGAGCGCACCGGTAGCGGTGAACTCAGCCTGCCGATCCCCGAGCACAGCCCGCGCCCCAACGCGAACCAGGCCATCGTGGAGTTCCACCTGCGGGCCGAAAAGGCCATAGTCCGCCAGGCGCGCCTCCCGCAAGAAGCCAGCCAGATCATCGGCCGCGAACGACACCGCCATCTCGCGCAGCCTGAGGCGGTGATTCTTGAACCGGGTCACTCCCCCTGACAGATCGAACGGGAAGCGTAGGTCCGGGATCTCCAACTCCAACTTCTCCACCCGGCCAAACGCAGAAAGGTCCCGACCGGCCAAGCTCAGAAGCCCTCGCCCCTCGACGAAGGTGAGTCGGAATGCCCCTTCTGTGTCAGCCATGATCCGCCTTCACACCGTCATTGTAGAACAGGCGGCCGCGGCGTCCACCGAAGGTGACGAGGAGCAAGACGCTGAACAAGACGCCGAGCGCCGCGGCGAGAAGGGGCACTTGAATCATGAGGGTGGAGGCCAGTTGGGCCAGGGTGGCTGCAGTGGGCGGCGCATCCCCGGTTCGTGCATGCGCCTTGGCGGCCACTTGCTGCAACACCGGCACCGCATCCGCCACCCCCCCGCGTACGACCGTGAGCACGAAAACCCCGCTGCCCACGTGCAAAGCCATTCCGGCCCAAGCAGCGAGCACGCTGGCACGGCGACCCCGAGGATCGTCGGAAAACACCGCTGCCACGGCGAAGAGGAAGACCAGCGCCAGCGCCAACCGGGCGGCAGCCTGCACCGTGGCTGCGACGGGGTGAGATCGATCCACGGCCTCGTCGAGGGCGAGCTGCCCGCGGATGAGCACTTCCTGATCGGCATCGGCCAAGCCTTCCAAGCGGACCTCGGCCATCGATCGGCCCGTCACCATCCGGCGTAGGTCAGTCAGGCTGCCAAGAAACAGACGCGCGCCAGCCAGCAACATGAGCACGGCAAGCACGGTGACCCAGCGAGGCCGGCGCGTCGGCTGCCGAGATGCCTCGCCGGAAGGCGGCCTCGGCCCCTCCCCCGGTCCATGGTTGGCACTCATTGGCTCGGGCGGTACCTCACGAATTCACCCGGTCGCGTGGGGAGCCCGCCGGCCTTCGGGACGGACAGCCCACCCCGCCCACCCCGCGCGCTTCGCGCGCGCCCTCGCCGGCGGCGTACCATCGCGCGAGGCCGAGCGCGAGGGCGCGAGCGTAGCGAGCGGGTGTGGTGGGGAAGGCGCAGGTCCCGAAGTCCCCGAAGGGGGAAGCGAGCGGGGGGGGGTGGCGGGGGGGGCAGAAGGGTTTGGGAACCCTTTCAGGGTTCCCATGTTAGAAACGCGGCGGGGAACAGGGCTCATAGGCCACAGCACCCTCGGGCCCGCCCTCGTAGCGCAGGAGATCCAGGTTCACGTCGATCTTCCTCGCTTCCTTGGCCTCCAGACAACGCCGCCGGGCCCAGTCCATCACCACCGCCTGGCCTTTCTGCTGAGCAGCATCGGCTTCCATCCGATGCTCCTCTTTTGCGAACTCGTCCATGTCGGGCCTCTGGCGATCCTTGAGCCTGACCACGATGAAGCTGCCCAGTTCCTGGAAAGGTCCGCCGAGTGGTGCCTCGCTAGTCAGCGCGAAGGCCGCTTTGGCTACGCTGGGCGCGGGGCCAATGCCCTGCACCATGGACCCACGGCGCGCATAGAGGCCGCTTTCCTCCGCGTGGAGAGTGTTGCTCTTGCCAGCTTTGTCATCGTTGTCAGGGGCCGGGAAGAGATCCTTCAAGCTCTTGCCGGGCTCTGCCTTGGCCTTGGCCAGGGCTGCCTCGGCCTCGGCCTTGGCGCGCGCCTGTGAGCGCTCCTGGCGCAACTCGGACTCGGCGATCTCCAGGCGCGCCTGCTCGAAGGGAATCTCGCCCTCGCGGGTGGCCTCGGGCACAACCAAGGCCAAACCGCCCGCGATCTTCACCGGGCCGACCAGGTCGCCGTCCTTGGCCGCCCACACCTTGTCTTCAACCTCAGAGCCCAACGTCGTACCGCCCTTGCGTTGCCATCCCAAATCCCCACCCCGCGCCCGGCTATTGGCATCATCAGAAGACGCCTTGGCCAGCTTGGCCAGGGACTCGCCCTTGCGCACGCGCACCGCCAGGGCATCCGCCCGCTTCCCCATCTCAGCGATCTTGTCGGGATCAGCGTCACTGGGAACCGCGACCAGCAGGAAGCGCAGCCTGCGCTGCTTGGGCTGCTTTTCATAGAGCGCCATCTTTCTTTGGTCATATAGCTTCTTCAACTTGTCATCGTTGGCCTTGGCGTAGGTTGCGATCTCGTCGGGCCGCAGTTCAACCTCGTTCTCGTAGCGGTGGATCGGGAAACGCAGGTACTCCAGGTTGACCCGGTCGGACTGGCGCAGGTAGTTGTCCTTGACTTCGTCCGGCGACACGGCAACCCCCGAACGCAAGAGATTCCGCATGCGGGCCGCCATGAGTTCGCGGCGCTGCTGCTCGATGAAGGACTTGGGCGACATCCCCAGGTGGTACTGCACGAACTTGCGGAAGGCGTCGTAGGAGAACTTGCCTTCATGCTCCACGTAGGGGAGCTTCTGCTCTCGCCCCATACTGAACATCTTGGCTTCGGCGATGAGGTCCTCGACCTCTTCATCGCCCACGCGAAACCCCAATCGCTCTGCCTCGCCCGCCAGCAGCTCACGGTCGATCAGCAGATCCATGATGGTTTCTTTCAGGCGGATCTCCTTGGCCTGCTGCGGAGAAATCGATCCCGCGTTGAGCATGGTGTAGGCGTAGGTCCAATCCTTGAGGGTCAGGGTGTGGCCATCCACCCGGGCGGTGCTCTCGGTCACCCGGTTCGGCATTCGCATGCCACAGCCGCCGATGGACTGCGGGCCAAAGTTGACAATGAACACAACAATCACGATCGAGAACAGCAGGTAGATGAGCAGGGATCGGGATTGTTGACGCATCTGCTCGAGCATTTAGCAAGGCCTCCGTTTCACTGGGCTCTATAGGGCCAAAAGGTGCGGCAATCTAGCACGGCCGCGGCGGAAAGCGCAGCACCTTGCGTGGCTGGCTTCTAGTGACGCGAACTGCGGTTGGCTTATCGGGCCGCTGTGTGATAATACCACTACTGCGGCGGCTCGGCTCTGCGCGTTGTATCGGCAACCAGGCCACCCACACACGGCACAACTGAATGCTCCTCGACTGGGTCTATGGGCTCTTCTCGAACGACCTTGCCATTGATCTTGGCACGGCGACAACGTTGACGTTTGTGCGCGGCAAGGGAATCGTGTCGAACGAGCCGTCGGTGGTGGCGGTTCAGCGCACCGGCAACGGAACCAAGAAGGTGTTGGCCGTGGGCAAGCAGGCCAAGGAGATGTTGGGGCGCACACCTGGAAACATCGCAGCCGTGCGACCCATGAAGGACGGTGTCATCGCCGACTTCGAGGTGGCTGAGGCGATGTTGCGTTACTTCATCACCCGCGTGCACAACCGGCAGACCCTAGTCAAACCGCGCATCATCATCGGCGTCCCCTCGGGCATCACCGAGGTCGAGAAGCGCGCCGTGCGCGATTCGGCCCTGGCCGCCGGCGCGCGCGAGGTCTACCTGATCGAGGAACCCATGGCGGCCGCCATCGGCGCCGGCCTGCCCGTCACAGAGCCTTCGGGCAACATGATCGTCGACATCGGGGGTGGCACCACCGAGGTGGCGGTGATCTCGCTCTCCGGCATCGTCGCAGCCCGGTCCATCCGGGTGGCAGGCGACAAGATGGACGAAGCCGTGGTGGCCTACATCCGGCGCAAGTACAACCTGCTCATCGGTGAGCGCACCGCGGAGCTGGTGAAGAAGCAGATTGGCAACGCCTACCGGCTGGACGAGATCGAGTCCATGGAGATCAAAGGCCGCGACCTCATCGCTGGCGTGCCCAAGACCATCGTGGTGACCAGCGACGAAATCCGCGAGGCGCTGGCCGAACCGATAGGTGCCATCGTGGAGGCCGTGCGCTCGGTGCTGGAACGTACCCCTCCCGAGCTGGCCGCCGACATCGTAGATCGCGGCATCGTTCTCACCGGCGGCGGTTCGCTCTTGCGTAATCTGGACGTGCTGCTGCGGGAAGAGACCGGGTTGCCGGTCATGGTGTCCGACTCGCCCGAGTGCGCCGTGGTGCTGGGAACTGGCCGCGCCCTCGACGAGCTGGCCCTGCTCAAGGAAGTTGCCCTGCAGTAGTTTTCCGTCTCGCGTGGCGTTTCGAGTGGATCGTCGGGTCTCCCCGCCCTAGATTGCAATCGCTGTGAACGCAGGAATGCT
>Ga0182011_10001033_pt1 | contig 24343 bp, 21 predicted proteins | sample 711E1DmetaG_FD_120481 | JGI IMG/M metagenome (GOLD analysis project Ga0182011, IMG submission 120481) | Permafrost microbial communities from Stordalen Mire, Sweden - 711E1D metaG | ecosystem: Environmental > Terrestrial > Soil > Wetlands > Permafrost | place: Sweden: Stordalen | collected...
GCTCAGGCACAGCAACACGGAACGGGACCGCAGCGCGCTGCATCCGTGCTGACCGGACGGAGCTCCACGCCGCGCACGGCCATTTCGGCTTTCTGCGCCCACTTCCCGGTCTCGACCGTCTCCTCGATCGTCGGGGCAAAGGAACACCTCTTGGAGGCCGTCATCGAGAGCACCACTTACGAGTGCATATTCATGGGCAACTCCGCAAGCGGGTGGGAGGTCATCATCTCGCGGAAGGCCGGCATCCCGGCCGCCCAGCTGGCCACGCTGAAAGCGGCCGAGGCGAGAGTCGCCGCCGAGTCGGGCAAGGGCGCGAAGCTCATCTTCACGGCGTTGCCCTCCATCGGCAAGACGGCGTTCAGCTGGACTTACGCGCACTCGCTGAACGGGGGCCAGCTCGTCGGCGTCGCGGACAACAAGGGGACCACCGGCTTCGGCACAGTCATGGGCCGCGGGGCGAAGACCTTTGGTACCGCGGCATCGCACGTGACCGTCCTCGAACACCTGCTCGCGCTCGACATGGCCGCCTGAGCACCGACCCTGGATCTGACCGCGCCGTCTAGTCGAGGACTCGGCGCGGTACGGGGGGCTACGCCGGACCGGCGCCGCCGGCCGGTACCTTCGGCGAAAGTGGGAGGATGCGGCTCGATGCAACCGGGAGGCCGGCTCGATCTGACGGTGGTCGTCCCGTACTACAACCCGGGCCCCAACCTGGCCGGTCACATCGCACAGGTGATCGAGTTGCTGCGCGATCGCGGGGTCAGCTTCGAGGTCATCGCGGTCTCTGACGGCTCGACCGACGGCAGTGATGCCGGCCTTGCAGAGCTCGGCCCTGAGGTTCAGGTCGTGTACCTGCCGGTCAACCAGGGCAAAGGCCACGCGCTGCGTGTGGGTCTCGGTCTTGGCCGAGGTAGCTACCTCGGCTTTATCGACGGCGACGGGGACATTCCAGCCCCGGTGTTGGGTGAGTTCGTCAGTTGCATCCAAAAAGAGCGTCCCGACTTCGCGATCGGGAGCAAACGCCATCCCGAGTCGGTGGTCGTCTACCCACGACTACGGCGCTTCTACTCCTGGGGATACCAAGTCCTCACTCGGCTGTTGTTCGGCTTGGACGTCACCGACACCCAGAGCGGGATCAAGCTTGCCCGGAGGGAGATCGTCACCGAGCTGCTCCCGATCCTCGAGGAGGACGGCTTCACTTTCGACCTCGAGCTCCTCGCCGTCGCCCGGCGCCTCGGCTACACACGCGTCGTCGAGTTGCCGGTCGAGATCCGGGAACGCTTCTCGTCCACGGTGTCTCCCAGGGCAGCTTGGGACATGCTCGTCGACACTGTGCGTCTGACATGGCGGCTCCGGATCGCGCACCATTACGACCGGGCGCTTGCCGCCCAAAGGCGGGCAGGCCAGCCACCACGGCCTCCCGAGGCGCCCGCCGCGGACGCGGCTGCGGGAACCACGCCCTAGGCCACGGGCCCGAGCCTTTCCACGACCCAGTCGACGCAAGCCGTCAGGGCCTCGACGTCTGCGGGCTCGATCGCGGGAAACAATGCCACTCGCAGCTGGTTCCTCCCCAACTTGCGGTAGGGCTCGGTGTCGACGACGCCGTTGGAACGCAGGACCGAGGCCACCTCGAGCGCGTCGACGGGCTTGTCGAAGTCGATGGTCGCAGTGACGTGGCTCCGCTCGGCCCGATCGGCCACGAAGGGCTGCGCGAAGCTCGACCGCTCGGCCCAGCCGTAGATGATCTCAGCAGAGCGGTCCGCGCGCGACGCGGCCCACTCGAGGCCACCGCTGCCGAGGAACCAGTCCACCTGCTCGGCGAGAAGGAGCAACGTGGCGAGAGCCGGTGTGTTGTAGGTCTGTTGGAGGCGCGAGTTCCCGATTGCGATCTTCAAGTCCAAGAATGCGGGCACGAACCGTCCCGTTGTGGAGAGACGCTCCACGCGTTCGATCGCCGCCGGGGACAACAGCGCGAGCCAGAGCCCGCCTTCGGACCCGAAGCACTTCTGCGGCGCGAAGTAGTACGCGTCGAATTCGCCGGCCTCGACCCGCAGCCCTCCCGCGGCTGAGGTCGCGTCGACGAGGACGAGGCCGTCCGCCACGGCTCCGTCTGCTCCGCGAGGTCGCTGCACAGTTGCCTGTACGCCGGTCGAGGTCTCGTTGTGGGTGAGGCAGTACGCGTCCACGGCCGGGTTGGCGACCGGCCGCGGGTAGGTGCCGGGCGCGGAGACGAGGACCTCGGGGTCGTCGAGGAACGGCGCCGCCCGGGTGCACTCAGCGAACTTGGAGGAGAATTCGCCAAACGACAGGTGCTGGCTCCTCGCCTCGACGAGACAGAACGTGGCGGCGTCCCAGAAGGCCGTCGTCCCGCCGTTTCCCAGCACGACCTCGTAGCCCTCCGGCAAATCGAAGAGCTCTGCCAGGCCGGAACGGACCCGCGCAACCACGTTTCGAACACGCGCCTGGCGGTGGCTCGTCCCGAGGTAAGTCGGTGCTTCAGCCTCGAGCACTCCCACCGATTCGGTCCGGACCTTCGACGGTCCGGACCCGAAACGGCCGTCTGCTGGTAGCAAGTGCTCGGGAATCACGAGTCCGGCCAAGGTGAACCTCCTGGGAAAGTCGGTGGGTCGGTGGACCCGGGGGCATTGCACCGACTTCCACGGCGCCGGGTGTGGCACCTCGGAAATCGCAGTGCGGGAACTTGTGCAAGCATAAGCAGATGGCGACCTCACCTCCATTTGATCGATCGTCGGCACCCCGCCGTATCTCGCGTCGCGTTGGCGGCGTGGCGCCGTCCGCCACTTTGGCCATAGATGCAAAGGCCAAACAGCTGCAGTCCCAGGGCGTCGACGTCGTCGGCTTCGGGGCCGGAGAGCCGGACTTCCCGACTCCGGCTGCCATTGTCGAGGCTGCCGTCGCCGCCTGCAGCGACCCTCGCAACCACCGTTACACCCCGACCGGAGGCCTGCCGGATCTCAAGGAGGCGATCGTGTCCAAGACGGCGCGCGACTCCGGCTTCGAGATCGCCCCCAAACAGGTGCTCGTCACCAACGGCGGAAAGCACGCCATTTACAACGCGTTCGCGGCGTTGCTCGACCCGGGCGACGAGGTGCTTGTCCCGGCCCCTTACTGGACGACCTACCCCGAGGCGATCCGTCTTGCCGGTGGCGTCCCTGTCGAGGTCCCGACCGGCTCGGCGAGCGGCTTCAAGGTAACGGTCGATCAGCTCGAAGACGCGGCAACGGACCGGACCAAGGTGCTGTTGTTCGTCTCTCCCTCCAACCCGACCGGGGCGGTCTACAGCAGGGACCAGATCGCCGAGATCGGTCGCCTCGCGGTCGAGCGCGGCTGGTGGGTGCTCAGCGACGAGATCTACGAGCACCTCGTCTACGCGGGCCATGTCCAACATTCGATGCCCGTCGTGGTTCCAGAGCTCGCTGACCGCTGCATCGTCGCCAATGGCGTGGCCAAGACGTACGCGATGACCGGCTGGCGTGTCGGATGGCTGATCGGTCCGGCCGATGTCGTCGAAGCGGCCACGAACCTCCAGTCGCACGCGACCTCCAATGTCAACAACGTCGCACAGCGTGCCGCGGTCGCAGCGCTGACGGGGGACCTGGTCGCGGTCGGCGAGATGAGGGCGGCCTTCGACCGGCGTCGCCGGACCATCTTCCAGATGTTGTCGGAGATCAAAGGGGTCTCGTGCATCGAGCCGGAGGGAGCCTTCTATGCGTTCCCGTCCTTCGAGGGCATCCTCGGGCGCGAGCTCAGGGGCGCAAGACCTGCGACCACGCTCGAGCTCGCCGAGCTCGTGCTGGAGGAGTCTCGCGTCGCCTTCGTTCCCGGCGAGGCCTTCGGGGCGCCCGGCTACGGTCGTTTTTCATACGCTCTGTCGGACGCCGACCTCGTACGGGGTATCCAGCGTCTGGGTGAGCTCTTCTCGGAAGTGGGTGATTAGACGATGGCAAGGATCCTTGTTACCGAGACGCTTTCGCCGCGCGGGCTCGAGCTGATGGCAGCGGAAGGCCACCAAGTCGACGTGCAGCTGTCGCTCACGCCGGCCGAGCTCGTCGACGCCGTGGCCGGAGCGGCGGCTCTCGTCATCCGTTCTGCAACCCGCGTCACAGCCGAGGTGCTCGATGCCGGACGCGACCTGGTTGCGGTCGGGCGCGCGGGCGTAGGGCTCGACAACGTTGACATCCCCGCGGCCACTCGTCGCGGCGTCATGGTCGTCAACGCCCCGGAGTCGAACATCCTCTCGGCCGCAGAGCACGCGGTCGCGCTGTTGCTTGCGCAGGCCCGCAACATCCCCCAGTCGCATGCTGCCCTCGTCAAAGGACGGTGGGAGCGATCCAAGTGGGAGGGCGTCGAGCTGCACGGCAAGACGCTCGGGATCCTCGGGCTGGGCCACGTGGGCTCCCTCGTGGCCCAGCGCGCCGCCGCCTTCGGGATGCGGCTCACCGCATATGACCCGTACGTGACCGCTGATCGGGCGCGCACGATGGGGGTCGAGCTTCTTGGCCTCGAAGAGCTCTTCTCCAGTGCCGATTTTGTGAGCATCCACCTGCCGAAGTCGGCTGAGACCATCGGGCTTGTCGGCAAGGAGCTGCTCGCCAAGGCGAAGCCCGGCATCCGCATCGTCAACACCGCCCGCGGTGCCATCCTCGACGAGGAGGCGCTTGCCGATGCCATCGCGTCGGGCCAGGTCGCCGGTGCCGCGCTCGACGTGTTCTCCACCGAGCCGTGCACGTCCTCGCCCTTGTTCGAGCTCGACCAGGTCGTTGTCACGCCGCACCTCGGTGCCAGCACGGCCGAGGCGCAGGACAAGGCGGGCGAGCAGATCGCTGAGCAGATCGTGCTCGCGTTGCGGGGCGAGCTAGTGCCCTATGCGGTCAATGTCGCCGCTCCCGGAGCCAGCGAGGGCGTGCGACTGTTCGTCGGGGTCGCGGAGCGACTGGGCCGCTTGCTGGCTGCGTTGTGTGAAGCTGTGCCAGGCCACCTGGAGGTCGAATACCAGGGCGACCTCGCAGGAGAGGACACGCGGATTCTCACGCTTTGCGCGTTGAAGGGGATATTCGCGGCCGCGATCGAGGAGCCCGTCTCGTACGTGAACGTCCCGCACTTCGCCAAGGACCGTGGCTTGGAGGTGCGCGAGTCCTCGACGACGGTCGCCGGCGACTACCTGAGCCAGGTGACGCTCCGCGGTGGCGGCCATACGGTCTCAGGGACCTTGGGGTGGACGGGCACCGAGCGGATCGTCATGGTCGACGATCACGCCGTCGACCTCCCGTTCGACGCGAACCTGCTGATCGTGCGCAATGACGATCGCCCCGGGATGATCGGACTCGTCGGATCGGCTCTGGGTGATGTCGGGGTCAGCATCACGAACATGGCCGTCGGCCAGACTTCCGGCGGCGGCACGGCCTTGATGGTGCTCTCAACTGATCGTCCGGTCCCCTCCGAGGTGATCGGCCGCGTTCGGGCCGCGGCCGGCATTCTCGAGATCCACAGCCTCGCCGGCGCCTAGCGGCGGTGCCCGACCTCAGCGCGGAACACTTCCGCCAGGTGATGGCGCATGTTCCGACGAGCGTCGCGGTCGTCGCCGGGGTTGTCGACGGCCGCCCGAAGGGGTTGTCGGTGGGGACCTTCGTCCCGGTGTCGCTCGACCCCCCGCTCGTTGGGTTCTTCGTCGCTACGACGTCGAAGAGCTGGCCGCCCATCGACACCTCGGGGTCGTTCTGCGTCAGCGTGCTCGGCCACGACCAAGCCGAGATCTCGTCGCGCTTCGCTGTGAGCGAGGCCGACAAGTTCGACGGCGTCGAGTGGCATCCGGCACCATCGGGGAACCCGGTGCTGGTGGGTGCCGTGGCCTTCGTCGACTGCGACATCGAACGGGTTGTCGAGACCGGTGACCACTTGCTCGTGCTCGGCAGGGTGCGCGAGATGGGCGTCGAGACAGGCCATACCCCTCTTCTCCACCATCGCAGCAGCTACCGCGGCGTCGCCGAAGGCGGTGACCGGGCCGCAGGCTCGGAGTAGGAGCAGAGGCCAACGGGCACTACACGCTTGACGGATCACGACCTGTCCACCACAATCACTGGTGACATGACGAACGAGCGGTTCATCCGGGTCCTCCTCCTTACCTGACGGCGAGCGCCTTTTCGCGCTCGCCAACGCCTCCTGCGCCTTCGGCCAGGAGGTTTTTTGTTGGCCGGGGGCGGTTTTCGGGCAACGACGCGAAGACTGGCAGGAAGAAGGGCTCGGTTGCGCCTCGACAATGGAGCGAGCGAGCGATGAGCGACAAAGTGGTCATCTTCGACACGACACTGCGGGACGGCGAGCAGTCGCCGGGGATCTCCCTCGACCCCGGCGAGAAGCTCGAGATCGCCGAGCAACTAGCGCGCCTCGGCGTCGACTACATCGAGGCCGGCTTCCCTGTCTCGAGCCAGGGAGAGTTCGAAGCCGTCCAGTTAATTGCCCGCACTGTCCAAGGTCCGGTTATCGCCGGGCTTTCGCGAACCCAGCTGGCCGACGTGGACCGCTGCTACGAGGCGCTGCGTGACGCGGAGCGCAGCCGCATCCACGTCTTCATCTCGACGAGCCCGAGCCACATGGAGCACATGTTGAAGATGAGCGAGGATCAGGTGCTCGAGGCGGTGCGTATGGGGGTCGCGAGGGCTCGTGAGCACACCACCGATGTCGAGTTCTCACCCCAGGACGCGACCCGCACGCCGCTCGAGTTCATGCTGGAGGTGCTGGCTGCAGCAGTCGAGTCCGGTGCCACCACTTTGAACATTCCCGACACCGTCGGCTACGGGATCCCCTGGGACTACGGCGATCTCGTCGCGCACGTCCGCGGCCAGGTTGCCGGCGACTACGTGATCTCGACCCACTGCCACAACGACCTCGGCCTCGCTGTGGCCAACAGCCTGTCGGGGGTGCGCGCAGGCGCCCGCCAGGTCGAGGTCTGCGTAAACGGTCTCGGCGAGCGCGCCGGCAACGCCGCGCTCGAGGAGGTGGTCATGGCGCTCAAGGTCCGCCCGGATCAGTTTCCTGGGTTGGAGACGAACGTGAGAACCAAGGAGCTGGCCCGGACGAGCAGGATGGTGGCACGCCTGACGGGCTACCAGGTCCAGTGGAACAAGGCGGTCGTGGGCAAGAACGCCTTTGCCCACGAGTCGGGCATTCACCAGCACGGTGTGCTCAAGGAGCGCTCGACCTACGAGATCATCGATGCGGCCTCGGTGGGCCAGGAGGGCGGCCAGATCATCCTCGGCAAGCACACGGGGCGCCACGCGTTCGCGGACACACTTGCGAAGCTCGGCATCGTGGTCCAGGGCGACGCCTTGAACGCTTCGTTCGCCCGTTTCAAGGAGCTGGCGGACCGCAAGGTGCAGCTGACCGATGCCGACCTCGAGGCGATCGTCGCCGAGGAACTCGGAACCGCGCTCGAGGAGGGCTTCGCCCTCGACGTGCTCGACGTCCAGGGCGGCACCATCGGGATGCCGCGCGCCAGGGTCGTGGTGAGCCGCGATGGTCACAAGTTCGAGGCGACCGCCGAAGGCGACGGGATGATCGACGCGACCTGCAAGGCGATCAAGCAGGCGACGGGCATCGACGCCAAGCTCACGGATTTCAACGTCTCATCTGTCACCGGCGGCATCGACGCGCTCGGGGACGTCGTCATCCAGCTCGACTCCGACGGCGTGCGCGCATCGGGTCGTGGGCTCTCGACCGACGTGGTAGAGGCGGCCGCTCGCGCGTATGTCACGGCCACCAACCGCGTGATCCGCGCCAAGGCCAGGATCGCCGGCGATGGCCCGGCTACCGTTCGCGAAAGCGGGGTGACGCCCTAAGCCGACGCTCGCCGGTGACGCCTCAGGGCGTCACGCTCGGCAGCCACCTGGGCCGCTGCACCTCGTAGGCGTCGATGTCCGACGCGTGCTCGGCCGTCACGTCAATGTCGTCGAGGCCTCTTAACAGCCGGTCACGGGCGTCGTCGTCCAGCCGGAACCGCACCGAGATCCCGACTGCAGGCGCCTCGACCAGCCTGCGCTCGACATCCACGACGATCTCGAGCGACGGGTCCGCGCTGACCGCCTCCAGGATCGCGCGGCCGTCCTCGTCTGACACCTCGGCCGGCACGAGCCCGGAACGGGTGGAGTTGCTGCGGAAGATGTCGCCGAAACGCGGACTGACGACTGCACCGAAGCCGTAGTCGACCAGAGCCCACACGGCGTGCTCCCGGGACGAGCCGGTGCCGAAATTCGGTCCGGCGACGAGGATCGTCGCCCCGGCGTGGTCAGGGTCGTTGAGGACGAAGCCCGGGTCGTCGCGCCACTCCGCGAACAGTCCGGCCCCGAAACCGGTCCGCTCGATGCGCTTGAGCCACTCGCTCGGGATGATCTGGTCGGTGTCGACGTCCGAGCGGTTCAGGGGAACCGCCCGCCCGGCCACTATCCGCACGGGCTCCATCCTCAGGACCCGAGCTCGGCCGGGGTCACGAAACGACCCGCCACCGATGTCGCCGCTGCCACTGCCGGGGAGACGAGATGAGTGCGGCCGCCACGTCCCTGGCGGCCCTCGAAGTTGCGGTTCGACGTGGAGGCGCAGCGCTCCCCAGGCGAAAGCTGGTCGGGGTTCATGCCAAGGCACATGGAGCAGCCGCTCTCCCTCCACTCGAATCCCGCTTCGATGAAGACCCGGTCCAAGCCCTCCGCTTCGGCCTGGCGCTTGACTTGGCGCGAGCCCGGCACAACGAGGGCGCGCAGGCCCGGACGTATGCGACGCCCCTCGAGCACACCGGCAGCGGTCCGTAGGTCCTCGATCCTCGAGTTCGTGCAGGAGCCGATGAACACGGTGTCCACCTCGATCGCGCTGATCGGGGTGCCGGCCGTAAGGCCCATGTAGGCGAGCGCACGGGCGGCGGCCTCCCGTTCGGCCGGAGTTGGCAGGTCGTCCGGGCTCGGCACCACGCCGTCGATGGCCACTACCTGGGCAGGGTTCGTGCCCCAGGACACATGCGGCCGGATCGAGGCAGCATCGAGGTCCACCTCGGCGTCAAAGCGGGCATCGTCGTCGGTTGCCAGTCCGCGCCAGTCCTCGACGGCCCGGTCCCAGTCCGGGCCCTTCGGCGCGTGGCGCCGCCCCTCCAGGTACTCGAAGGTGACTTCGTCCGGAGCGATCATCCCAGCGCGGGCACCGGCTTCGATGGACATGTTGCAGACCGTCATGCGGCCCTCCATCGACAGCGAGCGGATCGCCGAACCTCGGTACTCGACGATGTGGCCGACGCCACCGGTCGTGCCGAGCCGGCCGACGATCGCGAGCACGACGTCCTTCGCGCTCACACCGAGCACGAGATCGCCCTCGACCCCGACAGCCATGGTGCGGGGCCGGCGTTGGGGGAGGGTCTGGGTGGCGAGGACGTGCTCGACCTCCGAAGTCCCGATGCCGAACGCCAGTGCCCCGAAGGCACCATGGGTAGAGGTGTGGCTGTCGCCGCAGACGATCGTCATGCCTGGCTGGGAGAGGCCCTGCTCGGGCCCGATCACGTGCACGATCCCTTGGTTCTCGTCTCCCATGGGGTAACAGGTCACGCCGAACTCAGAGCAGTTCGCGTCGAGCGCTTCGAGCTGTCTGCGCGAGATCGGGTCCTCTACGCGGCCGCTCGCAGTCGTGGTGGGCACGTTGTGGTCGGCAGTCGCGATCGTGAGGGCCGGTCGCCGTACGCGTCGGCCTGCCAGCCGCAGCCCTTCGAATGCCTGCGGCGAGGTCACCTCGTGGACGAGGTGCAGGTCGATGTAGAGCAGGTCGGGCTCAGCGGCGCCGTCGCCGGGGCGGACGACGTGGCGGCGCCAGACCTTTTCGGCGAGCGTCTCAGGCATGGGTCATCAGTGTCCGACCGTGACGATCTCGACAGTGAAGAGGCGGCCGTTCGGAGCCTCGTAGTCGACCGTCTCACCGACGTTGCGTCCGAGGAGCGCCCGGCCGAGCGGTGAAGCTGGCGATATGACCGATACGCCTTCGCCCTTCTCCTCGATCGAGCCGACCAGGAACCTTTCGGTCTCGTCGTCGCCCTCGTAGCGGAGCTCCACCACGACGCCGGTGGTGACGACGCCGGCTTCGTGCGTTGAGCTGTCGACGATGACGGCGTCTTCCAGCATCCGCTGGAGCTGGCGCACGCGGGACTCCATCTTGCCTTGGGCGTCCTTGGCGGCGTGGTAATCGCCGTTCTCGGACAGGTCCCCAAGCGCCCGGGCGGCCTCGATCTGGCGCGCGATCTCCACGCGTCCGCGCGTCGTGAGGTCCTCGAGCTCGGCTACGAGCCGAGCGTGGGTTTCGGGTGTGAGAACAGTTTCAGTCACCGACACGAGGCTATCGGTTCGGAGAAGGAATCTTGCCGACGTCGGCGAAGCGGGGAATCCGCAGCGCAAGGCGGCCCCTCGTCTCCGAGTGGTTCTGCCGGCAACGCGGGACGGGTACCCTCAGGCAATGGTCGGAACATTCGTCTTGCGGGTGAGCCGGCTGGCGCTGGCCGTCGTGACCATCACGGCGATCGCGGCTGTGGGCGGTCGTGCGCCGGCCGGCGCCGCTGGGTTCGCCTTGGCCGTGCCGCACAGTCGGGCCTTGCCGCGCGCCGGGATCGTGCCGCCCAGGAACCCGCCGAGGAACCTTCCTCCGGTCCCGAACTTCTACGCGTATTGCGCGGTCGGAGCTCTCGATGACACTCAGGCCTGCAATTCGAAGGCGTTGCAGGCCATCGACCGGGCGCGTGGGACTGAGCCGATCGGCCCGCTGCGGTTCAGCCTGGCGAAGTTCCTCAAGCTGAGCGTGGTGGATCAGCTATTCGCGATCGCCGACCTGGAGCGGGTGTCGCGCGGGGAGCCGCCGGTGACGGCCCTCACCATCCAGCTGGACAAATCGGCACAGGCCGGCGCCGGCACCGGCGATGACCCCACCTTGTCCGCTCGGACGTTGTCGGGGGGTGCGCAAGTGCGTGCCTGGGGATCGAACTGGGCCGGCGGCAGCGAGAGCGCGCTCGGGTCCGACGACGGGTGGATGTACGACGACGGCTTCGGGAGCCACAACGGCGGGTGTACCTCCCCGAAAGCCACAGAGTGCTGGGGACACCGCGACAACATCCTTCGGCCCTGGCCGAGGGATCTCACCGGCTGCACATCGGCCAACTCTGAGCTCGTCATGGGCGCGGCGTACGCAAAGTCGTCCGAGTGGGACACGTCGTTCGCCGAGATCTTCGTTGCCGCCTGTGGGCCCAAGCCGGCCGGCGAGGTCTACACCTGGGCCGAGGCGCAGGCCGCGATCGGGCTCAAGTCACCGACGGCGGCCGGCACCGCTGCGAGCGCCGGCGCCAAGGGCTACTTCGTCGTCAGCTCCGCAGGCAAGGTCCCGGTCGCCGGTCGCGCCGCTGCAATGATCGGCCCGATCCGGCAGAGGTGAGCATGCGGCTCTTGATCCGGTCCGGCTATCTGTGGTGCGGTGACGCATCCGCCACCGAGCTTGCTGGAGCGTCGGTTCTCGCCGAGGACGGCGTCATCACCCGCATCGGCACGGAGGACAAGGACTGGCCGAGTCCCGATGAGGTGCTGGACGCGACCGGATGCGTGGTGGTGCCCGGCCTGGTGAACACCCATCACCATCTGTACCAGACCCTGACGAGGGCCTTCTCCCCGGCGCTCGGTTGTGACCTTTTCGGCTGGCTGAGGGTGCTGTATCCGGTGTGGGAGCAGCTCGACGAGGAGAGCGCCTACCTGTCAGCTTGGGTGGGCCTCGCCGAGCTGCTGCTGTCCGGCTGCACCACCACTTCGGACCATCTCTACGTTCACCCCCAGGGCAGAACCGGGTTGATCGACGCCGAGATCTCAGCGGCGGCCGAGCTTGGGATCCGCTTCCATCCGACGCGCGGCTCCATGTCGCTGGGCACCGACCACGGCGGGTTGCCGCCAATGACGGTCGTCCAGGACGAAGACGAGATCCTGGCTGACTGTCAACGGCTGGTCGAGCGCTACCACGATCCGGCAGAGGGGTCGATGCTTCAGATAGCGCTCGCCCCGTGCTCTCCGTTCTCGGTCACCGCACAGCTGATGCGGCGCTCGGCTGAGCTCGCCGAACATCTCGACGTCCGTTTGCACACCCACCTTGCGGAGACAGCCAACGAAACCGCTTACTGCGACGAGGTGTTCGGCGTGCGCCCACACGAGCTCGCCAGCCAACTGGGCTGGCTGTCGGCCCGCACTTGGCTCGCGCACGCCGTCTGGACCGACGCTGGGGAGATCGCGCGGCTAGCTGCAGCCGGAACTGCGGTGGCCCACTGCCCGACCTCGAACATGATGATCGGTGCGGGGCTGTGCCCCGCCGGTGACATGCGCCGGGCCGGAGTCATCGTCGGGCTCGGATGCGACGGGTCGGCGGCTCACGACGCGAGCGACTTGTGGGGCGAGGTCCGTCAGGCGCTGCTGCTAGCCCATCTCAGGGACGGGCCCTCGGCCTTGACGGCGCGCGATGCACTGGGCATGGCCACCGTCGGCGGGGCGGGGTGCCTCGGGCGTACCGATATCGGTTCGCTCGAGATCGGCAAGTGCGCTGATCTGGCGTGCTATCCGCTGACGGGACTGTCAACGGCCGGGGCGGTGCTCGATCCGGTCGAGGCGATCGTCCGGTGCGCGGTACGCGAGGCGAGTCACACGGTGGTCAACGGCCGGGTTCTTGTACGTGACGGCCGTCTGAACAGCCCGGACCTCGATGACCGCGTAAGGCGGCACCGGGCGCTTGCGCGGAGGTGGGCGGAGCACCTGACGCCAGCCGATCCTTCGCTCTGACCGCAATGCGGGCACCCCGGCTAGTGTGACCGTGAAGTGGAACCTAGGGTTGGTGCGCACCAAGTTGCAGTGGTCGGCGGCGACGGGATCGGCCCTGAGGTCATCGCGGAAGCGCTCAAAGTCGTCGACGCCGCCGGTGTCGTGATCGAGACCGTCGACTACGACCTCGGTGCAGGGCGCTACGAGCGCACCGGCGAGGTGCTGCCCGACTCGGTTCTTGACGAGCTCAGAGACGCCGACGCCATCCTGCTCGGTGCCGTCGGTCCGCCGATCGGGTCGACGGCGGTGCCGCCGGGAGTGATAGAGCGCGGGCTGCTGCTGAGACTGCGTTTCGAACTGGACCTGTACATCAACCTCCGCCCGTTCAACGGGGCCCCGGGTTCGATCGCCCCCGACGCCGACTTCGTCGTGGTGCGCGAGAACACCGAGGGCCCATATGTGGGAGAAGGCGGCGCGCTCCGGCGTGGCACGCCGTTCGAAGTCGCCACGCAGGGGTCCGTCAACACCCGCCACGGCGTCGAACGCTGTGTCAGGTATGCCTTCGGGCTCGCCGAGCGCCGCAAACGCCACCACGTGACCCTCGTCCACAAGACCAACGTGCTCACCTATGCGGGCGATCTCTGGCAGCGGTCGTTCGACTCTGTCGCACTCGAGCACCCCGGAGTCGCCACCGCCTACAACCACGTCGACGCCGCCTGCATCGTCTTTGTCGAGAATGCTGCGTGCTACGACGTCGTGGTTACCGACAACCTGTTCGGCGACATCCTCGCCGACCTCGCGGGCGCCGTCACCGGTGGCATCGGGCTCGCGGCCTCGGCCAACCTCAACCCGGCGCGCACCGGGCCGTCCCTATTCGAACCGGTCCACGGTTGCGCGTACGACATCGCCGGCACCGGGAAGGCAAATCCACTTGCGGCGATCCGCTCCGCGGCGATGATGCTCGAGCACCTCGGCGAGGTCGCCGCAGCTGAGCGCGTCACGAAGGCGGTGTTCGAGTTGCAGACTGAGATGGCCGGTTCCTCGGAGCCTTGGAGTACATCCGGCGTTGGCGATGCAGTCATAAGGAGGTTGTGACGGTGCCCATCACCCCGACAACGAAGATCTGGATGGACGGCGAGCTCATCGACTGGGACAAGGCCACGGTGCACGTCCTGACGCACAGCTTGCACTACGGAATGGGCGTCTTCGAGGGCATTCGCGCCTATGCGACGGCCAATGGGCCGGCGATCTTCCGCCTGCGTGATCACACCAAGAGGTTGTTCAGGGGGACTCGCATCCTCCAGATGGATCTGCCCTATTCCGAGGACGAGGTCTTCGAGGCCATCAAGCTCACTGTGCTGGAGAACGGGCTCGACAGCTGCTACATCCGGCCGCTCGCCTACTTCGGCTACGGAGAGATGGGCATGAACATCCAGGCGTGCAAGGTGCGACTTGCGATCGCGGTGTGGCCCTGGGGCGCGTACCTCGGCGACGAGGCCATCAACAAAGGCATCCGCCTCAAGGTCAGCTCCTGGGCTCGCAACGACCCACGCTCTGTCCCGACAGCCGCCAAATGCACCGGGATGTACGTCAACTCCTCGCTCGCGAAGCTGGAGGCGGCGCGCGCCGGTTACGACGAGGCGCTCATGTGCACGACGAGCGGGCTCATCTCAGAGGGCACGGGTGAGAACGTCTTCGTCGTCCGTCAAGGCAACCTCTACATCCCGCCGCCGTCGTCGGCCGGATCGCTAGAAGGCATCACCGCGGATACCGTCGCCACCATCGCCCGCGATCTCGGCCACAGCGTGACCGAACGCGAGATGCGGCGGACGGACCTTTACATGGCTGACGAGGCGTTCCTCACCGGCACGGCCGCCGAAGTCGTTCCGATCGGCTCGGTGGACGACCGACTGGTCGGCACGGGCGAGCCCGGACCGATCACGCGTGAGATCCAGGAGATTTACTTCGCGACCGTCCGGGGGACAGTGGACCAGTACAAGGACTGGCTCGAATATGTCACCTGAGCGCAGCCTCCCGGCCGCCGTCGACATCTACGACACGACGCTGCGGGACGGGTCGCAACAAGAGGGCATCTCTCTCACCGTCGACGACAAGCTGCGCGTCGCCGAGCAACTCGACCATCTGGGCGTCTCCTACGTCGAGGGCGGCTGGCCAGGTGCGAATCCGAAGGACGAGGAGTTCTTCGCCAGGGCCGCGAAAGAGTTGCGACTGAAGACCGCGACCCTCGTGGCCTTCGGCTCGACTCGCCATCCCGGTGGACAAGCAAGCAGCGACGAGACGCTCCGCCACCTCGTCGAAGCGGGAACCGAGGTGGTCTGCATTGTCGCGAAAGCCTCCGACCTGCACGTCACCGAGGCGCTGCGAACCACGCTCGACGAGGCGGTCGCCATGGCGGCCGACTCAGTAGCGTTCTTGCACCAGGCCGGCCTCCGTGTTTTTTTTGATGCTGAGCACTTCTTCGATGGTTACCGTCGGGACGCAAAGTTCGCGTTTCGTGTCCTTGCAGCGGCCGAAGAGGCAGGCGCCGAGGTGCTCGTGCTCTGCGACACCAACGGCGGCACGCTACCCGACGAGGTCGGCCAAATCGTCGCCGACGTGAGGGCGCACTCGTCCGCCGCGATCGGTGGGCACTTCCACAACGACGGCGGTTGCTCGGTGGCCAACTCCCTCGAGGCTGTGCGCCGAGGTGCGAGCCATGTTCAGGGCTGCATCAACGGCTATGGCGAACGGACGGGAAACGCAGATCTTTCGGCGGTCATCGCGAATCTCAGCCTCAAGATGGGCATCAAGACGATCCCAGCCGACCGGCTCGAGCGCCTCACCTCGGTGGCCCATCACATCGCGGAGATCGTCAATCTGACCCTCGATCCTCAACGGCCGTATGTCGGGACCGCAGCGTTCGCTCACAAGGCCGGTTTGCACACGAGCGCTCTCATTCGTAGGTCCGACGCGTACGAGCACGTGACGCCAGATGTCGTGGGCAACGGAACTCGCGTCGTGGTAAGCGAGCTCGCGGGGCGCTCGACCCTTCAGCTGAAGGCTGCCGAGCTAGGCCTCGAGCTCGACTCACCGGCGTTGGGACGAGTCCTCGACTCCTTGAAGCACCTCGAGCACAACGGCTATCACTTCGAGGCGGCCGACGGGTCGCTCGAGCTCTTGATGCGGGCTGCTGCCGGAGCGCTTGGTGGGCGGCTCGGAGACCTGTTCAGGATCGAGTCGTTTCGTGTCATCACCGACTGGCGCGCCCGGGACGCGGTCGACGAGCTCGCCAACGACGGCGGTCCTCTTCTGGTCCATCCTTGGTCCTCACCGGGCGAGCTCACTACCGAAGCGACGGTCAAGGCCTACATAGGCGACGAGCGGGTCGTGGCTACAGCAGAAGGAAACGGGCCGGTGAACGCGCTCGACGCCGCGCTCAGGCTGGCCATCGAGCCGCACTTTGGACAGCTGCGAAACGTGCACCTGACCGATTACCGCGTACGCGTCCTCGACACGTCTAAGGGAACCGGGGCGGTTACGCGGGTGCTCCTGGACACGGCCGACGCCGAGGGCAGCTGGTCGACCATCGGGGTCTCGGAGAACATCATCGAGGCATCCTGGGAGGCACTCGTGGACTCGGTGGTCTTCGGCCTCATTCGCGCCGCGGCCGGCGAAGCCGGCGAGGCGGGCGAGGCGGTGCACTCCGGCGCCCCCACTACCGGGGTTGTGCAATGACCCAGCCCAGGTTCGCTCCCATCCTGAAACAGCACGAGGTTCGCGAGGTCCAGCGGATCGCCGCTCCGGCGCCGTGGACGGCCCATCGCCCAGGAGAGCGCCGTCCTGCTCCTCAACTCCTACGGCAGGCCGGCTTGGGTATCCCCGGTCCGGATCAGGGGTACGCCCTCGCGCTAGCGGCCCGGTTCGAGGACCGTCTCGTGCTCGAGCCCGGCGAGCGCGCCGAGGACGTCCTTGCGGGCGCCGTCGCCATCGCTCTTGGCCGGGCCGCGATCTTCGGGCGCGCTCCGGTCGCCGCCGACATCGAGCTCGCGCTCAGGCTTTTCAAGTACCTCGTCGGTGACGAAGGGACCTGGCCGTCGGGTGAGCTCGTCGCATTGCGGCGCGAACGGTTCGCCGCTACGGCGCACGACTACTGGCGCCGGAGGTCGCTCGTCGACGCTATTCCCGAGGCAACTTTTCGGCTCAGCCCCGAAAAGCTTGCCAAGCGGCTCGAGGGCGAGCCTGGGTGCTGGCGAGAGCTTGCGGGCGCATGACCTCAGCCTTCCGACCTCTTTGACGAACGAGCCGGGCTCTCGCTCTGGGACGCGCTGATCTCGAGAAATCGCACAAGTGTGAAAGAGCGTGACTCCAGATGTTCACAGCGTCGGGTGTGCCCGAAGGTCTTGTGTTGCCAAAGCTGACCGAGACGTCGCGGCAGCTGACCGCAACGCCGCGTCGACGTCGCGCAGGTGGTGCTCCCCCTCATGGACCGCGTGGCGCCCAAGCCAGAGCACGGTGCGCTCGCGGGCCTCAGGGAAGTTGTAGATGCAGCGCCGCTGCCATTGTGTCTGGTCGAGACCCTCGAACGCCCTGGCGAGCAACTCCGCCGCCATTTTGAGCTCGCGGCCGACATCGTTGGGTTCCTCGGCGGCGTAGCGCGCCAGGCTCGCCCGCTCCTCGCGGTACATCGGAGCGAGGCTCGGGCAGTCCTCGACAAGGGTGAGGTACACGCGTTCGCGCTGTATGAGGAAGACGTCGCGAACATGGCATGCATATTCGAGAGCCGACCAGGTTCTCGATCCGGGCCGGGTCCGGATGGTCAGTCCGATCGTCGGGTCGGCTCGCTCGTTGGAGACCCGCATCGCAAAACGGCCTCCCAACGATCGCAACGCGCCCGGCACAGCACCGGGGTCCAGCGCGTCGTGGTCGAATTGGCATTCTTCACAGCGATCCACGACTACATCGTGGCCGATCGGACGGCCGGGCGTGGTGGCAGTGACTCCGAGGCGGTAGCGTCGCGTCCTGACAGGGCATGTTCGGCCGAGAGCGGCCACGATGTCATCGGAGGCAGGGCCATGGGTTTCATGGACAAGGTAAAGGCGCAGGCGACAGTGCTGGCCGAGAAGGCCCAGGAGGGAGCCAAGGCAGGACAGGCAAAGCTCTCGGACATGCAGGCGAAGAAGCACGCGGACGCCCTCTTGCTCGAGCTCGGCGGCATCGTCTACTCCCAGCAGGCGGGTCGAGCTCCTGCCGACGCCGACGCCAAGGTTTCCGAACTGGTCGGGCAGATCGGACAGTTCGAGTCAGAGCATGGGCCGATCTCGGTGACTTCTGCGACGGTGATGGCGCCAGCGGCTCCAGACGGCTCGTTCGTCCCGACATCGACGACAGCCGGAGACACTCCGGAGCAGTCCTCGACGCCCGCACCGACGACCGTGATGGGCGGCGGCGGGATCCCGGGCACGGGCGGCATTCCCCAGTCGAGCGGTGGCATCCCGACCGGCACCTACTCCTCCGACACCGAGGAGTCCTCGTAGCTCACCACTCCGGGCGAACAGCGCCCGCGGTGAGCAGCACAGGTGACATAGCCGGTAGCTGATGCGGTAAGTGGGTCGGCGACCATCGCCGGCATGACCCGCCGCCATTCTTGCTTCAGGACCCCTCCCCGCAGCCTCGGCTGTCGCGCCTTACGTCCAGGGCTCCGCAGGTTGCTCACGCGAGCAGCTCCTTGTGCAGTCGCGGGAGCCATTGTGCTCACCGCCGGCGCGTGTAGCACCCCGGTGGCCCGGGCCATTCGCGACACGAAGGGCCCGGGCCTCGCCTTAGCCATCCGCGGGATACAGGACACTCAGTCCGTTCGCGGGGTCCGGTCCGTACCGGGTGCTCCAGCCGGTCCGGCCGTTCAGGCTGTGCTCTCCGCATGGAAGGCCGAGATACAGGCTTTCTATGTCGCGAGCGTGCTCGGTGACCCGTCCTATCGGCTCCTCGGCCTCGGTGTCATCATGGGGAGCCCCGAGGACGACCAGATGATCTCGTACCTTTCGGCCCAGGCCGCTTCCGGCGTGGTCGGGCCGTCGACCTGGCGCATCGGCAACATGCGCGTCGTGTCGCTCGGTCGATCGAATGCCGTGGTCACGGCATGTTCTTATGACCCGGGCAGTCACTTCCGATCCGGTGACCTCGCCGCGCCGGCCGCGCTCGGTGGGGGAGCCGGGCTGACGGCGTACATCACCGACATGGCCGAGATGAAGGGCTCCTGGAAACTCGAGAGGTCCGTGACGTCCGCCGAGCAGAGTTCGTCTTCACCCGGCCCTTGCCACCGGTTCTTGTCCCGGCTCTTGGTGAGCCATGCGATCACCGCGCCTGTCCGCAATTCCGCCCCCGTCCGCGCCGCCGCTCCCGCCGGGAACGGAGGCGGAGCGGGCTCGACCGGCTCGTCCATCTGGTCCTGGGTGTGGTGGCTCGGCAGTCCTCTGGGCCCAGGGCCCTACACAGGCGGTGCCGCAGGTGGCCTCGAACTGTGCGTCTGGCACGACATCGGGTCTTCGTTGAACAGCCTCAACGGGGCTCTGGCCGGCGCAGGACTTCCGGCCAGCTTCTGGACGCCACCGCGGGATGGTGGCTATCCCGGGATCTGGTCGGTCGATCTCTGGGGCGCCTCGCTCTCGAAACGGGCCGAATCGTCGGATCATTTCGACCTTGTGGCCTGCCCGAGACCCGAGCAGGTGCCCCCAACCGGGGACGACGTCGAGTCTGACATGCCGCCCGCCAGTACGGCGACCGGCGAGGTGATGCACCTGTGGATCTTCTGGGACACGGTGCCGGACCCGTCCGCCTCGAATCTCCCGCCGCTGATCTACGAGGCGCTCGCCAAAGCGGCGCTGCCATCCCCGATCATCTCCACCTCCCCGTCTTCTATCGACGAATTCACGGACGCGACCATCGTGAACTTCCCGACGTGGTTGTGGATCGACGCCTCGGACTGGAGGACGGTCACGGCGATCGCCGCCGGCGGTGGGCTAGTTGCCACTGTGTGGGCGACGCCGATGAGCGTGGCATGGCGTTCGGCGTGGAACTTCCCCGAGCCGCGCGACGACCCGGAGGGTGGAATCACGTTTTCCCCCGAGAGCCTGAACCTCGAGTGTGCCGGGCCCGGCGCGTCATATGACGGGCTGCTTTCGCCGGCAGCGCAGGGCACGGCTTGCGAGTCGGTCTTCACCCAGTCCACGTTCGGCACCTACCAACCGCTAGAGGCATCGATCTCCTGGCAGGTCAACTGGGCGCTGTCCGATGACGCCGGCGTTGTAGGAGGTGAGGGACTCCTCGCCGACTCTGTGACCAGTGCCACGCGGCCGCTTCGGGTGCTGCAGGTCGAGTCGGTCATCACCCAGTGATGACCCCGGGCCCGGGGGCCGGGCCCGGTTCCGGCCATCGACGCGATCGCACGCGCGTGGAGCTGGATGGTCGGTTTGGCGATGTCACGGCCGCGCTGAGCGGTGGGTCACCGCTAGCCTCTGAATCGGTGAGCGCGGGTCATCCGGAACCTCGTCGGCTCCGTAGTCCGAATGAAGTGCAACCTGATCTGCTCAACGCGAGCGATGCCAACCTCGCGTTTGCGATAGCCCGCTATCGGGAGGATGCCCTCGCAGAGGCTTACCGACGGCACGCCGGAGCAGTCTTCGGCCTCGCGCGCCGGTTGCTGCGCGAACGGGCGGCTGCCGAAGAAGTCGTGCAAGAGGTATTCGTGCGATTGTGGAACGCTCCAGATCGCTTCGATCCGGAGCGAGGGACATTGCGGTCGTACCTGCTCGCCCAGGCCCATGGGCGAGCCGTGGACCAGCTGCGGTCAGAAGTGGCCCGGCGCCGCCGCGAGGAGCGCGGGGCGCGGGAAACTGCCCATGGCGGGTACGACGTCGAGCGCGAGGTCGAGGACGTCATCGTCGCCGACCAGGTTCGCGAGGTGCTCGGCGGCCTTCCCGACAGCGAGCGGCGGCCGATCGAGCTGGCCTACTTTCGCGGTCACACCTACCGGGAGGTGGCGACGATTCTCGGCGAACCGGAGGGCACGGTGAAGAGCAGGATCCGGAGCGGGCTGAAGCGCATGCACGGTCAGCTCACCGTCTCCGGGCTGGGCCTGAAAGGCGAGCAGCCGTGACGCACGACGAGATCGAGGAGATGCTCGGTGTCTATGCGCTCGATGCGCTCGACGCGGACGAGCGCCAGGAAGTCGACGACCACCTCGCCTCCTGCCCTCGGTGCCGCGCGGAGCTCGCCGCCCACCGCGAGGTCGCGGCCCTGCTGGGCAATCCCATTGGCGACGCTCCGGCGGTCGCGCCCGATGAGGTCTGGGACCGCATCGCTGCCTCGCTCCAGGACGAGCCGCCTGCCCTTTCGTCGGTGAGCCGGCCGAACTTCCGCCGGAGGTTGGCGTTGATCGTGCCGCTCGGAGCGGTCGCCGCCGGGCTCATCTTGACTGTCGGGTTGTTGGCGGCGAAAGTCGGGAACCTCGGCCAACAGGTCAACGGCCTCAGGCACCAGGCGAGTGTCACCAGCGTGCTGCTCAATCCTGCGCACCGGACGGTGGAGCTCACATCGACGGTGCATCCGGTCTGGCGGGCCACTGTGATCGTCCTTCCGAACGGCGAGGGCTACCTCATCAACCCGTCCATGCCCGTCCTCGGTAGCTCGCAGACCTTCCAGCTCTGGGCGATCTCGCGCGGGAAGGTGGTCTCGCTCGGCGTGCTCGGTTCGCATCCCACGGGTGTCCCGATCCGGGTCGAGCCCACGATGACAGTGCTCATGATCAATGCAGAGCCGCTGGGAGGCACGCCGACGCCGACGACACCTGTGCTGGTCCGGGGGAGCCTGCCGGCCGGCTTGTGAGACTGCCCGGAGGACCGCGGCCGGCTCAGTGGTGAGAGACTTCTCGCGCGAACGGGGAGGCGGCCTGCCATGGCTATCGAAACTTCACTCAGTTACCCGGAGATCAGTGCTCAGGGATTCGCGCATCCCGCGGACCGGGCGGCCGCAGCGGCGCTGCACACCATCCCCATGCTCGACCGCGTTGTCAAGAAGCTCAGTGAGGTCGGATACGAGCGCAAGCTTCGCCAGCTCATGCTCGGCACCGCCGTGCGCCTCGGGGAGGACCAGCTACCGGAGGTGTGGGCGATGCAGCGTCGTTATGCCCACACCTTCGACATCGCCACGTGCCCTCACCTGTACGTGACCCAGTACCCGGTCGGCAACGCGCTCACTATCGGCGCGAACGCGCCCGTGACGCTTGTCTCCTCGGGACTGGCAAGATCGTTCGACTCCGACGAGTTGAATTCGGTGCTCGCGCACGAGATGGGTCACGTGCTCGCGGACCACGTGACCTTCATGACAACGTTCGAGCTCGTCCAACTTGTCATGAACGGAGTTCTCCGTGGTGCCCCGCTGGCCGGTCTGCCCCTGAAAGCCCTCTATTACGCGTTGCTCGAGTGGTCGAGGGCAGCCGAGCTGACCGCCGATCGCGCCAGCGCGCTCGGCACAGGAGACCCGCTCTTGACCTGCCGGACCCTGATGCGCATGGCGGGCGGCCCGGTGCCCGGCCTGGACCTGGACGCGTTCATACGCCAAGCCACCGAATACGAGGGAGAGGGTGACCCCTTTGCGCGGTACTCGCGTTTCTGGTCGGAGATCGGCACGACACACCCCTTTCCCGTGCGCCGGGTCAGGGAGCTCGTCTCATGGGTGGCATCGGGTGAATTCGACCGGCAGCGCTCCGGCGGCTACCTCCGGCGTGGCCAGGAGCCGCCCCCGTCGGCCGAGTTCGACGCGGCGCTCGGGCACTACCGGCAACGTTTCGCGAAGATCGTCGAGCGCGCCGGCGGAGGTGTGCAACAGGTCGTGAACCGCTTCGCCACCTGGCTCGACACCGACAACTCAAGTGCCGACGACGAGGAGTTCGAGCCCTGAGCGCCGGCTCAGGCCAGGAACGAACGGGGGAGAGCCTCGAACATCTCGGCGGAAAGGGCGAGCGACTCGACGTCGACTCGTTCGTCGTCACCGTGGAACATCGACAGGAACTGCTCGAAGCTCAGCCTGTCCGAGAACATCCCGAAACCGTACGCGACCGCCCCGCGCCGGCGGAAGAACCGCCCGTCGGTGGCGCCGGTAGAGAAGTAGGGCACACTCTCGGCCCCGGGGTGGAACCGTTTCACCATGGCGTCGAGCTCGTACCACAGCGGCGTGCCGACCGGCGACTCGCTGGCGGGGTCGTTGTGGGCCCACACGATCTCGACCTTGTCGCCAAGGTCCCCGATGGCCTCGGCGAGGAGCGACCGCACGTCGGCCTCGGTCTGACCCGGCAGGGTCCTCACGTCGAGGTCCAGTTCGACCTGATCGGGGATCACGTTCAGCTTCGTGCCGCCATGGACGATCGTCGGGGCGATCGTCATGTGCGTGCAGGCGTGCGCCTGGCGGGCGAGCCCGACATGGGGGAACGACTCGCAGAGATCGTCGATCCTGGCCGGGTCGACGAACATCGCGCCGATCTCGTCCGGCAGTGCCATGCCACCCACGAAACGCCGCCACGCGTCGTGCACGCTCGCCGCCGGCCTGAAGGTCGCAAGGCGCCCTACGACCGCGGCTGCGGTGACGAGCGCGTTGTCGGTGCGCAGGGGTGCCGAGGCGTGGCCGGCCGTCCCGCGGACCCGCAGGCGGCACCAGCAGCTTCCCTTCTCGCCGACTGTGATCGCGAGCCGCCGGCCTCCCGGCGTCTCGATCGGGACGCCCCCGGACTCGGTGATGACGTAGTCGGCTCCTACCGATGAGGCCGCATGTTCGCTCAGCCATCCTGCGCCATGGGAGCCGAGGGCTTCCTCGTCGGCAACCGCGGCCAGGATCAGGGTGCCGCGGGGACGGAAGCCACTGCGAGCGAGGCGCCCGAACGCGACGGCCATGGAAGCGGTGATGTTCAACATGTCGACGGCGCCCCTGCCCCAGACCTCGCCGTCGACGAGCTCACCGCCGAACGGGTCGCGGCTCCAGGTGTCCGGGTTCGCCGGCACGACGTCGGTGTGGCCGAGGTAGCAGAGCGCCGGCATGCCGGCGTCGCTTCCTTCGATGCGCGCCACCAACGAGGTGCGGCCCGGGAGCGGCTCGTAGGTCTCCAGCTCACAACCTGACCCCTCGAGGCCGGCGCGCAGAAGCTCCGCATTGGCGATCTCGTGACCGGACGCTTCGGTGCCGTCGTTGACGCAGGCGTTGCGGACCATCTGTTGGAGAAGGTCGACCACCTCGGGGTCGCGCACATCGGAGCTGACCGCCATCACACCCTTCCCGGTTCGATCCGTCGCCACATCACCACGTGCGGACCGTGGGCGGCGATGACCCATTGCTCGCCCCAGGTCCGAAAGCCCGCTCGTTCGTAGAAGGCGATTGCGCTCACGCGCGCATTGCACCAGAGCAGGTCGCCGCCTTCGGCCGCCACGTGGTCAAAGACGGCGTTGAGCACCAATGTGCCGATGCCCTGGCCCTGGGCGTCA
>Ga0182011_10001036_pt1 | contig 24302 bp, 24 predicted proteins | sample 711E1DmetaG_FD_120481 | JGI IMG/M metagenome (GOLD analysis project Ga0182011, IMG submission 120481) | Permafrost microbial communities from Stordalen Mire, Sweden - 711E1D metaG | ecosystem: Environmental > Terrestrial > Soil > Wetlands > Permafrost | place: Sweden: Stordalen | collected...
AAGGCTCATGCGCCTCTGGCGCAGAATCCAACTTGAAAAATTAAAAATCGGAGAGATGCAAGAGTGGTTGAATTGGCTACCCTGGAAAGGTAGTGTATCCGTAAGGGTACCGTGGGTTCGAATCCCACTCTCTCCGCCCTAAAGCTTTACAAAACGAATATGAAACATCAACGATTTGTAGCTTGCTTACTTCTTGCTCTTGCTTTTCTTGTTTTAGTAGGGATGCTGCTGAACATTCATATCTATTGGTTTGTGATTGATATTGTCGTAATCCTTTTCTGTTCTGGCAGTGGTATTTATCTTCTTCGGAAAACGCAAGTTTGACGATCACCTTCACCGGATGGAGGAATAGTTACATGTTTCACCGTTTAGTCATTCTTTTCATTTTCATTATCGTCCTTCCCACTGCTATTTTTTCACAAAACGTTGTTCTGCTGAAAATTGATGGCGCTATTAATCCTGCATCATCGGCTTTCATCGAACGTGGCATTGAAAGATCTGCTGAAAAAAACGCGGAGTGTCTCATCATCCAACTGAACACACCCGGCGGATTGCTTACATCTACACGTATCATAGTGAGTGCAATACTTGAGTCCAAAATTCCTATCGTAGTCTATGTCGCTCCAGGCGGAGCGCATGCAGGTTCGGCTGGTGTTTTTATTATAATGGCGGCGCACATTGCGGCAATGGCACCTGGCACAAACATAGGCGCGGCTCATCCTGTGGAAATGGAAGGGAAAATGGACTCGGTGATGGGTGAAAAAGTCACGAATGATGCTGCCGCATTTATCCGCACGATCGCCGAAAAACGAAACCGCAACCTGAAGTGGGCAGAAGATGCTGTCCGTAAAAGCCAAGCTATTACGGAAACAGAAGCGCTTGATACAAATGTTATTGATCTCATCGCGAAGAATACCGATGAGTTGCTTACGCAAATCGACGGCAAACAAATTGAGACAATTACCGGCACAACAACGCTCCATACAAAAGGCGCGCGGATCGAACAGATGGAGATGGGATGGGCGGAAAAATTATTGGATCTCTTGAGCAACCCGAATATCGCTCTCATTCTTTTTCAACTCGGCACTATCGGTTTAATACTCGAGTTGTACAATCCGGGTTCTATCTTTCCCGGTATCGTCGGCGTGATCAGTCTGGTGCTTGCGTTTTATTCCATGCACACGCTGCCAATCAATTATGCCGGACTCGCACTGATCATCTTTGGCATCATCCTTTTCCTCTTAGAAATAAAAATCATCAGTCACGGCATGCTGGCAATCGGCGGGGCTGTTTCAACTTTTATAGGATCAATTATGCTTATTCGTACATCAAGTGTTCTTGAGTTTGTGGAATTATCTTGGTCGGTTATCTTTGCATCGGTCATTATAACCACATTCTTTTTTGTTGTTATCCTCGGATTAGGGATTAAAGCTCAACGCCGAAAGCCAACAACTGGCATTGAAGGATTGAACGGAGAGACGGGAGATGTTATCGAAACACTGAAACCCGAAGGTATTGTTCGTATACATGGTGAGATCTGGAATGCAGAATCATTGTCAGGGACAATTCAAAAAGGTAAGCGCGTACGAGTTGTTAAAATCAACGGATTAAAATTATTAGTCGAACCATCCACAATATCAAAGGAGTGACCATGGAATCAGGATTTATATATATATTTCTTTTAGTATTCGCCTTTTTTCTTCTCGCAGTTAATTCAATTAAAATTTTACGTGAATATGATCGCGGTGTCATATTCCGCTTAGGACGATTGGTAGGAGTAAAGGGACCCGGACTTGTCTGGTTATGGCCCGGTATTGATAGAATGGTAAGAGTGAGTCTGCGAACGGTTGTTATGGATGTTCCACCGCAGGATATTATCACACAAGATAACGTATCACTTAAAGTGAATGCTGTCGTTTATTTCCGTGTGATGCAGCCAGAAAAAGCAGTTGTATCGGTTGAAAATTATTTGTTCGCGACCTCCCAGCTTTCACAAACAACTTTACGAAGCGTGTTGGGGCAGTCTGAATTAGATGATCTTCTTTCACAACGCGATAAGATTAATCAGAAGCTCCAGCAAATAATCGACAGCCATACTGAGCCCTGGGGCGTGAAAGTTTCTAACGTAGAAGTAAAGCAAATTGATTTACCGCAAGAGATGCAGCGAGCAATGGCAAAACAGGCGGAAGCAGAACGTGAACGGCGCGCGAAAGTTATCGCAGCAGAAGGAGAATTCCAGGCATCTCAGCGTTTATCCGATGCAGCAAAAGTTCTCAGCGAACAACCCAGTGCATTAACACTGCGCTATCTGCAAACACTTCGTGAGATCGCCACGGAAAATAATTCCACTACAATCTTCCCCGTGCCTATCGATTTATTGACGCCGTTTTTGAACTTAGATAAGCCCAAGAAATGATGAATGGACAAGCTGCTCTATGGATATAATACCGAAGAGCGCATCGTCGCTGTCCAACAGCTGAACGATCAAACAATCAGACTTTACAAACGAGTTGAGGGGAAGGTTCTGCATCAGGATGTAGAATTCTTCCCTTTCTTTTTACTTTCCGATGAAACACTTATTAAAGACTTTCCAAAAATTTTCTGGCTCAAGGAACTTGCCGGCGGGAATTTCTATCGATACATCGCGGCATTCACGAGGTGGAGCGAGATGTGGGAGGCAATACATTTTATTCTTCATCAGTACAATAAAATTCATTCACCGCACGTTTCATCATACCAGGAATTGAAAGAAATACTTGTCCGCCCTGACGCAATACGCCAATTTCTTCTACAATCCGGTATCACATTATTCAAAGGAATGAAGTTCGAAGAACTCGTGCGACTCCATGTGGACGTCCAATTCGTCCCCCACAATGTGAAAAAACCAAAGAGAAAAGGTTCAGAAGAAAATATTCTTGTTATCACACTCGCTGCGAGTGATGGCAGTGAATATACTTTCAGTACTCACAGACACGATGAGCGGACTATCTTGGACAGTTGTATACAGCGCATCAACACAATAAATCCCGATGTCATAGAAGGATACGATTTATTTGGAACAATTCTCCCTGCGCTCAGTCGCGCCTGCGAGCGGTCACAAATTCCGCTGGCGATAGGCAGAGATGGCAGCGACATGCGAACACCAACCGGATATGGTGCTGCTGGTACCGGAGAAAGTGAATGGTTTTCTTTTGATGTATTCGGCAGGCATCTCGTTGACTTGTTAACGTTGGCAGAAACCGAAATTAACGCTAAAAGAACCGAACACTCATTTACGCTCATTTCCTTGGCGAAACATTTTGACATTTCCATTGGCACGGAGAAATTTATTCCTCCACAACAGATATTGGAGGAATGGAATCATCGACCGAAGAATATTGTACAACAATCTCTACGCTGTCTCCGCATTGCACGCGATCTTTATAACCTTCTTTCACCGCCGTTGTTTTATCTTGCGCAAATATGTCCATTCACCTATCGAATGCTGACGCAATTCAGTGCATCATCACGCATCGAATCACTGATGTTACGAGAATACGTCCGCCAAAGACATTCCGTTCCGAGAGCAAACGAAGATTCCCGTTCCATGACAATCCCTTCAGAGGTATATTATACCGGAGTTTTCTCCGATATTATATATGTTGAGTTAACAGGAATTCACTCTTCCATTTTACTCCGTCAAAACATCAAACCCAAAACAGATGAACTAGATATTTTTCTTCCGCTTCTAACGCACCTTTACGCTTTGCAACGAGATATATCCGGCCTAAAGAACAGTGAGATACCGCTCTCCCAAGATTCGGTGTACAAAATGAAAGCGCTCAAACGTCTCATGGATTCATTTCATCTTTATTTAGGTTCTGCGCGTGGTTTGTACAACGATCCTGATCAAGCTGACGCTGTCTTGACCTCGAGTCGTGAGATTCTGAATGAGATTCTGCGCCAGATTGAAATCTTCAATTCGTCCGTCATCCAATCGGATGGTGACGGTTTTTTTATTCTGTCCCCAAACAATATTATCGGTGAAGCAAATCAGAAGAATTATGTTGAACGGCTTTCACATACATTGCCGGAAGGAACCGCGCTTGTCTTATCGCATCACTACAAGAAAATCTTCAGCTATCGAAAAAATAATTGTGCATTGCAGGACCAGAATAACAATGTTTTTATCAAAGGAAATAGTCTTTTCTCCCGCGGGATGGAGCGCTTCCTGAAAGTGTTTGTTCAGCGGGTAATTGATTGTCTTCTCACAAACGATTTCAAACGGATGCACCATGCATACGCCACGGCGCATACTCAGGTGCTGCACCACCAATGGAATCCTTTAGATTTCTGCCGTACCGATATCGTCCGCACGGATACGGAAACTTACCAGAAAGAACTGCTCTCCGGTCAAATCACGGCATCTCCAGCAATGGAAGCTGTCGTACGTTCAAGCATTTTTATCAAGGCGAATTCAAAAGTCTCGTATTACTTTACCGGAAGTGATGCAAGTATCACACTAACTCGTTCTTCTCGTTTAGTTGATGAATGGAATCCGCATCAGCCAGACGAAAACACCGCTTATTATCTTGCTCGTCTGCACGAAGCCATTGGCAAATTCCGGGACTTTTTTGAACCGGCAGCTTTTGAACAAATATTCACCTTGGATGAAATGTTTGATTTTTCCGGCGACGATATTCATATATTGACGAGGAGAGTTGCATTCGAATCGGTAGAAACAAAGCCTGAAACCGAGGAATATAGCATTTGGCTTGCAGATGACGAATAATAAGATACAGTGAAAGACTGCATGGTACCACTTGCATTTTAATGCACGAAATTGTAATATTTGATCGTAGTTTACAGCACCGATTTTGTTTCATGGTAATTTGTATTAGCTGTCGCGTCGCCCGTTCAAATTCAGTTGTGTGGCTCCGATGCTTGGAAGCTGAGCAAGACAGGTGTAAACCATTCGTTGCACCTTATTCATGGAGAGACAAAGTTGCGGTGTAATGTTCAATGCAACATGGGGATGAACCCGTATGGAACAGGGTACAGTAAAGTGGTTCAATAATACAAAAGGATATGGCTTCATCAAACGGGAAAGCGGTGAAGACGTGTTCGTACATTACAAGTCCATCAACGGAGACGGCTACAAAACGCTTAACGAAGGCGACAAAGTAGAATTCGAAGTTGAACAGGGGCCCAAAGGATTGCAGGCGGTGAAAGTTGCAAAGTCTGCTTAAAGAGGGTTCAACAATACAGTAAACCTGCTGAGTTATTCTCGGAGGTTTTTTTATTACACCCTATCAAATCTTTCGCATCATTTTTTTCGATCGTACACTTCCGATTTTGGAAGAGTATCCGAATCAATTGCAAATCGTTGCAGAGTTGAATAGAAACGCGCAAGCGGGAATCCAACAACATTATAAAAACATCCGTTCACCCGCTCGACGAAGACAGCTCCAAAATCATCCTGAATTCCATAGGAACCTGCTTTATCCATAGGTGAACCAGTCTCAACGTAATCAGCAATCTCTTTTTCGGTTAATATCCTGAAGCGAACCTTTGTTTCTTCAACCCCTGCGGTCTGCTTTCCTGTTTCCGCATCTTTCAATGCGAAACCGGTAAAAACAGAATGCTCGCGCCCGCTCAATAATCTCAGCATTCGTTTGGCGTCATCCTTGGATTTCGGTTTGCCGAGAACATGATGATCAAGAACAACAATGGTATCCGCACCAATGACAATTCCTCTTCGTAAACGTGTTGCAACATCTGTCGCCTTTTCCATAGCAATACGTTGAGCATTTTCAGCTGGACTTTGTCGGGAAGAGATTACTTCTGCCGTACGGCTTGGAACAACTCGGAATTTCATGCCAATCTGTTTCAGCAGATTTTTTCTTCGCGGTGATTTAGACGCAAGGATTAAAGGTTTCATCAGACGGCCCAAAAACAAAAAAAGCGATACAAAACATGATCGCTTGATAAAATCATTCTATTGTAACTTCTACTCAGCGGAACATCGCCTTGATGCTGCCCCACGTGCGTTTTGGTGTCGAACTTGCGATGCTGTAAAAAACACTCATACTGCTGCTTGTTTGTGAATATCCAGAACCCATTACTGCTTTTACCTTATAGTAAAATAATTTATCTACCGTCTTAAATAAATCATTCTTATCAATGAAATATAATGTACCTTTTGGTGCATTACCAATTTGATTGAAAGGTCCATTTACGTCTGTGCTTCTATATATTTCATAATGTTCAACGCTGTTATCCAGGTCGAATGCCCAATTAATCAAAACAGTGCCATCGTTTTGCATAGATGCCTTAGTAATCTGTGGACCGGACATCTGAGCCAATACCAGGCTGCTAAATATTATCGTAAGTCCAACCAGAAGAAAATATCTTTGCGTTGCTTTCATCCGCCTTTAATATACTTTTTGGTTATGAATTCCGCAAGTACTGAATAAATCTTTTTTGCGATCGAACTAATATTTTTCTCCATACACTTGACACGATTCACTAAATCCCGTGTCATGGCCGATTAAATGATGAATTGAGTGTTATTCCATTTTCGCACGCGTAAAAATAACATCCGACAACTCCGAGACTATCAAACCAGACAGAATCATCATTCCTCCAACGATTCCAATCATTCCAATTTGTTCGCCAATAATAAAAAATGCAAAGATTGCAGCAATAGGCGGTTCCATTGAATAAATAACCGCACTCCGTGTGGGCGTCGTATATTTTTGATATTTTGCCATAACATAGAGAGCAACAACAGTCGGCATCACCGCTAAATATGCGAGGTTTAAGAGGAAGAGAGAAGTAACATTTAAGCGCGCAGTTTCTAAAAAAGGAATCGCTATTGCGGCAAGAATCGCCGTTGAAACAAATTGTATAAAAGTTAAATGCGCCGGGTCATGATCTTTGCCATAGACACCGAGATACACAGTGTAGAGACTGAACAAAACAGCACAAACCAGCGTCAACACATCTCCAATATTAAACTCAGATCCTTTAGGAGATGTCAAGAGGTACAAACCGATAGCAACGAAAACTACTCCGACAATATTTCCAATCTTAGGTGCCTTACGTTCAATGATGAGTTGAAATAATGGTGTGAAGACAACCATAAGTCCGGTGATGAATGCAGATTTTGAAGCAGTCGTGAATTTCAATCCGATTGTTTGCAGTATAAAACCAACAAAGAGCAGTACGCCAAGTACCAATCCCTTAGCAACACCATCCTTCGAGATTGTTCTCAGTCTTCGAAAGAAGAACACAGCGAAGAGAAGCGACGCAGAAAAAAATCGGATAGCGACATAGACAAAAGGAGAAGCGTCTTCGAGGATAAACTTCGTCAGAACAAACGTACTGCCCCAGACGATAGTTAAGGAAAGCAGAAATAATTCCGCACGGATTCGAGTTGTCAGCCGTATTGCAGCCACAAGATTATTATCCGTAAGATGGGTACGACACAAAGAGCCTTCCCCACTGCGTTTTCGTAAGCCAGCGTTTGAACACGCGTCTGTCTCGAATCGGCCAACGGTAATAGTCATGGTAAAATTCAGAGCCAAAAATGAACAAATGAACAAGAAATGTGCGGAAGAAAATATTTTGGAGTTTTTTTAAGAATCCAAACCACAAAAGATCGCCCGCCCTGCTTGCCAAATTATCACCGACTGTGAATTTCCAATTTTCTTTTGATATGTCTTCTCCCACAACAGTAATTCCGCGGGGGTCACCGCATCCGAGACCGCATTGATGCGCCAAATTAATATACTTAAGAGAGAGCGGATCGAATCCCATCATTTTCGCCGCTACTGCATCAATCGCTACCTGATCGGCGCTGGCGAGAATAATGTTTTTTTCCACCGGGAACATGGTTCGCGGTCCCGGACCGTTCCCTGCAGTTGTTCCATCCATGACTGCAAAAATGCCTGAATGAATTTCTTTCTGAATGGCAAGCAAATCAACGAGTGTTTCATGAATCCATGTATGCGTGTAGTGTCTATGGGTCGCCAACAAGCCGCCGAATGCATTTTTCATCGCCCCAGTTGTCGTCGTATAGATATGGCATTTCACAGTCGGTAAATGAAGAATGTTCTTTCCAAAAAAGTAATCTGGAATACGAATGCCGTCAGGAAATATTTGATCGAGTACAAGCATCGGTGATTTTGGCTTATACTCAATCCACTTCATATCACCTTCTTTAAAGTTGAAGAGAACAGGAACATGATATTTTTTAAACAACGGAATATATTTGTTCAGATCTTCACCTTTGAATGCATCCGTTACCACTGTTTTATTCTGCACACATACAACATCGTTAAAACCATTTTTGTGCAGACCAAGAATCGTGCCCTCCATTTGCCATGGCGTTGTATTAGCACCGGGAAAAGGGAAATGCCACGAGATATTATCTTTCAGAATTGTCGTGACCCCAGACTCCAGTGCATTCTTCATTCCGGCGAGTTCCATGGCGCGCTGCATATCTTCCAGCACTGTTTGCGGTGTCGTTTTCACCACGGCCACTTTCGGCGCAGAAGTTGAAAGACCAGTGATTTTATTTGGGTTCTTGGGTACGGGGAATTTCATATTAGAAAATCCATTTGGCTGTTTCGTGATAATAAATAATGAAAACACAAGCGAGAAACCAGAGCAGAATATTCACAACCAGCGGAACATCACTGAGCAATAAATGCATCGGGTTGTCGTCTGTTTTTCGTCCTCGCATAAGAAAGAGGTAACGAAAAATACCAAACAATACAAACACCGTAGTAAAAACAAGATTCTCTGTTCCATAAATAGTCACCGTACGTTCGGCAACGGTATAGAGCGCGTACGAAATTGCCATTCCGGATGCTGCCACTGTCATAATTTGATCCATAAATGACACATCGTACTGCTTCAATACGGGACGCGATGCATAGGAATCGGTCGCGGTGCTGAGCATCAGTTCGCCCCGGCGCTTGGAGACTGCAAGGAACAGCGATACGAAGAGCGTACACAATACTAACCATGAAGAAATTACAACTTCGATGGCGAAAACACCGGCAAGAATACGCAGCATAAACCCCGCTGCAATAATAAAAACATCCACAATAACAATCTGCTTCAACCAGAACGAATATGCAATATTGAGAATTCCGTAAAACGCAATTGTATACCAGAACGGCAAACTGAGATACGGCGTCAAAGAAAGAACGAATGCAAGTAACATAAGAATAACAATGACAGCATCAGATAAGCGAAGAAGCCCTGATGCAAGTGAACGATTTCTTTTCACGGGATGCAGTTTATCTGCTTCACGGTCTGCAATGTCGTTGACAACGTATACAATGCTGGAAACAAAACAGAAGCAAACGAATGCGAGCACTTCCCGCCAAAAATATATCGCTTCAAAAAGGTGTTTCGAAAAAATAAGCGGGGCGAAGAGAAAAATATTTTTCAGCCACTGGGTAGGGCGTAATATAGTAAACGCGCCGACAATTTTCTTTTTCACTGCTCCCCTCTCCTTAGTCTTTTGAAAGGTGGTTCTCATCCGCCACGAATACTATGTTTCTTACGTTCTCCCAAACCTCTTGTCGAGCTCTTCTAATGGAATTCTCACAATCACCGGCCTGCCATGCGGACAAACATACGGCATTTTTGAAAGAAACAAATGCTCAATCAACACGACCATCTCTGTCAGGTTCAACCTATCTCCTGCTTTTATCGCCGCTTTGCAAGCAAAAGATTTTGCCAAATTGTCGCGTACATCTTTCACACCGGAGTGTTCATTATTTTTAAATTCATCTAGTACTTCCTGTAAGATTTTTTTCTCTTTCCCAATTCGTACATCCGCTGGAATACCGTCAATCACAACCGTGTTTTTACCGAAGAGACGCATGTCGAACCCGAGACGTACAAGATCCGGCAGCAATTCTTTTGCTAACGAATAATCACTTGCACCCAGATCGATGGTTTCCGGGAACAGAAGCTGCTGCGAAGACGGCAGAGTGTCCTGAAAATTCGCCATGACACGCTCGTAGAGAATCCGTTCATGCGCGGCATGCTGATCAATAATCATCAATCCGTTGAGTATTTGTGAAATGATATATTTATTGTGTGCTTGCCAGATTGGTCTGTTTTCCGGCATCTGCAGTTGATCCGGCGCCGATCTTTGTTCAAGGACGCGATTGAGTGAGGATAAAGAGGCATTCACTTCAAAAGGCAATGGAGACTCCGAACTCGGAGTAGAAGACCGATTATCATCAAGACCGATTATATGAGGCGTTAATGGAACCGATTGCTCGCCGGACCGAACGTCGGGTCGAAGCGGAAACACCGGAGCACCAGTTTGATCAATAGTTCCCTGTTTCCACGCCTGTTCGCTAAATTGGAATTTGGCGTCAAATGGCGAGACTGCGTTTCCCTCACGGAACGACATTGATGGAATTAAATCGTTTGCCGCAAGTGCTTTTCGTACTACAGAGAGAATAACTCGATAGACATTAGATTCATTTTCAAACTTCACCTCCATCTTCGACGGATGGACATTGACATCAATTTTTTTGGGATCAATCGTAAGATTCAGAATAAAGAATGGAAATGATCCTTTCTCCAATAAATGTTCATACGCCTGAAAAACCGCGTGATTAATCATTCTGCTGAAAATGAAACGCCGATTCAGAAAAATAAATTGCTCTACACGGCTTTTACGCGCAAAATCCGGTTTGCCGAGAAACCCGTTAGCGGTCATCAATTCATTGGCGTCGTCAAACTTGAACATGGAACCAAATTGAGACTTTCCAAATACTTCTGCCACCCGATGTTCAATGCTTTGCGGTTTCAAATCGAGCATGACTTCGTCGTCGCTTGCATAATACCATTCAACTTCAGGATATGCGAGTGCCATTCTCACGATCACATCAGTTATATTCTTAAGCTCGGTGTGCCGAGTTTTTAGAAAATTGCGTCGTGCTGGAGTATTGTAGAACAAATTGCGCACTGTAATATTTGTACCGCGCTCCAGCGCTGATTTGGATTTCTGTATTGTCTCGCTGCCCTCAATACGGATGTGCGTCGCTAGATCATCAGAATCTGTCCGAGTTTTTAATTCTACCTGCGAAACCGCAGCTATGGAGGCAAGAGCTTCACCTCGAAAGCCGAGTGTCCGGATTTCTTCCAAATCGCTTGCTGAGTGAATTTTACTCGTGGCATGCCTTCGGAAAGCGAGTGATGCATCCTGTTCGGACATTCCTTCGCCATCATCCACTACCTGGATTAACGCTTTGCCTGCATCTTTAACAATAATGCTGATACGCGACGCTTTTGCATCGAGCGAGTTTTCAATTAATTCTTTGACGACAGCTGCGGGACGTTGCACAACTTCACCGGCGGCAATTTTATTCGATAATTCAGGTGATAATATGTGAATTTTAAAAGACACGTATTAATGAAAAACTAAAATTGTTAAAATAAAAAATTGTATTTTGACCTGCAACGACCACATCATTCCTAAATCCTTATGCCTTCTACTGTTTATCAACAAGATCGTTTTCTTCAAATAAGGCATCTACAAATGTACGACAGTTAAAGATTTGAAGATCGTCAATCTTTTCGCCAACACCGATAAACTTCACCGGCATATTCATCTCGTTGCTGATGGCAAGTACAATCCCGCCTTTTGCGGTACCGTCAAGCTTTGTGAGAACAATTCCTGTTACTTCAACTGCTTCGGTAAAATGCTTCACTTGCTGCAATCCGTTTTGTCCGGTCGTTGCATCAAGCACTAACAACACTTCGTGCGGAGCACCGGGCAGAAGTTTTGCCATCACTCGTTTAATCTTTTTTAACTCTTCCATGAGATTTGTTTTCGTATGCAAACGGCCTGCTGTATCGATGATAACCACATCTGCTTGTTTCGAGAGAGCGGAATTGATAGCATCAAATGCGACTGATGCCGGATCTGCACCGTGCGATTGCTGGACAATATCTACGCCTGCGCGCTGCGCCCAAATTTCCAGCTGTTCATTCGCTGCTGCCCGAAACGTGTCCGCCGCTCCGATTAAAACCTTATGACCTGCTTGACGATATTGATATGCCATCTTGCCGACCGTTGTCGTTTTTCCCGCTCCATTCACTCCTACAACCATCACCACAAACGGCTTCGCCAAAGACGGCAGAATTTTCAAGGATGATTCTATTCTGTCATCGACATGGAGAACTGTTTCGATTTCTTCCTTCAAGAGAGAAATAAGCTGGGATGTGGATTCGTACTTATTGTCTTTTACACGACGCTTCAGCCGGGACAAAATAACAACCGCTGTCTGTACACCGACATCGCCGGCTATTAAAATATCTTCCAATGTACTCAACAGATCATCGTCGATCGTACTCTTCGTTGCGGCAAGATGCTGCACTTTGCTGACAATGGAATCCCGTGTTTTCGCTAGTCCGGATTTGAGTTTGGAAAGCGAACTAAATATTCCCATCGTTATTTCACCGCTTCAATATTCCGGCCTATAAACAACCTCTGCGCATAACTCAACATTGACCACGACATCATAAAAACGCTTGCCCAAAGTGAATATATGAAGAGGCGGCTCAATGCGCCGACTTGAATTGTCCCTAAGAAAAGAACCAAAGCGACTAAAGTAACAGCAATTTTACCGGGCCAATTTGATTGAGGAACGATTTTTTTCTTGCGCTGAATGTAAAGTCCTCCGCTGAATATTAGGAAATCTCTCAGAAGAATAAAAACAACAAACCAGACAGGCACATCACCGGTCCATGCAATCAATACCGCATAAATACCAATTCCAATTTTATCTGCCAGCGGATCAAGAACCTTGCCGAGATCTGTTACCTGATGTAATTTCCTTGCAATGAACCCGTCTAGAAAGTCTGTCGCAACAGCGATGACAATAATTCCGGCAGTCCACAACCGGTGATAGGGGAAATCCAAGACAAGACAATATCCCATGGGTATCACCAAAAAGATGCGGCTTGCACTAAGAAGATTAGAAATTGTTAAATAGCGATGCATTACTGATCGTTTTCGTTCTTCACCGATTCTGTATCGATGGGCACTGAATAGTTGCCGCTGAAGCAGGCGGTGCAATAATGTTTGCCTTCGTCTGTCGGGACCGATGCAAGAAGTTTTTCCATCGGTAGATAGGAAAGACTATCAACACCTAATTCCTGTCTGATGGCTTCAATGTCGCCATTTAATCTGTTAGCAATTAATTCCTCGCGGCTTGGAAAATCCATACCATAATAACATGGATATTTTATGGGAGGACTGGAAATGCGAAAATGTACTTCCTTTGGTTCCGCTTCTCGAATCATCTTTACCAACAACTTTGATGTGGTTCCTCGAACAATTGAATCATCAACAATGATGACTTTCTTGCCCTTCAACACTCCCTTTACCGTATTGAATTTCAACTTGACTTTCAATTCGCGGTGATTCTCCTGCGGTTGTATAAATGTGCGCCCAATGTAGTGGTTTCGGATAAGACCCAGTTCCAGTTTTACTTTCAATCCCTGCTTGTTGCTTTCAGTAACGTATCCAAGAGTACATGTGTTGCTGGAATCTGGAACGCTGATGACAATAACTTTATCATCCGGTGATTCCGGTACGATCGGATTCTCGCTGGCAAGAAGTTTTCCTAACTTGCGGCGAACTTTATCGACATTCACGCCGAATACTTTGCTATCCGGACGTGCGAAATATATGTATTCAAAAATGCAATGATGGGGCTGTGAAGATTTCTTTGAAACCCAGTGGGACTTTATAGTTCCCGATGCAACGACGTCTTTGTCTATCACTATAATTTCACCGGGTGCAATATCGCGGATGTATTCTGCACCGTTGATATCGAAAGCGCAGGTTTCTGATGCAACGACGTATGCTCCGTCGAGTTTGCCAAGCGCCAGCGGACGAAAGCCATGCGGATCGCGGGCGGCAATCAAACTTTCATCCGTTAGGATGACAAGTGAATATGCACCTTCAACAGCATCTAACGCTTCTTTAATCTGAAGAATTTGCTCTTTCTGTTTGCTGTGAGCGATGAGATGCAGGATAATTTCACTATCAGATGTTGATTGGAATATCGTTCCTTCTTCTTGAAGCCGATGACGAAGTATCCGGTAATTAGTCAGATTCCCGTTATGACTGAGCGCAAGATTACCGGTTTTATAATTTACAACAAACGGCTGTATATTCGATTTGTTATCTGAAGATCCTGTAGTAGAGTACCTGTTATGTCCAATAGCAGCGCTGCCTTTGAGGCCATTGCGTAGAACGTCTTCATCCTTAAAGACATCCGCCACAAGCCCGATACCTTTTTGAATATTGAACCGACGCTTTTTCTTATGCCGCTGCTCTGCTTCCCCGATAACGGACTCATCAAGTACCTCGCTGGAAACAATTCCAGCTGCTTCCTGACCGCGATGCTGAAGTGCATGTAAACCGTAATAGCAAAACACAGACGCGTCAGGATGACCGAATACTCCAAAAACACCGCAATGACAGCGCGGCTTACCTTCAAGATGGGCAAGTTCTTTCATAGTGCTTGTAAGATACAAAAAAATTGATAGGCTTCCAAAAACAGAAACTTTATCAAGGAGACCAAAAATTATCCAACGACAATTTTGACAAAGAAGACAAAAAAAAGGAGAAAATCTTTTCGGATTTTCTCCCTGTCCTAGTTTATAAAAAAAGCGATAATAAATTATAATTTGTAAGCAATACCGACATTTAATATTCCAAGACCGTATCCCAATTCTGCCTGGATTGCCCATTTCGGGTTGAAATAATAGCGGCCACCAATAAAAATACCATACTCAAGAAAACTTGCAGAAGCACCCGAACTATAGTAACCAAAATATGGAAGTGAACCAGTTGCTTTTGATGAAACGATGTTATAACCCAGTAAAATTCCACCATAAGTGTCGATATTGGGATTATGAAATAAATCGGCATGATATGCACCGCGTGCGCCGATTATGATATAAGTGTACTTCCAACCATAATCGCCATAAATTGTTTCCGATGATGATGAATAACCAACCACACCGCCTAATGATATATTTTCGGTAACACCATATTCATATCCGCCTGTAATTGCAATACTGCCAGTACCATATGCACCGGCAAGTCCGCCAATACCAAGACCAAGGTTAACCACCTGATCACCTTTTTTATACGCCATTTGACTGAAAGATATGCTGAGTACAAGAACCATCAGCACAGAAATTAGTAGAATGCGTTTCATTATGTAGCTCCTTTATAGATTAGTGATATGAAATAGTGTGGTTCACCCACTTGTAACATTATCAGAGAAAAATATAAATCTACAACGCCTAAATGTCAAGCAATTTCTTGTAGATTTCAGAAATTTATCCTTCATTCAAATTAAAGAATTCTCTTGTTTTGAAATACTTTGTTCTTATTTTTGAATCAGATAAAGGCAGTGCATCACTGCCGGTTTTCCTGTAAATATTTAGGAAGGTCGAGATTGAAAGAGCGCATTAATTTTAATAAATTGTCCCTGTTATATCATAAATCCCTATCGCAAATTATTTGAATGATACTGTTTATTCAGACAAAAGCGATAATTGAAACATAGGAATTTCTGATGATGTACAATGTCATCTTAATGCCAAGCTGTAGCGGTCATAGCAACTCATAATGTTATCCACATAATCAACAGTCTGCCGGGCGCTATGTAAGTATCCATTGGGCGGACAACCATCATTCCAAACACGACTATGCAAAGTGTAATTTTTTTTTGAAAGAAATGGAAGCGCCGCGCTAATGGAAGACCATTTATGAGGATCATTTCCCATATAAGAGGCAATCTTCTGCGCATCGAGGACTCGCCCAAGTCCTGCATTATATGCGGCAAGAGTTAGGCATATTCTGTCCTCTTTTGGTATATTTCTAAACATCGTATAAAGCGTTTTTAAATGATATATACCTGCTTTGATATTATTCCGTGGTGTAGCTGCTTCTTCGATACCTATTTTTTCCGCAATTTCAATTTGTGTCAGAGGCATGATTTGCATCAATCCATATGCGCCTTTATAACTCACTGCTTCATGGTTGAAACTTGATTCCTGCTTCATAACTGCAAGAACCAATACCCAATCAACTTGGTACTCTGTCGAATATTTTTTTACTAATGGAATATATTGATTCAAACCTGCTGTGCTCATTGATGCAAATGGAGATGGTTGCATAGGAACTGTGATTTCAGTTATATCCTCAATTGAACTACCGGCTTTTTGAGCAAATTTCGAGCTTGTTACTTGTTGTGAGCACCCTATTAGACTTAAAAATAAAAAAACCAAGGTAAAAATAGTGTAAAATGTCAGCCTATTCCCTTTTCCATTAGGTCCCATTAAGTATTCCGAAGTTGTTCAACAATAGTTATCTACTTAACGTACTATTCTTCTTTCAAGTTCCATTTCATACACAATATAACTAATTCCAAAGATTGAATCAATGAAACATTCATGTCCAATATAGAGATATGCCTTTTTTCGCTCATTTTCGCCAAACAGGAATTGATCTTCATCACTCAACCTCGATTATTTTATTCCTCCCTTTGAAACCATAAACAATAGAAATGGATCGCTTTGGTTTATTAAAATATTCAGATAAAACTTCTATCACCTTCTCGTTCGCTTTCCCTTCAAATGGAGGCACAGTAACGCGAATAATGAGCGTTCCATCATCACATTGCGCAATTTCGTTCCTTCTTGCGTTCGGTTTGACAGTGATTTTGTACTTCATGCTGCACATGATATAGAGAAATCCGTATTATCTTAATAACGTATAAGACTTTAAACCCATTTTATAACAAAATACTTAAAATCTTTATGTTAACATTATTGATTTTATCTACTCGGCACGAGTGTTTGCATCCGACAACAGGAATAACGCGCAAAATTTTGACGATGGATCTTTCGTAGAAAATAATTTTGTAATTGAAGGATGATTCAAGGTGTTCTATTGTCCATTACCCCATTCTAACACCTCCAAACGTACACGCGCCGTACCGGTTCGAATCAAATCCAATTCTTTTGCGGCGCCCATCGACAAATCCATCATTCGTCCTTCCTTGAAAGGTCCACGATCATTAATACGCACAACGACGATCTTATTGTTCTCTAAATTCGTCACCCGCACTTTTGTTCCGAATGGAAAAGTCCGATGAGCGGCAGTAAATGCATTCATATCAAAGACCTCACCGTTCGATGTCTGTTTACCATGAAAATCATCCGCGTAGTATGAAGCGATTCCTTCAAGTGTGAGCAGAATTTTCCCTGAGTTCTGCTGAATCGGTTGTTCCGTTTGTGCTGTAGGTCTGTGTTCTCCGGAATGTTGTTCGCCTCGATCCGTAAATCTAGGTATAGAAACGCAGCTGGCAAGCAGAAACGCCACTGCACAGCAGGGGACATGAGTCATCCACCGCCTACAACAGTCCATTAATTTGTTTGCGCCGCAGGTAATCCACAACTTCCTTAACATCTTGTGATCTTCCTTTTTTGCAGATCAACACCGCATCATCTGTAATGACCACAATGGTATCGTCAATGCCAATCGTCGCTACGGCTTTGTTGCCAGCGTCAATATAATTACGATGCGAATCCTTGATGATGACAGTTCCACGCAGTGCATTTCCTTCTCCATCGACCGGTGTTAGCCGAACTACTTCATCCCACGAACCGACATCACTCCATCCGAAATCTCCTTTTGCTACAAAAACCTTCGCTGCTTTTTCCATCACACCGTAATCGATGGAAATGCCGCGAATGACACCATAGACGCGTTCAAGTGTTGCTTGGTACGTTTCTGTGCCAATCGCATGTTCTAACTTTGTCAATTGTTCGCCGAGTTCTGGGATATGTTTTTCAATCTCACGCAGAATGACGTTCGCTTTCCAGATAAACATTCCGCTGTTCCAAAGAAAATCACCGCTCTTTAAAAATTTTTCTGCTGTTTCAAGATTTGGTTTCTCGGCAAATGTCTTCACGCGGTAAATGCCGTCTGCGGCATATGGATTAATTTCTGAAGAATCTTCAAATTGGATATAGCCGTATCCTGTTTCAGGGTGTGTTGGTTTGATACCAATTGTCACTAACGCTTCACTTTCCTGCGCTACGTGAGCTGCGCGCTGGAGCACGTGTAAAAATTCTTCCGTATCCTTTATGATATGATCTGCCGGAAGAATTATCATAATGGCGTCGGGATCAAAACGGCTAATCCATTTCGCGGCAAGTCCGATACATGGCGCTGTATTCCTGCCAAGCGGTTCCGTAAGCACATTTTTGGACGGCACTGAAGGCACTTGCTTTTGAATGATATCTTTTTGAAGCTTGTTGGTCACCACCAGTACTTTATCCGATGGTACCAATGGTTGAATGCGCGCGATAGTATTGGCAATCAATGAACCAGAGCCGACAATTCCCAAAACTTGTTTGGGTGATCGTTCTCGACTTTGAGGCCAGAAACGCGATCCAACACCACCCGCCATGATAACTGCGTAAATATTAGGTTGAGTCATATTCCTTATTCAAACATAGTTTTAAAATCACGGAGAGTATCGTTTACCGCATTCAGGATGCCGGTTCGATTGTTTAGTTTGCTTCGTGCCCATTGAGAAAATGGATCTTGAATATTAGAAATAATATTCATCACACGGACGTCATCGAAATACTGGTTACTTGAAATATATTGTAGAAATTCCGTAAGCAATGTACAGAACTGTTTATAATCATCTGCTGCAGAATCGGCGGCAAGTACTGAATTACATTCAAGAATAATATTCGACAACAATTCTGTCCGGTCATCATTACCGCTTTGCACAGATTCTAAAAATTGTTCCAGCAAGACTGCAAAACCACGTTCTTGTTCATTTCCATACATCGAGCCGCCGCTTGTCTGCTGTGCCGGCTCGGGAGATTGTTCCGTCGCACCAAATATTGAATCGATCAATGGTTCCGGTGTCGGTATTGTTTCCAGTTCCGGAGGTGATGAGAAACTGTATGCTGATTTCACCGCAGGCGTCGGCGTTGATCCAAATGGTTGCGAACCGGGAAGATCGAGCATCGTTCCAGCAGTATCCGATTCTTCTCCCGAAGGAGATACATCTCCGATTGCCTGACGGAACTTGGAGAACACAAGTGTCTCTTCATCGATTGTCGATTCTTCCTTGGATAAATCCTTTTCTACCTTGTCTGCAACCCACATCAAACTGAGGGCAAATTCAGCACAGTCCTTTACTTTGTACAGATATAGAAGTTCTGCATGAATATCCGAAGTGGATGAGACTCGATCGCGAATTTGATCGAGACTCGTTTGATGTTCGTACGAGCGAAGTTCATATTTTGGCAGCCGCTCGAGAAGAAGAGAAATGTATTTCTGAGTACGATTCATATTGTCCTATAGATTCGTGGAACACGTGAACTGATCCCGCACAGAAACTCATAGGTAATCGTTCCGATTTTATCGCAGATGGATTCAAGCGGGATAATGAAGCCATCCATTTCACCGAAAAGCAATGCGTCATCTCCATTGTATGCCGTTCCATCCATACCAATATCTACCATACATTGATCCATGCAAACCGATCCAACCACCGGATATTTTTTCCCGCGTATAATGGCAATGCCTTTATTCGAAAGAAGACGAAAATACCCGTCCCCATACCCTACAGGAAGCGTGACGATTCGCGTTTGATTCTTGGTAACGTATGTGTGGTTATAACTTATTCCTGTTCGGGCAGGAACTACCTTAAAAAAGGAAACTTTTGTTTTCAGCGTCATCACCGGCTTTAACTTTCGACCGTCAAATGTAACATCCGGCAGATAACCATTCGGGTTATATCCGTACAGCATGATTCCTGGCCGTACCATGGAGTAATGTGAATCCTTACAATTTATGATTCCGGCCGAGTTGGCAAGATGAACGAGTGTGGGGAGAGTCTTTTTTTTCTCCAAAGTATTCAAGACCGATTCAAAACGACTTACCTGTTCATTTGTACAATCGGCATCCGATTCTGCTTTTGCCAGATGCGAAAATATTCCTTTTATTCTGATTGATTCCAGCTCGTACGATTTTTCAATGAACCGTTCAGCATTGTACCAGTGTACGCCAGTTCGTTCCATACCGGTATCAATCTTTAAATGAACCGATGCAACTTTCCCCATCTTTTTTGCCACATCGGCAATGCCGATCGATTTGTCAATTGATGAACTTGTAATTTCAATATCATGAATAATAAATTCGGCAACTTGATCTGCGTTGATGGGGCCAAGCACAAGAATAGGGTCGGTAATTCCACGTTCTCGCAAATATACTCCTTCTTCGAGAACTGCAACGCCTAAGTAATCAGCTCCTTGTTTTAAGAGCTCGACGGATATTTCGTATAGTCCATGTCCATATGCATTCGCCTTCACCATCGCCATTATTTTTACATCTTTGTTTATTAATGATTTGACGATAGAAAAATTGTTGCTCAAATTTTCAATAGATATTTCTGCACGTGTAGGTCTGTTCTTATAGGTTTCAATTCCCGCAAGCATTGTTGATCCCTACGATTGATGAGTCCGCTCTAAATATATTTCCGAGAAAAAAGCTTTAATCTTAACTCATTAAGGAATTTGAGAAACAGAATTTTGGGATATGAATGTAGATTCATTGATCATCTGAAAAGAAGCATACATCAAATCATCCTTCTCGGTAAAAATGTATTCAATGTACTTAAATAGTTTTATTGTATGGTTAAATACTTGCGAATCTATAACAACGACAGAACCCACTGGTCGTTTCAGTGGGTTTTAAATTGCGCCGGCAATCTTTAACCTGTTCAGAGCACGATAGAGAGCAAGCTTTGCGCGTTCAATATCAGTCTGGGGATACTTCTCTGCTATCCGTTTCAGCGCACGGTCGCGTGCCGCTTTTACTCTCTCCACATCAATTTCATCGGTACGTTCAGCCGTTTCTGCCAGCAAAATGACATTGTTATCTCTCACCTCAACAAACCCGCCTGATATGGCATAATGAAACTCCGTTCCGTTTGCATTGCTAAGCTTTACTTTTCCAATTGTCACGGATGCAAGCAGCGGAGCATGGCTGTGGAGCACTTGAAATCCACCATCAACGCCTGGCGCACTGAAGCTCGTAACTTCCCCTTTGAAGACAATACGTATTGGTGTCACAATTTCCAGATGGAAAGTCTTATCTGCCATCATTATGCTGCCTGCAGTTGTTTCGCTTTTTCGACCGCTTCTTCAATAGTACCGACCATTAAAAATGCGTTTTCGGGTAAACTATCGTACTCGCCGTCAAGGATTCCTTTAAAGCCGCGGATCGTATCTTCAATCTTTACATACCGGCCCGGGATGGAAGTGAATTGTTCAGCGACAAAAAATGGCTGTGATAGAAACTTCTCGATCTTTCGAGCGCGCGTCACGGTCAGTTTATCTTCATCAGAAAGTTCATCCATTCCAAGGATGCTGATAATATCTTGAAGGTCTTTGTATGCTTGCAGAACTTCTTTCACCCGTTTTGCTACACTATAATGCTCTGCGTCGATAATATTTGGGTCGAGAATACGCGAAGTAGAATCCAATGGATCGACTGCCGGATAAATTCCTTTATCCACAATCTGCCTGCTCAACACCGTTGTTGCATCTAAGTGTGAAAACGTTGTTGCCGGCGCTGGATCGGTTAAATCATCTGCAGGAACATAAATTGCCTGGACAGATGTTATCGATCCTTTCTTTGTCGATGTAATACGTTCCTGAAGTTCGCCCATTTCCGTCCCGAGGGTCGGTTGATATCCGACAGCAGACGGCATGCGTCCAAGCAACGCAGAAACTTCCGATCCTGCCTGTACAAATCTAAATATATTATCTATGAAAAGAAGAACATCTTTGCCTTCTTCATCGCGAAAATACTCCGCCATCGTAAGCGCCGTGAGGCCGACACGCTGACGGGCTCCGGGAGGTTCGTTCATCTGACCAAAGATCAGCGCTGTCTTTGCGAGCACACCGGATTCTTTCATTTCCAACCAGAGATCGTTTCCTTCGCGTGTACGTTCACCAACTCCGGCAAACACGGAATAACCTCCGTGGTGAGTTGCGATATTATGAATCAACTCTTGAATAATAACGGTCTTGCCAACACCGGCTCCGCCAAAGAGTCCGGTCTTTCCGCCTTTCGTATACGGTTCAAGCAGATCAATAACTTTTATTCCGGTTTCGAACATTTCTTTTTTAGTAACGAGTTGATCGAAACTTGGAGCCTGACGATGAATGGGATAATATGTTTTTGCTTCGATCGCCGGCAGACCATCAATGCCCGCACCAAGCACATTAATCAAACGTCCGAGCACTGCCGGGCCAACCGGAACTGTTATAGGCGCGCCAGTGTCATGGGCAATCATTCCACGCATAAGCCCGTCCGTGGAATCCATTGCAACCGTACGCACACGGTCTTCACCCAATTGCTGCTGTACTTCTACGATGAGGTCTTCATCGATACCTTCGACATTTTTTCTTGGAATTCGAACAGCGTTCATTATTTCAGGGAGTTTGCCGCCAGAAAAATCGATATCAACTACTGGTCCGATGATTTGGACTATTTTGCCTTCGTTCATAAAATCCTTTCAAAAGAAAAATTATACTCTCAAGCTTAATTAAATTATGAAAAGATGCCGCCACAATCAATCATTTTTTCATATGCACACTTTGAGTGAATGGCAGCACTCATAATGAAAATATATGGGCGAGAAGGATTCTCGTACCAATAAGAATGAGTATCACGCCTCCTATCTCTGCCGCCACTTTGCCGAACTTTTTTGAAAATCTTTGACCGAGCAATATGCCAAGGAATGATGTCGCACCTGTGACAACACCGATCACAACTGATGGATACCAAATGGAAACTCGCAGTAGTGCCAAACTGAAACCGATCGCCAACGCATCCAAACTCGTTGCAACAGAAAGAACAACCAGCATCATTCCTCTACTTGGATCTCGCCGGACACTACGATCATCTTCCGTCCGCGCAGATCGAATCATCCGAATTGCAACCCATAGAAGCAATCCAAATACTATCCAGTGATCAAATGATTGGACATATCGTTCAATACTGAAACCTGCCAGCCAGCCAAGAATAGGCATGAGACATTGGAAAAGTCCAAAATGAAACGATAAACGGAGCATAGATCGCTGGCCGCGCGTTGCGCCTGTTGATCCAGCGGCAACCGATACTGCAAATGCATCTGCGGCCAAGCCGAGGGCAATAAGAAATACTTCAAAAAACGACATTGCAGTTGTTCGTTTATTTATAAAAGATAAAAAAAAACCGCCCATGGCGGATCAATACGTAAATCATACTGAACTGATGGCAGGAGTCGTCGCGAAGTAATATCTTCGTCAAAACCACTACCCGCAGTTTACACCTCTTTCATCGGAATTGTCCTACTCTCGCGCTGAAAGTTGGAGTTGAATCGACAACTTGCGGTTTATCCCGATAATTTCCTTAGTCTTTCTGAGCTGGTGGTCGGACTTGAACCGACGACCTGCGGTTTACGAAACAGAAAAATGAATTGAAACCGCGCATTCCAGCTCATATTCAACATTCTTTCCTGCCAACTTGTAACCAGTATAGTTACCACCACGGCGTGTGAAAGATATGTGACTTATCGAAAGCAATGTAAGAACATTATTTTTCTGTTGCAATAAATTTTAGTTTTGATTTTTTATGCAAACGTTATCTGAATAGCAATTGAAGTTTATTTTAATAAATAGAAAACCCAAAGCAAATACACCTGCAAAAACATCCCAACCCTCCCCTGGATTAGCGAATGAAAGAAATACTGTCCTACAAAATAATAACTTCGAAGAACCTTTAGCCGATGCTTTCAAGAACATCAAACAGTATATGTTGTATATTGATGGGCAGCCAAAGAAGATCGAGGAGCTGAAGGAGGGGAAATCGGTAACGATTATTGACTTAATTCTTGGTGGATAGAAAGTGTCCAAGTGTCCAGAGTGTCCACCCTTTTTTGAAACTCTTATACTATATATACTCTTATTAATATATTTAATATAAAATAAAGAATAAGTAGTGGACACTTGGACATAATTTCATATTACCCGCATAAACATTAATCAAAGCAGTGTCCAGTGCCACGATAAATTGTGGACACTGGATGGACACTGTGGACGTTTACAGTAACTTCTTTAATTTATCTGTCATTTTATGGCATCGATATCGAGTTTTATCATACTGCTTCTTTTCA
>Ga0182011_10001037_pt1 | contig 24295 bp, 20 predicted proteins | sample 711E1DmetaG_FD_120481 | JGI IMG/M metagenome (GOLD analysis project Ga0182011, IMG submission 120481) | Permafrost microbial communities from Stordalen Mire, Sweden - 711E1D metaG | ecosystem: Environmental > Terrestrial > Soil > Wetlands > Permafrost | place: Sweden: Stordalen | collected...
TCAGCTTTTCGGAAGGCTTGTTTTAATTTCATTGCCATGCTATTAACATGGTTAAGTTTCATAATTTTCGGATTTCGTCTTCAGGTATTAAATTGTTCCCTTTTTTTTGGATTGCTCACTAGTTTTGCAGTATACGTGCACTATTACGAATTAGACTTTAAAATGCTTGATTATGAATCGATTGCAATTGATTCAAAGATAGAATACGTGAAAATGGAATATGATATATGGATAAAAATTTTTTTAGCAACATTTGCCAGCTTTGCAGCGGGAGTTTTCCAGTTCATAAATTTTATTAAGCCATTTCTTGATGCTCTAACTCCAGAAAAAACAGAACAAAATATCATGTTTTTTGCCGAAATGGTTACAGTAATTTGCTACATAATAACCTTCACAATGACATTATTTTATACTTTCTTAGAAAAGCTAAATATCATTAAAGGTAAACTGAAATTTATAAAGGTTAAACCGTAAGATAGCGAAAAACTAGATCTGCTGATTGTAAACCCAATTTTGCAAAGACTGTGAATAAATAGTTGAGCTAAAGCAGTTTTCAAGCCATCTAGGTAGATTTGCAAAAGGAGCATGGTCAAAGTTAATGGCAAAAAGTTCTGTGGCATTTTCTTAAACTCTTTTAAGAATGACGTAGGACAATTTTCAGAAGAGCGCCCCCGAATCTGGATCGTACATTAAGTATTATTTTTTTAGGGCTGTTCAAGCCGGGAGAGTCTCGAAACAAGTTCGCACCTACTTAAGCTCCGAACTCGACGTTCGGAATATGAGATTGAATAAGCGAAAAATCCATTGGATTATTCGCGAAAAGAAGAAGGGTGTGCGAAATAATTTCAGGACTACACAAGAATTTGCAAAGATATATAATTCCGATAGACACCTATGCCCGGGAAGGATAAGCTCTTGGAGATGATGGTGTGAGACGCAATAAATCCGGTATGCAGTCGTTTCTTATCGATCTGGATGGGGTTCTTTATGTGGGCGGGAATCCCATCCCGGGAGTCAGGGAGTGCCTGGAGAAGATGGATGAGATGGGTTGCAGCATCAGGTTCGTCTCCAACTCCACACGAAGGTGCCGCGACTCCGTCGCTCTGCGCCTCAAGGGCCTGGGATATGATATTCCAGCGAGTCGTATCTTCACTCCGTCATTGAAGGCAATCGATACCATGTTGAGCTCGGGAAGAGATAGATGTTTCTTGCTTACGGCCGGAGACGTTTTCAGGGATTTTGAGAAGGCCGGAATTCACATAGCTGATGAGAACGTGGACTATATAGTGGTTGGTGATGCCGGTAATGAATTTACCTTCAACCGTTTAAACCAGGCGCTGCGCCTGATTCTTAACGGGGCAGAGATCCTGGCCCTGGAGATGGACAGATACTGGATGGAGCCGGAAGGGCTGGTTATGTCCACAGGTCCATTCGTTGCGGCTCTCGAATATGCCTCAGGAAAAAAGGCGGAGCTGATGGGCAAACCGTCACCGGAATTCTTCCAAATGGCTCTGTCGGACCTGGAGGTTGGACCGGAAGATGCCGCCATGGTCGGAGACGATATACTGACCGATGTAAAGGGTGCTCAAGAGATGGGCATGCAGGGAATTCTGGTCAAGACGGGCAAGTACCGCGATGATCTGGCAGCAAGCTCTGGCGTCGTGCCCGATTTAGTCCTTGAGTCGCTGGCCAGCCTTGCTGAGAACATCTGAAGAATTCATCTTCACTTCCCATCTACCCCTCTTAAAGCGATCAACTATTATCCAAAAAATTTGTGATCTATCTATGCAAACCAGCTTTCTATGCAGAACCAGCTTCCCCTTCCATGCCAAAGAGCTTGAATTTTGAGGAGACGTAAAGGTGCTTGGATTTCTCGGGGTTGCCGCTCGTACCTACCACCTTGCCGACAAAGACCGTATGGTCGCCTGTCTCGAACTGATCTACCACCTTACACTCGAATGCCACTGTAACTCCCTCAATGGTTGGAACCTTTACTGCCACTGAATCCGCCAGCTTTAGGCCTGCGAGCTTTATCTTATCGCCATCACGACCTGATTTCGTGCCGCAGATCAAGGCAGCATCCGCCTGATCGGTGTTTGGATAGTTGACAACGAACTCTTTGTGCATTTGGATTCCATTGTGCGAGTACCGCCGGCGATCTATGGAGATCATTATCAGAAAAGGCTCGAAGGACGTCCTGGTAACCCAGGCGACACCCATGGCGTTGGGTCGCTCTTTCTCATCGAGAGATGTCACCAGCACATAAGGGAAAGGCGCAGACAGGGATATGGCTTCCGATTCTTTCAAATTCTGCATATTGAACACCTTAAAGAATATAGCATGGGATAGAATAAATAACTTCTTGAACTTCTTCCCAGGCTTAATCCTTGTCTCCTGGGCGTCATACCGGCTGGAAAGATGAGGGAAATCGGGCATTTCTACAGATTCAGCACCAGCCCATCCAATCCTACTACTATTCCCTCGTAGCCTTTGGCGGTCGCAGCGGCATTCATTCGTTCCTGAAGAGTAATGTAGCGCCCCGCGTCGAAGTGGGTGAGAGCCAGCTTTTTCGCCCGGGCCCGCAGGGCGATATCGGCAGCATCCTGCGGGTTGAGGTGAGGCCACTCTGGATTTTGCTCACCGGGCTTGTGGGCGCACTCCGTGATGAGCAGGTCGGCGTCCTGGGCCAGATGAACCGCGTTATCGCAGACGCCTGTATCCGGACAGTAGGCTATGGTCTTTCCATCCAGATCGAACCTGTAACCTAAGCAGGGCGAGGCGTGCACCAGAAACTCGCACTCCATGGCAAAGGGCATCTTGTAAGGCCCGGGAGAGAGCTCGCCTACCTCCACAGGATAGGGCAGCTTGTCCAGGGGAACGGTGTATGGCTCGTTGATAATAGTATTCAGGACCGCTTTGGTGCCCTTCTGGCCGAAGATCTTCAGGCCTTGCGAGAAACGGAACTTATTCAGGATATGCAGGCCCTCGATATGGTCCAGATGGAAATGGCTGAGAAAGAGGTAGACCGGCAGATCGTCATGGATGTAGCGGTCGGCCCTGTATATGCCGTTGCCTGCGTCCAGGATTATGTGGTATTTACTGGAGTTGATGAGGGTGCAGATGGTGTTGCCGGTATCGCTATCGTACCAGCCGTTGGTGCCGAGAAAGATGACGTCCATGTTAGCTCTCCTGAGGGCCGGAAACATGCCATTCCGCTAGCTTCTGGCGGACTTCTTCTGCTTTGGGGCTTTCGATCTGCTCGAAGATCTGGAGAGCTTTTTGTGCGCAATCTATCGCTTGAGGACGTCGGTTGAGCTTGTCTAAAGCCTGACTCTTGCAAAACATTGCATCTCCTTCACCCTGGCGATATTCCATGTCTATGAAGATCTTAAGCGCTTGGTCGTAATGATCGAGTGCCTTTTCGATTTCGCCAGTTGCAGAATATACCTTGCCTAATGTACAGAGAGCTTCGCCCTCAATTTTCCGATACTCAATCTTGCGAACTATGTCCAGTGATTGCATGCAGTATTCGATTGCTTTACTTGTCTCATTTAGATCCAAATATGCCTTGCCTAAGTTGCAGAGTTCTTCTCCTTCGTTCTGTCTATTTCCGATCTCGTGGGCGATGGCCAGGGCCAGTTCGTGATACTCAATGGCTTTCCCAATCTCGCCTAGGTCAGAATAGGCTAGGCCCATATTGTCCAAAGCAGCCCCCTCTTTTCTTCTGTCACCGATTTCGCTAGCGATGGCCAAGGCTTGATCGTAGTACTTGAGAGCCTGACGGACTTCGCCCAAATCGGTCAAGGCTAGGCCAAAGTTTATAAGGACGGATCCTTCTTCCCGCATGTTTCCTGTCTTGCGGTAGATGGCAAGAGCCTGTTCATAGTACTCGAGGGCCTTGCGGACTTCTCCCAGGCTATAATAGGCCAAGCCCATATTGCCAAGGGTGATTCCTTCCTCTCGTATGTTTCCTATCTTGCAGTAGATTGAAAGAGTCTGCTCATAGTACTCGAGGGCCTTGCGGGCTTCGCCCAAACGGTAGTGAGAACTGCCAATGTTGCCCAGCCATGCTCCTTCATTACATTTATCACCGATCTCTCGCGCTATGGCCAGGGCCTGCTCGTAGTATTCGATGGCCTTGTGGACTTCGCCCAGGTCAGTGTAGGCGCCGCCTAGGTTGCCCAAAAATAGACCTTCGTAACCTTGTATACCCATCATCTTTGCAGCCAGCAGGCCAGTTTCATACCATTCAATACTATCCCTAGGATGTAGGCGCAAATCTAAAACGTTCATCGCATTGCTTGCATAAGAGCTTGCCAATTGGAGGGCGAATTTCAAGTCACTTTTTTTCGTTTTCCCGGAGTTTCGAATTATGTTCCTTACCCACGATTGTCCGACCTTTATATTCGCCCATTCTCGATCGAAAAGATCCAACCCTGCCAAAAGGTTCATTTCACCTTTTTTATAGAGCGTTTCCACTTGAGAAAGCACCTTTAAGTAGTACTTGGCATGCTTTTGCTGAGCATCGGCTAGTTCATCTTGTTTAAGACATGATTCCGCAAAAAGACGCGCCAAATCATGAAGCTTGTATCGGCCATCCTCAGATTCCAGTCCTGGAACAAAGTCCACAAGGCTCCATCGCACTAAATCGCTCAGAGCCTCAGCCGATGGACCAGGAGCCATCTTTAGGATGGCAATCGCGGCATTGCGATCGAAATCTTCAGGAAAGACAGAAAGACGTCGCCATTGTTTCTTCCTTCCTGTCGTCAGCAGGTCATAGCTGGTGCTGAAAGATGCCTTTACGAGTTCTAGCCTCTCCACTTTGTCTCTGAGACGTCGTTCGTACTCAGAAACGCCTAAATCTTTCTTTTCGGCTAAAGCTTTGCCCGCATTTCGGAGAGCGATCGGAAGGCAGCCACAAAGTTTTGCCAGATCATCAGCTCGATTGCCGATACGCGGGGCGATTGCGAGAAGAAGCTCGCGTGCTTTGTCTGAAGGCAAAATGTCAAGATCTTTCTCAGCCAAACCCGGCAAAGCAAATTTAATTCTCGATGTTATTAGAACACAGCAACCTTCAGGAGGCTGTAGAGGCTCTACTTGCTCACTGCCAGCCGCATTGTCCAGCAGCATGAGAACACGTTTGCCAGCCAAAATTGAATGATACAAACCACGCAATTCATTTGAGTTTTCCGGAAGTTTATCAACTGGATTGAAGGCCCGGATGACATGAGCCATGGCCTCGTCAGGTCTCATGGGAGGCATATCTGGATTTCTGCTCGTTCCCCGCATTTCGATGAAGATTTGGCCATCTGGAAATTTGCTCTTGATTTTGTCTGCTAGAACCAGGGCCAATGCAGTCTTGCCGACGCCCCCCATGCCGCGCAGGCCGGTGATAGTAGCTCCTTTTTCGAAGTTGGAGAGAATGTCGCGGATTTCATCCTCCCGGCCTTTAAAGTCGGATGGGGGTGGTGGAATCTGGCGAGGAACTACAGGAACCACTGGTGCAACAAATGGAATGGTAGGACCAGGTTTATTTTTAGATTTTATTTTGGGCAATTCAAAATCAAATTGGCCATCTGGATATGAACCTATATCTTCAACCCATTCACCTCGCTCATCGTTCCAGCGTCGAAGAAATACTGATACTGCTCCTGTATCAAAATCAAGGTGCACGAAGTTGTATGAGCTTGTATAGTGAGGGCTTTTTTCTATTCTCTTACGATAAGATGCTCCCGCGGGAATGATGACTGCATTGCCCTTAGTGCTAAGGGAAGCCTCAACTCTGGGCATATGTGTATGGCCGCAGAGAATGAAATCACAATTGCTTCTCAAAGGCCGTTCGACTCGAATGAAGTCAAATTCAGCCAGCCAGTCGAAGGGATGATGAAGAACTGCGATCTTTATGTCAGCTTCGTCTAGACCTTTTAAAGCCTCCCTAATTTGCGGTTCTCCAACAATTAATGACCCTTTCTCAATTTCGTTTCGCTCACACCCCAAAGCAGAATTTAATCCCAAGAGGGCGATTTTCTTGCCTTTGATTCGCCAGATGCAAGTATCTGCATAAGCGGGAGAGTCTTGTTCTGTGTAACCAATCACGAATTCGCTAAATGCCCAAAACAGATCCTGGAGCTTCTTTCTTCTCCGTTCATTCGTTAGCCATTCCTGCTCTTCGGCTTCAGACACTATCGGCTTTTGAAACTCAGGAGAAAGAAGCTTTAGCTCTTCCCTGTCCGAATCATGATTGCCAGGCACAATAAAAAGACGATCTGATTTTAAACCACTTGCTTCTAATAGCGGATCGAGAAGAATTTCTTTTGCAGTCTGGTATTCCTCTTTCTTCCCGCCAAAAGCTAAGTCTCCGCTGAATACTGCGAAATTTATCTCAGCTAGACTCTCATTGATTTCAGTCCGCCTCTTGATATCTTTCAGAAGGGCTTCAAGTACAACTTCGCGATCAAATTCAGTTCCCTTCTGATGCCAGTCGGAAAGGTGCAGCCATGTTAAACCCGTCATTCTTGCCTCATGCAGTCAATTTCATCTTCAATTAAGATCCATTGTTGGGAAGATGGTCCCTTTGAATTTAAGATTGCTGGGAGAAAAAGATTCAGAACTCATATTTGATCTCAGAAATGGTATTGGCACTGGGATGGTACAAATCACAGCATTCTCTTCTCAACTTTGATCAGATCTAAAATGAAATTAGATCTTATCCGCTCCGCCCATCTCTTTCTCCTTCAGGACCAGCCCTCCATAGGCGACACCGGCCTCTGTCAGAACTATCTGCCCCCCGTGCACCTCGATCAGTCCCGCCAACTCCAGTCGGTGCAATTGATAGTCGAGCATGCTCTCGCCCACAGCCTTTGCGATCTCGGGCACAGTGAGGATCCCCTGGTTCATGAGAATGATCATTTTCCTGCGGATGGGGTTTTCCAGAGCGTGATGCACAAGAGCCATCTCCTCCGGCGATTCAGGCTTGGCTTTGCGTCCAATCTGCATGAGACGAGTTAGGGCGGGCTGTGACTATCTTTGTTTCGCTACATATCTTTAGAACAAAAAAATTGTTCCTTGCGGTATCTGTGGGTAATAGAATAATAGTAGTCCTCTGTGAGTCCTCCGTGCGCTCTGTGCCTCTGTGGTGGTAGTTCGTGACCATTGGTCATAAACCAGTGGCTAACGACGTTTCAACCACAGAGACACAAAGTTCACAGAGTACGCACGGAGACGAACTACCAACTGAAAAACCAAAAGAGCCTGAGGTTATCCATCGGAAATAACGTAGCATAAGAATTTCCAGCGACCGCTCTTTACTTATCCCATACCGCCTAAAAGAGATGCAGATTGAAATTTCGCTCTCAAACTTCAGGTGATTACAAAATGGACGAGGACTTCCAAAAGGCAGCAGAGTTTCACGGCCACACCTGCCCGGGCCTGGCCATGGGCTATCGGGTGGCGAAGTACGTGAGAGAGCACTACCCTAGGGCAAAGGACGAGGAACTGGTATGCATTGCCGAGAACAACTCCTGCAGCGTGGATGCCATACAATCGCTCTTAGGTTGCACTGCCGGCAAAGGCAACCTGATCCTGAAAGACAACGGGAAACAGGTGTTTACGGTCTACTCTCGCGATAACAACAAGGCTCTGCGGATCTATTTCAAGGGCAATGTCTTCCGGGGGCTGGACGCCCTGCGGCAGAAATTGGCCCTCGGAGATTTGGGGCCGGAGGAGAAAAAAGAGATGGAAGGTCTGAGGTCCAGGGTAATCGAAGACATTCTCAGCGCCAAAGACGAGGATCTGCTCTCTGTTAGGGAGGTCGATATTCCCGCGCCCGAGAAGGCACGCATCTATCCTTCGCTGAAATGCCAGGAATGCGGCGAGGCATTTATGGAGATCTTGGGGAGGACCGCAGGCGGAAAGGTGCTGTGCAAGGACTGCTACGAGAAGATGGTGTGCTGAGATATTTGAGACGATTGCATCAATTGTCTCACGAAACTATTTATTTTCAATATCTTATAAGTCTATCAATTTTTTGTAAGAAAGTTTTATTACTTGTCGCGGATATTTCTCGCCATTAAAAAAAGGCTAAAGAGGAAAGACTATGGGATTGCTTGGACCTGATAACCAAATGACTCTGACGCTGGAAAAGTATGACTTCAGTCCCGGTGATATTATAAAAGGAGTAGTTGGTCTAAATTTAGAAAAACCCGTAAAAGGACGAAAGCTGGAAGTTGCATTAATCGGGACGAGAAATACAACGCATCGAGATTCGGATGGTGTCCATAACCAAGATGAAATTATCTATCACTTCGAACTGCCTCTTGATGGTGAAAAGGAATATCAGAATGGACAATATCCCTTTGAGATAAAGATACAGCCAGATATTCTCCTATCGAATTCGATGAGCCAGCAAATAAATCAGAAATTGGAGGAGAAATTAGGCTCCTTCGGATCCGTTCTTGGTCAAATGGTAACCGGGCAAAGACCAATACACTGGGAGGTCAAAGCACATATTGATATTCCTATGAGACTCGATGTCAATCAATCCCGGGATATCGTGATCGCTCCTGCGGCTACGCAATACAACAATAAGATATGAGGCCTTGATAATTTGTTGGAGGAAGGGACCAGAAGCTTATGATTTGAGGCTATATTCCTCCAATTTGCCTCGAGATATCCATAACTGATCTATGCCTTGAAGGCCAAATAGGGTTCAAGAAGTCGCTAAGGTTTCCGGATCGGATCTTAGCCCGAATATTTTTCTCTAAATTATTTTAAAATTAGTTTATCTCCCTCAAGAAAGATTTATCTTTTCAGCTATCCATGCAGGAGAATCAAGAATCCTGAATTCTAGGGATGTGGTGCTGATGGACCTTGTAAGTATAGCTGCCATAGCAGCTCCGTTTGTGGCTAAAGGGGCCGATGCCCTCTCAAAGACCGCAGGAGAAAAGCTGGGCGGATTGGTCGGCGAGCTCTCTCAAGCCGTCATAGATAAGTTCAAAGGCGATACCTATGCAGAGCAGACTCTGGCCGGTGCTAAGGAGAAACCGGAATCGGATGCCCGGCAGGGCGTTCTAAAAGAAGTGCTGGCCGAGAAGATGGAGGATGACCCGGATTTCGCGGAAAAAATGAAAACGCTTGTGGATGAAGTACAGAAAGAGAGCGTTCGGACTGTCTTTGATCAGAGGGGCCAAACGGTCCATGGATCGCAGACCAACATCGCCGGGAATGTCAAAGGATCGGTATTCTCTGGAAGCTTCAGCGGACCTGTGAGTGCAGAAAAGGGCAAAGACGAGAAGTAATGTCTGAGGATAACAGGATTGATCAGAGCGATCAGACTATCCGCGGTTCACAAACCAATATAGCAAAAGCAGACAAAGTCATCATCCGAGAATCTGCTTCATTCGCAACGCCTCCCATACCTCATCAGATTCCATTGCCTCCCTTAGACTTCACCGGCCGCGATGAAGAGCTGCAGGAACTTCTGGGCTTCTTCGATCGTGGCACTGTTGTCATCAGCCTGCGGGGAATGGGCGGAGTGGGCAAGAGCGCACTGGCCTTTGCCCTGGCGGAACGGCTCAAGGATCGCTTCCCTGACGGCCAGCTATTCATCAGCATGCTGGGCACCAGCCCGAAGCCGCTCACGCCTCAAGAAGCCATGGCCCAGGTAATTCGCTCTTACCAACCGACTCTTCTCCTACCCCAGAACGAAGCTGAGCTGGCCAATCTATACCGCTCTGTGCTAGATAGCAAGCGTGCTCTTCTGTTGCTCGACAACGCATTCGATGAGGGCCAGGTAAGGTCGCTTTTCCCTCCTGCCAAATGCTGCCTGATAGTCACCTCGCGTCATAAGTTCTCGCTTCCCGGCATGGTTCCGATAAATCTCGACATCTTGAAGCTCGAAAAGGCGGTAGAGCTCTTGCTCAAAACAGCCAGACCTGGTTATTCCAAACCTCTCCCTCAGGAGGAACCCACATGGAAGGAGATAGCCAGGATGTGCGGTTGCCTGCCGGTGGCACTACGAGCTGCGGGCAGCTTTTTGGCCAACACCCCCGATTCAAGCCCAAAGCAATACATCAAAGAATTGCAGGATGAGCGCAAGAGATTGGGAATGATTGGAAAAGAAGGGGTAGAGGAGGATGTAGTAACCAAATTCAGCCTGAGCTACAACCGTCTTGCACCCGAGACGGCCCAAATCTTCAGGCTCTTATCCATCTTTCCTGCAGATTTCGATGCCCAGGCTGAGGAGGCGATCTGCCAAGATGAAGGCCATCGCCATTTGATCGAGCTGGTGCGCTGGAGCCTTGTCGAGTTTCAGAGACCTAGCTCAGAAGACGAAGGCCGTTATCATCTGCACGATCTGGTGCGACTGTTTGCGATTGGGCGACTGGCGGAGGCGGGGGGCGAGACTGCAGAGAATGATGCACGGCAGCGGCAGGCTCAGCATTACCTGACGGTGCTCTCTGACGCAGATAAGCTTTATCTAAAAGGGGAGGAGAGCCTCCGGGCCTGTATGGTGATATTCGATCTGGAGTGGAAGAACATCCAGGCAGGGCAGTTGTGGGCAGAAAAAAATGCCATGAGCAACGAAATTGCGACTGCTCTCTGCAGTGCATACCCTCTCGAGGGTTTCTACTTGCTTGGCCTGCGACAGCACCCACAAGAGAGGATTAAGTGGCTAATGCCAGCTTTGAATGCAGCCCGGCAGCTAAAGGATCGCCGCAGTGAAGGCTCACATCTGGGCAGCATAGGACGCGCCTACGCTCACATGGGAGAAAATCGCAAGGCTATTGGCTATTACGAGCAGCATCTGGCGATATCCCGAGAAGTCGAGGACAGAAAAGCGGAAGGTTGGGCCTTAGACAACATAGGAAGCGCATACAGGAAACTGGGTAACGCCCGGAAGGCAACTGACTATTGCAGGCAGCATCTGGTAATTGCCCGTGAGATCAAGGATCGGCGTGGTGAAGGAACCGCTCTAGGCAATATAGGACAGGCCTATGCCTCTATGGGTGAAAATTGCAAGGCTATCGGTTACTACGAGCAACATTTGGCAATTTCTCGTGAGATGAAGAATCCGCGGGGAGAGAGAGATGCTTTGGGAAATCTTGGTGAAGCCTACGCTGCACTAGGTGATTCCCAGAAAGCTATTAGCTATTATGAAAAGGCCCTGGAAATATGCAGTAAGATGAGCGATAAGCGAGGCAAAGGTGATGGCCTAAGCAACATGGGTGCAGCCTATGGATCCCTAGGAAGACCTCGTGAGGCCATTGACTATTGCGAACAAGCCCTGAAAAACTCTCGGGAAATTGGGGACAGACAACGCGAGGGAGAAGCTTTAGGCAAAATGGGGACGGTATACTTCCGCTTGGGTGAGGCACGCAAAGCCATCGATTATTTTGAGCAGGCTCTTTTTATTGCTTGTGAAATCGGGGACCGAAGGGGTGAAGGAAACCAACTAGGCAATCTGGCTAATGCCTATACCGCATTGGCTGAGACGCATAAGGCCATAGAGTACTACCAACAGGCTATTGCTATTGATCATGAAATCGAGGATGCGAGAGGTGAAGTAGCAGACTTGGGTAACCTTGGCAATGCTCACTTGGTCTTGGGCGAAGTTCAAAAAGCCATTGAATACAATGAGAAAGCTTTGATCATTGCTCGAAATATTGGGGAAAAGGGGGCTGAGAGTGCCCTATTGGGGAATCTAGGACTGGCCTACCTCAATATAAGCGAGTCTCGTGAAGCCATCGAGTATTACGAAAGTGGGCTCGCCATTGCTCTCGATATAGGGGATAAGTGGAGAGAAGCAAGTCATTTGGGCAATATCGGTAATTCTTGTTTTATGATGGGAGAAGTTCTCAAGGCTATCGACTACTATGAACGTGCGCTAAAAGTCGCTTGTGAAATTGGGGATAGACGGAATGAAGGCATTTGGCTAGCTGCCTTAGGTGAAGCATTTGAAAAGTTGGGCCAGCTAGAGAAAGCCATAGAATTCACGAAAGCAGCCTACGAAATTTTCAAGCAGATCGAAAGCCCATATGCTGAGCAGGCAAGAAAAAAGCTCGCCGAATGGCAAGGAGATAACTCACAGAAATGAAACCCGAAAATAAAGACCTCATAAAAGCCCTCCTGGAGCACAGTGCCTCCCTGCAGGAGGACATCTTCGACGACACTGAAGAGATGCTGGGTCAGGTGCCCTTCATCCTGCAGGTCATGGCCCGCCGCCCGGAGTTCATGATATTCTCCAGCCTCAAGGACTTCTATGCCCTGCGGCCGAGGAGCCTTGACCCCAAGACCGCTGAGCTCCTGGCCATAGCCGCAGCCGCCAGTGCTGGCGCGGACAAGTGCCTGAAGGTGCACATGAGCGCGGCCAGCCGCGCAGGCGCGAGCGAGGACGAGATCCTGGATGCGGTCTTCATCGCCGCCATCATCGGCCAGACCAGGGTTCTGGCCTCAGCGCTGCGAACCTTCCAGGAGTTCGAGGGCAAGCCGAAAGAGATGTAGGGCCTGGTCCTGACAGTTGATCGCAACAATGGAGTTGATTTGATGCCGTCCCTGGAAAAACCCGCAATCATTCTTGCCCCCTATGGCTCTCTCTCACCGCGGGCCCTGGCCACTTATGAGCAAATCCGGGCGGCGTACGAGCGCGAGTTCCCAGGATCACAGGTTCTGCTGGCCTTCACCTCACAGCTTATGATAAAGAGATTGCAGGAGAACGAGGGGATCACCGTTGACAGCCCTCAGGCAGCGCTTGAAGAGCTTAACTTGGCGGGATGCAAGAGGGCGGTGGTTCAATCCCTGCAGATCGTGCCTGGAGGGGAGTTCCACCAGCTAGCGGCGCTGGTGCATGACCTCAATTTTCAGGGAACAAAGCCCGCCTTCGAGCGCCTGGAGATCGGCTTGCCTCTACTGTCGTGCCTGGAAGACTGTCAAAGGGTCTCCAGAGTCTTGCCCGCTTTGTGGAACGGCTCCGGCTGGGAAAATGGAGAAAATGCAGGAGCGTGGAAGCTACAGGGCCTGCAAAGCCTCCCCGATCGCGACCCGGAAAAAGAGGCTGTGCTGCTGGTGGGCCACGGCACAGGCTATCCGGCGGACAGCCTCTATTCCCTGATGGCACGTGTTTTGGAGAAGGATCACCGCAATGTCTTCCTGGGCACGCTGGTGGGCTTTCCCGGGCTCTCTGAAATGGTGGCGGAGCTCAAGGTCTTCAGGGCGAGAAAGGTCAAACTGCTGCCCTTCCTGCTTGTGGCGGGAGGGCACGCCGAAAATGATATCGCAAGCGCAGGGCCAGAGTCCTGGAAGAGCATGCTGGAGCGAGAGGGATTCGAGGTTGCTGTGCGTCTATGTGGCCTGGGTGAGACGGAAAGCATTGTTTCCATATTCCTGGAGCACACCAGAAGCGCTCTGGTGAAGACGGAATCGGGGAAAATAGATAACGGGCCTGGAATTGAACTGAAAAGATAAATCAATTGAGGAATAGATTTTGACCAACAGGTATATAGTCCAGTACGGGCCTGAGTATAAGGTTGCAATAGCGTCGATTCAGGGAATTCGTTGAGATGTTTTTGTGGCATAAATCGATCTTTGAATCGATAAATGGTACGTGAATTTAAATGGAAAGATATGAAAGCGGTAATAGAGGCGGCTTCAGCAGCGGCCCGAGAGAGATGCACGACGTCACATGTTCAGAATGCGGCAAGACATGCCAGGTTCCCTTCAAGCCCGATGGGTCCAGGCCCGTGTACTGCAGCGATTGCTACCAGAAGCATAAGCCAGCCAGTTCATCCAGGCCGCCCAGAAGATACTGATTGATTCGATCATTCTTAATCGATCTGTTTTAGCCAGGACTAAAGCGTTCCGCAACTTGCGGATCAGATGAATGCGGGGCCGAAAACCCTGCAATTTTTTGATTCTCAAAGCCCTTGCAAAGGCTGGTTATCGAACTCTTACATGGCTTTGGAAGCAGCCGAAAAGGATCATGACAGGAATAATAATTAAATATTAGAAAGGAAATGTGTAACAATGCAATTTGCCAACGGTATGAAAGATGACGAAATGATGGATGGAATTCTCAAAGAAGCAGCAGATGGATATGGTGACCTGATAGCTGAAGCCCTGGTACATAACGTGGCTTTGAAGTCTTTAGAGATGAGAGTAAAGGAACTTCGCCTTCTGAGGGTTGCATGGATTTCTTAGACGAAGTTAGAGTTCACTATTCAGGTGATTCATGCGCTAATTGTGGAGGCTCAGGCTTTTGGGCAGCAAAGAAGGAGCCGGAGCTCATGGGGCTGAAGCTCTGTAATTCCTGTCTGGAAGAGAGGCACATATCCCATGATGACCTGAAGATGAATGTGAGAAGACAGTTCGATCTGGACAGATCTCCCAATCTTCGCGGCTGCTTTCTTCGCATGCTTCTCTCCCGTGAGGTTTCACTTGAGCCCTCCGGCTGGAAAACCGGCGTGGCTTTAGGATTAGAATTGAAGGAAGCAGGCTTTGCTCAACCCGAATCAAGGCAAATCTTCATCCAGGCCGGGGCGAATACGAACGTCGTCGGCGGCCTCCTGGACAATATATACAGGCGAAAAGGTCCGGGGTCACTGACCTGCGAGCAGATCAGAGGGTTGAATGTGATCTGCGATCAATGCCCCGATCAATTCGAGATTAACCCACGCGAGCATATCTCTGAGATATCCTGATTCATAATCGGAAATCCCGAAGACGAAATCTTCTAGACCTTTTCTAAGAGCGAAGAGCAGAGTATAATAACCAGAATGACGGTGCCATTCGATCAGATGGCTCAAAAGATGAACTACTGGGAGATGCAAAAGTCGTTCTGGAAAACGCCGGCTGGAATCGCGATCTGGTTTGCATTGCTGCTGGCAATTATCGGCGGCGGACTGCTGGCGCTCAACGTCTTCGTCTCCCCATACCCTGTAATCGAGTTTTTTGATGCCGATCCTGTGGCTGTGAACTCCAGCGAAGCTTCTAACATCAGCTGGAGCGTCATCGGGGCGACCCAGGTGGAATTGAATCACGAAATTGGCAGGGTCGGGCTAAAAGGATTCACTTTGGTCTTCCCAAATGAGACAACAATCTACACGTTGACGGCCGTGAATGGATCTAGAAATCGATCGCTGGATGCCAAGGTCATAGTTCGAGCTAGAAACCTGTGATCTTACAATTTTTAAAAAACGAAATTCGGACGCCCCGGAAATGAGTCCTGGAAAGGATGAAAGGCAGAATCGATCCTAGATTCAAGTGCAAATGCTAATGAAATCAGGCTCCCATTGGTCATAATTTGAGCCCTGATAGCAAAAAAGTTAATATGTTATCAGGTAATGTAATGAATAGCGCAATGGGGGATGAAAAAATGCGCTCCATAAAAGGGATATAGGTGGCTCATGCAAAACAATTCTTGGTGGATTCAAAAAATAACGGCTCCAGCAGGTTCGCTTACTCTATTATTGCGGTTTTTGCTATTATCTACAGCGATCATTCTTCTGACTTCCGTCACCCTGGCCTCCCTGGATGAGGCATATGGTGTGGTTACAAATGTTGTAGATGGTAATACATTCGACGTCACAATTGAAAAAGCTGATCCCAGAATCTCTTACAGTGTGGAGCGTATCAGTTTGGCGGATGTCAAATCTCCTGATATTGACACCGTCCAGGGGCCAGGAGCAAGGGATTTCACCTTTGCCGTGCTGATGAACAAAAGAGTATACCTGGATATCGATGAGCTTTCGGGCGGCGGCAGTGGTCGAGACTCTGACGGCAGGCTCGTTTGTGTCGCCTATCTTACAGGAATCTACGGCCAGCCGCTGGCTTCACCCAATTTCAACCAAATGCTGGTGGACTCAGGTCATGCCAGCCTGGAAAACTCAACCAGCAACGAGTTCGATCCAGAGGTTTGGCGGTCCGGAGGAGATTCAAAGCCGATAGCCGAGCCGGTGCAGGATTTAAAGCCGCCTCTGCAAAATCACACCCCAAATAATCCGAAGAACGTTACACAGAATGATCTGCTTCCCAAGCTTCAGGATTATGCCGGAAATGAGATTGACAGAGCTGCCAAAGAAGGTTGGGACTGGCTAAAAGGCCAGATTAGCGGCTCAATCAAGTAGCAACACGTTGGAAGTTGATCCGGGCCGTCCTGAATAGCCATTGCAAGATGGGCCGGTTCCTTCTGAATGTAATTTCAGTTCTGGTTGCACCGGAGAAAAGGGAACAAAAGAGACCGGAAGATCAGGGCTATTGAACTAAACCCTTATCTAAACCTTATCCCGTTCCGCCGACGGTCGCCTGGGCGACAAGAAGATGCGGCGATCCATCGCTCACGGGCACAAGCTGCCCGGATTTTCCGCAGCGTCCGCTGTTGTATTTTAGATCATTTCCCACAGCTTTGACATGCAGTAGGGTCTCTAAGATCTTTCCGGAAAGAGATACATCTCGGAGCAGCTTTATCTTCTCTCCATCTTCCACCAGGTAACCGCTCTTAGCATTGAACTGGAAGACTCCCTCTCCTGTGCTGACCTGTCCGCCCCGGCTTCCTGCCAGATAGACTCCGCTGCCCAGCTCCTCCAGAATCTCTTCAAGTTTCCAGTCGCCGTTAGCGATGTAGGTATTGCTCATGCGTACTACCGGCCGGTCCATGCCCTCAGAGCGTGCATTACGCGGCGCTCCACCCAATCGCGCGGCAGTCTCGCGAGAATTGAGAAAAGATCGTAATATTCCTTTCTCGACCAGGACCGTTTCCTGGGCCAGGCTTCCCTCATCGTCAAAGGGATAGTAGCCGTTCAGCATCAGGCTGGGATCATCCTTTACAGTCACCAATGTTGATGCAATCTTCTCGCCGAGCTTTCCTTCCAAACAGGAGTCGCCCTCCAGAATGATATCTCCTTCTGTGGCATGACCCACTGCTTCATGAACAAACACTCCTGCCAGCTCCTGATCAAGGACCACGGGATAGGTTCCGCCTTTAGGTGCTTGTGCATCCAGTAGAAGAACTGCCGTCTCTCCTACCACCCTTGCCAGAGCTACCGGGTCTTCCTTATCAAAGAGCTCGAGGCCTCCAACGCCCGCCCTGCCTTCTCCATCAGTCTGATAAAGCCCGTTTTTGTGGGCTACAGCGCTGACCATAAAGCCCATCCTGGTCGTCTTCGATTCCAGATCCAGGCCCTCAGAATTGCTGTAGTGTCCCTCCAGCTCCATCTCCGAGTAGACCGCCTGGGTTGAGGAGACGCCAGCAACCTTGGCTGCGTCTTCAATCTCCCTCAGGAGCGCTACCTTTTCCTCCAAAGATAGGTCTTTAGGGTCTTTCTTGACCGGCACCGCTATGCTCTTGCCGGCGGGCGCCTCTGCCAGCCGCAGATCTTCATGTCTGTCGATCTTCCTGGCAATGCGCTTTGCGAGATCGATCTCTTCTCCCAGGTTATCTACGCTATCGGTTGTGACAAAACCCCAGGCCCCGCCACATAGAGCGCGCACGGCCGCCCCCTGGAACGGTGCCTGGGATATCTCTTCCAGCTTGCCATTATCCAGAACTATCCTCGTTCTGCTGCCACGCAAAATGCGGATATCGTGGAACTCCGGCGCCATTTTGTTCAGACGCTCCGAATAGGAGTCGGAATGGACTCAGGCAGAATGATGCCGATCTTCTTCTCGGTGGCGAACCTCTTCAGCTTCTCGATAAGCCTGCCCCTCTGGCTGCCCATGGCATACTCAAAGACCTCGCTGATGTTGGATACAGGGATGATCTCAATCATGCCCTTGATGGAGTCATCGATCAGCACATCTCCCATGTTGGATTTGGGTATCAGCACCGTTTTGATGCCTGCAAGTGCTGCGGCCTCGATCTTCTGCGTCACTCCGCCCACGGGCATAACATCTCCCCTCACAGAGAGAGAGCCGGTCATGGCCACGTTCTGCTTCACGGGCACTCCTTCCAGAGCGGATATGACCGCTGTGGCAATGGAGATGGAGGCACTGTCGCCTTCCACTCCTTCATAGGTGCCGATGAACTGAATATGAACATCCTTGTTGGTGATGTCCTCTCCCAGGAACTTCTTGATGAGCACGGATACATTCGTCACCGCTTCCCGGGCGATCTCCTGCAATTTTCCTGTGGCTATGATCTTGCCCTCTTCTTTGGACTGGGCTGGGGTAACTTCTGCCATGATGGGCAGTACTATTCCGGAGTCACCCATAACGGCAAGACCATTGACTCTTCCCACTTCGTCTCCTGTGCAGTGGAACATGCTGTAATCCTTGCGCCTCTCCATGTACCTGTCTGCGAGCTGCTGTTCCACCGAGCGGGCCATCTTCTTGGCCTGCATGACGTGGCTCGTCTCAGTCAAGTTTGCGCATTCGGCACGGGCAACATCTCCGGATACTCTGATCAAACCGCCCAGATCGCGGAGCATCAGTGTCAGGTGGCCCTTTCTGCCGGATCTTCTCTTAGCTTCTCGCATGATCTCAGCTACTGCATCCCTGGTAAAGTGAGGTATTTTGCCGTCTCTTACGATCTCCTGGGCTACGAATCTGATGAGCTTGTTTCTGTTCTCCAGGGTGTCATCCATGCTGTCTCGCATGTAAATCTCATATCCGTAGCCTTTTATGCGCGACCTCAAGGCGGGATGCATTCCTTGTACCGCATCCAGATTTCCGGCTGCGATCATGATGAAGTTGCAAGGGACGGGCTCGGTTCTGACCAGGGCACCCGAGCTGCGCTCGCTCTGGCCGGTGATGGGATACTCGCCTTCCTGCAGAGCTGTAAGCAGGCTTTGCTGCGATTCAGGGCGCAGGGTGTTTGCCTCATCGATGAAGAGCACCCCTTTATGGGCCCTATGGATAGCACCGCATTCCACGCGCTCATGAGAGGGCGTCTCCAGGCCGCCGGACTGGAAGGGGTCATGCCGGACATCGCCAAGCAAGGCTCCGGCGTGCGCTCCTGTGGCATCGACGTAGGGCGCCTTCTTCTTGTTGTTGTTGTCAACCAGCAGCTTCGGAACCATAGCATCCTCTTTGGGCAACATATAGCGCAAGGAGATGAATAAGAGTGCAGCAGCTATTATGCCGAAGAGAAGCTGGCCCATGTAGTAAGCATAAACGATTAAGGCCATCACTACGAGCATCATGAACATGTTTCGTGTCTGGACCTTCTTTCTGGCCTCCATCTTCTGAGCATCCACGATCTGCTTGCCCCTGCCGGCAGGCACGACGCGGACACGCGGGGTATTGTTATCCTCCGGATTGGCATAGACCAGTACATCCTGCAGCTCCTCGACCGGAAGAAGCTCACTCATGGCCTTGCCGAGCATGGATTTTCCCGTCCCCGGCGACCCGATGAGCATAACGTGCCTTCTCTGGCGGGCTGCCTTTTTGATCACTTCAACGGCTTCGTCCTGGCCGATCACCTGATCTATGAGGCACTCAGGTACGGTTATGCTGCTTGTGTCCTGAAAATCAATATCGCCAAGCAGCTCTTTCGACTCATCTTCCAAAGTCAATTTTTCGGCCCTCATATCGTCTTTTGATCGTTCTTGACTATATATCTGCTGCTTTGCCTGCTGATTTGATATCTGAGGATTTTGGTCCATATTCTTCTTTGTCCCTTATACACTGGTTCCATCAATCTTTTATTCAGTCTCTTTGCTACAAATTACCTTGTCATTGGTTAGCTTGTCATTAGTTACCTAGCCATTATTCTATGCTGCTCTGGTTCGGATGCGAAATTATGCTTTGAAACCCCGGATCATCCTGGAGTATTCTTCCAGTATATCTTTGGAGAGATGCGGTTTGATGCTCATTATTGCTTCCTGGAAATGCTCTTTTGTGACCATGATTTTATCAATTATCAGTTCTTCTCGGCTCATGCCGGGTCGAATATGCTCTCGCAAAGCAAGCATTCCGGCTTCACGGCAGAGCATCTCCAGGTCAGCGCCGCTGAAGTCTTCCGTGATCTCAGCCAGCCATTCTGCCGAGACATCAGAGACCGCCATCCTGGAGAGATGAATCTCAAGTATTACCTTCCGTTCGTCTTTACCCGGCATAGGAATATAAATCAAACGATCGAATCTTCCCGGCCGGAGCATTGAGCTATCCATCAGATCGGGCCGGTTGGTGGCGGCAATGATTACCACATCTTTCAGTTCCACCAGCCCGTCCATCTCTGTCAGGAACTGGCTGACTACCCTTTCAGTGACCATTGAATCCGAGCCGCTGCCACGGGCCGGAACTACGGAGTCTATCTCATCGAAGAAGATGAGCGATGGCGCAGCCTGACGGGCTTTGCGGAAGACTTCTCTTACGGCCCTCTCAGATTCCCCTACCCATTTGCTGAGCAGTTCCGGACCCTTGACGCTGATGAAGTTCACGTTGCTCTCTGTGGCCAGAGCCCTCACCAGAAGCGTCTTGCCGGTTCCCGGCAGGCCGTAGAGCAGGATGCCTCTGGGCGGGCGAACCCCTACGGACTCGAAGGCCTCCGGATACTTCAGAGGCCATTCTACAGCTTCGACCAGAGACTGTTTGGCCTCCTCCAGGCCGCCCACTTCATCCCAGTGGACCTCGGCCACCTCGACGAAGACCTCTCGCATGGCAGAGGGTTCAATCTTCTTTAGAGCGTCTCTGAAGTCTTCTTTTGTGACCCGGAGGCTCTCGAGCACCGGTATTGGTATCTCTTCCTGGACATCCAGATCGGGCAGCGCCCGCTCCAGAGTGCGCATGGCCGCTTCTTTGCATAGCGAGTAAAGATCCGCCCCAACGAAACCGTGGGTGGAATCGGCAATCTCTTTCAGGTCCAGGGATTCGTCCAGAGGCATGCCGCGGGTGTGGACATAGAGCACCTCCAGCCGGCCGTTCTTGTTGGGGATGCCAATCTCGATCTCTCTATCGAAGCGGCCGCCTCTGCGGATGGCCGGGTCCAGGGCATTGGGCCGGTTGGTGGCCGCTATTACTATTACCTCGCCCCGGGAAGAGAGGCCGTCCATTAGCGCCAGGAGCTGAGCCACGACGCGCCGTTCCAGATCGCCGGAGACCTCCTCGCGTTTAGGGGCGATGGAGTCGATCTCATCGATGAATATGATGGAGGGGGCCGTTTTTGCCGCCTCTTCGAAGATCTGGCGCAGCCTCTGCTCGCTCTCGCCGTAGAACTTGGAGACAATCTCCGGGCCGGAGATGGAGATGAAGTTAGCATCGGTCTCGCTGGCTACGGCCCTAGCTATGAGCGTCTTGCCGGTTCCCGGCGGCCCGTGCAGCAATACCCCGCTGGGCGGGTTGATGCCCAGACGGTCAAAGAGCTCGGGATGGCGCAGGGGAACTTCGATCATCTCCCTGATCTCTCTGATCTCCTGGGAAAGGCCGCCGATGTCCTCATAGGAGATCTCCCGCACATGCAGCTCCAGCTCTTCCAGAGTCTCTCTGGTGATGCTGATGATGGTCTCCTGAGTTATGAGCACCGGGCCGGCGGGAAGTGTGCTGACCACGGCCAGGTTGAGGCTGTTGTTGATCATCTCTATGCGCAGCATCTCGCCCTTTACAACGGCTCTTCCTTCCAGCATGCGGAGCAGGTATTGGGGCCCGCCCATGAGCCGGATCTGGCGGGTGGGAGCTACAGTGATCTTTCTGGCGGGTCTGGCCTGCGCTCGGGAGACCTGGACCCTGGTATCAATGCCCACTACCAGGTTGGCTCTGGTGTTTCCGTCGATCCTGATGAGATCCTGGGGGTCATCCGGGGTTCCGGGCCAGGCAATGGCGTATACCTTGTCTTTTCCTTTGATCTCCACAACGCCGCCGTTCTCCAGGCCCAGGATGGTTAGTGCCCCGACTCCAATCCTGGCCACGCCCTTTCCTGCATCTTTGTGATAAGCCTCAGCAACGCGTAACTGAAGAGAACCCTCTTTGGCAGGCTCCTTTGCCGCTATGTCCTGGAGAGGTTCGTTTGTTTCCTGGATGGGCTCCTCTGCCTCTATATTCTGGACGATCTCGTTCTCTGTCTCGCCCGGCTCGGTCTCTGACTCTATCTCGCCCGGTTCAGTTTGGGGGATGGTCATAGGCTCCACTCCTGGTCTATCAGATGCAAGGCCCCGCGCTCTTCCAGCTTTTGCAGCCGGTCCACCACTACTATCTCCGGCACTTCCAGCCTCATGGCCAGATCCGAGGCAATCGAGTTGCCACAAAGCAGTGCAGAAAGGATCTCCGACTCCAACAGGTCTTCTGCATATGCCTCTGCAGCTGCGGATGCTATCTGTTTGATCTCCATCTCCCGAGATTCGATCTCGGAGAGGAGCCTGCGCAGTTCGCGGCGTTTCTCCTCCAATAGAGTGAGCTCATCTCTGAGCAGCTTCATATTCTGAGCGGGTCCTGCATCTTCCGGTCCAATATCCTCAGCTTTTGGTGCATCTTCGGAGAGATAGGCCCGGACGCCATAGGAATGTGGCGAGACTGCTATCTCCAGAACCGTCTTCCGGGCTATGCGGAAGTATTTTCTCCGTCCCTGGTCCTGATAGCATTCCACAAGTCCCGCTCGCTCCAGCATCTCCAGGTGGTCGATGACCGCCTTCGGCCCCACATCCAATCGCTTGGCCATCTCGTTGAAGTAAAAAGGCCGGAAGGAGAGGAGCTGGAGGATGCGCCTCCTATTCTCGTTTCCCAAGATATCCAGGAGCTCAACAGGATCCAATATCATCACTCGTAATTAGTTATTAAACTTCATGTTAGTAACGTCAGGTAATAAAGGTTGCGGTGTTCTTTTCCGGCAAACGTCGAAGTGGGATGGTAATCATTGGAGTCTTAAATCTTTGTCCCGTATAACTCACCTCAGACAAATGTCAAAAGATAGACGGCAAAGCTTCATAGATTGTCCCCCGCGGACGCGGGGTTAGGGGGGCCGCCACGGCCTTGAGTGGGCCCCGTCACCCCAGCGCGTCTCACCGCGCGGGACCCCGGAAGAAGTCGCGTTATAATTCTTTGCACCCAATCAAAAGATATGGCGCTGTTATCGAATTGAAGGAAGTCAGGACTTGTCAGATCCAGTCAAGTACGACATCAGTGCATTCTTCCGGGGTGCCGCGAGTCGGCCCTGCGGGCCTCCCGCGCTATGGTTGGGGCGCCCTCAACGCCGGGCTGGCTTGGTAAGAATGATTGGAAAGGCTAAGTCAAATATTGGCATATAGATATGAAACAAAAAGAATAGGTTCGATATCCTCAGTTGAGAACTTCATGCAGCCTACCTTGATTCAACTCTATTGTTTCGTTTGCCTTGATGAAGCCTTCAGGCATAGTCTTCAATGAACAAAGGGATCATTGCGAAGGAAAAGCTCTCTTTTCCTAATTCCCTCTCTTATCTCATCTGGACTTCTACTTCCCAATGCTCTTATTACGGCAGATGCAATTGCAGTGTCTTCATTATTAAAAGCAAAAGTCACGAAGGCTGCAAGCGTGCCAACTAGCCTTGTGGTGTCAAATATAACATGCTCAATTCCGTAAAAAGTAGGGCCCAATGGCAGAGTTTTATTGCCGTCACCTCCCATCGGATATATGGCTCTAATCGGCTCTCCACCGCCATGCACAGAAAAGTTCCCTAGAATGTGAAGATGCTCGAAGAATGGCAATGTGACCTTTCTAATGCCGTCTTGGCCAAGGTTTACTCTATCAAGACCATTGGCAACCCTTTTTCTATTTATTTCCTTTAGGGCTTGCCTTGCCCATCCGTACTTATTATCGAACTCGGGACCGTATTTTTTAATAACTTCTTCATATTTTTTCTTAGCTTCCTCGTAGGCTGGCAAATGCGAACTGTAGAAGCTCTCCTCCTCAGGAGTAAACCCTGTTTTAGCCTTCTTTTTCTCTAAATCCTTAATTCGTCTATTATAGATGTTGAACCGTTCGATATGTTCAGAATCGAGCCACTGCGTTCCAATGTCTTTGTCTATCTCTCTGGCAACATAAACCATAAATCCTGTTACGCTAATTAGCTCGAAAAGTGTACGCTGTCGTGCAATGGCCCCGTCAGCATAACCACCGCGGAGTAGCCAGCAAATCTCCGATGCTACGCATAGGCCATTGACAGCGATCGCAAAAATTGCCATGTTGCTCTTTCGATCAACTCTGAGGAGGGCCCACCGCAGAAGGTCTACCTGATGATCAAGCGTTTTTAGTGCTTGGTCCCATATGATACCAACGTCGTTCTGAGAATGCTGAATCTCATATGAGGGTTTCGATTTAGTACCAATTAGCAGGGCTTTAAATTCCTATGTTAATATTTTCAATATTTATGGTCGTTTTTGGACCAATTCTTCCTCCA
>Ga0182011_10001038_pt1 | contig 24282 bp, 22 predicted proteins | sample 711E1DmetaG_FD_120481 | JGI IMG/M metagenome (GOLD analysis project Ga0182011, IMG submission 120481) | Permafrost microbial communities from Stordalen Mire, Sweden - 711E1D metaG | ecosystem: Environmental > Terrestrial > Soil > Wetlands > Permafrost | place: Sweden: Stordalen | collected...
TATGTTTGAAAATTTAAGCGAACGGCTGGAGAAATCCTTTAAGCTTTTAAAAGGACAGGGCAGAATATCTGAGATAAATATTGCTGAGACACTTAAGGAAGTTCGCAGGGCATTGCTTGATGCAGATGTTAACTTTAAAATAGCTAAACAGTTCACTGATACTGTCAAGCAGAAAGCTATTGGGCAGGAAGTTCTCAATTCGGTTAACCCGTCGCAGATGATGGTTAAAATAGTTCATGATGAACTGGTTGATCTGATGGGTGGTGATAAGACTGATCTTAATATAAAAATAAATCCTTCAATTATACTTATCGCCGGACTCCAGGGTTCCGGCAAAACAACTTTCAGCGGGAAACTTGCCAAATGGGTAAAAACAAAACGGGGAAAGAACCCCTTACTTGTTGCCTGCGATGTATACCGGCCTGCTGCAATAGAACAATTAAAAATAATCGGTACACAGATAGAGGTTCCGGTTTATACTGAAGACGGAAATCTGAATCCGATCGTAATTGCCCGTAATGCTGTGAAAGAAGCAAAAAAGACCGGGTACGATCTGGTAATTATTGATACCGCCGGCCGTCTGGCCATCGATGAAGAGATGATGAAAGAGATTTCATCCGTTAAGGATGCTGTAAATCCGCATGAAATACTTTTCGTCGTTGATTCCATGACTGGTCAGGATGCTGTTAATACCGCTAGGGAATTCAATGAGAGGTTGGATTTTGACGGTGTTGTATTAACAAAACTCGATGGAGATACAAGGGGAGGAGCAGCTCTTTCAATTAAATCGGTAGTCAACAAACCAATCAAGTTTGTAAGTTCAGGAGAAAAGATGGAGGCTATTGATATCTTCTACCCTGAAAGGATGGCTGACAGAATTCTGGGAATGGGTGATATAGTTTCTCTTGTTGAAAAAGCTCAGGAACAATATGACTCCGAAGAAGCCAGAAAACTCCAGAAGAGAATCTCAAAAGACCAATTCGATTTTAACGATTTTATCACTCAGATCCAGCAGATAAAAAAGATGGGAAATGTTAAGGATCTGATGGCAATGATCCCGGGAGTTGGAAAAGCGGTAAAAGATCTGGATATAGATGATAATGCATTCAAAGGTATCGAAGCAATTATAAGAAGTATGACAGCTGAAGAGAGAACTAATCCTGTCGTCCTGAATGGAAGCAGACGGAAAAGAATTGCAACAGGAAGCGGAACAACTGTGCAGGAAGTGAATAAACTTCTGAAGCAGTTCGATGAAACCAAAAAGATGATGAAAATGATGACAAAAGGTGGAAATGTTGCCAGACTCATGGGCAAAAAATAATATGTTACATGTATAAAATTATTGATGGTAAGAAGGTAGCCTCTGAAATCAAAAAGGAAATTGCTGAAGAAGTAATAAAACTTAAAGCAGCAGGAAAAAAAATTCCACATCTCGCAGCTATTCTTGTAGGTAATAATGGTTCAAGCGAAACCTACGTTGCAAATAAAGTCAAGGATTGTAATGAAGTCGGTTTCAAATCAACACTGATCAGATTCTGGAATGAAGTTGAGGAAACTGTTTTACTCGGAAAAATTGCTGAACTAAATAATGATCAGGACGTTGATGGTTTCATTGTTCAATTACCATTACCTGCACATATATCAGAGAATAAGGTAATTGAAGCTATTGACCCCCGAAAAGATGCAGACGGATTTCACCCGGTTAATATCGGGAAGATGGTTATCGGCCTTTCCGGATATCTGCCCGCAACTCCTTATGGAATCGTAGAACTTATAAAAAGATATAGCATCGAAACTTCAGGAAAAAACTGTGTTGTAATTGGTCGAAGTAATATAGTTGGCCGGCCTGTAAGTATTCTGCTCTCCCAGAAAGGAATGGATGCTACAGTTACTGTTATTCACCGCCGTACAAAAAACATAAAGGATATTGTCAGAAACGCTGATATTATTATTGCCGCAATCGGTTCTCCGGCTTTTGTCAAAGAAGATATGGTCAAAGAAGGTGCGGTAGTTATAGACGTGGGGACAACACGCGTTATAAGTCATGAGACCAAATCGGGATTTAAACTTGTAGGAGATGTGGATTTTGAAAAGGTAGCCCCAAAATGTTCTTATATTACCCCTGTCCCGGGAGGTGTAGGTCCGATGACAAGAGTTTCATTATTGCGTAACACTCTGATGGCAGCAAAGAAAATTTGAGCTTTAATAACCAGGTTCAAAATTTATTTTGAAGAAAAATCCACTCCTGTAAAATAGAGGTCAAATCCTCCCTTTCCACCGGGTCTGTTTGAAGAAAACATTAAAAATTTATTTGTGAAATCAGGATCAAAACCGATGACTGGTCTGTATTCATCATATGATGTATTTATGCGGGGACCAAAGTTAAGAGGAGAGCTCCATTTTCCATTTTTTAGAATCGAATAATAAAGATCATAACCGCCAATTCCACCCGGACGATTGGATGAAAAAACCATTATATTTTTGTATATGAATGGACATTTATCTTCAAATGAACTATTAATACTATCTACTCTTGCAGGCAGTGCATAATCAAGATTAAACCATGATGTCAGATCCTGTTCTGCCGGTTTAACGAGGGAAAAAATGTCAAAGTTTCCATCCTTGTTTGACGAAAAATAGGCAGTATCCTGGCCAAAATTGAAACAGATATATGCATCATCATAACCTGTATTCATAAGCTTAATTGGGAATGGACCTGATACATCAGGAAGAAATGAGCCGGATGCCGGCTCATTCTTAAGATAAAAAAAATCAAGGTTTCCTGCTGCATTTACAGAAGAAAGCAAAAGATATTCATAGCCGTCAACTGTGCTGAAGAGTCTGTAGGGTCCGAAATCATTCCCGGGCGTTACCGCTTTCCCTATTAGTTTGTCAAGAAATGCGTCAGTAGTCATTTTAGATCCGAATCCAAAAACGCCGGTAGTCTGATCGAACAAATATGAAATACTCCCCTGTTCGAGATCAAATTGCCCGCCAGTACTTTTCCTGTTGCTTGAAAAGATTATCGGCAGAGAATTACTTATCTGGTATAAGGCAATGTTATAATCATCATAGGACGAATTGATATCAGCTATATTAATAACTGTATCGGGGAATGTTCCCTGAGGATACTTTATGGGATTTGAAGTTTTTTTGCAGTTATTGAAACAAATTAAAATAGGAATGACACTCAATGCAACTGTTACAATATTGATAAATCCTGATTTTTTCATGCAGATGTATTTTAAGGAATGTATCAATACAAAGATATTAATATAAAATGAAAAACCGGGAGGTCGCCCGGTTCTTCGAAGATAGAATTTAGGTTAATTCTAGGGTAAATAGGGTATGATTTTTTAAAATATATCTGTTTTACAAATAATAGATGACTATTTTGGACTACAGGTTGCGTCTGATTTATAAAAAAAATGACAATAAGTGCATTTTAATTATACGTACTTGTTTATCAAATGGTTAAAAAAAAATTAAAATGTTAATAATTGAGCAACCATGAAAACATCCTTATTAAAAATAGTATTAATTTTGTAAGCATATTTTTGTAAGCTATGGAAGATGATAAGAATGGGTTTTCCTATGAGGAAGAGGTGAAGCACGCAGTACAGAAGTTTGAGAAAATGAAAAAAAATAATGAAAATTATTTTTTTGATGTTATTGAATTTGAGACGATTATAGATTATTATATTGAGAGTAATAACTCGATAAAGGCATTTGAAGCAGCTACATTAGCAAGTGAACAGCATCCGCATTCAGTTTCTATACAGCTAAGAAAAGCCAGGGTACTGCTCGATAAAGGAAGAGCCGTTGAAGCCTTACGGTTACTTAAGAAACTGGAAAACATTGAGCCGGGCAATCATGAAATATACATAGCCAAAGGAACGGCTTTCGGCATGCTTGGGGACATTCAGGGTGCAAAAAAAATGTTTGATTATTCTCTGACTCTGGATACCGAAGATGTTGAAAACATCCTTTTTGCGATAACTTCAGTCCTGCAAAATCTTAATTATTATGAGCATCTGATTCCCTACATGGAGAAGCTTATCGAAATGGAACCCGAATTCAAAGCTCATCTTTATGATATGGCATATGCATATGAGAAGATAGAGGATTATGAGAACAGTATAAAATACTATCTGAAATATCTTGATGAGGAACCATTTTCTGACAGCGCCTGGTACAATCTCGGAATAATCTATAATAAGCTTGAGTCATATGATAAAGCGATGGAAGCTTATGATTATGCACTCGCAATAAATTCTCAGAATACTTTTGCAATATTCAATAAAGGGAATATTCTCAGCAATCTTGAAAGATATTCGGACGCAATTCCGGTTTATCATGAATACCTTGAAAATGAGCCAGAAAGTTTTGAAGCCATGACTTATCTTGCAGAATGTTACGAAAAAGTTGGTGAGGTCGTAATGGCGCGCAAGTATTACCAGGAGGCGATAGAACTTGCCCCTGAGTTTGCAGACCCATGGTTTGGACTGGGTGTAATTGCACTTAATACCGGAAATACCGATGACAGTCTTATCTTTTTCAGGAAAGCTGTCCGTCTCGACGATGAAAATCCCGAAATATGGTACTTACTGGGCAAAGCGCATTATTCTAAAGGGGAGAAAAAAGCAGCACTAAGATGTTTCAGGGAAGCACTTAAACTCGATTCATATTATGATGAAGTCTGGGCAGACCTGGGGTCCATTATTCTTAAAGACGGACTTGCCGTGAAAGCCCTTCCGTACCTCGAACATGCTTACAAAGTAACCGGTGATGTACCGGGAATTAACTATTTGCTGGCAGCATTTTATCTGCATACAAGAAGTAATGAAAAAGCTCATCGCCACCTTTCGCTCGCTTTAAACCTGGATAAAGAACTCTTCACTGAGTTCGCGGAGATATTTCCACCGGAACTCTATACAAGGAAGATTAAGAAACTTCTCGAGACTAATAATCTCATTTAAAATTTTATTTAAACTTACTACATATGATGCAGATGCTTCCGTTTATTCCTGAAAGGCCGCTAAAGCCCAGAAATTCAGGTATCACAATGGTAATGGATAAAGGATTAAGTATAAGGGAAGCAGAAGACTTTATGTCGGTTGGAAGCGAGTATACAGATTATGTTAAACTGGGCTTTGGAACGTCTCTTATAACACCGGGTTTTGAAAAGAAAATAGCCATTTATAAGAAAGCAGGCGTAATACCGTACTTTGGTGGCACCCTTTTCGAGGCATTCATTGTGAGGGATATGTTCAATAAGTTCGTTGATTTTCTTGATAAAAACGAAATTGAAATAGTTGAAGTATCCGACGGGTCTTTTGACATTGAGCATAAGAGAAAACTGGAGTATATTTCAAAACTTACCGAAAGAGGTAAAGTCATTTCAGAAGTTGGTTCAAAGAAAAAGAATGTTGTATATAGTCCGGATGAATGGGTTGCTATGATGAAAGCTGAATTAGGTGCAGGATCGGTTAAGGTCATTGCCGAAGCTCGTGAATCGGGTACTACAGGAATTTATAATGAAGACGGCTCAATAAACAATAAGATTATAATCGGCATAGCCGAACATGTTAAACTGGAAAATGTGATATGGGAAGCTCCTTTGAAATCGCAACAGGCCTGGTTCATTACGAATTTTGGAGCAAACGTTAATCTTGGAAATATTGCACCGCACGAAATTATTCCATTGGAATCACTACGGCTGGGACTTCGCGGAGACACTTTTTTTCAGTTTCTGCCTGAAGAATTGAAACAGTAATTAAAAGATATTGTAGTTCATTTGGCTAATATATACCCCGGAAAATGAGAAAATTTGGTCTCATTGGATATCCTCTCGGTCATTCTTTCTCAAAGAAATATTTTACTGAAAAATTCCTTACTGAAAATATCAGTGATTGCTCATATGATAACTACGCACTGAAAAATCTTGATGAATTCAGGGAATTAGTTGCTTCAGATGATGAACTGAGCGGACTGAATATCACAATACCATACAAGTCTGAAATAATCCGGTTTTTAGACGTTATTGACTCTGAGGCTGAAGAGATCGGCGCTGTAAATGTTATTAAGATCCGGAGAACTGACAGACAAATGAAATTATATGGATATAACAGCGATATAACAGGTATCAGAGATTCTCTTCTCCCAATTATTGAAGATAATGTCAGAAATGCTCTGGTTCTTGGAACCGGAGGAAGTTCCAGAACTGTTTGCCATGTGTTAAAAAAATTTGGATTAAAAGTGGATATGGTCTCGAGAGAAAGAAAACCGGGTGTATTGATTTATTCAGATATCGATTCAGGAATTATTGACAACACTCAGCTGATAATTAATACCACTCCCCTTGGAATGTTCCCAAATACCGAAGGCAGACCGGAAATTAATTACAGAAAGCTTAATAGCAGGCACATTTTATTCGATCTTGTTTATAATCCTGAGATTACAACTTTTCTTAGAATGGGAGCGGAGCAGGGATGTTCGATAATAAGTGGAATCAAAATGCTGCATTCCCAGGCTGAAAAAGCCTGGGAAATCTGGAATAATGACAGTCTGTAAATACTCTTTGTTGGCCTGTGAATCATAGATAATTTTCTAACATTTCTGTTATTTGACTTATTTTGATAGGTTTAGACAAATAACCGTCACAACCGGCTGTTTCAGCTTCCATCTTGTCAGGACTCATTGCATATGCTGTTTGCGCAACGATTGGCAGATCAGGTCTCTTCTTTTTGATCAGTTTAGTTGCCTCGTACCCATTTAAAAGGGGCATTTTAATATCCATCAATACGAGGTCAATAGAAGAATCAGTTTCACAGAGACTTACAGCTTCGAGCCCATCTTTTGCCCATAAAACACGGATATTCATTCTTGTTAATAAAATTTTTAAAAAATCAAAATTTGATTGTTCATCCTCAGCAATCAAAATTGTTTTGCCTGCATAGTTTTTCATCTTGGTCAATACTTTATTCTCTTGTTTAATTTCTTTTCTGTTATTATCCGGTAAAACAGGAATAGTGAAATAGAACACTGATCCTTTTGATGGTTCAGACTCTACCCAAATTCTTCCACCCATTATTTCAACAGTCTTTTTGGCTATCGACAAACCGATTCCCATTCCTCCGAATTTTCTGGTATGTGTATCATCAATTTGCCGGAATATATTAAAAATAGCATCGTGATGCTTTTTGTCAATGCCGATGCCCGTATCCTTAACATAGAATTGAAAAAAATTATTCCCGGCGTTATTAATTTCATCAAAACCAAATTCAATATATCCTTTATCGGTGAATTTAAGGGCATTCCTTAACAACTTCAACAGAACCTGTTTTAATTTGCGGATATCTGTTACCAGATAATCCCGGTTTTCAACACCTTCTAAATTAAGGATTAATTCAATCCCGGCTTTATTTTCATTGAGCTTTTCCCCATGAATAATATCTTTGACTTCCTTCAATACTGATACTATATCGGCTTTTTCAAGTTTAATCTTTGTCTGTCCAGTTTCAATCATTGATGTATCAAAAATATCCTCTACCAGACTCAGGAGATGCTGTCCACTTTTCAGGATAATCTGAGAATAAGAGATCGTATTATTATCAGGACCTGAATCCACCATTAAACCTGAAAATCCGATTATGGCATTTAATGGTGTCCGGAGTTCATGAGACATATTTGCCAGGAAAGCTGATTTAAGTCTGTCGCTCTCCTCTGCTTTTTCTTTTGCAGTAATAAGTTCAAGCTGAAAACGCTTCTTTTCAGTGACATCGTTCGATACAGATAGTATTCCCGGGGTCCCATCGGGCAAATTTATCATAGTTTCATAAAGTTCTATTAAACAAGATGTTCCGTCTTTTTTAATATTCTTAACTTCATGTATAATTGTTTTCCCCGATAGAATTCTTGAGATGTTGTCTTCTATTTCATTATCAATCCGTGGTGAAGCAAATATTCTTATATTCTTCCCGATTAATTCTTTTCTTGAATACCCCAACGTTTCACAAAATGAGGAATTAACCTCAATTATATTGCCTTTCTCATCAATAAGGATAATGCCGGCAGGTGATAATTCAAACATTTTCCTGAATCTTTTTTCGCTCTCAATAAGTGTTTTTTCAACTGCTTTCCTTTTATTCTCTTCTTTGAGTACAGAACTTGCTTTGAGTGCAAGATAAAAGTAGGTGCCGATTACTAAAATGATCAGGGCAGAGATAATCAGAAGACGGTTACGGAATGACGCGAGAGTTGCAAATACTTCCCTTTCAGGAGTAAAAATTAGTATTGTCCAGAATGTATTCCCAAGAGAAACCCGGAAATATGATGCAAATGTTTTTATTGTTTCTGCGTGAACATAAGCAGTATCTTTTGTGTAACAAATAGTTGTACCCTTCTTTTCAATTAGTGATTTATTAAAAAGATCAAGGACCGACTTGTTTTTATTATATGTTTCCAATATGGATTTTCCGGTATGACCAGGAATCGGATCGAAGAGTTCAACACCATTTTCACTGATCATCCATCCATAGCCATTTTTCCCGGTTTTTATTGTTTTAACGAATTTCTCACCAAGATTATCAATAGGTATCAGGATTGCCAGACTTCCCTTATATTCGTTTCCTGAAATTATAGGAATATGATATGCAATTGCCCTCACACCCTGGACTGACATAAATACATCACTTACAGTAGGTTTGTGGGTCTCAATAACAGCTTTAACATGTTTCTGATTTGAAATATCCTGTCCGATGACAGCCTGATTATAAGGAAATGTAAATTTCAGAATTCCTTTTGAATCTACCACAGTTATGGCTGCAATCTGATCAGAGTGGTCAATATAAAACTCAGTCAGTAATTTTTTTCCTATATCGTTCAATTCTGAAATAAAACTGATTTTTGACAGGCCAGAAAGCTCACTCTGGTAGTAATTTAAAAAACTTTCAATACCAAGCGAAGCCTGGTTTGCAAGAGCAAACTGCTGATAATTAAAATCATTCAGGGTTTTATCCTTAACATCCTTATAAGCTGAGCAGAAAAGGTAAGCAAAAATTGCAAGTAGTATTGGTACAAAAAGAAACCGTTTAGATAGTTTCATGAACTCAGTCAAATGAAAAAAATCCTTAATACGATTCAAATCAAGAGCAAATATCAAGAAAATAATTGAGGATTGCTATTCTTAATTCTTTGTTGCGGATTTTCTTCTCATCCAGTATCGCGGATCGCATTCAATACATTCCTGATTCCAGTAACCGGGAGTCACAAATGATCCTTCCCTCGTTTTTAACTGCCTTTCATAAATTGCGAAGACAGGATTAAAGATAAGTTCAGTGACACCAATCGTATATTTAGGTTCTTCACCCGGCTCAGATGGCTCCTTCATCTCTTTTACTTCCAGGTTATTGAAACTTAACAGGTCGCTCAGGAAAGCGACCCTTTCAAGAGTGGCTCCAGTCTCGATAATCGTACAACGAATGCCATCTATTTCTCCAATAATATGTTTCGCATTATTTAGTGCCATATCTTCTAATTTTGTCTTGTTGTCTTGTCGTCTTGCAGTCTTGCAGTCTTCTCTATGCCCTGTACTCTGTACTCTGTACTCTGTACTCTGTACTCTGTACTCTGTACTCTGTACTCTGTACTAAGAGGTCTGCCAGCTTAGACTCCGAAGCTTAAATTTTTTATCATCTCAAAAATAATACTGGCAAATCCTGTAACAACTATCCCAGCGACACAGAGCCCCAGCGCAAAACGTGTAAAAAAATCACTTTTGAATGTGGTAATAGGTGTTTCGTTTTTGTTAATGAACATTGCCTTTACAACAAGGAGATAATAAAATAAGGAAATTATTGTGTTCAGAACAGCAATCAGGACCAACAGATAGAATCCTTTCTGCGCAGCTGCAGTGAATAAAAAGAATTTTCCGAAAAATCCAGCAACAGGAGGAATTCCGGCAAGAGAGAACAATGCCAGAGTCATTATCAGGCTAAGTTTCGGGTTTGTATGATAAAGACCATTATAGTCATCGATGTTTTCCTTTCCGGTTGCATTTGAAATTGCTGTTACCACTCCAAAAGCGCCCAGATTTGAAAAAATGTAAACCAGGATATAGTAAATTACTGATGCCATACCAAGCTGATTTCCCCCAATCAGGCCTAAGAGAATATATCCCGCCTGCGATATCGATGAAAATGCAAGGAATCGTTTCAGGTTCTGCTGACGGATAGCAAAAAGATTACCTATTGTCATTGTTAGAATAGAAGTAACAAAAATCGTTTTCTGCCAGGTTGCAATTATAACAGGAAATACAGTGAATAAGATAATTATTAAAATAAACACTGCCGCCCCTTTTGATATAACAGATAGATATGATGTTATATTTACTGGCGAGCCTTCATAAACATCGGCTGTCCAGAGATGGAAAGGTACGATTGAAATTTTAAAGGCCATGCCGGCAAAAAAGAAGATGAAACCTAGTGTCTGCAGATCAGTATTACCAAAATGCATGGCAACCTCGCTGAAATAAAGGCTGCCTGTAGTTCCATAAATCATGGATAAGCCGTATAGCAGAACGCCCGATGATAATGCAGATGACAAAATGAGTTTAATACCTGCTTCGGCAGATTTGTTTTTATAGCGATCGAAAGCGGCAAGAGCAGCTATAGGAATAGTAGCCAGTTCTATTCCTATATAAAATATTAAAAAATGACCCGCAGAAATCATAAAATTCATTCCGATCAGAGTCGAAAGAAGCAATAGAAAATATTCACTTATTTTTTCTGAATTCTCTTCTTTCTTGAGCCATGTAACAGACTGAATAAATATAAGCAACACACCTATATTCAGGATATTCTTCATAATAAGCCTGGTTCCCGTTGAAATATACATACCTCCAAAGAGTGATCCTGTAGGGGATGGCAGGAAGCCTATTATCGTTATTGCTCCGAAAAGGATTATTGAAAAAAGACTTATACTTCTCTTTTTATCCGGATTCCAGAATATCTCAGCAATCAACACTGATAGAGCTGCAGCAATCAGCAGCAGTTCATGACGCATTATTAAAAAAGTACCTGAGCTCATATAATAATATTATCCAAAACATTTATAAATAGACTCTTCAAAATGGGTTGAGAGATAAAATCTTTTCAATAATAGGATGAAGACTTGTTCCAATCATAGTTGATAGCCAGAATGGTGCCAGCCCGATTGCAGCTACAGATCCTATAAGAGTTACCGCTGAAATCTTTTCAAACCATTTTGCATCGGGCATATGTTCAAAATGCTCATTTGTATTTGGACCGAGTAACAAAATTGCTATTACTCTCAATATATATACTGCAGTTATAACTATGGAAGAAACTGCCAGTATGGTCACGATCCTGTAAAAGAGTTCAGGATGCTGGAAAGCGCCTACGAAAATTGTCATTTCTGCAACGAACCCACTAAGGCCCGGGAGTCCCAGTGAAGCCAGACCCGCAATAACATAGCAAACAGACAGGAATGGAATAATCTTCATCAGTCCACCCATCTCGTTTATCATTCTTGTATGTGTTCGTCCATAAAGCATCCCGATAAGAGCAAAGAACAATGCTGTCATCAAACCATGAGAGATCATCTGGATTATTGCTCCGTTCATAGCTGTCTGATTCATCATCAGTACAGCAAAAAGGACAAGTCCGCAATGGCTTACTGAAGAGTACGCATTTATATATTTCAGGTCCTTCTGGGCAATTGCCCCGAATGCTCCGTAAATGACACTGATTGAAGTAAGTATAATAAAGATCCAGGATAACTCATGAGCCGCCTGAGGCATAAGAAAAATAGCCACCCTGAAGGCGCCATAGCCTCCCAGTTTCATCAGAACTCCGGCATGTAACATCGAAACAGCCGTAGGAGCGGAGGCATGACCGTCAGGTGACCAGGTATGAAAAGGGAACAATGCTCCGAGAACGCCGAATCCCACAAATGTCAGAGGAAAGAATATTCTCTGGGCGGGCAAAGGAATCACAACCTTTGAGATCTCAAGAATGTTAAATGTGAGCCGGCTTCCATCAGGGGAAGAATTAAAATATATTCCGAGGATACCCACAAGAAGCAATGCTGATCCACCCATAAGCATGAGTGTCAGTTTCATTGCCGAATACTCTTTTGGACCGGTACCCCAGATTCCTATTAACAGATACATCGGTATTACGGCCAGTTCGTAAAACAGGAACATGGTAAATAGGTCGATAGAGATAAAAAAACCGAAAACACCGGTAGCAAGGAGGATCAGGGATACAAAAAATTCTTTACGGAGAAACTCAACTTCCCAGGAGGCAAAGATCCCGGCAAAAACAACCAGTGACGTCAGTGTTATCATTGCAACGGATATTCCATCAACACCGACAGAATAATGAATATTAAGACTTTTAAACCATAAATAGTCTTTTACAAATAACATCTCATCATTATTTCCGGCATGGCGGGCTGTAAGATAAAGGATCACCAGACTTATAGCCATAAGTAACTGCAGGCCCATTCCGAAAGCCGAGACCAAACGAACCTGCCGTGCATCTTTTAGAAGCAGGATGGCGGTGATTGTTAAGACCGGAATTATTACAAACAGTGATAAAATATCCATAATTAAAAGTCTTTTTCTTTATTATCAGTTATTTCCACAGGTATATAAATAATATCGCCAGCATGATCGCCCCGGTTATAAAAACAAAGGCATATTTCTGTATCTGGCCCGATTGAAATCCTCTTATCCTGAATGAGACACTTTGAGTTACATTCGCAATCCCATTCATTGCGGCATCAACAACATGGCGGTCGAACCATGCAACCGGTTCTGCAATGCATCTGAAGATGATCTTTTTTGTTATAAAGAGATAGAGTTCATCTATATAAAACTTATTGTAAACCCATTTATAACTATACTTAAATGTCGCAGCCAGCTTATCTGGAATTGTGCTCTCTTTCCTATACATTAAATATGCAATTCCTATTCCCAGTAAGCCTATCAGCACAGAAGGGATTGCTATCACCAATTCGATTTCACTTTCGAAGGTCTTTCCATCGGATGTGACCAGTTTATTAAAAGGAATAAAGCCTGTGACCAGGCAACCGACTGCAAGAACAATTAACGGAATAGTCATTGTTGCAGGAGCCTCATGCGGCGTTTGGTGATAGCTAATATCTTTTCCCCAGAAAACACTGAAGTAAAGCCTGAACATATAAAATGCAGTCAAACCCGCAACGGCGTATTCTATAGCGAAAAGAATTTTATTACTGTGGAATACGGCTGCAAGTATCTCATCTTTACTGAAGAAGCCTGCAAAAGGCGGAATTCCTGCAATGGTGAGACATGCTATTAAAAAAGTAATGTGAGTAACAGGCAGATATTTACGAAGTCCGCCCATTTCAGTCATATAGTTACTGTGAACAGCGTGTATAATTGCTCCAGCACCAAGGAAAAGCAATGCTTTAAACATTGCATGCGTAAAGAGATGGAACATTGATGCCATATATCCTAAACCTTCGTGTCCGCCATAACCTGCTACCCCCAGGGCAAGCATCATATAACCGATCTGCGACATGGTGGAATACGCCAGAACCCTTTTTATATCTGTTTGAGTACAGGCAATAACTGCTGCGAAGAGAGAAGAAAAAGCACCGACATAGGCAACTACATTGAGCGCTACAGGTGCAGATAAAGCATATATAGGAAACATTCTTGCAACAAGATAAACACCTGCAACAACCATAGTTGCCGCATGGATAAGAGCCGAAACAGGAGTCGGACCTTCCATGGCATCAGGAAGCCATATATGGAACGGGAACATCGCCGATTTACCAACACCTCCCATGAATACGAAGATCATAGACCATGTCATCACAGAAAGGCCAAGGAAGCCTATACCGCTGCCCTGTGCAATAGCCGGACCAGTAGGATTGGTGAGGGTTATGAAATCAAATGTCTTAGTATTAAATGATAAAATCAGAATGCCGATAAGAAATCCAAGATCTGCAAATCGTGTTACGATAAATGCTTTTTTGGAAGCTCTAACGGCAGCTGGTTTCTGATAGTAGAATCCTATCAATAAATATGAAGATACGCCTACAAATTCCCAGAAGATATACATCTGGAAAATATTTGTTGCAAGAACCAATCCCAGCATAGAGAAGCTGAAAAGTGACAGAAATGAAAAGAACCGTTCGAATCCCTTTTCGCCTTTCATGTATCCAAGGCTGTAAATATGAACCATGAACGATACAGTTGTTATAACTATCAGCATCATAACCGAAATTGGATCAATCAGAGCACCAATATCTATGTGCAGCTTGTCAGTAAACTGTAGCCATGTAAAATTGAAAGCGATTATTTTCTGATATGCTCCGTCAACCTTTTCACTTGTAAAAAAGTATTTGTAGGCAGTAATATACGACAGAACTGTAATTACAGCCAGTCCGCAGGTTCCCAATATACCTGAGAGCTTTGGAAAATACTTATGACCCGCCAGTCCCAGAAACAAAAACATAAGAAAGGGCAGCAGAAGAATCCAGAGTGTATAATTGAAATTTATCATATAAGGAGTTTCGTAAAATTGTAAATCTGTAAAAATGTCAAGTTATTACCGCGTACTGCGCACCTCATACCGCAAACCGTTTTTTAGTATTTCATTTCATTAACGTCTTCCACATTTATAGTTGTGAACCGCCTGTATATATTAATTATTATAGCAATTGCAACCGCAGCTTCCGAAGCTGCAACAGCAATTACAAACAGGCTGAAAAACATACCCTCCAGCTTATGCGGATAGAGATATCTGTTGAAAGCCAGAAAATTTATATTTACTGAATTTAAAATCAACTCCACTGACATCAGTATTGTAATAAGATTCCGGCGCGTAAGAAAGCCGTAAACTCCCGTAAAAAACATTACAGTTGCCAGGATTAAAAAGTATTGAATTGGTATTCCTGCGTTCATCTTATTCCTGATTTAATTTTGATAACCCTATTGTTTTTGGAGATCCTTTTTTTGCTATTACTATAGCTGCAACCATCGCTGCGAGAAGTAATACCGATATAACTTCGAATGGAAGCACATATCCGTCATAATCAACCGACAAAAGGCTTTTGCCTATTAATTTCATATTTACCTCTTTGGCTGCCTCTGTAGTCGCTGAAAACTTATAATCGAGGATAGTTATAATTGAAAGTATTGCTCCGGTTAATGCAGCAATAGCGGAAAAAATATTCTTCTTCCAGCCGGAAGATTCGAACTTCTGGCTTATATGACTTGTGAGCAGAATTGAGAAGATGATCAAAACAACAATACCACCTGCATAAAGAGTAAGCTGAACAGCAGCAAGAAACTGATAATTCAACATGAAATAAAGCCCTGAAGTTGATACCAGAACAAACAGAAGAAATACTGCAGCTCTCAGTATTTTGCGACTCGTTACCGTTAATATTGAAAAGATAACAATCATCGCAGAAAAAAGAATAAACATGATAGAGGCCATTATTCAACTCCTTTCATTAATTGTGAACCTGGTTTATTTAATGTTTTTATAAGATGCGCCCTGTTAAAAACTGCATGTTCAAATTTCTGGGAAAAGGCCAGTGCATTTGAAGGACATGTCTTAACACACAAAGCACAGAATGTACACATACCTAACCTGTAGATGTGTTTGTCGATAGCCCTTTTCTTTTTCCCATCTTCGGTAATAATTGTTTTAGATATTACTTCAATTGTACCATTCGGACAATTCAATTCGCAAATACCGCAGCCGGTGCACTTATGTTCATTTTTTTCATTATGCGGCATCACTACTTCACCTTTGAATCGTTCGAACATTACAAGATCCTTGCGATTGGAGGGGTATTTTTGAGTAACGATAGTACTTGGCCTGAAAAAGTATGATCCTGTGACTTTCATACCCTTCAGAAGCGACCACACACCTAATATTATTTCTTTCAGATAATTTATTATACTTCTCATTCAGAGATATCTATTTATAGTTATTTATTCTTAAAAATGCCAGCCCATCAATACTATAAAGGCCATAATCAAAACATTAACAAGATTAATCGGCAATAAATATTTCCATTCCAGTGTAAGCAACTGATCAATTCTCAGACGTGGAAATGTCCATTTGAACCACATCATCAAAAAGATTACAAAGAATGTTTTTCCTATATACCATATAAATGGCGGGATGAAATCCATAATATGGTTAAAACCTTCCCATGGACCAACATGAAATGGCATCCATCCTCCGAGGAAAACTGTTGCAGCTATCGATGCAACAATAAACATGTTTATATATTCAGCAAGGAAAAAGAAAGCGAATTTTATACCTGAATATTCAGTGTGATAACCTGCAGTCAGCTCTGATTCAGCTTCCGCAAGGTCAAATGGTCCCCGGTTTGTCTCGGCAGTGCTTGATATAAGAAAGATTATAAATGCTATAAATGCCGGAATATGACCTTTAAATATAAACCAGCCATCTCTCTGAGCTTCTACAATTACTGATAATTGCATAGAACCGGCCATAATAACAATTGTTATAATTGCCAGACCAACAGATAATTCATAACTTACGATCTGAGCTCCGCTTCGCATAGCACCTATCAATGAATATTTGTTGTTACTTGACCAGCCGGCCAAAAGCACTCCGATGACTCCCATAGCTGAAACAGCAATGACATATAATACCCCTATATTAAGATCGATGGCATGTAACCCTTTGGCAAATGGAATTGCAGCTATAGCCATGAATGAGGCAATAATAACAATAAAAGGAGCAAGGTTAAAGAGAAATCCATCGGCATTCTTTATAGGAACCAGCTCTTTGAAAAGCAGTTTGAAAAGATCCGCTATTGTCTGGAAAATCCCGAAAGGCCCGACTCTGTTGGGTCCCAGCCTGTTCTGCATAAAAGCGCATACTTTCCTTTCTGCATAAACCAGGAATAGGCCAACGAGAGCATAGAACAGAAGGATTAAGACCCCGATAATAAGCATCTCGGTAACAGTCGTCCAGAAAGGAGACATAGCGTTGTGAAGGCTTGAATCGATCCATTGTGTGAGCGGTAAAAAATCGTAGACGACTTTCCACCATGGGACTGATAGCGAAGAGGAAGTATTCAAAGCAACGATCTCAGGTAGCATATATTTTAACTTTACTTTTGTCTTTATACTTTTGTCTTTTGTCTTTAGGCATTGTAGGCCTTCCAACCTTTTATCTGTCAATATCCGGTATCACCAGATCCAGCGAACCTCCGATTGCCACGAGGTCAGCTATCTTGAAACCCTTTGTAATGTGATTAAATACAGATAGGTTCACAAAATTCGGAGATCTGAACTTTACCCGATAGGGATTCTTATTCCCGTCACTGATAATATATACTCCCAGTTCCCCTCGTGCTGTTTCCACTCTCTGATAATACTCACCTTCGGGCAGTTTGATAACCGGTTTCATTTTCACAGAATAGGGTCCTTCGGGAATATTATCAATCAGTTGCTCAATAATATTCATCGATTCCCACATCTCATCTATCCTTGTAATATAACGGCTGAAAGTATCTCCTTCGGTATGCAGTATTTCCTTAAAAATTATCCTGTCATATGCACTGTATGGCTCATGTTTACGTACATCGCAGGAGAAACCTGAAGCCCTGCCTGAAGGTCCTGTGACGCCATAAGAAATTGCATCCTCAAGTGATAATTTTCCGATTCCCTTGCTGCGTTCATGAAAAATCACATTCCCGGAGAGAAGCTGATCATACTCGGGTAAAATTTTTCTGAAATATTTAATGAATTCTTTTACTCTTTTTTGAAAGTTAGGATGGATATCATACATAACGCCACCAGGGCAATTGTAGCTGACTAACATACGTCCTCCGCAAGTCTCTTCAAAAATGTCGAGAATTTTTTCCCTGTCACGTAATCCGTAAAAGAAACAGGTTAATCCTCCCAGGTCCATGCCGAATGAAGCCCACCATAGTTGATGTGACTGGATTCGCGTGAGTTCTGACATTATTGTACGTATAACTTTTATCCTGTCGGGAATATCCATCTCAAGAGCCTTTTCAACATTCAGGCAAACTGCTTCATTATTAATATGGGCAGAAAGATAATCCATTCTGTCAGTAAGATGTATGATCTGCGGATAAGTTATACTCTCGCACATCTTTTCAATTCCCCTGTGAATATATCCTATATGAGGCTCTATGTTTTTAACAATCTCCCCTTTGAGCGATACCACAAGCCTTAATACCCCATGAGTCGATGGATGCTGCGGTCCCATGTTAATAACATATTCCTGCTGCTCGTCAGAGGTAATGTCTTTTACCTTTTCTTCCATAGGTTACTTGGTAACAATATTAATATCATCAACATAATCTTTCCTTAATGGGAAGCCCCATGAACTATCGAGAAAGAGTCTTCTCAAATCAGGATGATTAGCAAATCTGATTCCCAGAAGATCGAATGCCTCTCTTTCATGAAAATCAGCAGTCTTCCAGATATCAGATACGGAATCAAATTTGGGATTTTCCCTGTCAGCAGTCCGGGTTTTTAAAACTATAACATGGTCATAGATTGTAGAACGAAGATGGTAAACTACACCCAGATCTTGTCCGTAATCAACACCGCTCAGGCAAAACAGGTAATCAAACTGTGCTTCTTTTTTATCCCTGAGCTGTTTAGCCAATGAATACAATTTTAAAGCTGGGACTATTACCTCAAGGTATTGTTTGCCTTCCTTGATCTCAAGATCCTGATCGATTGATTTAATGAATTCTCCAAGTTGTATTTTATCCATTGAGAATCAGATTTCTGAATATTTCTGGTACTTATTTTGAATCATGGGAAGTATTCCTTGCCTTCCTTGATTTCATAGTTTGTGTTTCAATCATTCGCTGCAGTTGAAGCATTCCGTATAGTAATGCCTCTGGACGGGGAGGGCATCCAGGAACATATACATCAACAGGTATCACATGTTCCACACCTTTAACAACACAATAAGAATTAAGAAAAAACGGACCTCCTGAAATTGCACATGCCCCCATCGCGACAACGTACTTTGGTTCAGCCATTTCATCATACAGACGTTTAAGTACCGGTGCCATTTTAATAACTATAGTTCCTGCAACAACAATAACATCAGCCTGGCGCGGACTGGCACGGTAAACTTCCATCCCGAATCTTGCAAAGTCATGTCTCGGTGCACCTGCAGCCATCATTTCAATACCACAACAGCTTGTGGCAAAGGTTAGTGGCCATAAGGAGTTCTTCCTGCCCCAGTTTATCACATCATCAATTGTGGTCAGAAGAACATTGGATCCGGATTCATTAAGAAGTTCAAGGCTGTCATTATCCCCGAAATCTTCTTTCTTCATTCCTTTTATTCCCATATAAGAGCATGTTTTTTCCAGGCATATAATAACCCTAAGCCCAGTATGAAAAAGAATATTATTATTTCGATAAAGGCAGCCATTCCTGTTTCCTTCATTACCACCGCCCATGGAAACACAAGAACGGTCTCAACGTCAAAAACCAGAAACAGTATGGCAAAAAGATAATACCCGACATTAAACTGCAGCCATGTCACACCCTCCGTTGGGATGCCACATTCATACGGTTCAAATTTCTGGGGATTAATTGATTTTGGAGCTACAATTCCTGAAAAGATCAGAACCAATCCTACAAAAACGGCTCCCACAAGGAAAAATAAGATTAACCATTCATTATTCATGGAATATGGTATTAGGTTTGGTTTAAGCCGCACAAAAATAGATTTTTTTTTTGTTTTGTGAAATGATTAACATATGATAATAATGATATTTATCACATTGCCTGGAAATGTACTGTTATTTATTTCACAGATTAGATGCATGTTACAGCCTGAAAAGAGGATCAGCAATCTTATTAGTTCTTAATATGACTTTTTTCATGTTGTTCGAGCAGCAATAATTGTTATTTTTGGTGGTTTTAATAAATGTTATTCATATTCAGGATTAATAAGGATATTATGAGTTCAGATACACATCATTTCGGAATTGCAGGGCTTGGAGGAGAAGTGTTGGAACATACAGAAGTTAAGGTTAGTCATTGCTATCAATGCGGAAAATGTTCAGCCGGTTGTCCTCTCTCCGAAGAGATGGATTATCCGCCGAGTGTGATTATGAGGATGTTGCAGACAGGTAATACCGACCTTGAAGATAAAGTATTACGCTCTTTCTCGATATGGGTATGCCTCACATGCGAAATGTGTTTTGCCCGTTGCCCAATGAGCATAGATATTCCTAAAATGATGGATTTCCTGAGAGAGAAATCAATACGGGTGAAAAAAGCTAATCCCAAAGCAAAAGAGATTATTGCCTTTCATAGATCTTTTCTCGACTCAATACGGTTTACAGGAAGACTCTATGAGATTGGATTATTTGTTGACTATAAAACCAGGACATTGAAAATTCTTGATGACCTTGCCCTTGCACCAAAAATGATGAAGCGTGGTAAACTGAATATAATTCCTGAGATGATAAAAGACCGTTCAGGTGTCGCTGCAATTTTCAGAAAATCTAACAAAAAGAATAAAAACTAAAAATATGACTCTCGGATTTTATCCAGGTTGTTCCCTTAAAGGATCCTCGCGTGAGTACGCTGAGTCCGTTCTTGCTGTTGCAAAAGCTTTCGATCTAAATATGGAGGAAATTAAGGATTGGAATTGCTGTGGGGCAACAGCCGCCCATAACATGAATAAAGAGCTTTCTCTGGCACTTCCTGCAAGAATTCTTTCTCTTGCCGAAAAGCAGGGATTGACAGAAATTGTCGTTCCATGTGCAGCCTGTTACAGCAGGTTGACAGTTACGAAATATGAACTATCGAAAGATGCAGCGCTTAAGACTGCAGTTACTGAGGCAAATGGCCTTGAATATAACGGATCGGTTAGCATCTTAAATATTGTACAGATGCTTGACAAATATATCACACCAAACCTCGAAGGCCGGGTTGTCAAGCCATTTGATCATAAAGTTGCATGTTATTATGGCTGTCTGCTTGTTAGACCGCACGAGATATTGAAATTTGATCGGGAAGAAGATCCGCAATCTATGGATGTGCTTATGCAGAAGACAGGAGCAACGCCTATCGACTGGGCCTTCAAGACGGAGTGTTGCGGAGCAGGTTTGTCAGTTTCCAGAACCAGCTCGGTTGGAAGACTCTCGGGCAAAATAATCGGTGACGCTAAGGACCGCGGCGCAGAAGCTGTGATAGTGGCCTGCCCGATGTGCCAATCGAATCTCGACATGCGCCGTGATGAGATTAACTCTTATCTGGGTGAAAAAGTTGATATTCCTGTCCTTTATATAACACAGGCTATCGGTCTTGCCCTGGGACTCGACAGGAAGGCCCTTGGTCTTCAGAGGCATTTTGTAAAAGTATCAGTTTGATTATTAAAATTTTTGATATAGAAAAGTATGCGTTTAGACTGATTTTTTACCCCCTTCCCAACCTTCCCCCAAGGGGGAAGGAGTAATCTTTTCCCCCTTGGGGGAAATAAGAAAGGGGGTATAAATCAAACAACTAGAATATAACATAGAAGTAGAGTATAGATATTATTAATAAGTATATCAAGCAATTATATGTCAAAAATTGGAGTATTTGTCTGTCATTGCGGGGAAAACATTAGCGCAACGGTAGATTGTGCAAAGGTTGCTGAAACAGCAAGCAAATATGACGGTGTTGCCTTCAGCATTGATTATAAATATATGTGCTCCGACCCGGGGCAAAATATTATAAAAAGCGCAATAAAAGAAAAGGGGCTTACCGGGGTAGTTGTAGCATCATGTTCCCCAAGAATGCATGAGCCTACTTTCAGAAAAGCTTGTGCAGAAGCCGGGCTGAATCCGTTTATGTGCGAAATGGCTAACCTGCGGGAACATTGTTCCTGGGTACATGAAAAAAGTGAAGCCACAACTGAAAAAGCAATTGACCTGGTCAGGATCCTCGTTGAAAAGGTAAAATATAATCATTCGCTTAATGAAATAAAAGTACCTGTTACGAAAACTGCTCTCGTGATTGGAGGCGGTATTGCAGGAATCCAGGCTAGCCTCGATATCGCAAATACTGGTCATAAAGTGATTCTGATTGAGAGAGATCCTTCAATTGGTGGCCATATGTCGCAGTTATCTGAAACATTCCCCACTCTCGATTGTTCCCAGTGCATCCTTACGCCGAGGATGGTAGAAGTGGCTCAACATCCTAATATTACTTTATATACATATGCTGAACTTGAAAGCCTCGAGGGTTTCATTGGCAATTTTAAAGCTAAAATAAGGAGGAAATCAAAAAGCATCGATGAAAAACTCTGTACCGGATGTGGACAATGCACGACCAAATGTCCTGTAAAGAAAATTCCAAGTGAATTCAATGAAGGGCTCGGGAAAAGAACAGCAATTTATGTACCTTTTCCACAGGCTGTTCCTAATAAACCTGTTATTGACAGGAAAAATTGCACTTATTATATTAAAGGCAAATGCAAAGTATGCGAAATAGTATGCCCGACAGGTGCCATACGTTTCGACCAGGAAGATCAGATTATGGAAGTTGAAGTCGGAGCTATTGTTGTTGCAACCGGATTCACTGTTAAACAGCCCGATTTTTTCCCTGAATATGGTTATGGGAAACATGCAGATGTTATTACCGGACTTCAGTTTGAGCGACTTGCATCAGCATCAGGTCCTACACTTGGAGAGATCCGGAGACCTTCTGATGGGAAGATACCTGAAAAAATAGTGTTCCTGGCATGTGCCGGATCGCGCGATCCCGCAAAAGGTATTCCTTACTGTTCTAAAATATGCTGTATGTATATAGCCAAACATGCTATGTTGTATCAGCATAAAGTGCATGGCGGCAAATCCTACGTATTCTATATGGATATCAGGGCAGGAGGGAAGCAGTATGAGGAATTTGTAAGAAGGGCAATTGAAGACGATGGTGTAAACTATATACGTGGGAGGGTCTCAAAAATTTACGAAAAGAATGGAAAATTAATAGTAAGTGGAGCTGATACTCTTCTTAATGCAATGCCGGTAGAGATTGAAGCCGATATGGTTGTACTAGCTACTGCAGGGGTAGCCAATGAAGGTGCTGAAGAGCTTGCACAGAAAATGCATATCTCTTATGATCCGTATAAATTTTTTGCTGAAGCACATCCTAAATTAAAGCCTGTTGAAACAAATACAGCCGGTATCTTTCTGGCAGGGGCCTGTCAGGCGCCACGTGATATTCCGGAATCAGTTGCAATGGCATCAGGTGCTGCTGTAAAAGTAGCAGGGTTGTTTTCACAGGATGAACTTACCCGCGAGCCGATTATTGCAGTTGTGAACCGTCAGGCTCCACCTGTTTATTCATCATGCGTGGGATGTTTCCTATGTGTTTCGGCTTGTCCATATCAGGCTATCGAGAAGGAAGAGATTAAGAACCGGAATGGTGAAGTTATTAAGTTAGTGGCGAAAGTTAATCCGGGATTGTGCCAGGGTTGTGGTACGTGTGTCGCGTTCTGCAGGACAAAATCAATTGATATACAGGGTTATACACATGAACAGATGTATACCGAAGTTATGGCTTTATTAAATGAATATTAATATTTAAGTATTGATGGCTGAATTTGAACCAAAAATTGTTGCTTTCGTCTGTAACTGGTGCACATATGCCGGAGCGGACCTGACCGGAACCAGCCGTATCAAATATGCTTCAAATGTTCGCATAATCAGGTTCCCGTGTACGGGGCGCATAGATTATATGTTATTACTGAAAGCTTTTGATGAAGGTGCCGACGGCATTATCGTATCTGGATGTCATCCGAATGATTGTCATTATACCTCGGGAAATTTTCATGCAAGGAGGAGATGGATAATGTTCAGATCATTATGTGATTTCACGGGAATCGATACAGAACGTATTAAATTTTCATGGGTATCAGCAGCAGAAGGAGCCAAATGGGCAGAGATAGTAAATACTACTGTTGCATCAATCCGTGAATTAGGGCCTTATACAGATTATAAAAAAATAGCGAAATATCCTGAAAAGGAGGTGACCCATGGTTGATTTGATAAAACGCGCAAAAGAGCTTCTCGAATCCTCTGCTGTGAAGGTAATAATTGGTTATGAGCAGGGTACAGGAAATAAAACACGGGCTCTTTTTGTAGAAAAGGCTGAAGACGCCGATAAATTAATTTTTGACAGCCGTTGTATTCAGAACCTTGCAGCGTATGTTACCA
>Ga0182011_10001039_pt1 | contig 24280 bp, 24 predicted proteins | sample 711E1DmetaG_FD_120481 | JGI IMG/M metagenome (GOLD analysis project Ga0182011, IMG submission 120481) | Permafrost microbial communities from Stordalen Mire, Sweden - 711E1D metaG | ecosystem: Environmental > Terrestrial > Soil > Wetlands > Permafrost | place: Sweden: Stordalen | collected...
CGCAAAATGCAGGAATGCTATTGAAAAGAAACGGTGTTATTGGAAACCCAGAGTTACACACGACAAGCAAGCGGCCAAGTGCTCTTCCCGTGTCCGACGACGGACGCTCTCTGCGGTAACGGGCGCCGACTCCTGACGCGGCGACTGTTTGGAAGCATGGTGCGGCGGATCGAAGCTCCGCCGGCGCCAGCGGGGTGGAACCTAGAGTAGTCTCCGCTAATTGAGTGGATAATGTATCCCACACGAAGAAACCCCTCACCCGCCTGCGGGCCGAAGCCGATGTTGTTCACGGCTCGCCGCTTCCCCTTCGGCGGGCGTAGGCCCGCCCCCGCCCTGCACCGGACGGTGCGGGGCCCCGGCTGGAGAAAGCACCGGTTGGGTACTGCGCTAAGAGTGCGTTGCTTGGACAAAGCGCGGTCCCACGGAAGAATTTTCTGCCACCATCGAAAGGTCGAAGGATGATTGTTTCAATACAAGGTCTTTTGTAAGCACTGTGGGTTCTTGATGTGCGAGATGGACGGCCACTGCTCGGGGCCGTTTACATGCCACAACTGCGGAGCGAGAAACCTACTTAATTCGGCCAGGCCGAAGGAGGGTACATATACACTGCCTCCCGGCCACGCTTGTCCTGCATGTGCCGACAGTCGGGGTTTGAGCACTGCATAGAAAATATCCGCTCATCAATATCGGAATCCAAGCAGGGGGATTCGGGGCATATTGCGTGGTGAGCGATTGGGGCCTTGCACTCATCGCAAGCGAAAACTATGGCGTGGAAATATCTCATGGGAGTTCCTTGAGTTCTAGGGAGTGAGCCTATGTTAAATTCTCAATTTTTATCCGAAGTCCGTCGTAAACTTGTCGGTTGTTTTCGTAAGCGATGTTCATTAGGTCTCTCATCTCATAACCAGTCTTCGGAGAGAGTTTCAGAACATCGGCGGATAGAACTGTCAAACCCGCTGCTGTTTTTTCTAGATCGTTCACTATCTCACGAAGGATGGCTTGAACGTCTTTCATCGAAACCTCCTGACGTGGAATTCATCTGTGCTCAGCACGTTAATAATATCAAAAGCCAGCCGGGAGGGCTGACTTAAAATGGTGGGGGCCTGGGCCAGATCGGCCATGATGCGAACGTAGTCATGCGATGGCCTCGACAAGTTCTTCAACCGACCAAATATGGTCGGTGATACCGGCGGCCATAGCAGGGGTACAACGAAGGGTGGAATGAACGCGGCACCAGTTGTAGAACGCAAACCACACAGCATAAGCGGCCTTGAGGTTTTCCCACTTCTTACTGAAGGCGTTGGTGAGTCGTGTCATCCGGCGCATCCCCATGCGAATAGAGAGGTTCTGCCTTTCGACGTGCGAGGTACAAATCCTTTCAGGGTCGGGGTTTCCCCACATAGGCGTAATCGTTATGTCCACCACCTGTGGTGGCGAATAGCGATGTTCCTCGTCGGTCGTTGCGGCGTACGTCTTGATAAGTTGGCTGTAAGCTACTCGCGTTCCAAGGCAGGTGTGGATTGCATTAAAGTAGGGTCTGAATCCATCGGTGGTGATCTGGAACTCGCCCGCCGTTGCCGCTTCCAATTTTTCTGTGAAGGCCATTGCGTCTCGGGCGCTGCGCCTTCCAAGATGCCAAGTCAGGACCAGTTTTGTGTTCGGTTCGAGGGCAACAAAGCAATAAGCATCCCCGCGAAGCGGGTCGCCGCTAACGTTGCGCTTCTCCTTACATCCGACAAAGCCCCATATTTCGTCGGCTTGGACATCCCGCACAGGAAGGTGGTTGATTCGGCTTTCCAAGAGCCTTTCGCATTTCTCGCCGATGAGAACCAACAAGGAAAGTATTGTGGTGTGGTGGATACCAGTGAAGCGCTCGACCGTACTGACAGAGCATCCCTCGACCAGAAGCTCTATGGCCTTTGCAGCCTTGTCCAGCGGCGTGTACATGCTGCCAAGCGGCGTGGCGTGGTCTTCGGTGAAGGTCTTGCGGCATTGCTTACAGCGGAAGCGCTGAAGGCCGTTGCGGTGTTTTCCAAATTTCTTGCAGCGGGAATTGCAGTTGTGACAGGTCATTATGAGCCTTGCCTTTCTTTGGCGATTGGCTCACAATGGAGTTTGACGGGCTCAAGTGAGCAATCGCTTGGGTTTGGCCCTGCCGGGTGTTATCAGCATCCGGCAGGGCTTTTGGTTAATTATTCATTCCTTCTTATCCGGCAACCCGCCAAGTCCCGGCGCATAGTTTCGACCGATGTTAGCGACGCTTCCGTGCTTCCCTATAAAGGCTTGTTTGTGCGCTATGCGAAGCCTGGGAAATCTCCTAATTCCCTTCCACTGATAGACAGTCTCATCTCCGTCGATAATCGCGGGCCTTGCATCATCTGCCTTAACGAGTCGCTTGAGAATTGTGTGGATGGACGCAAGCGGGTTGACATATCTAGAAAGGTCAAGACCGGAACTAACGAGCGCATCCCGAACTTCAACAGGAGTCATTCCCCTAGCAGTAGACGCTTCCAGCGTCCGACGCACTGCATCGGTCAGGCCGCCCGGACCCAAGATGCTCTCCATCTCACAAAGCTCGGAAGATGTGTCCTCGGGGTTGTCGAGCATATTTGCGAGTGCCTCTATTACTGCCTTCAGACGCTCAATATCTACACCAATTTGATCTCGCTGGCTAACCAGTTCAAGCAATTTACGTTTCGCATCTTCAAGCGCTTTTCTGTAGGAGTCTGTCATGGCTAAAACGCCCTCCAATCAACTTACACACTAAGTTTGCACATGTATAAGTCAGAAGTCAAGGAAAAAATGCAAGGCTGAGAAAATAATTTGCCGAAGTTGGGAAGGGGCCATCGAAGATGCTAGGAACCGCATTAAGGAACTTCGGTTCTCAATTCGCGTATTCAAAGAAAGCTTTAGGCGAGGCGAGCCCTGGCCTGGAGAAAAGAATGCATAGGCAACGGACCATTTGTAAGGACCGAATCAGTGAGGCCCTAGGGTTGCTATCATTGCTCCGAGTCCTTGAAAAATCGCAGGCCACTCTTCATTTGCCACCGCTTCGATTACCTGACGACGAATTCCAGTGCTTTTCTGCATTAATGCATAGAATTCAGGTGTGGTTAGAAGAGATGAAGCTTGCTCCGTTCATGTGAGGCATGATTTTATGCAGCAACGCACAATTAGCGGAGGACCACCGGTTGCGGGTCACCCTCTCCCCTGGGAGAGGGTTCGGGTTTTGGTTTCTAGCCCTCTCACAGGGGAGAGGGCGACCGACGGAGGAGGGCGGGTGAGGGGTCTTCTTCATCCCCATCGGACTTTGAGGGAACTCTGCTCTGGACCTGCTGCGTCCTTTACCCAATTCTGTTGTAGTATCTTGCTGGCCGATGGGTGGGGAATGAGCGGTAAGTGAATCTCGCGGAGTTGTGCCTTGGATCGAGTCCCCATCTCTCACCAAGGAGGGATGATGAAAGTGGACAGAAGAAGTTTCATGGCCGGAGTCGCGGCGCTGGCGAGCGCCCCGCGCATTCCCCGAGGCTATTCCGCACAGACGAGCCCTGCCTCTGCCGACCGTCGGGCTCCCCTGCATCGCTACCTGTTCTTGGATGACGCGCACATCGACCAGGCGCAAGGGCTGGAAGTGCGCGGGCATCCGGCAAAGAGGTATTCGGGGAATCCGTTGATGGTGAAGAAATATCCCTGGGAGAAAACACGCTTCCAGCTCTACGGACGGGACATCGTTTACAACCCCGAGCGCAAGCTCTACCAGATGTTTTACCTGGCCCAGCCCAATCCGGCCCCGTGGCCCAACGTCCGTGTGGGCGGCGAGAAGAAAGTTGGTTTTGTAACCCTGCCGGCCTACGCGGAAAGCACCGATGGCATCCATTGGGAGCGGCCATTGCGCAGGGATATATCTTTTGAGGGCATTGCCGAGACGAATATTCTCAATTTACATGATGGGCAGAGTTTCGAACCGGCGGTCATGTATGACCGCCACGACCCCGACCCGAGCCGCCGGTACAAGGCTTTCATTTGGGACCAGCACTTTCAACTGCCGGTGCAAGGGAAGTTGGACTACCGCCGCGGCGCTCCTTCCTTATCGTTTCCGCGGGGGCTGATCACCGATCAACTCATCCGAGACCCCACCGGTAAGATCATTTACGAGGCCCCGTACAACGACTACGGCATGCGGGTGGCCTTCAGCGCCGACGGAATCAATTGGAAGAAGCATCCCGGCTGGGTGTTCAAGTGCTACTCTGACACCGGTCAGTCGGTGACCTACGACGAGCGCTGCGGCAAATATATTGGGATTGGCCGCTTCAATCAGCTAAAGGATAGCCCCGCCTACTTCGTGGGACGCAACGTTTCGCGGGTGGAGAGCTCGGACTTTATCCACTGGACCGAGCCTGAACTGGTCCTCGCCGGTGACAGTCAGGACCCCGAATCGCTTCAGATTAACAGCATGCCTATGGATATTTATGAAGGCCTGTATATTGGCATTTTGGAAGTGGACGTTCGGCCTCTACCGAATCCCGCCCGGCCGATCCAAATGGCGGTCAGCCGCGACGGGCGCCAATGGAATCGTGTCGCCAATCGCTGCCCCATGATTGAGGAACCTCCCCTGGGGGCATGGGATGCGGACAATCAGCCGGAACCGCGGGGCTTTGTCCGCCCTGCCACAGGATTGTTCATCCACGATGACCAAGTCCGCATGTACTATTGCAATGGCAGCGGACCGGACTCCATGCACGGGGTTGGAATGGCGACTTGGCGCAGGGATGGCTTCGTCTCGTTGCACGCCGGGAGCGAGGGCGGGGGACTTCTTACGCGCGCGTTCATTCCCACCTCTCCGGAGCTTCATTTGAATATTGATGCCACGGGTGGAGAAGCCACCGTGCGGGTCTGTGACTTCCAAGGCCGGCCGCTGAAAGGCTGGAAAATCGACCAACCCTCCCAGGCCACACGCGGCGATCAGCTTGATACGGTGGTGCACTGGACCGACAGCGACTTTGACCAGCGAGTGGGAAAAGCCACGACCCTTCGCATCAAGCTGCAAAACGCGGACCTCTATTCCTATTGGACGGAGGGAGCTGCGGAAGGCCCCCTCGAAATGGGCAAAACCAGTTGATCCACTACCCGGCTGCCCTCAGAGGAAAGCCAAGCTATTGAAGAGGTAAGTCGGGGCGAGAGGATTTGAACCTCCGACCTCTTGGTCCCGAATTGAGAGTTGCTTCAATGCAGCGGTACGCAGCTACCATCAACAAGCCGCACGGGAGGCGCTTGATTCGCGGCTCGACTCAGTTCATCAGCTCAGGATTCCAACTCCTGCTGGCAGGAGAGCATTGCTGCATTTCCCAGCGGTGCGGCAGCCAGTTACGTCACAAAGCGCGTCACAAACACGATTGGAAGCCACGCGAGCGGATGCTGTGGTTGGGGGCATAGGTTGACCCTTCCGCGTGCGTCTACGCAGCAGCAAAGTGCACGGCGGAGCATTTTGAGAGCCGTCACGGCAGGCCAGCAAGCGCCTTGCAGCAACACCTTTTCGGCGATAGCGGTTACTTGCAGGCCTCGGCGTCCCTGGAGCGTGGCCGCACCTGCTGACTGTAGCACCCGTCCATGTTCGGCACCGTACAGTCGTACGTCTTGGTGCCGGACCAGTAATTGCACGAAATGGTCCAGTTGGCGCGGCCGCAGCCGAGGTACTTCGCATCCTTCCAGATCATGGCCGTGAAGTGCCTGTTGGCGCTCAGGCCTTCACTCCCGAATTTGTAGCTCGACACTTCGCTATACCAGCTCTTCACCGCATCGGTGCCCGAGGGCTGCGCACTGCCCCAGTAGAGGTTCTCCCCCATTGGTCCAAGGGGAGAGTCGTACGACTTGCTGTGCTTCACCACACGCCCCATCTTGTTGACCCAGTTCTGGGCATATGCCGCGACATCCGCATTCCAAAGCAGTGGCGGGACGCCGTGCTGACAGCGATATAAGTTGTGCGCCTTGAGGATCTCCTGGGCAAAGCCGGCGTCACTGGTGGACGCGGGCGAACTGCCGACTTGGGTATTGCTTTGGGCCAGCAGCAGGCCCGAAGCTACCACAGTCAGAACGACAACAGTGACGAACACGAGATATCGCTTCATTAGGTTCTTCTCCTTGACGTTTAACGTAGCCAGATCTAGAGCTGGCAACTGCGAGTATATATCCATCTCGCCGTGCCTGGGGTGGCCTATTGGCTTATGCGAGCCTCCGCTTTTACGACCTTCGCCACCAGTTTGTAACCGAATTGTGCGAGGCCGGCGTGCCGGAAGCTGTGATCCGTGAATTGGCGGGCCACGTTGACCCGCAAATGATGCGAATCTATTCGCACCCTCGGCTTGCAGCTAAAAGGCTGGCTGTCGAAGCGTTGGCAACAGTAAAAACAGGGCAGTCTGAGGGGGGTTACGTCACAAACCACGTCACAAAAGAGCTTCCGGCTGGTTTCGCTCATGCGGAAGTTATTGAAGGGAATGGTCGGGGCGCCCAGATTTGAACTGGGGACCTCTTGGTCCCGAACCAAGCGCGCTACCAGGCTACGCTACGCCCCGGAAAAGCAGGTGTCAGGTGTCAGGTGTCGGCAGGAAATCATCCCCTGGCACCTGAAACCAGAACTTTGGTCGGGACGGCCAGATTTGAACTGGCGACCCCTTGCACCCCAAGCAAGTGCGCTACCAGGCTGCGCTACGTCCCGTCAACATTTTGGGCCTTTCCCGATACAGCAGCTTCGGGGGTGAAAGGCACAATCCTTCACGCTAACACTTGCGCGAAAGCGTTGTCAAGATGGACTGAAGTTCGTGTCGAATGGCGCGTAGCTCTGCCATACCAAGCGTAGGCACGAAGAGATGACGTTGCTCGGCCTCGCCTTTGGACTTGGTGGCCAGATGATTGCGCGCCCCGGAGATCGTAAAGCCCTTCCCGTAAAGCAAACGCTTGATCTCCAGCACCAGCTCGACGTCCTGGCGGCGGTAGAGCCGGTGCCCGGACTTGCTCTTCGTCGGTTTGAGCGTGGGGAACTCGGTCTCCCAAAATCTCAGGACATAGGGCTTTGTGTGCGTCAGCTTACTCACCTCACCGATTCGGAAATAGAGTTTTTCCGGGATGTAGACTTCGGCAGGCGAAGCGTCGGTGGAACGGCTGGGGCGCGAAGAGCGAGTTCGAGGCATCCATACCCTCAAGTAATGGTTGAAGGTCTACTCCAAGCCATCTTAGCACAGGAAGCGTCAAGCTCAGCGGACCAGAAAAACAGTGACGAGTTACCCGCCGTGGCGGGACGAGTGACAAGCAGGACTCAGGAGCCAGACAGTTTCCGCAAAGCGCGCGCGATGGAGTATACTGGCGACTTTTCCCAGCCGCGCGTCCGGAAGTGAAGGAAGGGACTGGAATACAAGCAGGAATTCTCAATCGGGAGAGGGTCCGTTATGCCGAAATTGATTGTGGGGATCGACGTTGGGGGGACGAAGGTAGCAGGAGGGCTGGTGACTATGAAGGGGCGTCTGGTGAAGTCCCTGGTGGTGCCAACTCATGCGGAGAAAGGGTTCAAGGCCAGCTACAACCAGATCGCACAATTGATCGAGCGGCTAATCAAGCTGGCGGGAGGCAAGGACAATGTAGTTGGGGTGGGCGTTTGTGCGCCCGGCCCTCTCAACCCCAGGACGGGTGTCGTTATCAACCCTCCGAATCTCCCGGGGTGGCGCAACATCCAGTTGGCGCATTTGCTCGAAAGCCATTTCCATCTTCCTGCCCGAGTGGAAAACGACGCCAATGCCGCCGGCCTTGCCGAGGTCCTTTTTGGAGCGGCGGTTGGATGCCGGGACGTCTTCTATGTGACCGTCAGCACCGGAATTGGAACAGGGGTCATCATTAACAAGAAGATTTATCACGGCAAAAATGGTGTGGGCGGCGAAGGCGGACACGTCTCCATCGACTTCCGCAGCCCCTACCGTTGCGGCTGCGGCACGCTGGGCTGCATCGAGGCGCTGGCGGCCGGTCCTGCCATGGCTCGCCGCGCCCGCGTTGCCCTCGAGCAAGAGCACAGCCGGCCAAGCCTGCTGCGTGAACTCTCGGGTGGAAACCTGGGGAAGATCACCCCCGTCATGATCCAGGAGGCGGCGCGCAGGGGAGACGACGTGGCCAAGTCCATCATCGACGACACAGGGTTTTATTTGGGCGTGTGGCTGGGAGGAATGATGTCGTTATTCGATCCGGAAGCGATCATCATCGGAGGGGGAGTCGCGCAGATTGGCAAGGCCCTCTTTGAGAAGATCCGGCAGACTATCCCTAATTACACGATCAACCGCCGCTTTGTCGACCAGCTCCCGATCCTGCCGGCCAGACTGCAAAAGAACGTTGGCATTTACGGCGCCGCTAGCATCTTTCTCCCCGCAGTTGAAGAAGCCGAAGCCGCTTGATTTCCATAAGAGAAGCAGCCTTGAGACTTCTAGCCTGGGGTGGTCACGCCTGCCCAGGGCAATTGATGATGACTGAATCGCGGCCTGCTCTGTTTCAATCTTGCTCGAAGCGCGAGAATGACCGGTCGATGGTCAAGGACAAACTCCCCTTTGCATTCTCGACATACTGTGCAAGCGCGTCGCGGTAGAAGGCCAAGCTCCTCTCGCGGATCGGAGCCTCCGGCTCTTGGGAATGGACCATGTGGTTAATCTCGTGCAACAGGATGCTGAGAAATTGCAGGCGCAGCCGCTCAGCCTGGAACTCTCTCAACCGGCTCCCTGCCACGAATTGCGTGTCAAGCGCGATATCCATCAAAGGCAACGCCAGCCACGTCTCCACGCGCTGATAAGCGATATCCAACTCCCCGGCAGGATCGCCGCCCAAGGCATCATGCGGTTCGGCGAATGGCCGCTCCTTCACTATCACGTGGCGGTGCCCCAGGCAGCCGCAGATGTTGGTCCGGCGGAATTGGACTATAACTAACTTGGGGGAATTGTTGAGGATTTCTTCATACTCATCACGGGAATGCAGGGGGGCTTCGGCCCAGTCCCGCTCGACCGCGCGCACCATCTCGAGGGCTTTCTCCGCATCTCGACGGGAATACGCCACCACCACCAATGGCTTCGGCCGATCTGGAAATGCCGCAAAAGCGTACCGGCGGCCAACTAACCATTCACGCCAGCGAATCCAACGCGGGCGGGAATGGAGATAAGCCTTCACGACATCCGGCATGATCGATGGTTCTTGCACCATGCTTGCCTGCCACCCCGTCAGGCGTCGACCTTCAGTAACCTGGAACACCTGCTTTATGGTAGACCTCTCCGGCGCGCTGGAATTCCTCCTGCTCCTCCATTTGGCCCATACTTTGCAGCATGTGGCGGATCGTCATGTGAGCGTCATTAGACCAGAACATCCCGCAGTCCTCGTCTTCGTAGTAACGGTAGCCCACCTTATCGCCGTAGGCTTTCTTGAGGGCTTCCCCATTCATCAGGGTCGCACTCCACGGGAGGATGGCGTAGCTCAAGTCCAGTTCTTGAACGAGTATGTTGTTTTCGGAGGGAGTAATGCTGCCTGTCTCGGCCTTTTTCTCGCTCACGGGCCATTTTACTTGGGAGACGATCTTGCCTGTGGGTTCGAAGATGGATGCGTTGTTCCGCCAAGTGCTGGAGACGATGTAGTAGCCGCCCCGTTTGGCACGCCCGGCAGGTTGGGAAGTCTGCGGTGATTGGGTTGGCCAAGCAACCAGCTCGGCGCCCTTACGGGCCAGTTCCTTCCAGCCATAATCAAACTCCATGTCGTAGCAAATCTGTATCCCCAGCTTGCCGAAATCACACTTGAAAACAGGTTCTTCCTTGCCGGGAGTGGAGCCACGTTCCATGGAGCCCGTGTCTGTGCCGGGGTCCACCACGAGGTGCACCTTGCGATAGATGCCCACTACTTCGCCTCTCCGGTCAAAAAGAATGGCGGCGTTGGAGCATCGCTTTGTAGCCCGATCGTCCAGCAGGAACAGGGGTACTACAACGTAGCAATGGCATTTGCGCGCCTCCTGTGCGAAGGTATCTTTGATCGCGCCTTCCAGTGGAAACGACCAATCCGCCACTCTTCCTACGCTCTCGCCTGCACCGGTTACTGCTGTCTCCGGCAGCACCGCCAAGTCCAGACTGCGGCCATACTTCTTCTCTGACTGCTCCTGCATGCGATCGACGATCACCGTCAGTTGCTCCATGCGTTTTTGCAAGCCTGGATATTGCCCCCAAAACGGTTGCATGACCGTGGCTACGATGACTTTGCGGGGCGGTTGATCCGAGGTGCTCTTCATGGGAACGCCCGCGCCCGCGGCGGGAAGTGTCAGCAAAAACCATATAAAGCCCACAACCAACTTGCCCAGTATGCGTGCCCGGATCAGGCGTTTTGTTCTCACAACAACTCCTCCTGTTCAGCCTTTCAACTCTGAAAGTTCTTCATTCGATGCCAGGATACCGCCCGGGAGTCCCAGCAAGGACGCCAGGATTGGCGCCACCTGCGTCAAAGCCATCCGGCCCAAGTTCCGACCCCCGCTGACGTCGGGGCCGGCCACGATGAAGGACGCCTCGAGTCCGGGGCGGGTGGGCAATTGGCCGTGCGTGCCTCGGTCTTTGATACTGTCCCTCACTAGCGGTCCTTCAAACCGGTCAGAGAAGTAAACGCCGGGGGCCGCGTCGATGCTTAATTCCGCATCCGGGTCGGCGGAGAGGGATTCGAGCTGTGCGCGAACCACAACTTCGTCGACCGCACCCGCTTCGACGAGCCGCTTCATCGCCCGCTGCAAAGACGCTCGATCGCTTGCCGACGGCTCCTCCAGCCAGTAAACGGCGAAGGACCCTCCGGCATGGACGGCCCCCAGCTTGCCGAGGATTGGTGTACCATCCGCTTCCCGATCGAACAACCCTTCCTCTGTCAGAACCGAAAGCGGGGCAGCTTCTTTCTCAACGGGCACAAAGCCATGGTCGGAGAGGACGACGAGTGTAGGCGCCTCGCCCTCCAAAAAGCCTTGCCGAAATCGTCCGATTTCATCGTCCGTCTCTTCCATCGCGGCCAGGGCTTGCGGCGAGGCCGGCCCGAACTGATGAGCCAACTGGTCATAGTGAACAAAGTGGACGAGGAGAAGATCCGGCCGATAGCGATCCCAGAGGTAAAGCGCGGCCTCAGTGCGCAAGCGGTCGGGAGTGGCGCCGGCAAGAATGGGTTCGAGAACCTTTAGGACTTCAGGGAACAAACCTGGGGTGGAATGGCGGGCGGGCGTGGTGAAGTCCCGATGCGGGTCCGCCATCGCCGGATCCCAAATCTCCGGAATGTTGTAGTCAATTGCAGCCCCGGCGCTCACCGGCCAACTGATGGCCGCAGCTTTCCGCCCCGTGGCGCGCACCACATCCCAGACAGCGGGAACACGCAGGGCGCTCGCAAACCAGCACCACGGTCGCGCTTTTTCGGTGGGGTCGAGCGATGCCAGGTGGCTGTAAATTCCATGCACACTCGGCGGCACGCCCGTCACAAGTGTTGCATGGGCCGGATAGGTCGTCGTCGGATAGATACTCTCGACGGCGTCCGCGCTGGCCCCCGACTTGACGAGCTCGAGGAGGTTCGGGATCTTTAGCCCAAACTCCTGCGGTCGCCGGTAAAAGTCCGGTCGCATCCCGTCTACGGAAAGCACCGCCAAGCGGCATGGCCCGGACTTGCCCTTCATGGGCATCTATGTTCCTCCGCCGACCCCTTGGACTTGCCGATCTCGTGCCCAAATTGAGAGCACAAGGGCATCATGTGCACCCTCCATACCGGGAGGGCACATCCTATGATATCACCGAATAAGACATGGCTTCCCCCTGGCGTGAAAGCGGTAGAAGGCGCGGAACAAAGACGTTACGCGCCGTCGCGCGCTATCGCCCTTTCCGGCAGCAAGGGTGGCGTCACTTACGGGTTCGGGTTTACAATGGTTGGGATGACCACTCGAGATAAACTGATCGTGGCGCTCGATCTCCCAAATGGCAACGCTGCAACGCGGATGGCTGAAAGTTTGCAGGGCCACGTTGGAATGTTCAAAGTGGGCTCGGAGCTTTTCACCGCCGAAGGCCCCGTTCCGGTGCGTTATCTCGTAACCACGGGCCAAAGGGTTTTCCTTGACCTTAAGTTCCACGACATTCCAAACACCGTGCGGGCGGCGGCCCGCGAAGCTGCGGAACTTGGGGTCAGCATGGTGAACGTCCACGCATCCGGCGGGCGGAAAATGATGGAAGCGGCGCTCGAAGGAGCGCGCTCCGTCGGGACTGTGGCAGGGGATGAGGCGGGCCCGAGGGTGCTGGCGGTGACCATCCTGACCAGCCTCGCAATCCAGGACATTGAAGAGCTGGGCATTTCAGGAACTCCGGCCGAAGCTGTGGTCCGGCTGGCTCGCTTGGCGCAAAGTGCAGGACTGGATGGCGTAGTGGCCTCGCCGCGCGAAATCTCCGCCATTCGACAGGCGTGCGGCCCCGGGTTCCTGATTGTTACACCGGGGATTCGGCCCGACTCCGCTCTGCAATCCGTCAGCCGACGGGCGCGGGGCTCCGCCAACACAGACGATCAGGCTCGCATCGCGACCCCGGCGAGCGCCATCGCAGCGGGAGCGGATTATCTGGTTGTGGGACGACCGATTACCGGCGCGCCTGATCCGGTCGCCGCAGCGGATGCGATTGTTGCCGAGATGGATGGGGCAGTGCATTGACGATTGCTGATTGGCGATTGTCGATTGTTGGAGCAGAAATTCGAAACTCGGCTCCGATGGGTCGCAGCGGCGGCTTTTCCGAGTTTCGAATTTCTAGTTTCGAGTTTCGAAAATCGACAATTGGCAATCGACCATCGTCAATCGGCAATCGACGACAGGAACGCAACTCATGACCGACAATGAAATCCTGAAAGTCTTTCGCGAGAACTCGGCTCTCCTGGAGGGCCACTTCATCCTTTCCTCGGGCCTGCACAGCGACCGCTACATACAATGCGCGCTGGTGTTGCAGCACCCGAAAGTCGCCGAACAACTCTGTTCCGAACTCGCTGCGAAGTTGCGGCATGTGGGCGCAACGGTGGTGGCGGCGCCGGCGCTGGGCGGAATCCTGGTGGCGCACGAGGTCGCCCGAGCGCTGGGCATCCGGGCGCTCTTTACGGAGCGGCAGGAGGGCAACATGACTCTGCGCCGGGGATTCAGCCTGGCTACGGGCGAGCCGACACTGGTGGTGGAAGACGTGATGACCACAGGCCTCTCGACGCGTGAAACGATGAGGTGTGTTGAGGAAGCTGGAGGGAAGGTGGTCGGCGCCGGAGCGTTGATTGACCGCAGCGGCGGCGCGGCCGACCTGGGCGTGCCCAAGGCGGCGCTTGCGACCCTAACGATTCAAAACTATGATCCTGCCGAATGTCCTCTCTGCAAGTCCGGCATCCCCGTTGTAAAACCCGGCAGCCGCAGCAAGCCAGCAGGCAGTAAGCAGAAGGCAAAATCGCAGGCCCGTCGCTGGCTCCCAGGATCTGCAAGCCTTCCCATTGCCAACGCGCTCGGTAGTTAGTACACCGCGGGGGAGCGGCAACCAAGAGGAGATTCCCTGTGCGCTCCGTTCCTCTCAAGCTTTAACACGGAGAGCACGGAAGATCTCAGTGACCTCAGTGTTAAAGCTCTTCTGAGCACAGAGTACACGGAGGCCCTCAGGGCACGAGGGGAAATCTCCGCCGTGCGACAACGTCCTAGCGACTTGTGATACAGGGAAAGACCCCTTCTGCTCTTGTCTGGGAACCATCGAGCAGCCTGTGGTTCTGCTCACTGCTTTCTGCCTTCTGCTTACTGCCTACTGCCTGCCGTCCAGTATGGTTGCGGATTATGTGCGGCGGTAAACGACCCTTCCGCCAACCACAGTGGCTACGACAGCGCCCTTCAACTTCCACCCATCGAATGGCGAATTGCGGCTTTTGGAGCGGCCTTCGGCAGCGAGGTAAGTCCACTCGAGCTGGGGATCGAAGACGGTGATGTCGGCTGGCCCGCCCACGCTAAGGCGGCCATAGGGCTGGTTGACGATGCGCGCCGGGTTGGCGCTCATCAACGAGATGAGATGCCACATCGAGATCTTGCCGGTGTGAACCAATTGAGTAAGCGCCAGACCCAGCGCCGTCTCGAGACCGATGAGACCGAAGGGGGAGTCGGTGCCCAGCGGCTTGGCTTTAAGTTCGGGGGCGTGCGGAGCGTGGTCGCTGGCGATGGCGTCCACCGTTCCATCCATGAGCCCTGCCACAATGGCTTCGACGTCCCGGGCGCTGCGCAGCGGGGGATTCACTTTGGCGTTCGTTCCGTGTTCCAGCACGGCCTGGTCGGTGAGCGTGAAATGGTGCGGCGTGGCCTCACAAGTCACGCGGATGCCACGGTGTTTGCCGAGGCGCACCAACTCGATCGAGCGCGCAGTGGACACGTGACACACGTGCAGGCGCGCGCCGACGGACTCCGCCACGATCAGATCGCGGGCCACGCAAACGTCTTCGGAGGCGCCGGGAATGCCTCTGACCTTAAGCTGGCTCGATACCTCGCCTTCGTTGATCACTCCGGAGGCGCTCAAGCTGGGGTCTTCACAGTGGTCCATTAAAGGGATATTGATCTCCTGAGCCACTTCCAAAGCACGCTTCAATAAGCCGGCGGTTTTCACCGGCCGTCCATCGTCGGAAAAGGCCACCGCTCCGGCCGCCGCCAGCGCATGGAGATCGGTGAGCGACTGCCCTTGGCTTCCCATTGAAACGGCGGCGATGGGAAGCACGCGGGCCAGGCCGATTCGCTGCGCTTTGTCGATCATGTCGTGCACCAGTCCCGGGCGGTCGATGACCGGCTTGGTGTTGGGCATAGGACAGACGGCGGTAAAGCCTCCGGCCACCGCAGCGGCCAATCCTGTCTCTAGCGTCTCGGAGGCTTCGCCGCCGGGGTCGCGCAAGTGAACATGGAGGTCGACGAAACCCGGTGAGACGACCTTGCCGGCAGCCTCCAGGATTTCGTCAGCCGCGACGGTGATTTGGGGCGCGATCCCTCGAATCACGCCATCTTCGACGAGCACGTCGAGTTCGCTGTCCAGTTGGTCTTCGGGAGATATGAGGCGACCGCCTTTGATGAGTAACGATGCCATGAGAGTGTCAACCCTCCATTGTCATTCCGAGCGAAGCGAGGAATCTCGCTCTGGTTTTTTCTTCCACCCAGTCCCCTGGTCCGCCTAGCAGGCCGCGGAAAAACTCTTCGAAACTGTCATTCTGAGCGAAGCCCCGTACCGTACGGTGCAGGGCGAAGCGAAGAATCTGGCCCTGTGCACTTTCAAGAAGATACGCAGAGCGAGATCCTTCGCTGCGCTCAGGATGACACCCGTGGAGAGTTTTTCCGCAGCCTGCTAGAGCTCCGATCCACCTCACCGCAGAGCGAAATTCCTCGCTGCGCTGCGTCGAAAATCGCCCCATGCCGGTCATTCCCACGAAAGCGGGAATCCACCTCCCTATGGACTGACGTGGACCCCCGCTTACGCGGGGGTGACAACAACGGCGATTTTCATTTTGTTGGGTGGTCCCCAGGCCCTTGTACACCCGGAATGACATCCGCCCATGGCTAGCCTCCTTGTTTGCGGTTAACCAATGTCCAAACTCCAGCGGCCAGCAAGCTGGCCCACCGAGCGGCAGCAAGCGGCAGCAAGCTGCCGCACTCCAAAGGCAAGCTACGGCGCACCGGAAAACAGGAAAAGCGGTAGCAGGTAGTCCTTCACAGGCTGATAGGTTTTCCGGTGTTCGGCGCAAGGACCGTAGACCGCGAGAGCTTCAAGGTGTTTTCGCGTCCCATAACCCTTATTCATTGCCAGGCCATACTGTGGGTACAGGCGATCAAGTTCCCGGAGATGCGCATCGCGGGCCACTTTGGCCAGGATGGAGGCGGCGGCAATGGAGACCGAGAGCGCGTCGCCGTGCACAACCGCGCGGTGCGGGATCAAAAACGCGGCGGCCTTGGGAGAGCCCACGAGAGGCATGGCATCGGTAAGGATGAATTCGGGAGCCGGGTCGAGCCCCAACACGGCGCGGATCATTCCCTGCCTCGATGCCTCGTACACGTTCAGGGCATCAACCTCAGCCGCCGAAAGGGAGACAACCTGAAAGGCAAGGGCTTTTTCAGTGATTTGTTGGGCAAGCGATTCGCGCTCGCGTGGAGTGAGCTTTTTCGAGTCGTCCACACCCGGGATGGGTTGGGCGGGATCGAGAATGACAGCGGCGGCATACAACGGGCCGAGGAGCGCCCCTCGTCCCACCTCGTCGCATCCCGCCACCAGACGCCACCCCGCCCGGAGGGCCTGCTCCTCCAGCTTCCAAGTGCATTTCAGCTTATCGCAGTCAGTCCGCGCCGGCAGAGTGTGTACCATAAACGTTGATCTAACCTGGTGTGCCGTTAACCACCCCCTAATGCGCCTTAACATTGGGGGAGACTGGAATCTCTCCGTTTGATACAAGATGGGCCGTGCTCGCGATGACGCAGATGGACCGGCGCACCCCCTCACCCGTCCCGCGCCGGCTGGTGAAAGCGCCAGCGCGCGCCTCCCTCTCCCCCAAGGGGGAGAGGGTCAGTGGCCTTATGGAGGGGCCGGGGGTGGTGCTTCCGTCAGGCTTCATGTTCTGTTCGGACCTCGCGCAGTCGCGCTGCCTTGCCCCGCAGCTTGCGCAGGTAGTAGAGCTTCGCGCGGCGCACCTGGCTGGAGCGAACCACTTCGATCTTATCGATAATGGGGGAGTGCAAGGGGAAGATACGCTCCACCCCCTGACCAAAGGAGGTCTTGCGAACCGTGAAGGTGGAGTGATTCCGGGCCCGCCGCTGGCCGATGACCGTGCCTTCGAAGACCTGAATCCGTTCCTTGTCGCCCTCCTTGATTTTGACGTGCACACGCACGGTATCTCCGGACTTGAATGAGGGCACATCTTGTTTCATCTGTGATTGTTCAACTTTTTCGAGCGCGTTCATAGTCTCTGTTCTCCCTAACTTGAAATGCGGCGCGTGATTCAGAAGCCGGCTGCGCTGGGCCGTTTTGTAGGTCCGCGGTCCGTCGAAGGGTGCCCGGCAAAACCCGCCCCGATAGGTCGGGGCGCTACTCGCTTTTCTGAAGGACTGGTTCGCACGCCTCGCGCTGGAGGATATCCAGCCATTGGCGATCTTCTTCGCTCAAGGGAAAGCCGGCCAGCAAGTCGGGCCGCTTTCGCCATGTTTTCTCGAGCGCCCGCTGGCGGCGCCAGCGGCGAATCTCTTCGTGATTCCCCGAAAGCAGGACTCCCGGGACTCTCCAACCCTGGAACTCCGGCGGCCTTGTATAATGGGGACAATCGAGCAGACCGTACCGGGATTCGCAGGCGCCTGCCTGCCGGGTGGCGAAGGAATCCTGGGACGCGGATTCTTCGTTGCCCAGAACCCCTGGCAGGAGGCGAACTACGGATTCCATAATTAGCGCGGCAGGAAGTTCCCCACCGCTCAGCACATAGTCCCCAATCGAGATCTCGTCCGTGGCCAGGTGCTCCGCGATGCGTTCGTCCACCCCTTCGTACCGGCCACAAATCAGGACCAGGCGCTCCTGGCGACTCAACTCCTCCGCCACCGCTTGGGTGAAGAGCCTTCCCTGGGGCGAAAGCAGGATCACGGGGAGGCGTTGGCCCGGCATTTCCGCTTCCAGCGCGGCGACGGCTTTGAAAACCGGGTCGGGCTTGAAAACCATTCCGGGCCCGCCTCCGAAGGGCCGGTCGTCCACAGTTCGGTGGCGGTCCTCGGTGAAGTCGCGCAAGTCATGCAACCGGATGCCGGCCTGGCCGCAGGCGATGGCGCGCTTGAGCAAGCCGTACTCCAGCATACTCCTGAAGAAGTCCGGAAAGATGGTGATAACGTCAAACGTCATGCATTCAATTCCAACAAGTCCTCGGGAGGGTCAATTAAGATCGTCCTCGCTTCCGTGTCGATCTTGGTGCAGATGGCCTGAGCCAGGGGAATCAGAACCTCCCCGCGCGATGTCGTCACGTGAAGGACATCAACACCGCCCGTGGGCTCGATCTCTGTCACCGTGCCCACTTCCACTCGCCTTCCCTCGCGTTCCGTAACGACCCGGCACCCTTCGAGTTCCGAGAGGTAGTAGTGATTCGGAGGAAGTGGCATTCTCTCTTCCGCCGGAATCAGCACATGCCGGCCTTTCAAGCCTGAAGCGCTGTCGATGGAATCGACACCCGAAAACTTGATCACCACCCGTCCCTTGTGGGGCCAGACATTCTCTACCTTGATGGGGTGAGGAGCCTTCCCAGGATTCTCCAGGAACACTTGGCGGAGTTCATGGAAGCGGGAGGTAGAATCCGTCAGCAGTTCGGCCAGGACTTCCCCCCGGCGGCCCTGTGGACGAATGACACGAGCGACAGCAAGGAAGCGATCTGGCACGTCCTCGGCCAAGTTTGCCCAATCCCGACGCACCGCCCGTAGCGCGGACGTCTCGCCCGCTGGGGTGCGGGCATCCTGCCCACTGCTACATGCGGGCGAGACGTCCGCGCTACGGGCGCGATTCCGAGGGACCTCCTACTCGAGAATCTCCAGCGTGAATCGCTTCTTCAGCTTCATCCCCGCGGCGTTGAGAATCGTGCGGATGGAGCGTGCCGTTCGGCCTTGCTTGCCGATGACCTTCCCCAGGTCAGAAGGGTGTACGCGAAGTTCCAACACCGTCACCTGCTCGCCCTCTACGGCCCGCACCGACACTTGGTCGGCATTGTCCACCAGCGCCTTTGCGATTGCTTCGATCAGTTCTCTCATGTGGCCCTCCCTGGCGCGCAACTCGTACTTGACTCCCGAAATAGAAAGGCTGTGTTAGAACGAATGATTGCAACTCGCACCGGCCTGAACGCGGCGGCCGCCCGAGCCTCGTCAACTCTGGCTCGGGACTTCCGGCGCCCTCTTGAGCAGGCTCTGAACCGTCTCGGAAGGCTGGGCGCCCCGGCTAATCCAATAGTTTGCGCGTTCTTTATCGAAGACCACCTCCGGAGGATGCCGGCGCGGATTGTAGTGACCAAGTATCTCCAGGAAACGCCCATCGCGCGCCTTCTCGCCTTCGATGACCACAATTCTGTAACTGACCTTCTTCTTGGCTCCTGTTCGGGTCAAACGTATCCTTAACAATCTTCCCCCTTGACGTCCAAATTTTGAAGGCTAAGAAACCCGCAGCATTTCGTACCGGCTAAACTGCCGCTTGCTCTTGAGCCGAAAAACCACCCGCCGAGGCGGGTGCCCCGGCCAGTATCATAGCTGGCCTTTAGACTTTCACACCGCCCTCCGCCGCCGGAATCTTTAGCCGGCTGAGTTGTCGGCCCAGGAAGTTCTGGCTGAACGACTTCATCATTTTGCGCATTTGGAAGTATTGTTTCAAGACCTGATTCACTTGCTGGACGCTCGTGCCGCTCCCCTTCGCAATCCTCTTACGGCGCCGCCCGTTGATAATCTCGTGGTTGCGGCGCTCCTGAGGAGTCATGGAGTCGATTATCGCTTCGATGTGGGTCAACTCCTTCTCGTCCACGCTCGCCTTACCGGCGTTCTTGAAAATGCCCACCTTAGGGAGCATGCCGAGCATCTGGTCCATCGGCCCCATGCTCCGCACCTGGCGAAGCTGATCGCGAAGATCCTCCAGGGTGAAAGTGTCCGTCTGTAGCTTGCGATGAACTTCCAACGCCTTCTTCTTGTCGATCTTCTCTTCCGCCTTTTCGATCAGGGAAAGAATATCGCCCATGCCCAGGATGCGCGACACAATTCGGTCCGGGTAAAAGACTTCCAGCGCATCGTATTTCTCGCCCACGCCGATAAACTTAATGGGCTGGCCGGTGACGTGATGGATGGAGAGCGCCGCGCCGCCGCGCGCGTCCCCGTCGAGCTTGGTCAGGATCACGCCGGTGGTTCCCAGCCGCTCGTGGAAGTCCTGGGCGCTGCGCACGGCGTCCTGGCCGACCATCGCATCGGCTACCAGGAGCACTTCGCTGGGGCGCAGGCGGGTGCGCAGATCGCTAACTTCCTGCATCATCTTTTCATCGATGTGCAGGCGCCCGGCGGTGTCCACGACCAGCACATCATGCCCGCGGTCCGCCGCGTCCTTGCGTGCCGCCAGCGCCAACTCGATAGGCGAGTTAACTCCCTGGGCGGCAAAGCAGGGAACCTGGATTGCCTTAGCGATTACGGCGAGTTGTTCGCGCGCTGCCGGACGGTAAACGTCCGTTGAAACCAGCAGGGGTCGCCGCTTGCGGCTGGAAAGCCAAAGCGCCAATTTGCCTGCCGTGGTTGTCTTACCGGAACCTTGCAGCCCCACCAGGAGGAAAATCGTGGGGTATTCTTTCGAAAACGTAAGAAGCGAGGCCTCGCGCCCAAGAATTTCAATGAGCTCGTCGCGAACGATCCGAACCACTTCCTGGCCCCCCGAAAAGCTTGACCGAATCTCTTCGCCTAGGGCTTTCACGCGTACCCGGTCGAGCAGGGCTTTGACTACGCTCAGGTTGACGTCCGCCTCGAGCAGGGCAAGCCGCACCTCGCGCAGGGTCTCGTCCACCACCTCCTCGTTCAGAACTCCCTGAACGCGCAAGGACTTGAAAACGTTTTGGAAACGACCTTGTAATGCTTCAAACATGTGTGATTGGGAAGTACGGCCAAGCTGAAGCGGCATCCTCCCCTACCCGCAGTCCGGGCAAATCATTACGAGCAAAGCTACAGTTCTATTTTACCTCCGTAAACAGGTTAAGGAAAGCCCGTTCTCACAGAGTCACTTGCCAGTCATCAGCTTCTCAATTTCTTCCACCGTGCGTGGCAGTCGCCTGGTCAGATGTTCATTGCCATCCTTGGTGATGAGGATGTCGTCCTCGATGCGCACCCCGATTCTCTCTTCGGGGATGTAGATGCCCGGCTCCATGGTAACCACCATGCCGGGTTCAAGAGGCTGGTTGTAGTCCATGGGGTCGTGTACGTTCAGGCCGACCGAGTGGCCGAGCCCGTGGATGAAGTACTGGCCCAGCGGTCTTCCGTGCAGGTCTTTGCCGTGGGTGTTGATGTAGGTGTAGGCGAGGTCGTGGAGGCTGTTCTTGCCACGTCGCAGGGTCATGCCGGGTTTGGCGGCGGCCATGGCGGCGTTCTGCGCGCCCAAAACAATCTCGTAGATTTCGCGCTGGCGCGGCGTAAAGTGGCCATTGACCGGCAGCGTGCGCGTGATGTCGCTGGCGTAGCCGCTATAGGAACCCGCCACGTCCATGACCACTACGTCACCATCCTTCATTTGCTGATCGTCCGCATCGTAGTGCAAGACCGTTGAAAAGAACCCTGAACCGACGATGGACGGGTAGGCGGGCCATTCGCATCCCCGCCGCCGAAACTCGTACTCCATCCGCGCCGCGGTCTCGTACTCCCAGACGCCCGGACGGACGGTTTTCATTGCCGCCAGGTGCCCTTCGATAGAAGCGTCTGCGGCTTTCCGCAGCAGGGCGATCTCGCCCGGCGATTTCACCGCGCGCTGGCTCTCGATGTGCGGGCGCACGTCGACAAGGTTCGCCAGCGGGGCCATTTTGCGCACCTTGGACACAACCTCAGCCTGGAAATAATCCTCGCCGCTTTCAGGCTGAGGAGTCAGCTCCGTATAGATTTTGGGAAAAGCTTTGAGCGCTTCCAGGAGCTCTGTTTGGAACAGGGAGGCCGCCTTGAGAGTGGGGAAGCCGCTGCGCGCGCTTGCGTCGGCATCTTCCGGACCGAGCTTCGGCCCTGTCCATTTCTCCTCGCGGAAATCGTGCGCCGGTATGAATAGAACTTCCCTCTCCAGCTCCAACGGAGCGCCGGGCTTGGGAGCTTTCGGCACCAGCAACATCATGGCGTCCGGTTCGTTCCAGCCGGTGAGGTAGTAGAAGTTCTCGTTCTGATGGAACGTGGTAACGCTTGCGGCTATGTCCGCATCCCGGTAGCCGAAAAGCACGATGACGCCGTCACCGCCGGTCTCGCGCAGCAGGCGCGCGCGCCGCTCATGAAAAACCGCAAGTGGCTCGCGCTCCCAAGCCAGAGCCGGGAGCACGGAAGGCGGCAGCAAGAATGCCAGCAACAGCAGGTAGAAGCTTCGCGATCGCCTGATTCGCATGCAGACCTCGGAGGAATATTGAGCTAAATCCGGCCTCGAACGCCCTGTGCTGTGACAGATCGCAGTCGCGGAGAGCGGCCTGGACAGTCTCAGACTATGTCTCTTGTGAGGCCGGACGCGATCGGCCTACTAGGGCGGGTAGTGAATTCCAGAGCCGCCGCAGTGGCGTCTGGAAAAGGGACATCATCCCCATATAGGAATAGCCCGTGAAGAAGAGCAGCAGGAAGGGAACGGTCAGGTAGTTTTCAACGCGGAATGAATAGGCAGTAGTGAAAACGAAATAGGCCGCCAAGCCGAGCTCCACGTAGGGTTTCCAGCCGCAGCATTGGCGGACATACTTCTTGTGTTCCCAACCTTCTTCCTTCAGTTCCACGTGGTACTTGGGGGTGCGGACAAATTCCGACTGCTTCCCCAACAGCGCTTCAATCACCGCCACGGAGTTGTTGACGGCAAGGCCGATGCCGGTGGCCATGAGGAAAGGCATGAATCTTATGCGTTTCCACCAATCCCGCGGATAAAGCTCGCGTTGGGCCGCCATGTAGAAACTCGAGACAGAACACGTGGAGGCGAGGAACAAGGGCAGGTCCAAGTACAGCATCTGGAACCAGCCCTGATAAAAGCGCACGATCATGGCGGGCAGCAGGATGACGGAAAACACTATCATGAAGGGATAAGCGATGTTCGCCGTGAGGTGGAATGTGGCCTCGATCTTGATATACAGCGGCTGTTCGCTTCGCCAGATCAACGGGAGCAGTTTCTTGGCCACCTGGATCAGGCCCTTAGCCCAGCGAGCCTGTTGCGTTTTGAACGAGTTCATCTCTACGGGGAGTTCGGAGGGGCACTCGATGTTCCGGTCATAAATGAACTTCCAACCCTTCAGTTGCGCGCGGTAGCTTAAGTCAGTGTCTTCAGTGAGGGTGTCGTGCTGCCAGCCCCCCGCCTCTTCGATGGCCGTGCGCCGCCACATGCCTGCGGTGCCGTTGAAGTTGAAGAAGCGCCCGGAGCAGTTCCGCCCCCCGTGCTCGATGATGAAGTGGCCGTCCAGCAGGATGGCCTCCACTTCCGAGAGGTTCGAGTAATGGCGGTTCACCCACGTCCAACGGCCCTGCACGACCCCCACCTTGGGATCGGTGAAGTAATCGACCATCTGGCGGATGATCGGCGGCGGAGGAATAAAGTCCGCGTCGAAGATGGCGATGAGTTCCCCACTCGCGTGCTTCATGCCTTCGGCCAGCGCGCCCGCCTTGAAGCCCTCGCGGTTGTCGCGATGGTAGTAGGATATGGGATGGCCGGCGCGCACATACTCGCTCACCAGCCGCGAGGCCACAAAACGCGTCTCGTCCGTGGAATCATCAAGGACCTGGATTTCCAACAGGGCGCGCGGGTAGTCAATCCGCGTGACCGCTTCGAGCAACCGCTCAATTACATAGCGCTCGTTGTAAAGCGGGAGTTGAATAGTGATTCGGGGCAACTGCTCGAAGTGGCCCTGCGGTTTCGGAGCCTTCTGCTTGTTCTTGAGGTAAATATAAGTCAGGAAATAGCGATGAATCCCGTACATCGACAGGATACACAGAATGGTAAAGTAGGGGACCAGGATTGAAAGATCAAAAGCGTTCGCCCTGTAAATGCCGCGAAACGGATCCTTGCGGAAAATCAGATAGAGATAATGGGCCAGCGGATTCGATTGAACGACCAACAGGGCGAGAAGCAAATGGTTCATAAAACTTCAGTTTGGTACGCGGAACGTTAGGTCCTATGGATCTGGGGTTCGGTTAGCGCTTCGAGCCTCGCAGGATCAGAAGGCCGTCAATAAGTTCGATGCAGCAAAAACCTTCCGTGTCGTCCCTGCTCCCGACCCACGGCTTGCTGGCATTGTCCGGCGGCCTCGGGATGATTTTCAGCCTCATCGGGCGTGGCTGGAACCTGCCATCCTCCGTCCCGGAGTTCATCGCGCAGTCACTAGCCAGGGGAACATTATACGTGGTCGGGGCATATATTGTCGAGCGCTTTACGCTGGGCCCTAGAGTCTGTGTGAAAACTCGTGTCTGGCATTGGCCAGGCTGGACCCCCGCTTGCGCGGGGGTGACAGCGCTGGATTTAGGGGCTGTATTCCGACCTGTCATTCCCGCGAAAGCGGGAATCCA
>Ga0182011_10001040_pt1 | contig 24267 bp, 23 predicted proteins | sample 711E1DmetaG_FD_120481 | JGI IMG/M metagenome (GOLD analysis project Ga0182011, IMG submission 120481) | Permafrost microbial communities from Stordalen Mire, Sweden - 711E1D metaG | ecosystem: Environmental > Terrestrial > Soil > Wetlands > Permafrost | place: Sweden: Stordalen | collected...
AAGACTCCGGCCAGTTTTGAAAAGTTTTTATTCAAAACAAAAAGTCCGATGGTAAGACAAAAAGCCGGAAGTAGCACTAAAACATAATGCGTATAAGGCCGTTGCGAAAAATAAGCGTTAAAAAGCGAAAAGCTAAGCCACAGCGAAACAAAGGCGAAAGGAAGACCGTAGGTTTTTCTCTTTAAAAAAATAAATAGTGAGAAACTTCCCAAAAGAATTAATTTAAAAATTAAGAAGCCCTGAGGGATAATAAACTTGTTGCCATAACCGACATAGCCGACATTGGAAAATAAAGTTGCGGTCAAAAATTCTTTGAAGGCGTGATTAAAAATGAAGTAAATAGTTGTAATTAGAATAGGGATTAAGAAGCCGATTATAAAAGGCATTAGGCTTTTAATTTCTTTGATTAAATTCTCAAGCTTAAAAATATCAAGTAATCTTTTGGAATAATTGGCAAAGAATAAGAAGCCCACAAAAGCCGCAAAATCAAAAACGGCAACAATTTTAAACAGAAAAGAAAGTCCTAAAACCAAACCCGCCGATAACAGTATCTTTAATTTTGCATTTTGCGTTCTACTATCCAGAGATTTCAAAATTAAATAACCGGCGGAGATATTTAGTAACAACATGAAATTTTCCGCGTTAGCAATGTTACCTTCAATCAAGGGCAAGCCAAATAAGACCGCGAAAGTACCCGTGGCAATAAAACTGGCTTTGCTACTTTGGAATAGCTTTTTGCATAAGTAAAAAAACACAATCACCGATAGTAGCCCAAAGATTAGCGATACAAGTCTTATCATAAATTGGTCAGAAGAAACAAAACTGTAAAGAAGGTAAAGTAAAGGAGGCTTGTTATCAAAGATATCGCGGTATAAGAGTCGGCCCGCTTTAATTCCGATTCCTAAAGTCTGATAAATTCCCTCGTCGCCATACCAATTGGGCTCAAATAGAGAGGGAAAGCGTAGAAAAAAGAAAATTAAGGCAGCCACGATTAAAAACCATATGTCCCGGCCTTTCTCAAGTTTCGCCAAAATTTTCATAATTACAATTTTTCGGTTACTTTATATTCCAATCGTTTACCAAGCATAAGTTGTGTGTGTGAGATTAGCGCCGGTAAGGCGGAAAGAAAAAAACCAACGACAGGCAAAAGGATAAACTCCAAGGGAAATAGCAGCTGTCTGGTTTTGGAATGTTTCATGGTGTGTTTTGGTCTTTGTCGGTAGTCAATAATAAACATCATGATTGTCGCGACCAAGCAAAGCGTTAAGATAAAGCCCGCCAGTTTTGGTAGGTTATATCCAAGGGTTGTTCTGGAAAAAACAGGGTTGACGAACGGCATAATATTAGCTGCTATAGTAATTATGAACCAATTAACAGGCCAAAGGAAGTGGTCGACCAAAACATTAAAAAGCATCATAGTTTTTCTGACAAACGGCACGCCCGGAACCGTAAACCACCATTTTATAAATAGCGCGTCGTCGGAAGCGCCCCAGCTCCAGCGTCTTTCCTGCTGGTATTTATTTTTTAGAGATTTGACGTAAGAAGACGAAAGTGGAGCATCCATCGAAGTCTTTAAAAATATCGGCTCCATGTAAACTTGCCCCTGTTTCCTGAAAAAGGCTTTAAAAAAGATTCTATAATCCTCAGGAATTACATCGGTATCCCAGTAGCCGATTTCGTGCAAAAGTTTAAACGATAATGAATAAGTTGAATTGGAAACCAGTCTGTCTTTTTGGACCAAAAGACCCGTTCGCCAAAGGCTGCCAAAAAAGGACACTATCCGGATGGCGGCCGGAACATTCCAGAAATTATTGTAATTAACATTTGCCGACTGCCAGAATTTAGTGTATTTTTTGTCGTCTCTTAAAAAGCTGTCGGAAAGGTAGGCAAAATATTGAGGGTCAAAAATGGAGTCGGCGTCAACCGAAGAAATGGTGGCATAATTGATATCGACAATGCCTGTTTTTATCAATTTTTTATAAGCTAGTTTTCCTCCAAAAGCTTCATTTGAAGATTTACCTTTTACTTCGCCTTCGATGTCGGGATGGAAACTGGCGAGTACCACGCCGAATTTTTTACCAAACTCCGCGATTAATTTTTCCGCTCTGTCTTTAGCCTCGACTTCTCTCTTTTCCATCGCTAAAATGACGTAAATTCTTTTGCTGGGGAAGGTTTGGTCGCTCAGGCTTTTAAGCGTTTGTCTTAGCTTCTCAAGGTTCTCTTTATAATTAGGAATGACGACGACGTGTGACATTTTTTCAAAATGCTCCAGCGGTTTCGCTAATTTTAACCAGTTCTGTTTTTCGGCCTGTTTGATTTTTCGAGAAGCAATAAAGGCGGTGACTGCCAAGGAAAAAGATTTATAAAACCAGTAAACATCAAAAAATAGAATAAAATAAGCAACGGCCAAAGGGGTTAAAAATGAGCCCCATACCGGGAACAGAATCAAAAACCAGGAAACAAAGCCGGGAAGCATTTCCAGCGCTCGTCTGGTTTTTATCGGGTAACGGGTAAAGATAGTATTAAAAAAATCTGTCATAATTTAAAAACCCTTTTAGCGTTATCAGATGTGGTCTTATTAACCACATCAAAAGAAGTGTTTTTAATTTTTGCTATGGAATTACCCACAATTATAACATAGGCAGGTTCATTTCGGCTACCGCGGTGCGGCACGGGCGGTAAATAAGGAGAGTCGGTTTCGGTAATAATTCTCTCAAGTGGCGTTTTAGCGACTAAATCGGAAAGAGCGGTATTTTCCCCCGGCGCTAAGCCTTTATAGGTAATGTTGCCGTCATAGCCAACATAAAAACCTAAGTTTAAAACTTTTTCCAGATAATCCATATCCCCGGCAAAGCAATGAAACATCCCGGGAATTTCCAGAAGCTGATTTTTATATTCGAGAATAATCTCCAAAATATCTTTTCCCGCGTGGCGTCCGTGAATTTGTAGAGGCAGTTTATTTTCAATTGAAATTTCTATTTGTTTAGCAAAAATTTCCCGCTGTAACTTTGGGTCGGTAACACCATTTGATTTATAACTATAATAATCCATGCCAACTTCGCCAATCCCGACCACCTTAGGCATTTTTGCTAAGGCGTTAATCTCCTTATCCCAGTCCTTGGTAACTTTATCGGCGTGGTGAGGATGAATTCCGACAATCGCGTATAAATTTTCGTATTTTTGTGCCAGCTCCACCGCTTTCCGGCTTGATTCAATCGAGGTTCCGGTGTTAATAATTATTTCAACTCCCTGGTCAAAAGCCCTTTTTATTGTTTCTTCGTAGTCCTTATCGAAAGCCTGAAAATTCAGGTGGCAATGCGCATCGACCATAAGACTATTATAGAAGTTTAATAAACTATTTTATAGAGTACGGCATCGTTAACACTTTTTATCTTAATTATCTTCCCTAATCTCTCCATGTTCCGAACGGCTCCCTGGAAGTTCTCGTTACTTTCCAAAAGTTGTGTTACCAATTGATTCGGGTGTTTATCGATAAACATGAATGTCGGTTTCCCGGCAAATTCCAGCCACCAACAGCCTTTACAATTCTTAAAGTCCTTAATGCGCGGATAAAGAAGATAGACTTCTTTTCTCTGCGATAAATGGGGAACAATATCTTGTGCTGCCGCAACGCTCGCCCCTTGCGGAATTTCCTTAAACAATTTTTCATCATCGTTCATCCAGGTTCCATTTTTCCAGTAGTCGGGCTTAGAGAGTTTATTTAAAGGGAAATGGAAAATAAATTGCTGAAATAATACGCTTAAGACCAGAAGAGTCACGATTAGTGTTAGATTCAATTTTAGTTTCTTCAAGAATGCCAAAGCGTCAAATAATCCTAAAGTAATAATTGGAGCTAAAATCGCCCGTTCGTGTAAAAAAGGCGTTACCATATGGCCGAATTGTTTTTGAGGGAGAAAATATTGAGATAAATCAAGAAGAACCGCTAAAATTGTCCCGGGAGAAAGCAGTGGCAAAAAAGAAAACCAACTAAAGGAATAAAACCAAACGAGTCTTTTATCGGAACTGTCGAAGTATTTTAGGAAAAGATGTATTGGGTTTAAATCAAAAGTGGGGAAGTATTCGTAGCCGGTTGGAGAAAGAAGGGAAATTATTTTTACCGAGGTTAAACTGGCAATCAGTCCACCGATAATAAAAATAACCGCTGCTTTCCGATGTTCTTTTCTGAATAGATAGATAAAGCCGATACACGCCAGCGCAATTCCCATGTTCTCCTGCGTTAGGAGCATTAAAATTAGCGCTACCCAAAATAGTTTCCATTTCTTACCTTCAAAAAAATAAACAAGCCAAGTCAGCAGAGCAACGCCAATAATAACCGGATGGAAATCAAAACTAACCGCAAATTGTATTCCCCAAAAAATGCTATAGATAAAACTAAGACAAAGGCAGACAAAAGGAGAAAATTTTCTAATACCGGCCGTTTTATAAACAGCAATCGAGGAAAAAGTTATAAATACCGCTTGAAAAATCAAAAGAATATTGACATTACCCCAAAGCCAATAAAGCGGCGATAATAAGGGAAGGGTTAAATTGAGGTGGTCGCCCAAAATAAATTTTTCTTTAATAGTGTTATAGGGAAAAATAAAGTGGGCGTACTGCCAAAGCGCCTGATCGTAGATGCCAAGGTCAAAGGCTCCGGATTGAAAATGAACATGCCTTAAAACCGCCAGTAGAGAGTAAAGAATTGATAAGACAATTAGCCAAAAAGTGAGTAGTCGGAAAGAGAATTTGTCGTCCTTAAATAATTTCAATAATTTATTAAGTAAGGCCATCAAGAATATTATACGTCAATTTTATTGGCCTGAGGATTGCATGGCATTAAGGCAAGCTGTTCTGGCCGGTCCGGCGGGGACTTGATCGCAGGGAGAAGTTCCTGTTCCCGTTGAAGGAGCCACAGCTGCTGTCGGTTGTGTCTGCGGGAAGAATTTGCTCATATCGCTAAAAGTGATATTGGTTGGAACAATAAATTTAGAAGCGTCTGCCGTCCAGGCCCCGCAATCCATACTCACATTTTGGTTGATATTAACGGTTTGGTTGTTTTGGACATTAGTAGCAGCGCTCTTGGCGGCCGCAAGATTCATTTTTATTCCGCCGGTCATTGCCGAAGACCAAATGTAGATATCGGTTCCATCGGAAATAATATGCGCTGTGATTGCTTTTCCGGCGGCATCTTTCATGTTGAAATCTCCGGCAAACTTTTTGTCGGCAACAAAAACTGTGCCGGTGCCTTTATCGTTAGGATAAGTAATTGCGCAGGTGACAGTTTTTCCGCCCGACAAGAGCCCGACAATTGTTCCGGTTACGGAATTAGTTTTAAGAGCTTGCGTAGGAATTGCGGTAACCGTTGGTTTTGGCATAGCAGGCGCTTTAGAAGCTTTTAGAAAATAAACTCCGCCAACAGCAACAATAAGAATGACGATAATGGCGGCAATAATGATTCCAACGTTTTTCATTAAGGTGAGTATATGACGATTTATTTTAGCTGTCAATAACTATTTTTCCCAAGAGAATTCGGGGCGTCCAAAGTGTCCGTAGACCGAGGTAGCAAGATAAATTGGTCTTTGCAAATCAAGTTCGTCAATTATTCCTTGAACAGATGTGTCCAAAATTTCCGACATAAACTTTTTAATAACATTAACGGGGGCCTTCTCCGTTCCGAAAGTTTCTATATCTAGCATGACCGGTTTTTTGCAACCGATAAAATAGGCCAACCGGACTTCGGCTTTGTCGGCCAGTTTTTCTTTAACCACATGCTTGGCTAAATAACGAGCTGCATAAGCGCCGCTTCGGTCAACTTTAGTCGGGTCTTTGCCGGAAAACGCTCCACCGCCAACCCTGGCGTATCCACCATAAGTATCAACGATGATTTTTCTTCCCGTAAGGCCCGCGTCGCTGGCCGGTCCCGGCATATGCCAAACGCCTGTGCCGTTAACGATTAAGTCTTTTTCATTAATTTTAAAACCAAATTCGTCTAAAACTTTTTTTGCGACTTCTTTATATAATGCTTTTTTAACCTTAGCCAGTTCAATTTTTTCATCATGCGGAACCGCAATTACCACCTGCAGAACTTTATAGGGAAGACCATTTTTGTATTCTATTGTAACTTGGGTTTTCCCGTCCGGCCTAAGAAACGGAAGTGTTTTTTTCTTTACCTCATAGTCTCTCCGCCAAGCGGTGCGCGATAGTTATCGGAAGAGGCATGAGAGTTTTTGTTTCCCGGCAGGCAAAACCAAACATCATTCCCTGATCTCCCGCTCCTTTTACTTTTACGCCTTTGGAAATTTCCGGTGATTGTTCATGAATATCAATCTCAACGGGGGACTGGTCGGTGAAATTAAAAAGCGGATTGGTATAGCCTAAGTCTCTGATTCTCCTGCGGGCGATTTTTTCATAATCGACTTTTACGGTAGTAGTAACTTCGCCGACGATAATCACTTTATTAAAAGCGACCATTGTCTCAACCGCCACCCGTCCGGTTGGATCCTGTCTTAAAATTTCATCCAAAATCGCGTCGCTGATTGAATCACAGATTTTATCCGGATGACCGGCGCAGACAGACTCGGATGTAAAAATATAGTCGTTCATAAAAAAACCTCTCAACATCGAGAGGTTCTGATTTTCCCTTCAACTGGTTTAGGGCTCATCTTCCTCTTAGGAGTTGGCACCGTTATCTTCGGTTGCCGGCCCTTCGATTTCTCTCAGGACACTCTTGATGATGAGTCTATTAAACAGGAAAAAAGTTTTCTTGTCAAGCGATGCGCGGGAAAAGGGGAGTGGTGGATTTTATCTCTGCAGTGGTAAATTGCGCTTTTATTTTTCCGGCAGTTTCCGGTAAAAATGGTTCCAATAATTCTCCAATTTCTTCGATTTCATCAACGGCGTGTTCCAAAATCGCGGTAATCGAACGCTTTAAATTCCCCTCAGGGTTTTTTAATAATTCCCATGGTTTTTCTTCATTTATATATTTATCAAGCTTAGAAATCTTGACCCAAATTAAATTTAAAACTTCATTAAAGTGGTACTCATTCAGTAATTTTTTGTATTCTTCATAATCATTAATCACATGTTTATTATTTTCTGAAGGGTTTTGTTTAAAATTAGCTGTTTCGCAAAGTTTAGCAACTCGGGAAATTAAATTACCTAAGCCGTTGGCCAGGTCCGCGTTGTAAACTTCTTTAAACCGTTCAAGAGAAAAATCTCCGTCCGCATCAATCGGAATTTGCGATAGTAGAAAATAGCGAAGCGCCTCAACACCGTATTCTTTGGCAAATTCAAACGGATCAATCACATTTCCTACACTTTTACTCATCTTTTCGCCTTTAGTGTAGACAAAGCCGTGAATTAAAATTTCTTTCGGCAGCGGAATTCCTGCTGACAAAAGCATTGCCGGCCAATAAATAGTATGAAAGCGATTGATATCTTTACCAATAATATGTAAATCGGCAGGCCACCATTTTTTCCATTTTTCCTCGTCCCAGCCAAAACCAACTCCAGTCATGTAAATATTTAAAGCGTCAAACCAAACATACATTACTTGATTTTCGTCTTCCGGCACCGGCACGCCGACTCCCTTAGCCCGCTCTTTGCTTCTCGAAACACTAAAATCCTCAAGCCCCTGTTTAATAAAAGATAAAGCTTCTTCTCGTTTGTTGGCGGGAGTTATTTTAAGTTTCCCCGACTCAATCAATTCAAGCAATTTATTTTGATAGCCGGACAGTTTGAAAAAATAATTCTCTTCTTCAATTACCTCAGGGGCTTTTTGATGAATCGGACAAAGGCCTTCAACCAATTCTTTCTCCAGCTTAAAACTTTCGCAGCCGACGCAATAAAGACCTTTGTAAGATTTTTTGTAGATATCGCCGTTTTTTAAACAAAGATTCCAAAATTTTTGTACGCCCGGCCAATGTTTCTGCTCATCAGAGCCCCGCTGAAAAACATCCAAATGCACACCTAACTGTTCATAAGCATTTTTCCAGACCTCTGAGTTGTCATCTAAGAACTGCTTGACCGGAATGCCTGCTTTTTCTGCGGCCTGCACGTTTTTTAGCGCGTTTTCATCGGCTCCTGAAAGAAGCAGAGTCTCATCACCTAAAATTTGATGGTATCTTCTGATAACATCGGCTTGAAAATATTCCAAAGCGTGGCCGATGTGCGGCTTGCCGTTTACATATGGTATGGCGGTGGTAATATAAAATTTCATAAAATATTAAGCACTGAGGTCGACACTAAAATTTTCTTGTCCGCAGCTCGCAACAGTTTCGTTCACGTCTAAGCTTTTTCTTGTAAGCTCGAATGCGAACTGCGAAAATTTTGTATCTCCCCGCGCTTTGATTATAGCAAACTTACTTGCGTTTAATAAAAAATAGTTCGATTCCGCCAAATAAAATTAATAATAAAATTGCGAAGAATGGCGAAACTAATCCGTTCAGTCTTAATAATAGATAAGAAATTACCAGTACTCCCAACAAAAATCCGCGGCGGGAATTATTCAGCAAAAATGTCACAAGCGAAAAAAGCAAAAGAAATAAAAGCGCAAATCCCGGAAGCAAAACCGGAAATTGAATGTTCAAAATAGGCAATTGTGAAGAAGGGGAGAAGTTTAGCACTAAGTATCCAAGCCCCACTAAGCTCAAAACAAAAACTATTAAAAGCCAAAACGGTCGTCTTTTCCTATGCATAATTTAATTTTAACACTATTGACAGGTTATTTTTACAGATGTATTATCCAGTTGCTGCCGAAAGGGCAGTTTTTTATGCCAGAAAAATTAAGATTAATAAAATCAGGAAATATAGAGGTGGGGAAAATTGAAAAAGTAGGAAGTAGAGAAGTCTTGCTCCAAGGAGGGACAGTGGAAGATCTAACTAGACAAGGCAGGGTTCTGACCGCTTGGGACAGAGATCGATTAATTTTTATTCCTCCCGTAGGAGTTACCTTTGGAGATAAAGTTTGGCAATTTAAAAACGGAGGATTAGAATTTTTTGTTGCAGGGAAATCAGTTGGATCAGCTGAGTTAATCATGGTAAATAAAGGTGAAGGAGAAAAGTTATTAGCAAGAAGAGATGCGGTGCTTAAATCGATCGGAAGAGATGATACGTCTGCATACGAAGGCGTTAGCGATGAAGATGTTTATCGTGATCATGGAAAATATCGAGTACGCGCAAAAACATTAGTCGCAGCCTAGTTCAAACCCCTTTAATGCTAAAATAATCCCTTGATGCATGCCTCCCTCAATGTCTTGGTCGCAAATCTTGCTCAAAGATAATTTTTGTGATACAACTTTCTTATGCAAAAGCAACACAAATTGAACGACGGGAATAATATTCCGATTTTAGGTTTAGGAACTTGGAAATCGGAACCAAACTTGGTTGGCGAAGCCGTAAAATTTGCTCTCACAAAAGCAGGATACAAACATATTGATTGCGCCAGCATCTACAAGAATGAGCCCGAAGTCGGGGAGGCATTTAAGGAATCGTTTAAAACTGTAAGACGAGAAGAAGTTTTTATCACCAGTAAACTTTGGAATACAGAACACCGACCTGAAAATGTTGAAAAGGCTTGTAGGAAAACACTTGCGGATTTAAACCTTGAATATCTCGATTTATATTTAATGCATTGGGGAGTTTCTTTTATAAAGGGAGAAAATCTGGAGCCTTTAAACAAAGATGGCAAAGCCTTAACTGATAATGTTTCTGTTCAAGAAACTTGGCAAGCAATGGAGCAGTTGGTTAGTAAAGGGCTAGTGAAATCTATTGGTGTTGCTAATTTTAGTGGGCCAATGCTTATTGATCTTTTGACTTACGCCAAAATTAGACCGGCGATGAACCAGGTAGAGATTCACCCCTACAATAGCCAAGAAGGGTTAATTGAGTTTTGTAAATATCAAAACATTGCTGTTACAGCCTACTCACCATTAGGGCGTCAGGGTGCAGAAAGAGAAGGACCAAGATTATTCGATGAGCCGATTATAAAAGCACTAGTCGCAAAATATAAAAAGACTGAAGCACAGGTTTTACTAAATTGGGCAGTGAGTAGAGGGACAATCGTAATTCCTAAGAGCGTAACTACTGGAAGAATTGCTGAAAATATTGATATTTTTGATTTTGAATTAACGGGGGATGAAAAAAACGATATTAATAGTCTAAATAAGAATTACCGGTTTGTTAATCCTTCTACTTGGTGGGGAATTCCATACTTCATTTAAATTGCTCCTTGACAACTTTTGGCAGTCATGCTATATTACTGCTAATCCTTCGACTTCGCTCAGGACCTTCGGTCAAAGCGAGTTGAGAATCTGAGATTATGCATGATTTAACAGCCAGACAGGTTGAAATTCTAAAAAGCTTAATTGAAGAATACATTGAAACCGCTGAACCGGTTGGTTCGGAAACGCTGGAGAAAAAACATAACTTAAGCGCCAGTCCGGCCACCATTAGAAATGAAATGGTTAGATTAACAGACTTAGGCTATTTGAAAAAACCACACGTTTCGGCAGGCAGAATCCCAACTCCGGCAGGAATGAAATTCTACGTCAAGCAGCTAATGAAGGAAAAAGAGCTGTCGACGGCAGACGAAGTTTCGTTAAAAGAAAAAGTTTGGGATTTACGGGAAAAAGAAAGAGCCTTTTTAAAGGAAATGACCAGAGCTTTAGCTGAGCGCACAAAAACTTTAGCGGTAGCAACCACCAACGAAGGCGATTTATTAGTTTCAGGTTACGCTAATATTCTAGATATGCCGGAATTCTTTGATATCGACTTAACCCGTAATCTGTTGTCGGTAATTGAAGAAGCCGGATACTTAGAAGCTTTATGCACAGGCCAAATTGATGACGACGAGGTTCACATTCTTTTGGGCGAAGAATTAGGAGCAAGGCTAACCGGACCGTATGGATTTGTTTATACAAAGTTTCATACGCCGATGAATTTGACCGGCGAAATCGGAGTGCTGGGACCCAGTAGATTAAATTACACTTTCGTAGTACCGACAGTTAGATATTTCGGAGATTTAATCGGAGAAGTAGCTAAAGGTTGGTAAATAAAAATGACTAAGAAGAATGAAAAAAAAGTTGAACAAGAAACAGAAGAACTTTCGAACCTTGAAAATCAGTTAAAAAGAGCACTCGCTGACTATCAAAATTTAGAAAAGCGGATAGCGAGCGAAAAATCCAGTTGGATATTGGCATCAAACAAAAATTTATTGTTAAGACTTTTACCGGGACTCGATAGTTTATTACTCGCCGAGAAACATACTCAGGATGAAGGTGTTAAACTTTCGATAAAACATTTTTTAGACATTTTGGAAAATGAAGGAGTTAAAAAAATAGAAACAATCGGCAAAGATTTTGATCCGAATTTAATGGAAGCGATTACAACTCAGCAGGGTGAAGATAACAAAGTTTTAGAAGAAGTTAGAACAGGATACATGCTTTATGATGTGGTATTAAGGCCGGCGCAGGTAATTGTCGGGAAAAGTATTTAATCTTTAATTCTTAATCCCAAAAATTGGGGTTGAAAACTAGAGACTAAAAAATTTACAATATAAATATATGGGAAAAATAATTGGAATTGATTTAGGAACAACTAACTCATGTGTAGCCGTAATGGAAGGTGGAAGCCCGAAGGTTATCCACTCGGCAGAAGGACGCAATGTAATTCCGTCTGTCGTTGACCCGGTTACTCATGTCGTGGGCGACGTTGCTAAAAGGCAAATCGTTTTAAAGCCGAAAGAGACCATTTTTTCCATCAAAAGATTAATGGGCCGAAAGTTTACCGATACTTCGGTGCAAACTGATCTTAAATGGCTGCCTTACACGGTTAAATCCGGCCGGGATGGCATGGCCGATGTCGAAGTCAGCGGCCATACCTATACTCCTCAGGAAATCTCCGCCATGATTTTACAAAAAATTAAAGTTGACGCCGAAAATTATCTAGGTGGAAAAGTCACTCAAGCCGTTATTACAGTTCCTGCTTATTTTGACGATTCACAAAGACAAGCCACCAAGCAAGCCGGAGAAATTGCGGGACTTGAAGTAATGAGAATTATTAACGAGCCAACCGCCGCGGCACTGGCTTACGGTTTAGATAAGAAAAACGCGCACACCATCGCGGTTTACGATTTGGGAGGCGGTACTTTCGATATCTCGATTCTGGAACTCGGAGAAGGAGTTTACGAAGTAAAATCGACCAACGGTGATACACATTTGGGCGGAGACGATTTTGACCAGGAGATTCTCAATTACTTGGCAGATGAGTTCAAAAAAGAAAATAATGTTGATTTAAGAAAAGATCCGCAGGCTTTGCAAAGGCTAAGAGAAGCAGCCGAAAAAGCGAAAATTGAATTATCAACTTCCCAAGAAGCGCAAATTAATCAGCCGTTTATTACTCAAGGCGCCAACGGTCCGTTGCATTTAACCATGACCATCACCCGCGCCAACTTAGAGAAAATTGTCGATCCGCTAATTCAGAAAACGATTAAACCGGTTGAGCAAGCCTTAAAAGATGCAAAAGTTTCAGTTAAAGATATTGATGAAATAGTGTTAGTTGGCGGCATGACCAGAATGCCAAAAGTGGTCGAAGTAGTGACTAAATTTTTCGGCAAAGAACCGAATAAATCGGTCAACCCCGACGAGGTAGTCGCGGTCGGCGCGGCCATTCAAGGTGGAGTTTTAGGCGGAGAAGTCAAAGATGTGCTACTTTTGGATGTAACACCGTTAACTTTAGGTTTGGAAACTTTAGGTAGCGTTTCAACACCGTTAATTTCTAAAAATTCAACAATTCCCACTTCTAAATCGCAGGTTTTTTCGACAGCGGCCGATAACCAGACCCAAGTTGAAATAAATGTTCTTCAGGGTGAAAGGCCGATGGCCTCGGACAATAAATCACTCGGTCGATTTGTGCTGGACGGAATTCCGCCGGCGCCTCGTGGTGTCCCGCAAATTGAGGTAACTTTTGATATTGACGCCAACGGAATTTTAAATGTTAAAGCCAGCGATAAGGCGACCGGTAAAGAACAGAGTATTAAAATCACCGGTTCAACAGGACTGACTAAAGAAGAAGTCGAACGCATGACCAAAGAAGCGGAAGCGCACGCTTCTGAAGACGCTGAGAAGAAAGAAAAAGTTGAAGCCAGAAATCAGGCCGATTCACTCATTTTCACCGCCGAAAAATCGCTTAAAGACGCCGGCGATAAAGTTAGTGAAGAAATTAAAAAAGAGGTTGAAGAAAAAATCGCAACTTTAAAGAGCGTTCTGGACTCGGGCTCAAAAGAAGATTTGGAAGTAAAAACCAAGGAGCTTTCGGAGTCTTTACAGAAAATCGGTGCGAATATGTATCAACAGCCAGCCGAAGGTCAAACTCAAGAAGCTCAGTCTCAAGCCGACGGACAAGCAAAGGAAGAAACAAAAACTGACGAGCCCGTTGAGGGAGAAGTAGTTAATTAGGAGGCGCTGTCACTTACGGGTTTTAGGTCTTTCAAGAATAATCACATGTTGCTCAAGACGCTTGCTAAACTTCAATCAGCAATCAAAACGAACCCGCTCGCTAAATGAAAGCCGATTACAAACTTCAAAAAATCATGAACACTGAAAAAAATCGTCTTTCAATTCTTTCGCAAATGGATTATTTTTTCGAATCTCTTAACTTGGGGCGCAATAGTGCGCCTTTTATACTATAATAGTTGTCTTATGTGTGGAATTTTTGGATTCGTGTCTAATAGGGATCATTCGGCCAACGAAATTTTGGAAGGGTTAAAGCTTTTAGAATACAGGGGCTATGACTCTTGGGGAGTGGCGGTAAAAGACGGCAGTCAAATCTTCGTTGATAAAAACATCGGTAAAATCGGAACTGCAAAACTAAAACCTAGACAAAGTAATGTCGGCATCGGTCATACCCGTTGGGCAACTCACGGCGGCGTAACGGTAGAAAACGCGCATCCCCATGTTGATTGCCAAAAGACTATCGCCGTTGTACATAACGGCATTATCGAAAACTATCAGGAACTCAAAATCGATTTAACTAAAAAAGGTCACAAATTTATTTCCGAAACCGACACGGAAGTTTTTGCTCACTTGGTGGAAGAATTTTTAAAGAAGGATGATTTTGCCACCGCCGTCAGGCAAGCTTTTAATGCAATCCAAGGCTTAAACGCAGTAGTAGTAATGAGCTCACTATCTTCGGAAATTGTGGCCGCCAAAACCGGCTCACCCTTAATAGTCGGTATTGGTGACAAAGAATTTTTTATCTCCTCGGATGTTTCAGGAATTTCCGAACATACCAGCAAAGCGCTTTTTCTAAAAGATAATGAAATGGTTGTTTTGGGAAAAGAACTCCAATTAATCTCCTTGCCAAAAGGGAATAAATTAGTGCCCCGTCTAGAAGAAATAGAGGATAGGGAAGCAGATAAGGGAAAGGGTGAATACTCACATTTTATGTTAAAAGAAATTATGGAACAACCGGCAATTTTACAAAACATCGCCGAGAATTACGAAGATATCGCTCAAAACTTGGGAGATAAAATTAAAAAAGCCTATGGTACTTATTTTGTCGGAGCGGGAACGGCATTTTATGCATGTTTGGCCGGAACATATCTTTTTTCCAAAATCGCCAAAGTGCATGTGAATACTGCGCCGGCTTCGGAATTTAATTATTTGGAAGATTTTTTAACGCCAAAAAGTTTAGTCATCGGTTTATCGCAAAGCGGTGAAACAATTGATGTGATTGAGCCATTGCAAATGGCTAAGAGTAAAAAAGCCAAAATTATTGCGGTCACAAACGCTAAGGGTTCTACTATTTACCGCATGGCGGATGAGAAAATTTTACTGAATGCCGGAATGGAAAAAGCAGTGGCTTCAACCAAAGCCTATCTGGCAAAGCTATCAATCCTTTTAATGCTGGCATTTGCCATGAAAGGGCAGATTAAAAAAGCGCAAGAGTTATTACAACAGACGGCAAAAGAAATTCTGAGAATCTTCTCAGCGGAATATCTCAAGCAAATTCAAACGCTGGCAAAACTGATGCAATCAAAAGAACACGTTTTTATCATCGGTCGTGGCATGTCTTATCCGACGGCTTTAGAAGCGGCTTTAAAAATTCGGGAAGTCAGTTATTTACATGCCGAAGGGATTGCGGGAGGAGAATTAAAACACGGACCGATTGCTCTAATTGAAAAAGGAACACCCTGTATTGTTTTTGCGCCGAACGACGAGACTTACGCCGCTATTATGTCAAACGCGATGGAAATAAAAGCCCGCGGCGGAGTAATTATCGGTATTAGCTACAAAAATAGCGAAGTGTTTGATTATTTTTTGGAGGTGCATGATTTAGAAGAAGCAACAATTTTAGCGCAAATTGTTCCGCTTCAATTACTGGCTTATTATATTGCAGTTAATAAAGGTTTCGATCCGGACAAGCCAAGAAATTTGGCCAAAAGTGTAACTGTGAGATAGTGGTAAAATAAAGTATGGCAAATTCAGATTATTATCAAATTTTAGGAGTTTCTAAAACCGCGACGGCAGACGAGATAAAAAAGGCTTACAGAAAATTAGCGCTTGAGTATCATCCCGACCGGAATAAAAGTAAAGAGGCGGGGGAAAAATTTAAAGAAGTTAATAAAGCCTACGAAGTTCTCTCCGACTCTCAAAAAAGACAAACCTACGACCAGTTTGGCCAGGCGGCGTTTGAGCAAGGTGGTCCAACAGGCCAGGGTCCGTTTGGAGCGGGTGGGCCGTTTGGTGGATTTGGCGGGCAGCAAGGGCCGTTCACCTACACCTATTCAACCAGCGGTGGAAATCCGCAGGGGTTTGATTTTGGCGGCGGATTTTCCGACCCGTTTGAAATTTTTGAGCAGTTTTTCGGCGGCGGAAATCCGTTTGGCCGGCAGCAAAGACGCTCTACGTATTCATTGACAGTCACTTTTATGGAAGCAGTAAAAGGCGTCACCAAAAAAGTGCAGATGGAAGGGAAAACGCAAACTATTAAAATTCCCGCCGGCGTTGACGACGGATCTAGAATCCGCTTCGGTGATTATGACGTAGTGATTGACGTCACTCCCGATAAAAAATTCAAACGACAAGGTTATGATATCGTTACCGAGGAGGAAATCAGTTTTCCGGAGGCGGCGCTGGGTGGAGAATTGGAAGTTGAAACAATTCAAGACAGCATCAAGATAAAAATTCCCGCCGGCACGCAACCGGAAACTTTAATCAGGCTACGAGGAAAAGGCGTAAAGATGTTAAGAGGTACCGGACACGGCGACCATTACGTCCGTATAAAAATCACAGTCCCGAAAAGTTTATCTTCAAAACAAAAAGAATTATTAAAAGAATTTGACGACTCCAAAAAACACGGCTGGTTCTAGCTTCCGATATAATTATTTTACTTCAGAGGCTTCTTGCGGTTTAATAGGGATAGAATTTTGCCAAATCTGAGTTATTTCTGTTTCGTCAACTACATCACCAACAAAACCAGCTCTCCAATAAGCCATCCTTGCTTCTAATTGTTTTGGATCGTTTGAACCAACACTATGTTCAGGCACAACAATAAAATATCCCTGGTTATAACCATCTCTTATTGTGGTTTCAATGCAAGTTTCCGCAACTACACCAGCTACCACCAAAGTTCTAACTCCTAGCTGATCCAGAATCTCCTTGAGGGACCTTTCTTTTTTATCTTTTCCATCAAACGAAGACCATCTGTGTTTTTCCACGATAGTATCTCCTTCTCGTGGCGAAACCGCATAAAATTCAGAACCCCAAGTCCCGCTTTCTGAATTTACGCTTCCGTCTCCATCATGTTCATCCCATTTTATAGCACGTCGGACGTCAGGTCCTTTTCTAAATCTAACGTCTTCGTAGCCTTTAGTAAAAATAACCGGAACACCTGATGCGTGAGCAGCGCTAATCAATCCTTGAACGTGCGGGATTATAGATCTCATTTGTTCTGTCGGTTGTCCAAGGCGGGATTCAAAAAAACCCTTTGGATCTAAGAAATCATTCTGAACATCAACCACGAGAAGAGCAGACCCCCGAGGTCTAAGTATTTCTACAAGTGAATAATCTTCAGGGTCAAATGACAATGGTTCACCTTTCGGTTGTCCTTCCGCGTCTGCCATAGTTTTATTATATCATAAAACCTATAGTATCAAAATTGGCTTTAGGGATTAGGTTTGTATTTATCTAATTCAAGTCTAATATCTTGTAATTCTTTTATTCGGTATTCGTCATTATTATATGTAGGTTTTTTCATTCCCTCAAGATTTAAATTGCTTTCATAATTAAGCCCATCAACTATTTGTACAACTTCATTATCGTTGATAGCCTTATCAGCAAGCGCCTTTAATTTATGTTGGTCCGTGGTAATAACTTCAACTTCAACAAATTCTCTCCAAATTCCGTCACATTCCCATTCTTTTACAGCTTTGAATTGTTTTTCGCTAAGCGCCCATAAAACCCCGGCCACCTGTCCAACGCCTGCTTTAATTGTGTAACACCTAAAATTTCCTCCCCAGGCTTTTGAAAGAGATTCTCTTGAGGCTTCTGGAATTTGCTGAAGGTTTTGAATTGCTAAAATATATCCATCGATTCTCGCCCCAAATCCTCCTTCGATTGTTAAATCATCGCCTGTGAACCCAGAAATTCTCAAAATGACTTCGATCCTTTCTTTGTCTCTATAAGCACCGTATCCAAAAAATAAAGTTTTATCCATGTAAATATTCTATTAGTATATTAGCATATATGTATAAAAATTGACTTATTAAACTTATTGACATTTTATCAGAGTTTAATGATAATTATATTATGGGCCATCACAAAAATAAACACGATAAGGGTAGCAAGGAGTTGGAAACAGTCTTGCCTGTCTCCACTGAAGTAAAACAACCAACAACCTCCGAAGGCATTTTACATACCGCGCTAGTTCATAAGACTAAAGATTTTTTTTCCCAACATGTTTTTGGTGATTTAAAACAAGCAAGAATGATATTCTATGGAGGTTCATTGCCATTATTAATTAATGCCGCAGCTAATGGTTCGCCAGATGCTTTAAGACAAGCTGGTATATATTTTGGCGTTTCGGTTGGAATAGGGGTAATTGAAGCGGTTAAAGCAAGGAATGACGCAAAACCGGCGCCAGCTCTAAAACCCAGCACAGCTTAAACTTTAAAATGAATGACTTAAAAAACATATTATTAAAATTCCTAGAGGCAATTGAATATTCCGACGATAAGGAAGAATTTATTGACAACTTCACTACAATAATTTATTTAGACTCGGTCGAAACCTTATTAGTTACTTTACCCGAAGACAAACAAGCTTTAATTAAAGAGCAGATAGGCTTAGCTAAGTCAACGGAAGAATTAATGACGGTAGTTAATAGTAATTTTAATCAACAATCTTTTCAAGATGCTGTAACTGCTGCTTCCCAGAAAGTTTTTAGTGAATATTTGGATGAAATTAAAGATGTTTTAACAGATGAACAAAGATCAAAAATGCAGCAATTTCTTCAATCAATTTCTGCTCATACCACACCTTAGTCTGTGGTTCTGCCCGACTCCAAAAAACACGGCTGGGAATAATTGCAAAATTAACCTCAATCACCTAAACTAAAAGTACTGCCCGTTCGACTCCGCTCAGGACTTCGACGAGCTCAGCCTATGCAAGGAATTTTATTATTCCCTTTCATTTTTCTAAAGTTTTGGTATCTGGAAGCGCCGGTTAATATCTTAAGGTTTTTCGCCTCATTAAATAAAGCATACTTTGGCGTTTTTTCACTTCCCTTAATGTTTAAAACTTTTTTTAAACCCTGGAAAAACGAATACCGCGAAGGCTTGGTTGGTTTTTCCATCGTCATGGGTATGATTATAAAAAGTTTGTTTATTTTTGCAGATTTATGTTTGTTCGCCGGATTACTGTTAGTTGAAGTTAATCTGTTCTTAATTTTTTTAACGCTGCCTTTAGCGGCTTTTATTTTGCCGTTTCTTAAACTATGAAAGGATTTGCAAAATTTTACTTTTGGTATCTTAGTCTGCCGGGAATTTTTATCCGGCTACTACTGTTTATTACTTTTGCGCTTGGAGCCGCGGCTTTGCTTATTCACCAAGTAGTCCCGAATATTTTCTTAATGCTACTGGGGTTTTTGATGATGTTTGAGATTTTCTTCAGATATAAAGTTGCCAAAGCCAGTCCTAAACTCGAAGTCTCCAATAATTCCGCCGATCCCCAAGACTCATTTTCACTTGAGCTATTGGGTATTGTTGAAACGCAACAGACATTGTCACAAATCATCAACAGATTGGTTTTACTTCCACAAATTCAATTCATAATCGAGAAGGCGGATTTAAAAGCAGAGGAAATTGTTTTAATTGATGGAGACATACAGGGACTTATTCAATCATCATTCAATCTTAGTAAAGAGGCGAAAGGGAAATACGTGACGACGATGGACTTTTTTACCGCTTATCTATTGTCAATTGAGCCGTCGGCAAAAATTCTGTTCAACCATAAATTAAAAGAGGAAGACCTCAAAAATATCTTAATTTGGGCAAGACATGTTCAGGGCGGGGAGGAATCTTCAAAACAAACCATAGTTAACTTTGCCGGAGAAGGCATTGCCGAAGAATGGGTTTATGGGTGGATGTTGGAAACCAAGAAATACATGCTCGATTTAAGTCACGAATTTCTAAGCGGCCGAGTCGAACCGATGAGAAGAGAAAGCGAGTTTCAGCAATTAACGGAGGCACTCCTAAAAGGCGGCAGCGTAATTTTGGTTGGGGACGCCGGCAGTGGCAAAGAGTCAACAATTAAGGAGCTGGCGATAGAAAGTTTTATGGGAAGACTTAAAGATAATTTATATCACCAAAAAGTTTACCAGTTGATGGTGGACGCATTTATGGCGGGAGCGGGTAATCAGGGGGAAATCGAATCCAGGATTAACGCTTTAATCGCCGAAATTGCCCACTCGGGAGACGTGCTTATTTACATTCCCGAATTTCAAAATACCCTGGGCAGTTCGACTTTTCATTTGGATATCTCAGGTGCTTTAATCCCGTACCTGCAGAAAAAACAAATCCGCATTATCGCCACGGTTACACCCGGCGCCTACAAAACTTTTCTTGAGCCGATGCGTGCGCTTTTAGATAACTTCACAATAATTAATTTTTCGGAACCGTCGCAAGCGGAAGTTTTACAAATGCTGTTTAAGAAAGCGGCAATAATTGAAGAAAAAGATGACGTGGTTATTACCTATAAAGCTATATTGGCGGCATGTAATTTTGCCGGTCGTTACGCTAAGGAAAAAGTTCTGCCGGGAGCAGCAGTTACACTTTTGGAAGATACGGCTAACGCCGATAAAGTTTCGGGTAACAGCATTGTCGAAGAGGAGGACGTTCTGAATCAAATTGAGAAAAAAATAAAAGTGCCGGTGGGTGAGCCAAAGCCGGTCGAAAAAACACTGCTTTTAAATTTGGAAACGGAAATTCACAAAAGAGTAGTTGCTCAGGATGAGGCGGTGTCCGCGATCTCGGAAGCGATTAGGCGGTTAAGAACCGGACTCAATGTTTTAGGAAAGCCGATTTCCTTCTTATTCCTGGGGCCGACAGGCGTTGGGAAAACCGAAACCGCCAAAGCTTTAGCCGGCGTCTATTTTGGCCAGGGCGCCAGGATGATTAGATTGGACATGAGCGAATTCGTAGGCGAAGAAGGAGCGAAGAAATTATTGGGTTCGGCTCCCGGAGAAGGAAGCGAAAAAGGCGAGCTGGAAATGGTTTACGATAATCCTAACTCCTTAATTCTCTTAGACGAATTTGAAAAAGCCGACCAAAATATTCTCAACCTATTTTTACAAGTTCTCGATGATGGAAGATTAACGGACAATAAGGGCAAAACCGTTTCCTTTGCCAACTGTATTATTATCGCAACAAGTAACGCCGCCTCGGAGTTTATTCGGGAGGAAGTTGGTAAAGGCGCACAAGTTAATAAACAGTTTCAGCAAAACCTTGTCAACTTTTTGGAAACCCAAGGCATTTTTAAACCGGAGCTTTTGAACCGTTTTGACGATATAATTACCTTTAAACCTTTGGGTTCAACCGAAATTGTTGAGATAGTCAAATTAATGTTGATTGGCGTTAGTAAAGAATTGGCCGCTAAAGATATCACGGTTTATTTTGATGAAGCAATCATCGCCAAAATTGCCAGTGAAGGATTTGATAAAGATTTTGGCGCCAGACCGTTAAGAAGGTTTATCCAGGATAAAATCGAAGATTTAATCGCGCAACAAATCTTAAGAGATGAAATCAGACGCGGTGATAAAATTCAAGTCTCCGTGGATGCCTCAGGAAATATTTCAATTTTGAAAACTCAGGGCTAGGTTAATTGCTTACGGTATTTCTTGATGAAGAAGGGGAATTGAGAATGTACGGGCGAGGGTAATTTTTTCAATGTAAACCAGCCGACTTCGCTACTCTTTTTGGGCTCACCGTTTCTGACTTTTTTCCTGTCAACCAAAACTTTATAATCTAAAGCCAACCAATGGGTTTTCCTTTTCTTCTCGTCAGTTCTAAAGACATCTCTGTAGCCTAAAAATTCCGCTTTTAAAACGTCGGTGCAATATTCTTCTTTAATTTCTCTTTTTAAAGCATTTAGCGCTGATTCTCCGAAATTTACTCCGCCGCCACCCAAATCCCATCTCCCATGTTCGTCTCTAGTTTTGCCTGTCCGCTTATTTGATAAAAAATTTCCTTTTCCGTCATGGCAAAAGAAGATTACGCTAACTCCGATATGGTCAATGCCCTTTTTCATCGGCTTTATTATAGCAAAATCTAACTTTAATCAGCGGTTGAAGGTGAGCTCAAATAATGATATACTAAAGCACATTATGCCAGCGATACAGAGAAGTGAATTCGCGCTTGCCCTAAATCAGGTCTCCAACGAAAGAGGCCTTGATCCGGCTATTGTTTTAGACACGGTCAAGAATGCCATTTTAGCCGCTTACCGGAAAGATCATCCAGGAACGGAAATCGAAGAATATACGGCAACCTTGGACGCAAACACCGGAGAAGCCAGAATTTTCCTCAACGAAAAGGATGTAACGCCGCCGGGCTTTGGAAGAATTGCCGCTCAAACCGCCAAACAAGTCATTTTGCAAAAAATCAGGGAAAAAGAAAAGGAAGCGATTATTTCGGACTTTAAACTTAAACTTGGCACCATTGTCAACGGCATGGTTCTAAGATTTGCCGGACCAAACGTAATCGTCGATGTCGGCAAGACCGAGGCAATAATGCCGCCGGAAGAACAAATTCCGAACGAGAAATACCATCTTAATCAAAGATTAGTAGTCTATGTTTTGGAAATTAAAGATGGATTAAAAGGTGAAGAAGTGGTCGTTTCTAGAGCCAATAACGGACTTTTGGAAGGACTGTTTAAGCGGGAAGTGCCGGAAGTCGCCCAGGGCGCGGTCGAAATCAAAGCAATTGAGAGAGAACCGGGAAATAGAGCCAAAATTGCAGTGGCATCTAATCAATCGGGCATTGACCCGGTTGGAAGCTGTGTCGGACAAAAAGGCGTCAGAGTTCAGGCTATAATCCAGGAATTCAATGGTATTGAGAAAATCGATATCATCCAATGGCAGGAAGATCCGAAGAATTATGTCACTCAGGCCTTATCACCGGCCAAGCAATTACAGGTAGAAATTGACGAAAAAGAAAAAACCGCAAAAGTTTTTGTCGCTCCCGAAGAGCTGTCTCTGGCAATCGGTAAAGAAGGACAAAATGTGCGGTTAGCGTCGAAATTGACCGGATATAGAATTGAGATTGAAGGAAAAGACGAGTTGTCGCAGCTTCCGCCGGAGCCAAAAGAGAAAGCCAAAGCTGAATCTGAGCCCGTAGCGCCAGTAGTAGAAGAATCAAAACCGGAAGAGGTCGCCGGCAGTCAGTCGCATGTTGCAGGTGACGTTCAGGAATCAGTAGAAGGGAATAATCCAGCCTCGCCCTCACTAAACGAAACTCAACCATCAGACAAAACGAAAAAAACAGTAGGTGCGGAGTTGAGTTCCGATTCACCTGCAAATGAACCGACCACCGGCTCCCAAGAAGAACCCGTTGTAGAAGCGGGGCAATCTGCCAACGCTTCAGAAACAGAAGTTAAAACAGAAAAAACCGACAAGACAAGCTAAGTATGAGAGCGAATACTTTTTCTAAAAATATCAACTTGTCGAAAAATAGATTGAACTTATGGATATTAAAAATGACAAAAATGTTGAAAATGAATTTTACCCACCGGTAGTTGCCGTTTTGGGCCACGTTGACCACGGGAAAACCACTCTTTTGGATGCTATCCGTAAAACTAATGTTGCCGCCGGCGAGCATGGCGGTATTACGCAAAAAATCGGCGCCTCCGAGATAGAAATCATGCACGACGGCCAGAAAAGAAAAATTACTTTTATCGACACTCCAGGCCACGAAGCTTTCTCGCAAATGCGGGGACGTGGCGCGCAGGCGGCAGACATTGGACTATTAATAGTGTCAAGTGTTGACGGCGTTATGCCGCAGACCAAAGAAAGTATCCAGCTTCTAAAAAATTCAAAAATCCCCTATATTGCCGTTTTAACCCGTAGTGACGATCCAAGTAAACAGGTCGAAAAAACCAAGCAGCAACTTTTAAAAGAAGAAGTACTGCTCGAAGGTTACGGCGGCGACATCCCGGTGATGGAAGTTTCGGGAAAGACGGGCGACCACGTCAAAGAATTACTGGAATTAATTCTGTTGGTTTATGAAATGAAAAAAGAGGCTAATTTTTATCCTTTCAAGAGGACGGGCGCTTTAATGGGAATCGTGATTGAGTCAAAACTGGATAAAAATTCTGGACCGCGGGCCACGGTGGTCGTCAAAAACGGAGTGCTAAAAGTCAGAACCGAAATTTTTGCCGGAGACATTAGAGGTAAAGTACGGGGATTAATTTCGGATAAAGGTAAAAATTTACAGGAAGTTAGTGTCGGGGAAGCGGTCGAAGTTTTAGGTTTTGAAAAAGTGCCGGTGGTCGGAAGTGTCGTTACCGATACGCCGAAAGTCGCGGAAAGCTTTGCGTATAAAGAGGAAACGCCGGTAAACAAACTTCCCGAGTCACCGTTTGAAATCGAAAATCAAAATGTGCTTTCCATCGTCCTTTGCGCGGATTCGGCCGGTTCACTCGAGGCAATTATGAACGCTGTCCCGAAAGGCAATTTGCAATTCGTAATTCAGAAAACCGGCGACATTGACGTTTCGGA
>Ga0182011_10001042_pt1 | contig 24235 bp, 29 predicted proteins | sample 711E1DmetaG_FD_120481 | JGI IMG/M metagenome (GOLD analysis project Ga0182011, IMG submission 120481) | Permafrost microbial communities from Stordalen Mire, Sweden - 711E1D metaG | ecosystem: Environmental > Terrestrial > Soil > Wetlands > Permafrost | place: Sweden: Stordalen | collected...
AATTAATCAAGGAGGAATTTATGGCATTCAAGATTACCGAGGAGTGTATCAGTTGTGGAGCCTGCGAGTCAGAGTGTCCGAATCAGGCAATCAGTGAGGGCGACACAATCTATAAAATTGACCCCGCGAAATGCACCGAGTGCGTCGGGGCTCACGATAAATCCAAGTGCGCTGAGGTCTGCCCTGTAGAAGCCTGTCAACCCGACCCCGCCTACAAAGAGACCAAAGAACAGCTCATGGCGAAATATAAGAAACTTCATCCATAAAGCAGATAGGTTTAACCAAGTTAGTATTTATTAGTACGTACTAATGCGAATCCTTCAACCGAAGGACAAGCGCACAAAATGACGTCCTGTTAACTTTTACCCAGTTTTTGAGCTTTGTCGTAAGCGGCTTTGACAGCTTGATAAATCAGGTCGGAAAAGCCGCTTTCCTCAAATTTACGGATGGCTTCGGCGGTGGTCCCACCCGGTGAGGTCACGCTACGGCGCAGGTCTGCCGGTTCTTTGCCTGATTGCACGACGAGATGACCGGCGCCGAGTACCGTGCCGATGACCATTTCTTTAGCCATTTCACGCGGCAAACCTATTTTCACCGCGGCTTCAATCATCGATTCTATGTAGTAAAAAAGATAGGCGGGACCGCTCCCACTGACCGCCGTGGCCAAATCAATAACGCCTTCATCGCTGACATAGAACTCTTTTCCCATAGCACCAAGAATAGCTCCGGCCGTGTTTTTCTGCTGTTCTGTAACTTCTTTAGTAGCTGTCCAGATCGTAACCCCCTGGCCGATTTGAGCGGGTGTGTTAGGCATGGAACGGACAATAGATTTATGATTCAATCCCTCTCGGATTGTATAAATTCTAGCCCCGGCAATGATGGAAATCACGAGTTGACTTGGTTTAAATTGTCCTTTCAGTTCTGTCATGACGGCAGCGAGTATTTGCGGTTTGACCGCCAGTACAATGATATCCTTGCCGGTTATTGTCTGAATGTTGTCGGCGGAGACATTGACGGTATATTTCTGCGATAAAGTTTGACGCCGCGCCTCACTGACATCGCTGACAGTAATATCTTTAGCAATCGCCAATTTTTTACTCAGGATTGCCGTCAGCATTGCCTCACCCATGTTACCGCCGCCGATAAAAGCTATTTTCATTGGATATGCTATTCCTTTCCGATTATTTTAGTATGAAGAAAATCCTGCAAAACCTCGGGCACGGCGATGGTGCCGTCTGCCTGCTGGTAGTTCTCCATAACAGCGATCATGATTCTCGGCAATGCCAAGCCACTACCATTGAGAGTATGGACATATTGGGGTTTGGCATCCGGAGCGGGGCGATAACGGATATTAGCACGACGCGCCTGAAAATCGCCGCAGTTGCTGCAGGAACTGACCTCAAGCCACTCCTGACAACCCTGCGCCCAGACCTCGACGTCATAGGACATCGTCGAGCCGAAGCCTATATCACCGGTGCAGATTTGCAGGATACGGTAGGGCAATCCTAATTTCTGGCATACGTCTTCAGCATCATGCACCATCTTTTCCAGTTCTTCGGGGGATTTCTCAGGCTCGACGAATTTGTACATTTCTACCTTATCGAACTGATGCCCCCGTTTTATGCCGCGAGTGTCTTTACCGGCGGACATTTTCTCACGGCGGAAACAGGCTGTGTAAGCCACGTAGTGGAACGGCAGCATCCCGGGCGGGATAATTTCATCGCGGTGAAGATTCGTCAAAGGCACTTCAGCCGTGGGTACCCACCAGTAGTCCTCTTCGACATCGTGGTAAAGATTATCGACGAACTTGGGTAACTGTCCGGCGCCGACCAGACATTCTTTTTTAACCATAAAGGGCGGATAAATCTCCCGGTAGCCGTGCTTGGTGGTGTGTAAATCAAGCATAAATGCAATGATTGCACGCTGTAGTCGGGCGCCTAATCCGCGCAGAATGTAGAATCTTGTACCGGACAATTTCACTCCGCGTTCGAAATCGATAATCCCCATGGATTCACCCAATTCCCAATGTGGTTTCGGGGCGAAGGGCAGTTTCTTAGGCTCACCCCAGCTGCGTAAGACGATGTTTTCGCTTGAGTCCTTGCCGACAGGTACCTTAGAGTTGGGAATATTAGGCATCTGGAGCAGGAGGTCGGTGAGTTTGACATCAAGTTTGGTGACTTCTTCCTCAAGGTCTCTGATTTTAGTCCGCAACGCGCGTCCTGCTTCAGCGGCATCTACTTGCCTTTCGCGGGATGATTGCTTGCGATTACGTCTTAATTCCTCAAGTTCGGTCATTTTCTGGCGGCGTTCGCCATCAACTTTTAATATTTCGTCTAATGGTGCGGTATCATGGCGATTAGCGATTGCCTGTCTCACGATATCCGGATTTTCACGAATGAATTTAATGTCTAGCATTTCATTTACCTTCCTTGTCGCCCTGAGCGAAGCGAAGGTTCTCCCTGCCTATTGAGTAGAGAAGGAGATACTCTCCACTTCGTTCGAGTACCTTGTTCTTCAGGTACTTCGTAACTTCAGAACGATAATCGAATATTAGGATTTCGTTTCCGGTTTATCCTCTGTTTTCCCTTTTAACGTCGGGAACAATATCACTTCTCTAATCGATTGATTATTGGTGAGAATCATAATTAACCGGTCAATCCCCACACCCAGGCCTCCAGTGGGCGGCATACCATGTTCCATCGCCAGCAGAAAGTCCTCATCAACTTTTCCCTCATCACCCTCGGTCTGTTTGTCTTTAACCTGCTGGACAAACCGCTCCCGCTGGTCGATGGGGTCGTTTAATTCCGTGAAGGCATTGGCAATCTCAATTCCGCCGGCGAATGCTTCGAATCGTTCGACCACTCTTTCCTGCCCCGGTTTTTTCTTAGCCAGCGGCGAAAGTGAAATTGGGTAATCGATCAGAAACGTCGGTTGGATGAGTTTCGTTTCGACAAAGGTAGAAAGCAAATCATCCACCAGATGTGCCCAATTGCTCTTGGGGTCAACAGCCATGCCTTTTTCTTTCATCTTGGCGCGTAATAAATCGGCATTCGGATATTGGACGAAATCGATGCCGCTGTATTGTGTAATTGCATCCCGGAAAGACAATCGCTGCCAGGGCGCTTTCAAATCAATTGTCGTGTCTCCATGTGGTACGATAGTGGTACCAAGGATTTCCAGAGCCACCGAAGAAACCATTTGTTCAACCATTTCCATCACTGAATTATAATCGGCGTAAGCTTCATAGCTCTCCATCATTGTAAATTCAGGGTTATGTTTGAAGGAGATACCCTCATTGCGGAAGATACGTCCGATTTCGTAAACCTTTTCAAAGCCCCCAACGATAAGCCGTTTCAGATGGAGCTCCATCTCGATACGGAGAAAAAGGTCGCGGTCGAGGGTATTATGATGAGTAGTAAATGGTTTTGCCGCTGCGTTATCGGCTTCCTGCTGAAGGACAGGGGTTTCTACTTCAAGAAAGCCTCGTCCATCCATATATCGTCTGATGGCGCTGACAACCTGACTGCGAACACGGAAAGTTTTACGCACATTTTCGTTAGAAATCAGGTCAAGGTAACGCTGGCGGTAACGGAGTTCAACATCGCTTAAACCATGCCATTTTTCCGGCAGCGGCTGCAGTGATTTTGAAAGCATGGTCAGTGTTTTCGTTCTAATTGTAGGCTCTTTACTTCTGGTGCGGAAGACAACTCCCTTAGCCCCGATGATATCGCCGATATCTAATTCCTTAAGAAGCGAATTGCTCTGCTCATCCAGTTCATTCTTGCTGAGAAACAGCTGGATTTTCCCGGAGCCGTCCTGAATATCCATAAAAGAAATTTTGCCCATTGTGCGGTTGGCCATAATACGGCCGGCAACACTTACTTCTTCGGTTTCGGTTTTACCGGCTTGCTCCGCTTGAGTCAACAAGTCCACCGATTGCTGAGCAGTATGCAGACGCTGGTAACGGTGCGGATAAGGGTCGATGCCCATGGCACGGATGTTAGCCAGTTTTTGTAATCGCTGTTCTGAAATGCGTTCTAGTCCTGAAGCCATATTTATTCTCACAACAAATTATTCAATAGCATTATAATACAACATATTGATATGGCTTGTAGAGATTACACCGTAATATCGCGGCGATTAAAGGCGGGAATGGATAAAGCAAAGAATATCACCGCCAATGCTAAAAGCACTAAAATATGCAGCGGGGAAAGACCGTTATTAAGCGTATCCGGTTGCATATAATGATAAAACGGCGAAATAAAACGGTAATTCTTGAGCCAGCTGACCATACCTCCCAATGTATTTAAAATATACGTTAATACACCTGTTCCACTGGCGATGCCGAGGCTCAAATTCTTGTTTCCTTTGATACTTCCGGCGAAAAAAGCCAGGGAAGCAAAAACCATCGCTAGCAATACTGCCCCCAGCGTGGCCTCCGCTAATTTTAACAGGCTGATATGAATACTCATCGCTGAAACGGAAATTGCCAGGCCGACCCAGAACAATAAACCAAGCAATACCATGCTGACCGCCAGTACACCAAATTTGTCTACCAAAACCCGCCAGCGCGGCACCGGGTTAGCAAGTAAAAATCCGAGGGTGCCTTTTTCCTCTTCGCCGGCAATCGCATTTGCCCCGAAACCGATGCCGAAAACCAGCAATAGTAAAGGTACCATAAAGGAAAACAGTTCGGTAGAGAAATATCCGGCCGGCGACGTATAATCGACTATCGCACTGCCAAACATTTGCTTCAGTCCTTCGGGAAGCTGGTTAAGATACTGATTAAAAGCGGACATCTTACTGATCGTCGGATAAAAAAGTGCCATAACGATGGCTAATGCTATTATACCGATGCCCCAGTATAACAATGAACGTTTTTGGTCTCGTAGAGTTTTTAGAAACATATTATTTAACATTGTTTTTTCCCTCGTTGTAATAGGTCATGAAAATATCTTCGAGGCTCGGCTCGTGACTGATTATATTCATAACCTCGAATTGAGAGGCGGCCTTCACCAGGGCATCCAACGACCCTACGACATTACAGGTCAGCAAAGTATCCTGTACAACAACATCCCGAACTCCGGGCAAGTTGTTGAATTTCTCTTTAGGAACAGCTCTGGTAAAGTGGATCTCTAATTTACGTACCGAATGCGATTTCAGTATTTCAATCGTCTCTACGGTGACCAGCTTGCCTTGACGGATAATACCCACGCGGTCGCACATTTTCTCCACCTCCGGCAAGATATGTGAGGAAAGAAATATTGTACGGCCTTCTTTCTTGTTTTCGGTAAGTAAATCATAGAATTCATGCTGCATCAGCGGGTCAAGTCCGTTGGTTGGCTCATCGAGGATAATTAATTCGGGTTTGTTCATAAAAGCCTGCAGCAAACCCAGTTTCTGTTTGTTACCGAGAGATAGCCCTTGAATTCGTCGAGGCAAGTCGCATCCAAATCGCGTTGCCAGTGCTTTAACGTACTGCCAATCCAGTCCGCCGCGTAAATTTCCGAGGTATTTTAGTAAGTCTTCACCGGTCATGTCGTTGTAGAGCGCTAATTCACCGTTTAAATAACCAACCCGACTGTGTATGTCGACACTGCTTTGTCTGATATCCAGACCAAAAACAGTAGCCGAACCGCGTGTCGGTCTTATAAAATCCAGCAGCGTGCGGATGGTCGTGGTTTTCCCCGCACCGTTGGGTCCCAGGTAACCGAAAACCTCGCCGCGTTTCACTTCAAGGTCGACATCTTCAATACCTAATCGTTTGCCATAATATTTTGTCAATTTTGATGTATTGATGATTATATTATTATTGCTCATATTTCACGCTCTAAATTTACTTAAGTCATTGCAGGCATTCCAATAATCATATATACTTTCTATTGAATATTTCAATACCGGGAGAAAAGCTCATGGCAGAAGCATTTCTGGTAGCACAAGACCTGCAAAAGAGTTTTAACGGCAACAAAGCTGTGGCGGGTGTTTCTTTTACTATCGGTAAGGGAGAAATCTTTGGGTTGCTTGGCCCGAACGGCGCAGGGAAAACTACCACGATTCGTATTCTCTCTACGGTGTTGGAAGCCGATGCCGGAGACGCGACCATCGGCGGGTTTTCTGTGCGTAAAAGCCCCGCAGAAGTGCGCAGTTTAATCGCGGTTTGTCCTCAAGACTTGGCATTATACGAAGACCTTTCCGCTCTGGACAATCTTATTTTCTTCGGACGGATGGAAGGTCTGGATGGTAAAGAAGCGAAAGTACAGGCCATGACGAATCTGGCATTGATGGAATTAACCGAAAGAGCTAAAGGTAAAATCGCCAAATTCTCCGGTGGGATGAAACGTCGTATCAATTTGGCTATCGCTTTGATGGGTAATCCCAAACTGCTGTTTCTGGATGAGCCGACGGTGGGTATTGACCCGCAATCCCGTAATAAAATTTTCGAAACCATACTAGGTTTACGTGATAAAGGATTAACCGTCCTTTATACCACGCACTATATGGAAGAAGCGGACCGTATCTGTGACCGTGTTGCCATTATGGACGGCGGTAAAATTGTTGCGATGGACACCCCGCACGGCCTTAAGAATCAAATTGGCGACTCTGATAAGGTGACCCTCGAGGACGTTTTCCTGAAATTAACGGGTAGAAGTCTGCGAGACTAATCGAAAAATGAAAAATGCCTTATTAGTCGCTCTCCGTGAAGTAAAAGCCTACCTACAGGACAAAGCCGATATGGCATTCAGTCTTTTGCTACCGGTGGTTACTTTTGCTCTGATTTACGGTGCCTTCGGCGGACAGGGTCTTTTTCACGGCACGGCTTATATCGTTGATGAAGACACCAATGGAGTTTATGCCCAACAGTTAGTGGATAGTATTAAAAAACAGGACAGCCTGACTGTTCAAATGCTCACCCGCACTGATGCAGTAAACAAACTGGATCGAGCTAATTTAGATATGGTGTTTTTTATCCCACCCGATTTTTCCGCTAATTTAAATATGGGACAGCCTGCTTTGCTGACGATCATGCAGCGAGGTAACGGCGGGCAGGACGGCCAGATTGTTGCCAGTATTATCGACGGTGTCGTCAGTGAAGTTAATCAGCAATTCAGCGCTACCGCCCAGGTAGACCAGGCGCTGGCAGGACAAAATATTCCTCCGGCTAAAATAGCTTTGACTACTATGCAGTTCCTGGACAGAGAGCATCAATACCCGCTGGTGGGGATTACGGAGGTATCAGTCGGCAGTAAACCGAACACGGTCAATGATTTCTTACCGGGTATCATTACTATGTATGTCCTTTTCTCTATCAGCCTCACGGCTGCAGCCATCAACGATGAACGTAAAAAAGGCACATTGGAACGTCTGATTACTACCCATCTGACTATCGGGGAACTGTTCTCCGGTAAGTTTCTGGCGAGTGTTTTCCGGGGATTTATCCAGACGTTCATTCTGCTGGCATTATCCTACGCGGTCTTCCAGATTTTCACGCCGCTTACCTTCATAGAGTCGCTGCTGATTGCTATCCTCTTTGCGATGGCTTGCAGCAGTATCGGGCTTATTATTACTTCAATTGCTCGCACCGGAGAAGCTTCAACCTGGGCAGGCGTCTTTTTCACCATGATTATGACGATGCTCGGCGGCACTTTCTTTACAATTTCTAAAGGAACGACACTTTATACGTTCAGCAAATTATCGATAAACGGGTATGCGAACACTGCTTTTAAAACGCTGCTGAATAACGGTAGTATATCCACTCTCGGAGTAGAAATATCGGTAATGGTCGGGGTAACGGTGGTGGGACTGATAATAAGCCGCCTTCTATTTAGAGCTGTTCCGCAGGGGAAATAACACGATGAAACAATTACGTAATATGTGGTTTTTGATGGTCAAGGACCTGAAAATTTTCGCGGCTGACCGTGCGGCATTAATTTTTTCGATTCTGTTCCCCTTATTTTTTATTGTTTTATTCAATTTTGTAATGACCGGAACGTCTGGACAGGATCAAAGATTAGTGATTAATCTTGTCACTCAGGAGCCGGCCAGCGGTATCAGTAATCAAATTATCGCGTCATTGCAAACTAAAGATCAATCCGCGCTTAAACCTGGTGAACCTGATATTGTCTGGCTCAAAGATTACGGCCAGGCAAAGCAGGATGTCGAAAATAATAAGCTGGATGGTTTCATTGCTTTCCCGGAAAATTTCACAGAGGCCTTAACTATGGGTTACGGCACTAATCTGGAAGTCATTTACAACCCAAATAACACACAAGCCATAGCAGCGCTGAAAGGCATGGCACAAAGTATTTCTTCCGAGATGGGAACCCGTCAGGTTGTAAATAACGCCGTCATCGGTCTGCTATTGGAGAAAGACTTAGCCGCTCCCGGTAGCGCCGGCGACCTGTCACAGGCAATCCGTGGTCAGCTTACGGGACAGGCTATCTCCCCCGAAAATAGCTCATTGATTTCCTTCACCACTCAGGAAGTGGGAGATGTGAAAGCCATTAACCCATCTAACTGGGTCATCCCCGGTTACCTCGTAATGTTTGTCTTTTTCACCGCGGCTTTCGCCGCCTCGCAATTAGTACGAGAACGCCAAAACCATACTCTAGAGCGGATATTATCCGGTTCAGCCAATAAAACGGCTATCCTCGGTGGAGTTTACGGGGGCACGGTTGCTAAAGGCTTGATTCAAATCGCTATCTTCTGGGCAGTCGGTATTCTGGGATATAAAATGAACCTTGGGGTGTCACCCCTGGCGGTGATTATCGTTTCAGTCCTGATGACGCTCATGGCTTCTGCTTTCGGTGTAATGTTGGCCACTTTCGTCAAGACAGAGCGTAGCGCTTCATCTATTGGCGTATTGACATCTCTAATACTGGCGCCGCTCGGGGGCTGCTGGTGGCCTCTATATATCACGCCGCATTGGATGCAATTTATCTCCAAGATTACGCCTCATGCCTGGGCAACTACCGCGTTCAACAAGTTGCTGATATTCGGTGGCGATTTCAATTCCGTGGTGCCTAATATGCTGGTGCTCGTAGGGTTCATGGTTGTTTTTGGAGCGATTGCCATTTTACGGTTCAGAACCGAAGCGGATTAGCAGCGAGAGAAGCATTAAATCCGAATATTTAAATCTTCTTATTTTTGCCCCTGTTGATGAATAGCAGAATTTTACTTATATTCCATCGATGACTCCAATTATTAAAATTTATTCTTTCTATATTAATTAATTCGGATTCGAGGTTTAGAGTTTGGGCTTTTTAACGCCTACAGGCTCTTTTCTTGACAGTCGGCGGCCAATAGGGTACAAATAATAGGTAGGGTTGTTAAAAAGAGTTGCTAAAACATCGAGTAACGAAGAAACCTACCTCCATTTAGGTAAAGAGTAATAATATTCAATGACGATTGCCATTCTTTATCGCGAGGAACTCAAAGAATACGACTTCGGTCCCGGTCATCCTTTCCGAGGAGATCGCTACCAGATGTTCCCTAAATTTCTCTCTGAAAGACTTATTCCTGATAATAATTACGAAATAATCAAGGCCAACTGGGCGACCGATGAAGATCTGCTGAGAATCTGCCACCGCGACTATATAAATTTCACAAAGGCATATTATCGCGCCGTGAATCTGGGGTTGGCTGAAGAGGGCGATTTTTTCCAGTATCACTCTCTGGATAACCGTCCTATCGGCAGGCCCGGAAAAGTGGAAGAAGCAGCCAGATTGGTTATCGGGCAAGCGAAGCTGGCGGCTGACTTGGTACAAGCAGGAAAATTTAAAAAAGCTGTATCGATCGGCGGTGGATTACATCATGCCAAAGCTGCTTCGGGAGAAGGATTTTGCCTCTACAATGACGTCGCCTTTGCCGCTGTTTATCTTTTAGAGCGATATCATCTGAAAAGAATCCTGATACTGGATACGGATGCACATATGGGCAACGGTACTGCGGAATACTTCTATTCCGACCCGCGAGTCCTTTTCATCGACCTGCATCAAGACCCCAGCACAATCTATCCGGGAACTGGTTTTGCTTCTGAGATTGGCTTAGGGGCAGGTATTGGCAAAACTGTTAACATTCCGTTACCGGTCAATGCCGGTAACGATTCTTATAAGTATGTCTTCGAACAGATTGTCGAACCGCTGGCTCAGGAATTTAAGCCGGAAATTATTATCCGTAACGGTGGCTCCGACCCCCATTTCAACGATGGATTGACGAGCCTGGGGCTGACCGTTGCCGGTTTTAAGATGATTGGGGAGAAGGTCAGGAAAATATCCGATATTTGTGACGGGAAGGTTATCGACCTTGTTGCTTCAGGTTATCATCGGGGAATATTACCGTATGCTTGGATGGCGTTAATTACCGGGTTAGCCGACTTCGATGTACCGCTGGAAGAGCCCAGCCCGATCCCTCATTCGTTACGGATAGATTCAAAGATGCCGGATACGATTAAAGTGGTTTCCGAAGTAAAAGGTTATCTGAAAGACTACTGGCGCTGTTTCCAATAGATTTAATATAGCTAATGTACTTTCAGAAATCATTGCACGTTATATAGGATTCAGGATAAACCAGACGCCTCCAAAGATAAGCGCAATTCCCAGAGCCAGTAAACCGGCGAGGATTTTCATTTTCTTTGTCATCGTAAAATGTCTCTTATATTATTCCATCTATTCATGTACAGGATATTCTATCGCCGATAATCAAATATCACAAACGCCGATTACTATATTTTTCAAGGTGAATAACTTGTCTATAAATAGATTTCGGGATAGAATTATTAATAACAGGGTTCTAAAAAGAGGTGGTTATACTTGGGAGTTTTCTTTCGCCAAGAGCCGGAACTGAACAATCCCGATATGATTGTTGGATGGCCAGGGATTGGTAATGTCGGGATAATCACCGTAGAGACACTGCGGCAGGCTGTACAGGCGGAGGAACTGGGCGAAATCGAACCGTGGGATTTTTTCTACCCGAACAAAGTTTTTATTAATGCCAGTATTCTTTCCGATATCGGTTTCCCCAGCAGCCGGTTTTATTTCAAACGATTACCAACACGGGATCTATTGTTCTTTGTTGGAGAAGAGCAACCTGCCACTAGAGAAAGTGCCTATGCTGAGGGCAAACGGGCGTATGAGATGGCGAACCTGGTGCTGGATGTGGCGCAGAAGTTTAATTGCCGGCGTATTTATACTTCGGGGGCGGCGATAGCCATCACGCACCACAGCTTGAACTCCAAAGTCTGGGCAGTAGCGAATAATGCCGCACTTTTATCGGAGCTGCGCAATTATGATAACACCATTTTGATGAGTGAAGTAGAGGGTAGAGGGAATCAGGGGAGCATCACCGGTTTAAATGGGTTATTAATCGGCGCGGCTAAAAGACGGGGCATTGACGGAATCTGTCTTATGGGTGAAATCCCGGATTATTTATCCAGAATCCCATTTCCGTATCCCAAAGCATCGAAAGCAGTCTTGGATACGTTGGCTAAAATAATTGGCATCAACACTAAATATAACGCGCTCGATGACATGATTGTTCAGATGGAAGTGGTTGTCGGCGACGTCTATCAGCAATTCCCGCAAGAAATCAGAGAACGATTGGAACAGAGAAAACGCGCCACGCAATTAAAACAGGAAGCCATCAGTGAGGAAGACGAGCAGTGGCTCAAAGAGCATATCGATGAGTTTTTTAATAAGGATAAAGGAGCATGACAGAACTCCTGAAATTCTCGGCCAGGCCAAAACTACGAAAACCGACTTTGGTGGTTGGCTGGGAAGCGGACGGGGCGCAAATCGGTGTCAAGGTTACTCAGTACCTGATAAAAAATCTTGATGCACAAGCCTTCTGTGAAATCGACCCCGCAGAATTCTTTCCGCTCGGTGGGGTTGCAATTGAAAATGATATTGTACAGTTTCCACAGAGTACTTTTTATGCCTGTCCCGAACACAATCTGATAATTTTCCAGAGCGCTTTTCCCCGATTTGAGTGGTTCAAGTTCTTGAATCTGATAATGGAGATTGCACAGGAATATTATCACGTCAAGGAGATGTATGCCGTCGGTAGTATGGTTACTTTGGCGGCGCATACGATTCCCAGGGATTTCTGGGCTACTTTCAGTTCACCGCAATTTAAAAAAGCACTAAGTCGTTTTCAGCTATCACGGGAAATGAATTTTGAGACGCCACCGGGCGGCAGACCGACCTTGAACTCCTACTTATTATGGATGGCTAAAACCCGTAATATGGCGGCAGCGACCCTGTGGGTGCCGGTACCCTTTTATCTGGTAAGCAATGATGACCCCGATGCACACCGTAAAGCTCTTGAGTTCCTCGATAAAAGATTAGATTTGGGCTTGAATTTTGACGGTATCGATGCCGGTATCAAACAACAAAACGAAAAACTGGGACGTTTGAGAAAATCGTCGCAGGAAGTCGATGGCTATATCAGGAAGTTGGAAAACAATATGCAGCTTTCCGAAGAGGAGCACGAGAGCCTGAACAAAGCGGTTGACGATTGCCTGAGGAAAAGAAATTATTAATTTTTCGTGCGATTCTTGTTCATAGTATCATTCCATCCCTATTCCTATTTGTTATCGCCTTAATGTGGTAAAGTCTTGTCTAAGAATATTATGAATAAAGCTCAACCAAAAACACCGGCAATAGAACTCAATAGAGAATTCAGACAAGCTCTGGAATTGATGGAAAATTCCGGTAAAAGCGTTTTCATTACCGGACGGGCCGGCACCGGTAAGTCGACCTTATTGACTCATTTCTTCACCACCACCAGGAAAAAAGTCTTGTTATTAGCGCCGACGGGAGTGGCTGCCCTCAATGTTAAAGGCCAGACGATTCACTCGTTTTTCAAATTCAGACCCAATATCACTCCGGAACGGGTGAGAAAACTGCGCTCCAGCGATGAAGGCAAGAATATTTATCACAAGCTGGACGCCATCGTCATCGACGAAATTTCTATGGTCAGAGCCGACCTGCTGGACTGCGTGGACAAGTTTCTACGGCTGAATGGGCCTGATAATACCAGACCTTTCGGCGGTATCCAGATGATATTTATCGGCGACCTTTACCAATTATCGCCCGTCGTTACCGGTCATGACAGGGAAATTTTCACCACACTCTACAAAACCCCTTATTTTTATAGTGCCTATGTCTTCGAAACGTTCGATATGGAATTCGTGGAATTACAAAAGGTCTACCGCCAGCATGATGAGAAGTTCATCGACCTGCTTAATTCCGTGCGCAATAACACTATCACCGAAAAAGGGCTCGCATTACTGCGGCAAAGATACAGCCCTGATTTCGAGCCTACTCTCGGTGATTTCTACGTTTATTTGACCACCACCAATGCGATGGCGGAAACTATCAATATGGCGCAAATGGCCAAACTGGAGACTCCCCTCCATTCTTTTACCGGTGAGATTGAAGGCAGTTTTGGCAAGGAAAATTTACCCACTGCCATCGATTTACAGATTAAAGCCGGGGCACAAATCATGATGCTTAACAACGATGCCGAAGGCCGTTGGGTGAATGGCAGTATCGGCGAGGTGAAAGGATTGATTCGGAATCAAAGAGGGGAGGATGTCATTATTGCCGACCTGAACGACGGCAGCACCGTGGAAATCGAGCCGTTCACATGGGAGATCTACCACAGTTTTGTGGATGATGGACAACTAGGGTCGGAAGTAATCGGTACCTTTACACAATATCCATTAATGCTGGCTTGGGCGGTAACCATCCACAAAAGCCAGGGAAAAACCTTCGATAACGTTATCATCGATATCGGGAGAGGCGCCTTCGCACATGGACAGACCTATGTGGCTTTGAGCCGTTGCACATCTCTGGAAGGTATCGTGCTGGTAAAGCCTTTACAGAAAAAAGACATCTGGACCGATTTCAAAGTAGTGGATTTTCTGACAAAATATCAATACAAAAAGGCCGAAAAGTCCACTCCTCCGAGTGATAAGATGGCTCTATTAGAAAAAGCAATTAAAAACAAAGCCACCTTGAAAATTACGTACTTGAAACCAAACGATGAAAAATCAGTAAGGAATATCAGGCCGGAAACGATGGGGGAGATGGGTTTTGCGGGTAAAACCTACTTGGGTGTCATCGCATTCTGTATGATGCGAAACCAACTCAGGACATTTCGTGTCGATAGAATACTGGAAATAGAAGAGGACTAATTGAAAACCGAATTCTTTTAACTTTCCACGGGGACAACTAATGCCATGATTATATAGATCCAGAAACCCAGTGTACCAGCGAAAATCGATGCGACCGCGATTATACGCACGATAACAGGGTCAATATTAAAATACTTTGCCAGACCTCCGCATACGCCCCATATTACCCGGTCTGTTCGACTGCGATATAGTTTATTAGCCATTTCGCTCTCCCCAAATTAAATTATTATCGTTTGTCTACTGTCGTAGTCTTACCAGTATACAGGGTTACAACCAAACCGGCGAACGCCGGCTAATGCCGGCTAATGCCGGTGGCTTTTTCCGACGGCTGCAATGGGCGCCACTGCCAGCCACAAGGTAATCGTCACTAGCATCGATTGCGGATAATTCAGGTTTATCAATCCGATTTGCGGCGCGATTGTTCTCCACAGGTACATAAAAATCAAAGCGCTGATGAAGAAACCGGGGATGGCTGCCAGAATTTTAAAATAACCCACGTTATCCTCCTGAAAATACTAAATCCTAATTTCGAAATACTAAAGTTGCAACTTCAAACTCGTAAATTTTAATCATTCCGTATACACACGAACTTTTTCCTTGCCGCCTGCTATGTCTACTTCAAGGTCATTAAGAGCCTCGATCAATTCATCGACGTTTTCCGGTTTCATGTTTCGCAGATCAAACATAATTCCTTTGTCTTTCAGCTTTTCGTCCATCTGATTGTAAGCTTCAGGCGGGATTAAAGTGGCCAGCTTCACACCGGCCCGTATCAAAGCCACCGGGACGCGGATATTAACATGCACCGGGCCTTTGTCATAACGTTCACCGCAATTGTCTTCCCAACTATGTTCGCTATCCACCACTACCCGCAGGTATTTGGGAGCAGGTTTAGATGCCTTCGGATCGGAGCTGCCGGAGTCTGCCGCAGGCTGTATCAGACTCAGCAGACGGTATGCTTCGTCGGCGGTAATCTTTTTATCAGCCACCATTTCTAAAATTTTCTTTTGATTTTCAGTCATTTCAATCCTCCCATCCGTCTAGACAAACAATATCTCGAATTTCTCATGTGCCCTGTCGACATCCACTTTCAATCCCCGCAGGGCGCACAAAATGTTATAGAACCGCGGCCCCAGCAGTAGCATGAATTCACCCCATCCGAAAGGAAGTGCTATTAAAAGCATGAGAATGAAAAGGGGTAAGAATGCCAGTGCTAGAGCGGCCAGAATCAACCATGCCAGAAACAAGGGCAGCCAAAGACCGAAATTATGTTGCTCGTTATGAATGCGTAAGTGTAAAAGGCAAGGCGGTATGCTCATTTTTGTAACCTCTCTATCGCGTCGTTCACAGTGATTTCACCTCGCGCCAGTTTGTCTAAAACATCCTCCTGAACCGGCATCGGCATATTCTCTACGAATTCAAACTGCCCGGCAATCCTGGTCAGTCTGTTTTTAACCGTGGGGTAGCTTATACCAAAAACACGCTCCATTTCTTTAATTGAACCGTCACACCGTATGAAAGCCATGACAAAGACCTGGTCTTCCGCTGAAAGCCGCGCTAGGGTCGGTAAATCGAAGTCGCCCTCAATTTTAATGCCGCTATCAATGATTCGGACCAGTTCGACGGCGATTGGTGCCCCCCTTGTCAGTTTGGTTAGCTCCTGCCAATCTTTAGACATCTTAAAAACTCCTTAAGATTTTCTAAATACGGACGTTAATATTAAGATAATCAATATAAAACTTAATTAACTTAATATATAATAAATAAAAACATTAAAAATGTCAAGTACTATATTAAAAATATTTAATAATCAATGAATTTCATCCTGAGCGGAGCGAAGCAACTCCATCCCTACTGTACAATCAATCAAGTAAAAAATAGTTAACCACATGGAGATTCTTTGTCGCCATGACTCCTCAGCACGATAGCGTGTTTAATAGTGATCGGCGGGTATTGCATAAAAATAATGGTTGTACTTTGAACCAATTCAGGACTTAATCGACGCGGCTAGCTTGTTGACAGCTCTATCGTAATAGGGGTAAAATCTATTCGTTGTTGGGAAGAGCGGAGGCTTAAAAATGATAGAGATGGTTGTTGATAGCATTCGCGTCAGTCTTATGAATTATCAACGTGTGGTAATTCTGAAAGAAAAAGAAACGAGTCGTTATCTACCAATTTGGATAGGCGCCGCCGAGGCGGATGCTATAGCTGTTAAACTACAGGGAACTGCTGTCTTGAGACCCCTGACTCATGATTTAATGCAGTCCGTCATCGATAAACTCGGTGGCAAAGTTAATTCTATTGTTATTAGCGACCTGCAGAAAGACGTCTTTTTCGCAAAAATAGTCATCAATCGGGATAGTGAACAAATGGAAATCGATTCCCGTCCCAGCGACGCTATTGCGCTGGCGGTTAGAGCACAGGTTCCCATTTATGCCGAAGAAGATGTTCTGGATAGAGGCGGTGTGTGGTTGGACAAAGAGACCGGGAAACCTTTTACCACTGAGACCGATCAACCAACCAGTCCGGAAGGCAAGCAAATTATCGACGAGGAAATGAAAAGAAAAGCCTCAGCTTTTTACGATTACATTAATAGGATAGACCTGGACGATTTCGGTAAACATAAATCATAAATAATCGCGTAATTAACTTCGGAAGTGCGGAGATTATGGAAGATCGCATCGTCAAGAAGTTGATGACCTCGGTAAAATGCTCCAAATGCGGGCAAAATTACCTGGCGAGCGATGTAAAAGTTCTGGGTAATCACGAAGACCTCTGGTTCTTGCAGGTCACGTGTTCTTCCTGCTGCAGTTGGTATATCATCACCGCCGTTATTAATAAAGATAACAATCCGGAATTCGTTTCCGATTTGACGGATACAGAATTAGCAAGATTCAAAAACACGCCTTCGCTCTCCGCCGATGATATCTTGGACATGCATTCCTTCCTCAAAAAATTCGCCGGCGATTTTTCCAAACTGTTAGGGTATAAAAAAGTCTAGTTTCTCCTTTCACTTCCGATGATTTATACAACGATTATTTCTCTATAGTTATGCCTGGCCCTTACTTTCCCTGTTATCGTCATTGCGAGCGAGACTATAGCTCCGTACTCGCCATCGGTACTTCACGAAGTGAATGTATACGGGAGCGGTAATCTCAGAGATGTGGGGAGGGATACTACATATAATTCGCTTCTCAAATCGCTCTTTGATTCCTTTCTTCATCCTGTCGCATTAAAAACACATGAATTTCCTTTATATGAACCTGGTTTGACGTGAAAGCCTAAAATTTGTTATGCTCAATTAAATATGCGATATCCCTGGTTGCAAGCGCTTTCGCTACTTGGGATTGGAATATATGTTCCCCTCTCGATAGTTCTGGGTGTTCTCGGCGGGCGCTGGCTTGATAGTAAATTAAAAACTGATAATATATGGACCATTGTCGGATTAGTCCTGGGAATTATTGTAGGTGTCTTCGGCACATATTCAATGCTTAAGCCGTTTATCGATAGTGCTAAGAAATCAGATAATAACAATAAGAAAAATAAGGATAATCAATAGTGTCCAAGAAAAAGATCGGTTGCGGTTGCCTCGGCTGTTCGATTCCTCTGGTTACCTTTATCGTTCTTGTGATTTTAATTATCCCTATATCTATATGGGGATTCAAACTGGGTGGCTTTGCGCACAGTAAAAATCCTTCACAAGCTTTCGTTCCAACAATTAATATAAGTCTGCCCGCGGAAGTAATTTTTCACATCGGGCCTCTACCTGTTACTAATACTATTATTGCTTCCTTCCTGACGGTGTTGGTATTGGTAATTATCGCTCTGGTTGTTACCCGTAAACCTAAACTTGTTCCCACCAGGATACAGAGTATGATGGAAGCCATCATCGAATGGCTTTATAATTTCTGCAAAGATACCGCCGGAGAAAAATACGGCCGCAAGTTCTTCCCCCTGGTAAGTACCATTTTCCTGTTTGTCGGGTTTAATGCGCTGATGAATCTCATTCCGGGTTACAATTCAATAACCTACGGCGGAGTGCATCTGATACGCGGTGCGAATACGGATATCAATACTGCTTTGGCCCTATCGATTATTTCTTTTGTTTGTGTTACTTATTGGGGTATCCATGCTAATAAATTTGGCTTTTTCAAGCAATTCTTTAACCCCGGACGATTTATCAAGGGTTGGGGACAACTATTCACCGGGAAATTTAAATCCAGTTTCGGTAATATCGGCTTCGGTTTCCTTGACATCTTTGTCGGTATTCTGGAAGCAATCAGCTACTTAATCAGACTGATCAGTTTTACCTTCCGTCTTTTCGGCAACATGTTGGGCGGTGAGATATTAGTACTCGTGCTTTTCTACCTGCTTGTTTTTGGCGGTTTTGGCATTATACCCGGCATCTACGGTTTCGAAATGCTGATCGGTGTCATACAGGCGCTCATTTTCGCCGGTTTGACGTTGGTGTTTGCTACGATGGCCGTTGCTTCTCACAGTGAGGAAGAACATACGTAGTGATTTTATCGGATAATGATTGAGAATAAAGCGTTGATACCTGAAGGAGGGTAGCTGATGGATGCTTCAACATTTAAATTACTGGCCGCCGGATTATGCATGGGCTTGGGAGCTATCGGGCCCGGCATCGGAGTCGGTTTGGTAGGTATGGGCGCATTAAATGCGCTGGGTCGTAACCCCGAAGCCAGGGGGCAGATCATGACTTATATGATTCTGGCTATTGCCATGGCAGAAGCCATTGCTATTTATGCTTTGTTAATAACAATTTTGATTGCTTTTAACGTAGTCAAGTAAGTTACCAGTCAGGAGGAGTGTATGGGACTTGGTATTAGTCTACCAACGCTATTAGTGCAGATTGCCGCCTTTGTCATCCTGCTGGTGATTCTTTACTTCTTTGCTTATAAACCTGTCTTAAAAATGCTGGATGAACGTGCCCGTAAGATCAAAGACAGCATGGATGAAGTACAGAAGGTAAAGGAACAGGCAACGCAAACCGAAGAAGAGTTTAAGAAGAAAATCGATGCTGCCAGCAAAGAGGGTCAGGAAGTAATATCGAAAGCGATGCGCACCGGTGAAGAAGCCCGCAAGCGAGCGCAAGAAGAAGCTAAAATGGAAGCTCAGGGTTTGGTGGAAAAGGCGCGCGTGGAAATTCAACGGGAACGCAATGAAGCCATTGGTGAACTGCGGCAGGAATTTGCCGACCTGACGATTGTAGCGGCGGAAAAAGTCATCGGCAAGTCATTGGACAAAGAAACACACCGCCAGATTATCGATCAGGTTCTAGATGAAAGTTCAAATCTAAAGAAGGAATAAGCGGCATCAGGAAGATAATATGACCAGTAATGTATATGCCCGGCGTTATTCACAGGCCATATTCAGAATGGCGCTGGAAAAGAAAGATATGAACCGGTGGCAATCGGATCTCCGTAAGGCCAGTTCTTTGATGAAAGAAACCGCCTTGTTCTCACTGATCTCCAACCCGAAGATTGAATCCGAACAGAAATCGAAGACATTAGAGCAGCGGCTGGGCGATGTAAATCCGATGGTGATTAAATTACTGCTGCTTCTGGCAGCAAAGTCGCGGTTAGCTTTGATCGATGATATTGCGGAAGAATATCAGGCATCGGTAGATAACTATCGCGGCATTGAAGGTACGGAAATTGCCGAAGTCACCACGGCCATCCCGCTGGATGACGATTACCAGCTAAAAGTAGCCGAACGTATTACGGAAATAATCGGCAAGCCGGTATTGTTAAAACCGAAAGTCGATCCGGGTATTATCGGTGGTATCATCATCCGGGTCGGGGACAAATTAATCGACGGTAGTCTCCGCAGCAAACTGGCGGCACTAAGAAAAGATTTGGGTGGGGTTGCTAAGTAGTTTCTCAGGCAAAAGGGGAGGTACAATTTAAATGGCAACAAGAGGGCAAGATATTGCTTCGGCGATTAAACGGGAAATCGATAAATTCGGAACTTCACTGGCGATGTACGACGTCGGGGTAGTCGCAGAAATCGGCGACGGCATTGCCAGAATCAACGGCCTGGCATCAGCCAAATATAACGAGCTTTTACAATTCCCGAATGACATTGTCGGCATTGCTATGAACCTTGAGGAAGATAGCGTCTCGGCGATTATTCTGGGTGATTATGCTCCTATTAAAGAGGGCGATGAAGTCCGTTGTACCGGCAGAATCGCCGAAGTGCCTGTTGGGGAAGCTCTCATCGGGCGTGTTATCGACCCGCTGGGACGTCCGTTAGATGGCAAGGGACCGATAAAAACGGATAAAACCCTGCCTCTGGAAAGAATCGCACCTGATGTGACCAAACGTAAGTCGGTTAATACTCCGGTGCAAACCGGTATCAAAGCCATCGATAGTCTGATTCCATTGGGCAGAGGACAGCGCGAGTTGATTATCGGAGACCGTTCTACGGGCAAAACCTCGATTGCTCTGGACACCATCATCAACCAGAAAGGCGGCGACCTGACCTGTATCTATGTGGCTATCGGGCAGAAGACGTCTAAAGTCGCCCGTGTTGTAGCCACTCTCGAGTCCTACGGAGCTATGGCGCATACAATTGTGGTGGCTGCCAATGCTTCCGATTCGGCGGCTTTGCAGTATTTAGCGCCTTATGCCGGTTGTGCCATGGGTGAAGAGTTTATGGAACACGGCAAGGACGCACTGGTGGTCTATGACGACCTGTCCAAGCATGCCTGGGCTTACCGCCAGATTTCCCTGTTATTACGACGCCCGCCGGGCCGGGAAGCTTATCCGGGCGATGTTTTTTATCTGCACAGCCGTTTGCTGGAACGCGCGGCCAAATTGAACGATAACGCCGGAGGCGGTTCTCTAACAGCACTTCCGATTATAGAAACGCAGGCAGGCGACCTGTCGGCTTATATTCCCACTAACGTTATTTCCATCACCGACGGTCAGATGTATATGGAAACCGATTTGTTTAATGCCGGTATCAGACCTGCCTTGAACGTCGGTTTGTCAGTATCGCGTGTTGGCAGTTCCGCCCAAACCAAAGCCATGCGGAAAGTAGCGGGTAGATTGAAACTGGAACTGGCGCAGTACCGTGAACTGGCGGCCTTCGCGCAGTTCGGCACGGCAGAACTGGACAAAGCCACTCGTGCTCAGCTGGAGCGTGGCCAACGCATGACGGAAATATTGAAACAACCGCTTTATCAGCCGGTAGCTATGGAAAAACAGGTCATGATTCTCTATGCCGCCATCAACGGCCTGCTGGATGATGTCCCGATAACCAAAATGCGGGAATTTGAAGCCGGTTTCTTCACTTTTATGGGAGCCGGTCATCCGGAAGTAGGCAATTCCATTGCCCGGGAAAAAGATATTAACCAGGCTACCGCCGAGGCGCTCAAAGGCGCCATTAATGAGTTTAAACGCAGCTTCAAGTAATTAATTAAGGAGCTGGATGAAAAGCTCCTGTTTGTGATTGACAAAAAATGGCAAACATTCGTTTAATTCGCCGGAGAATCCGCGGTGTACAAAGCACCGCCAAAATCACACGGGCTATGGAGATGATTGCCACCTCCAAGATGCGTCGTGCCCAGGATGCCGGTGTCGCAGGGCGGCCTTACGACCAGAAAATACGGCAGGTAATAGCGGACCTGGCCGTCATGAATCAAACCGGCGTGGCACACCCCTTATTACAACGCCGCGAAGTGAAAAAAATTGCCATCGTGCATATTTCCCCGGACAGAGGCTTGTGTGGCGGCTTAACAGCAAATCTGAACCGGAAGACTGCCGGTTTTATGCTTGGGCAAAAAACTCCGGTAATTCTGGTTGCCGTTGGACGTAAAGGAATCGATTTCATGCGCCGCTATGGGCGTGAAATGCGCGCGGAATTCAGTCAACTGGGAGACCGTCCCAGTCTGCTCGATACGCTGGCCATATCGCGCGTCATCATCGATGATTACACCAATGGCTATGTCGATGAAGTCTACGTCGTCTACACACGGTTTGTCTCCACGATGGTACAGACGCCGGCAATGGAAAAGTTATTGCCCATCGAACCGCCGGCAGGTAATCCGACGAAAAGCGGGGATTTTGATTACGAACCCGACTCAGAGGATGTCCTGGGGGCTCTCTTACCGCGGTTCGTCGAAATGGAAATATATCACGCGATTCTGGAGTCAATCGCCAGCGAACAATCAGCCAGAATGGTTGCCATGCGCAGCGCGACGGACAATGCGGCAGAGCTGATTCAAGATTTGACCCTGGCGTACAACAAAGCGCGGCAGGAAGCGATTACCACGGAGTTACTTGACATAAGTGGCGGCGCCGCGGCGCTGGCTAAGGTTTAGAGGTTTGAGGGCAAGAGGGAGGTTAACATGGCAAAAGGGAAAATAGTTCAAATCATCGGTACGGTCATCGACGTTGAGTTTCCGCCTGATGAATTACCGAGATTGTTTAATGCTTTACAGATCAGTACACCTAATGGCAAGTGGACTCTCGAAGTACAGGACCATATCGGCAATAACTGGGTCAGGTGCCTTTCTCTCGCGCCGACGGAAGGATTAGCACGTGGTATTGAGGTGGTTGATACCGGTTTACCGATTACCGTACCCGTCGGGCGTGGTTGCCTCGGCAGGCTTTTCGATGTCTCAGGAACTGCCATCGATAATGCCGGTGCGGTTAAAGCTACTGCTAACTGGCCGATTCATCGGCCTGCGCCTTCGTTTGAAGAACAGGAAACAACTCCGCAATTGCTGGAAACAGGGCTGAAAGTTATTGATTTGGTGGCGCCGTTCTCCAAGGGTGGCAAGGTGGGTGCTTATGGCGGTGCCGGTGTCGGTAAAACGGTGGTCATTCAGGAGCTTATCCGCAACATTGCTACCGAGCACGGTGGCTTTTCCGTATTTGCCGGTGTTGGGGAACGTTCCCGCGAAGGCAATGACCTCTGGAATGAAATGAAAGCTTCCGGCGTTATCGATAAAACGGTCATGGTCTTCGGTCAGATGAACGAGCCGCCGGCCGTTCGTTTCCGCATCGGGCTAACCGGTCTGACAATGGCGGAATTCTTCAGAGACGAAGAAGGGCAGGACGTACTGCTGTTCATTGATAATATTTATCGCTATACCCTGGCAGGTATGGAAGTTTCCGCGTTGCTGGGACGTATGCCGTCAGCCGTGGGCTACCAGCCAACGCTGGCTACGGAAATGGGTGAACTGCAAGAGCGGATCACTTCTACCAAGAAAGGTTCCATCACTTCCTTCCAGGCGATTTATGTGCCGGCGGATGACTATACCGACCCGGGTGTAGTTACCAGCTTCGGTCACCTCGATGCCGTCATTGCTCTGGAAAGATCAATCGCCGAACAGGGCTTATATCCCGCTGTCGACCCGCTGACCTCCACCTCCCGCGTCCTTGACCCGGCCATCGTCGGGCAGGACCACTATAACGTGGCTCTACAGGTACAGCGCGTCCTGCAGCGTTATAAAGACTTGCAGGATGTCATTGCTATTCTCGGTATAGAAGAGCTAAGTGAGGAAGACAAACTGATTGTCGCTAGAGCACGCAAGATACAGAGATTCCTGTCGCAACCGATGTTCGTGGCGGAAGCTTACACCGGTCGCAGCGGCCGATATGTGGCCCGAGAAGAAACCGTCCGCGGTTTTAAAGAGATACTGGAAGGCAAACACGACGCTTTACCGGAACAGGCCTTCTTTATGCAGGGCACGATCGATGATGTGGTCGCAGAAGCTGAGAGGATGGGAGCACAGGTATAATGGGTATCCGTATCGATATTGTGACCGCCGAACGGTTGGTTTTCTCCGATGAAGCCGACATTGTCATTGTGCCGGGGGTTGATGGTGAAATGGGTATTCTGCCGCACCATGAACCGATAATGACAATGATTAAACCGGGAGAAGTGCTGGTCAAAAAAGGCACTGAGGAATACTCGCTGGCGGTCTCCGGCGGATTTCTGGAAGTGAAACCCGACCATATCACTATTCTGGCCGATGCCGCGGAGCGTGCCGATGAGATTGATATTGCCCGT
>Ga0182011_10001043_pt1 | contig 24222 bp, 20 predicted proteins | sample 711E1DmetaG_FD_120481 | JGI IMG/M metagenome (GOLD analysis project Ga0182011, IMG submission 120481) | Permafrost microbial communities from Stordalen Mire, Sweden - 711E1D metaG | ecosystem: Environmental > Terrestrial > Soil > Wetlands > Permafrost | place: Sweden: Stordalen | collected...
GAGAGCAGACCAGCCACTATGGTGGTCTTGCCGCTGGAGCTTCTGTCTCCTGCCAGTAGTACCCGCGGGACGTGTCCTGAGTTCATGCCCTTGACAGCTCCCTGAGTCTCTCATCGCTAATGGGCTGGGGAATCCTTGGCACCATCTCGCCCATGAAAGCCTCGGCAAGCTTGCGATAGATCCCGGCGATCTCCGAGTCGGGTTTGCCCTCTATGACGGTGACGCCCCTTCGTTCGCACTCCTGGACCAGAGGGTCCTTGGGTATGAAGGCCACCATCCGGTTGTCCAGTTCTCTGGCGAAGCTCTCGACGATCTCCCTCTCCCCCTGGGCTTCTCGCGAGTTGCATATAACACCGGCCAGCGGTGTCCCAAGGCGGCGCAAGCCTCGGCAGATGTTGTTGGCCGCGTACAGGGGCATATATTCTCCTGAGGTTATAATATAAGCCTGGCTGACTAAGCCTTTTCTTATGGGTGCCGAAAATCCGCCGCAGACTATGTCGCCGGGCACATCGTACAGCACTAGATCCACATCGTCCATTGCCGTAGAGACTTTGCGCAAGAACTGTATGGCCACAATGATTCCTCGACCGGCGCAGCCAACTCCCGGCTCCGGTCCTCCTACCTCGATGCACCTTACGCCCTTATATCCCTTGAAGACGACATCCGATTCTGCGATCTCTCCGCCCCGCTGGATTAGGTCCATCATGGTAGGGATCCTGCGGCCCACAAGAGTTATGGTCGAATCGCTCTTCGGGTCGCAGCCTACGACCAGAACCCTGTGCCCGTCTTCGGCGCAGGCTGCTGCGATGTTAGAGGCGGTGCAGGACTTGCCGATCCCGCCTTTGCCATATATGGCAACGTGCTTAATGGGTGACATCAATTGACTCCGGAGAGCTTAAGACCACGCCATAGGATATACAGCTTATCCAAACGTGAGTTATCCAGGTATGCTATGTTTCGTCTTATGATGAATGGAGGTAAATGATTTCCCGAGAACGGCTCGGCCTTGTAGCTCTTGTTTTTGTCTTGGGCATATTTATCGTACAGCCTTGTATAGCTCAAGCGCCTTCCACAGAGGCTGCCCTCGTGAGAGGATACGTGACTAACAACAGCAGCACTTGGAATGCCCACGACTTCGGCTGGTTTTATTATGATCTTGACAAGGATGTCGGAGGCGAGCAGCTCTCGGTTGATGTGCAAGGGCGGACAGCGGAGAAAAGCCACATAGTTTACACCAGTCGTGCCTGGTCAAGTGATTTCGAGTTTAAGCCCTGGGGGAAATACCAGTCAGTGGCCTTTTTAGGTAAGCGCTACTTTGCTGGTTATCCTGACAGCTCATTTACGGATGCCAAGAGTGCTCTTGAGAAGGGCGAACTAAGAGAGATACTCATCGATGACAAAAATACGCACATCTTGAACTACAGTCATCCTCTATCGCTTTTGGAGGGTTACATCCTAGCTGTCAGCGGTGTCTCTGCGAACAACAGCAATGTCAATTTCGTCCTCGTTAATGGAAAGACGGCTGTGGCTATTGGCGTTGTAAGGATTGGTGGGACCTACGCCTTCAAGAATGGAGACGATCTTCCTTTGATCCTGATTCATGTCTCCAACGCGATTGGCGGTGATAAGAATGGAACCGTCGAGATAGACGGCGTCTTCCAGTTGAGCGATGCTCCGGTTGTCATGATGAAAGATGGTGACAAGCTTGGAGATATGGAGCTCGTTGACCTCACCGATCAGGAGATTGTGTTTAGAACCGATAAAGATATTTCACTGACCCAGGACACTGTTGTACCATTAGCCGACAAGTTGATGCTAGTTGTTGTGAATGATACAAAACTTTATTACTATCCTGTGGGAGCCATAGATGATTACGGGAATCAAGTTATAAGGGGACCTGTTTTCAGTGCCAACTCAATAGTCCCAGTCAGGCTGGGTCAATATCCGTCCACAGCTCAGGCCAGATGGAACTCAGAGAACTTTACAGGATTCTATTTTTCTCCAGAAGACAAGTTGGGCAGCGAGACGCTTACTCTATTTCCCCCCGATGATAGGACGGTCCCCACGCCTACAAAGCCAGAGGTAATAAATGGAGAAGCGCATTGGAATGCACTCCAGTATGTATCGTTTATGCAGCCTAAAGAATTTAATTTCAGACCCTGGGGTTACTACTATACAATAAGTTTTCTTGGAGAATCGTGGTTTGTGGGTTACAACATCGGAGCAACCAACGAGAGCGAGTCGTTGAACCTTCTCGAGCACCAAGAGCTGGGCAAAGTGCTGATAGATAAAGAGATACGAGGGATGATTGTTGCTGGCAACTACACACTTTCTGAGGGTTACGAGCTCTACATTAGGGACGTGACAAATGATAAGATCTTCGTTCAGCTCCTTAAGGACGGACAGCTTGTAGACAGCTCCATAGTCGAATCCAACTCGACTTATGTTTACAAAAAGGACCTTGGCGACATCACGGACATGCCTATTATAATGATGCATGTAGACAAGATCTTCAGCGATGGAAAGACGAAATTCGCATCGATTGACGGGCTTTTCCAGCTGTCGGACCAATATATCCTCTCGGTTGAACCGGGCTCGGGACTAGGTGAGCTTGAGATCGTTCCAACAACCTTTGGTATCATAGGCATGTGGAACCATGATACACTTACATTCAGCCGTAATTCAAACGTGAATCTCTGGCCCGGAATGAGCATCCGGGTCGCTGACAACGATACATTGCGATACTACCCGTACACAGTGCAGCGCGTGGTCCCCAAACCCGCTCTGGGAGGCATAGATTACCCCAAGAACATAAGCTCATCAGGGCAGGCTAACTTCACCATGACGGTCCTGGCAGGTGATATCGTGAGTGTAAGCGTCAACGTAAACGACCCGTCTGAAAGAACCGTGTCCGCTAAAGATCTCACCCGTTTGGGGATAGGCTCGGAGAACGTGTGGAACTACTTCTGGCAGTGGAACGCATCCTTCTTGGCGATGAGCGATGACGGCGCCAGTATTCTCGATGCGAACGGGAATCCTATTCCTGGACTGCTCTACTTTAACAAGACCAGTAGCCCACTGCCGGTGGGGATAAGGTTCGATGGCTCAGGAAGGATCGCCAGCATCGCAGACAGTAAGGTTATTTATTACGTCTCCCGTTCTGACTACAACCTGACAAAGCCCAAATTTACTTACGACTCAATGCTGGCCAACAGCACTGTGAAGAGTCAGTACATAAAGATCAATCCTGGTTCGAGCATGCTGAAGTTTTACGAGACCGTCAACGGTTCGTCCAACCTGAGCAAATCCAACCACACAATAACGGGTTCCATAGATTCCTTGGAGCCCCACGCTCTTCGAATGCCGGCTAAACCAGGCAAATACGAGTTGGGGGTAAGGATCGAGAATTCAGCCGATGCCCTCAGGGTAAATGGACTGTTCTTCAATGTAACAGTCCCCGAGATGCACGGCGTGTTTTTGGGCTCTAATTCGACCCAGACCGGAGGTCAGGTAAACGTTTCCCTTGAGGTTCCTACCTCAAATTCGGAGAAGATGGTGGATATATCCTACAACCCCGAAACGATCAAATCAGTGGGTGCATTCGGGTCTTGCCCAACCCCATCATACACGGATGAAAAAGCCGGCTGGATCAACGTGACGTTTCCTCCAGGATGTGGGTTGACCAACCTGACCTTCGTCGCAGGCCAAAAGAACGCCACGTCAGAACTAAAGGTGGTCCAAGTTGAAGGGTTCAAGCCCGATAAGGTGACCAACGGATCTATAACCATAGTTGCCGAAAAGAACGCTAAGAAGAGCAGCGATCTGTTATTTGTAGCTGCTCTTGCGGCTTTATCCCTAGCGGCTGCAATCAGACGCCGGAGATAGGTTGATGTTTCAGGGCCCGTGGCCTTAAGCGAAGGCAGCGCTAAATAAACGCAACGGGGTGCTGCGCCACTGCCAAGATTTACATCCCCATTGTGCACCCCCGCCAGGGTTTGCTGCTTCTCCGCTAACTCAGGAATTATAAATTTGGCTCTTTTCGGTCTTCTTTTCAGATCCTGCTAAACGGATCTTTCTTCACCCCTCTGTGCAGAGACTCCATTGCAGCATCAAGAGCCTTCCGGTAGAACTTATCCGTATACTCCTTGGCCATCCGCCGGGCGCAGAAGTGTGGGCCGGTCCTCTTTATGGTCTCCTTCATCATCTTGACCCAGCCTCTGGGAATACCGTGGTCGTCGACATCGTAGTACAACGGGACCACATGTTTCTCCAGGATCTCGTAGATGGCCGCAGCATCTCTTATGTCCCTGTCAGGGCCCTGCGCACCTTCAAATGCCCAGCCGTTCTTGCTGTTATAACCTTCTATCCACCATCCGTCAAGGATAGATAGTTGGGGAACGCCGTTTATGCCTGCCTTCATCCCGCTGGTTCCCGAGGCCTCCATGGGCGGCAGCGGGTTATTGACCCAGACGTCGACGCCGTGAACCAGGTACTGGGCTAGAAGCTCATCGTAATCTTCCACGAAGGCTATCCTGCCTCCGAAGGCCTGGTCTTTGGCGATATTAAAGACATCCTGCAGGAGTTGTTTGCTCTGCTGGTCGTCCTGATGTGCCTTTCCGGCGAATATGATTTGAACTGGCTGCCAGGCATTGTTGACGATCCGCTTCAGTCGTTCGACATCCCGAAGAAGCAGAGTGGGCCTCTTATATGATGCGAACCTCCTGGCAAACCCCAGGGTAAGGACCGGTGGGTCGAACAGGATGCCGGATGCCATAACGACACGTGGATCGGCCTTTCCGCTGTCCAGCCATTTTTGTCGGGCCCGATCCCTGATCCTGGTGATTAGCATGTTCTTCATTGCGAGGTGATGTCTCCACAGCTCATCGTCTGGTATCTCGTCGACCAGCTCCCAGATGCGGGGGTTGTCGTGACCCGCCAGCCAGTTTCTGCCAAGATGCTTGTTGAGGATGACGTCGCCAAGGTGTCGATCGATCCAGGTTGGGACGTGGATCCCGTTGGTGATGTGATCTATGGGCACTTTTTCTTCGGGCAGTTCAGGCCAGAGCTGCCTCCACATTCGCCGGGCGACCTCCCCATGCCTTTTGCTCACGGCATTGCGATAGCCGGAGGAGCGAAGGGCAAAGGCAGTCATGTTGAAGCCGCTCGGGTTCTTCGGATCCATCCCCAGCTTGAAGAACTCCTCTCGGTCAAGATCCAGGCCCGGAAGGTAGGGGCCGAAGTACTTGTCCATCAATTGAAAGGTGAAGATGTCGTGGCCAGCAGGCACAGGCGTGTGAGTCGTGAAGACCGTAGTTCCTCTGACCTGCTCGAATGCATCACGGTAACTGATTCCTCCTTCTACCTTCTCCCGGATTCTTTCTAGGATGGCAAAAGCTGGGTGTCCCTCGTTCAGGTGGAGGACGGAATAATCTATTCCAAGGGCTTTCAAAATCCTGACACCGCCAATCCCGAGAACTATCTCCTGTCTCAGCCGCTGTTCGGGGTCTCCGGTGTAAAGCCGGTCGGAGATGCACCGGTTCCAGGGATCGTTGGCCTCGCTCGAGGTGTCCAACAGGTAAAGGGATGTCCTGCCCACCTGGACCTTCCAGGCCTCGAGGTAGATCGGCGGATCTATGACAGGAATCTTGACCGACAGGGGCTTTCCATCACCATCCTGGGCCCTGGTGATGGGTGCGTTCTCCCTGTCCAGGATCTCGCAGGCCCCCACCTGCCACCCATCCGGGGTGATCATCTGGCGCAGGTAACCCTGGGGGTACATGAACCCCACGCCGACCATGGGTATCCCCAGGTCGCTGCACTCCTTCAGGAAGTCACCTGCTAGAAATCCCAGGCCGCCGGCGTAAAAGGGTAGAGCGTGATGCAACCCGTACTCAGCCGAGAAGTATGCTATGTTTATGCTCTTTGGATCGGCCACGTTAGCGCAGAACCAGCTGCTTGATTCACTCATCTCATCTTCGAAACCAGCCGTGACGGCGTCGTAATGTCTCAGAAAATGAGAATCTTTGGCTGCTGCCTCAAGTGTTGCCCGGTCAAGCTGACGGAGCATCTTGACCGGGTTATGGGCACTAAGGTACCAACCTGTCCTGCTGAGCATCTTGAAGAGGCCCCTCCCTTCGGGGTGCCAGGACCACCACAGATTGTGAGCCAGATCTCCTAGTCCGGAGATCCTGTCAGGGAGATTGGGGAATTTATTTGTCTCGTCCATGAATTTTGCCTCACTCCAACTTAATATAGCCATGCGCGCTATTTAATATTTTTCGGAAAAGTTATTGAGGCGTTCTGGAAGGCTTCTGTGAGACATCTGTCTATAACATATTGGTGGACATAATGCTGACAGACCTCACAGCCCGAAGCATTGTGGTAGATTCATGAACCATCTGCAGGCAGCTTACGCAACGGTTCACAGTCTTATCGAAATGCAGACAGACGAAACCCTTAAAAGTTTATAAGTTTCATTAGATAAGGGTGAGTTTTTTGTCTAAAGAATCTAAATTGGGACTTTCTGTATTGGTTGTTGCTATGTTGGCAACAGCCGCAGTAGCTGAAATGGCTAACAGCTATACCATAAACACTACAGCTAACAAGACCATGGGAACTTATCTGGTAAACCAGACGGGTTTCACGCTCTATTATTTCAAGATGGACCCCGGCAATGGAACAAGCACTTGCTCCGGCGGTTGTGTAACGCTATGGCCTCCCTTCTACGCAAAGAACGTCACTGTGCCTACCGGACTGAACGCCTCTGACTTTACGAGCATAACAAGAGTGGATGGCATGAAGCAGACCGCATTCAAGGGCTGGCCGTTGTACCATTACTCAAAGGACATGTTGCCAGGTGACGTAAAAGGTCAGGGATTCAAGGGGATCTGGTTCGTAGTCGACCCGATGAAATTCCCGCCTAAGTAGCTCTCACCCTACAACTACTTTTTACAACTATTTTTTTGCAAGAGATTGCCCATAGCGTATGTAATCGCAGGTCGGCTCTCCAACCGGCATTATTCTTCCGATGACCTTTCCGTCCTTTATCTCGATCTCCGCAACAGTTGGCGGAGACATCCGGGGCACTGTTGGGCTTCCAGGACAGATGAGCAGCTTGTTATTCCTCTCTAACAGCGGCCTGTGCAGGTGACCATAGACAAGGACGTCCACCTCCATCTCCCTGGCGAGCATTTCAGTGCCGGGGCCTGAAGAGTGTGATGCCATGTGAACTAACCCGATCCTTACTCCGTCCACATCGATTACTTTTCTCTCCGGCAGAAGCATTTTCAGCTCTGGAGAATCAGCATTGCCGCACACTGCCTCGACCCTTCCTAGATCAGCCAGTGAGTCATAGACTTCTTTATCGACGAAATCTCCGGCGTGTAGAATTAAGTCGGCTCCCTTAGCGAGCTCGACCAGCTTTTCTGGCAGACTTCTTTCCAGGTGGGTGTCTGACATTACAATTATCTTGGTCATACGTGCAGCCGCCTCATTCCTGCCTCGACCATTCCGAGGAACTCTGCGCCAACGGCCACTACGCTGTTGGTGAAGATTGATGCATTGATCTCGAAGATAGGGTACCTGAACTTAGTGTAATCCGACATCAGCCAGGTTGTTGCGCTGGTGTCGCCGCTGAACAGTCCGGAGTATTCCGGCTTAACCGGCACGAAAACGATATCGTCCGTACGCCCATGCTTTCTCATCAACGACACAAGCCGAGACGATCGGTTTGCGGTAATGGGCATGACGTCCGCTCCCTTGCTCAATGCGTGCATGGCACCCTCCAGGGCCTCGTAGGTGTTCCCAATTCCGCTTATGGGAAGGTACAAGTCACCTATCTGGAAGGACGGTGTGTTGAAGTCCCTCTCCCAGTAGCTTATCTTGTTCAGGTGAGTGAACCTCATCTCGAATGCACGGGCCACTAAGCCGGACCTGCCCACGCCTCCGATGACATACCTGCCGCTTCGAGGCAGGAGCCGGTTGAACCAGTGTTCCAGGATGTCTGGGTCCATGTCCACTATGAGCCTGGCGTTCTCCTCGAAATCCTTTATGGTGGAGCGGTATTCGGGGCAGGAAACATCACAGATCCCTTTTAGCCTGGACTGGATGTCCTTGAAAACGGCGTTGAGGAAAGCCAACACCTCCAGCTCGAACTCCGTCCCCAGGGGAGACAGCCTGGATCTGGATTCTTTGTCTGTGCTGTACTTTGTCCTGGCCTTGAAAACGAGGACTGAGCCCTTATCGTAGTCTTTCACCAGCTTGTAGGCCGTGCCATGCTCGTTGGCTGTTATCAGCTTGATCTCCCCTCCGTGGACGATAACATCCTCTATGTACTTATTGACTGAGGAGGTCTCTCCAGATCCTGAAATGGCCAGGCCCAGGTTCTTCACACCCTTCCTGTAGTGCCTCTGAACGGGATCCTCCAGGGTGAAGGGGAAGACATTGTCGAAGTGGTTTTGTATGAGCTGGAGAAAGCTGTATAGGGACAGGGCGCTTCTGCCAGCAGCCAACCCGTATACAAACTTGTTATCCGGGGTGGGGCTCAAAAAAGATACCATGGAGTCTGAGAAGGCTGCAACATCCGCCATGTCCAGATCCTGCAGCTTCTTTAAGAACTCACACTGGAGAACGGTCGCTTCGCGAAAAGTCTCAATCAAGCCTGACATATAAGTCAAGACTACGCCGTCATCGGATAAGCCTTTCTAGTTCACTAGCTTATGACCTCTGATAGCTTGTTCGTCTCCCTGGCCAGTTTAATCTCCTGAGCTATGCGCTTGCCGTTGGATAGGTTGCGCTCGACCAGGTCAGAATAAGGCGAGCCGCTGACGAATAGGTTGGTGCCTGCGACGATTCTAGCAGATATCTCGAAGACCTTGAACTCCAGCTCGTCTGTGACAATTGTCTCCAGGCTAAAGGGACCGATCATCCCTCCGAAAAGCTCGATGGACGTTTCAACCACTCGCTCGCCCAGCTCGAAGACCTTGGGAAGCAGTGACTCCCTGAGTACCAGGGGCAGGTTGCCGGTGACCACGAAGCTGGGATAGATCCCTGCCTCGGCCAGCTCGTTCATGGAACCGATCCGAAAGATCTCGTCGGCGTTAGACTCGACTCTCCTGTCGATACCCAGCATGTCCAAGGTCCCTTTCTTCAGCTTGTATCCTTGAGTCTTTATGGGGGAATAGAAGAAATGGATGTAGTACCTGGTGCCGAGGATGAACTCCTGGATCGCGTACTTCGCTTGAGAGCTCATCTTAGCCTGGAACTCGTCCTTGTTCTTGGCTATGAAGAAGCCCCGGCCGCCTTTGGCCCCGTGGTATTTGACTATCACGGGCCGGTCTATGTCCTCTGCTCTCTCAAAACGCATGGGTATGTTGACCCCGGCCTTAAGCAACCACTCTCTCTCCATCTCTCGGTCGCTCTCCCAGGCTAAAACCCTGCGGTTGCCGAAAGTTGGGACTGCTAATGACTCGAACTTATCAATCCCTAGGTATTCCACCAGAGAACCGTGGGGGATGATGATGGCGTTATCCTCCACGAGTTCGTCACTGTGGTCCAGTAAGGCCTTGTAGCTGTCCAGGCTGACGAACTTGTCCGGCTTGGCTAGGGGAAAGGCGTCGTAGAACTTGGGCGGTGGGCCGATGCAGATGCCGATGGTCTTGAACCCCTCCTGTCGAGCGCCATTAAATATCTGCAGGCTGCTGTGAGAGCAGATGGTGGCTATGGTGAGGTCTTTCTTGTCGTATCCGTCCAAAATCTCCAGGATATCTTCCTTTGGAATCATGTCGATAACCCTTGAAGCGTAACCTTTGAAACTGCTAGGTTGGGATACAAGTAGATATACCTTCCTCAAAGATCGATCAGCTTAAAGCTTACAAAGGGGATTGGATGTCATGAAGTCCTCCTTCAAGAGAGATACTAAAGAGACCAAGATTTCGGTTATCCTGGACATAGACGGCTCAGGGTTGAGTGAAGTCGCCACAGGAATAGAGCTTCTGGACGATATTCTGGTTATATTGGCAAAAGCATCCGGGTTCGACCTGACTGTAAAGGCAAAAGGCGACCTTGCTACAGGAGACCACCACACGGCGGAGGACGTAGGCATTGCTCTAGGCAGCGTTCTCGGTAAGCTGATTCAGAAAGGAATTGGCAGTTCCCTGGTGCCTTCTGGAGAGTGCCTGGCTCTGGCAGCAATTCGTTTCGGCGAGCCCGGATACTCCGGAGACTTCGAATTCCGTAGCGACGAAATGGGCGGCATGGCCCTCGAGAACTTCGGTCACTTCGCCAGGACTGTCGCCTACAACGGCCGCTTTACACGTCACCTGAGCGCGAAGGGCGGCGGCGATCATCAGAAGATAGATGCCTTGACGCTTGCGCTAGGCAGGGCATTGAAAAGAGCAGCAACTGATGGCGTGCAGGAAAAATGACGAATTAAGCTGTACGATATCCTTCGGCTATGTCGCCATCAGCGACTTCCCTGTCATGGCCTTCGGCACAGGAATGCCCATGAGATTCAGGATCGTTGGTGCCACATCTGCCAGGACGCCGCCTTCTCTAAGCCGGTGCTCTTTCCCATCATCCAAGATCAAAACAAATGGCACAGGATTGGTTGTATGAGCGGTGTGCGGCTGGCCGGTTTCCAGGTCTATCATCTTCTCGGCATTGCCGTGATCCGCAATAAGCAGAACGGCTCCGCCTTGAGCCAGAATTTCCTCCACCACTCGGCCCACACAAGAATCCACCGTCTCCACCGCTTTCACCGCTGCTTCGAAGATGCCGGTGTGACCTACCATGTCCGGGTTGGCGAAGTTCAGGATTATGAGGTGGCAGTTGCCTGATCGGATTCTTTCGATGACGGCGTCGGTGACCTGGTAAGCACTCATCTCGGGCTGGAGGTCGTAGGTCGCAACCTTGGGCGAAGGTATCAGAACCCTGTCCTCGGCAGGGTTGGGCTTTTCCTTACCGCCGTTGAAGAAGTAGGTCACGTGGGCGTACTTTTCAGTCTCAGCGATCCGAAGCTGCTTCAGACCTTCTCGGCTTATTATTTCTCCAAGAGTATCGTCCAGGTTCTGAGGAGCATAGGCCACGGGGGCATTTATGGTAGCATCGTACTGGGTCATACAGACGAAGTTGACTTTGATGTTAGCCCGCTCAAACTCTCCGAAGTCGGGATCCACAAAGGCCCGCGTGATCTCCCTCGCCCGATCGGGCCGAAAGTTGAAGAAAATGATGCAGTCCCCATCTTCAATAAGCCCCTGCTGATCGACGATGGTAGGCTTGAGAAACTCATCGCTTTCGCCTCGATCGTAGCCATCGGTAACCGCCTGCTCGGGAGTGCCCGCTCGGTAGCCAATGCCCTCTGTCATGGCACGGTATCCCTGTTCCACCCTATCCCAGCGCTTGTCTCTGTCCATTGTATAGTAACGGCCAGCAACAGTGGCCACTTTGCCGATGCCGATCGTTCTCATCTTGGAATCAAGCTCCTGGAAATACGTAAGAGCGCTCTTGGGAGGAACATCTCTTCCGTCCAGCACAGCATGGACATAGACGTCTTTTAGTCCCATCTCCTTTGCCAACTCAAGAAGCGCGTAGAGGTGAGTGTTGTGGCTGTGGACCCCACCGTCCGAGAGAAGGCCAAGAAAGTGTTGCTTCTTGGAATTGGCCTTGGCCTTATCCATGACCTCTATAAAAACAGGATTCTCCCGTAGCTTATTCTCTTCTACGGCCAGGCTTATTCTGGTGTAGTCTTGGTAGACCACCCTGCCAGCTCCTAGGTTCAGGTGGCCCACCTCCGAGTTGCCCATCTGTCCCTTGGGGAGACCCACAGCCAGACCCGAAGCTGCAATAGTTGTGTATGGATATTTCTGCATCAGCCTGTCTAGATTGGGCTTTCTGGCGCTGGCCACTGCGTTTCCTACAGTTTGGGCGCTTATTCCGAAGCCATCCATTATTATGAGAGCTATTGGCTTAAAGCATTGAATCATTATAAGACACTAAATAGTGGGTTGATCCGGCAAATATATAGGTCTGCTCCCAGTGGGTTCCGCTCTCTAAGGCAACTCCTTCAACGCTCTTTGAAGCCGTGCTCTCCGATGAGGGGGACAAAGACTACCCCCATCTTCTCCTCGACCACAAAACCGTTCTTTCTGGTCACTAACAGAAGTTCCTGGTAACCTGCCCCGACAGGGATGACCAGCTTTCCTCCCTTTTTGAGCTGATCCTTGAGGGGCTCTGGGACAGCAGGAGCCGTGGCAGCAACGCTGATTCTGTCATAAGGCGCGTGCTCCGGGAGACCAGCGCTCCCATCTCCCTCTACCAAGGTCACATTCAAGACGCCTGCCAGTTGGAGGTTCTCTCTCGCCTGGCTCGTCAGTTCGGGTACTCGCTCTACCGAGTAGACGTGCCCATCCGGACCGACGATCTCCCCCATGATCGCAGCGTGGTAGCCGCTTCCTCCTCCTATCTCTAGGATGTTCATGCCCTTCTGCAGGTCCAGGATGTCGCACATTATTGCCACCATGTGGGGTGCAGAGATGGTCTGGCCGTGACCGATGGGCAGTGGAGTGTCATCGTAGGCTCTGGATCTGATCTCCTCCGGAACAAAAATCTCCCTGGGGACTCTGGACATGGCCTGAAGAACCTTGTCTCCTATCCGGCCCCCCATGTACTCCAGCAGCTCCTCCCGGCTCAAAGCTCTCTACCCCACACCCGGACGATGTCTTTCGCCTCCGCTCTGTCGGCAAACCCTTCACCGCGGAGCTTGATCTTGATCACTTGAAACCGGATGCCATCTATCTCCAGAACCTCCCCTCGCTCGAATACATCTTTACCTGATGCTTGAGTGTTCAAAGGGCGAGTCACGCCGTTCTTGTAAACGGAAACCTTGAGGGTCACATCGTCGATAGCTCTGGCCCAAATGGTCTTGATCTCTCTGGCATTTGCTCTCTCTACCCGGCGATCGGTCTCCAAAGAAGTGATCTCCGTCAAGACGATGTCCTTGGCCTGGTCGTCCACGAGCAACTCCCCGCCTACTCTTAGTTCCTCCTGGGCAGGAAGGTTTACGTTGTAAGGTTGAGAGTTTCCATCTCTGTTAACGATAACTCTGACATTCGCCAGCCGCTCTCGCTCCTTCTGGATGGGTTGAGTTGTTCCGCAATCCACACACCTCATCAAGTTCTCTCGCCCTGACTTAATAATGACATGTTCAGTATCTTCGCCACACGCTGGGCAGAAGATTTGATCTTGGGGCATAGTGCATATTATTATCCGGCATGGTATTAAATATGACCGGATGGAGAACTAGCAAAAAACAGCCTGAATAACTTAAGGATTAACTCAAAGATTTGCGTTAGTATAATATATCATGATACATATCATAATCATATGATTTTTTAAGCAGCCACATTTCTTGAGTTCATGGGAAAATTTTTTAAGTAAGTAGGTGCTACATCTTGACTGGAGTAATTTGGCATGAAGAAAGTGGCTTTTTCTCAGGACGAGGAGTGCTGGAGCATAGCCGAGAGCATGGTTGAGGAAATAGAGTTGATAAAAGGCAAGGGGATCGGAAGGTTATCAACAAATGGTAAGCTCACAGGTAGTTTTAAGGGATTGCTCATAAGGGGTGTAAAGATGACCAAGGTAATGAAATAGTGAATATCACAGTTTAACAAATATTCCCAGCAAAAATTTTAAAATCTATTTTCAATGATCAAACACATTAACATATATAAATTATTAGCATATAAACCTCCTAAATTTTAGTTTGAAGAAATTTTAAAATGATATATAAAATTTTCTCTTTATCCATTAGCATATACCGAAACTTATCTATTGACAACTATTAATACTCTCAAAGTTAAGCGATAGAATCACTCCCAATTTATTAAATAATATAATTATTATGTATATCTCTAAGAAACAACGAAAACTATAAATACTTATTTAGTAAGTATTCATGTTGTGGATTCGAAAGGGGACTGTCATTTGACCTCGTCATCCGATCTTGGAAGGGATCTTCAAAGGTTAAACCGCATGCTTCAAGCAGCACACAGAAGCTCTATCGATATCAAGAACAGTTACGACTTCTATGTTCTAGCCGTCAAAGAGATGAACAAAGACAACATAACGGATGCATATCTGTACTGCGATCGGTCTAGATACGAGCTAACCAATGCTGTGAATGATGCCAAGATGAACTTGAAGGGATTGAGGCTCCACAGCCTTAGAACTATATCTTTTTTCTTCAAGCTCTACGGCTTGTACGCAGTGGTCTTCGGAATGCTATCCACTATTCTGTTCGGTCTTTTGATCTATCGCTATTCTGAACTCACAATCCTGGATGTTCCGCTGTGGGCATCCTTTTTTGCAGGCCTCGGTTCATCGGCGCAGATTCTCTCGGGGGTCGTTGACGACCTGCGAAAGGAGGGCGCAGTGATTAGGTACAAGCGTGTCTGGTACACGGCTATCCCATTACTGAGCCTGATATTCGGATACATGGCCTACCTGCTCTTTAGTTCAGGTTTAGTTGCTTTCAATGTGAACTCCCAGAGTAAGATCTTCTCATCCATGTTCGTCTGCTTTCTGACAGGGTTTTCCACAAACTGGCTCATCGACAAGCTGTCCAAGATATCCAAGAATCTTTGAGGTTTCTGTTAATGACGAGATCGCACTGAGCGCCAATTTCACGGTGTTTTCGGATCTAAGCTGCATGTTTCATTTTATGGCTAGCTAAGACCGTAAAATTTATATCGTTGAATGCCGTATAACGGCAAATGCCGTAAGATCAAATAGGGTAGGTGAGTGGGGAATTGAGTCTACCAAACATCGATCCGGCTGCCTTGAGGGGCATGCCGGGTCGATCGTTCTTCGGCATCTATCGAATAGACTATAACTCAATCCGTTGAGGCACGAAGACCCGATGCCTAAGAGGATGTCCCGAGAACGCACCGCCTTAATGGCAAAGCAATTGTATTTAGGGTATCTCTACCTTTCCTCTATCTGTCCTAATTATGTTGTGGTTGTTCCTAAAATAGTCAGTAGTGATCTCTGGGCTGGTCCAAGCATCAGTGATGTTATCGATCTCAGTTCCGTTAAGTTTCAGGCTCAGATCTTTCAGGTGCATCTGGGATGCATTGTTCATGATTATGAACTTGACTGGATTGAACCCCAAGACCATAGTCCTGTTTCCTGGCTCTAGTCTGGAGATGTTTGTGTCTTTGCCCAAGTCATTCCCGCTATCGTCCTCGATTCTCCCGTTCAGGTTGTAGGTACCGGCCTTGATCACTCGCACCCCCACTCCAATCCCGATCTCGCCTGTCTTTGTAAGGTTAGTGAAATTTCCATTAAAGTAGGCTGCAGGATGCTGGAACTCCTCCGGATTTCTCTCTATGGTTATGCTCTTGTTGTATTGGTCCAACAGATCTCCGTTTTCATTGTACAGGAACAGGCTTGGGATCGCCAGCGGCCCGCAGGTGCCTTTCTTCCATATCTCTTCTCCGTCTACGTCTATGTTTACATCCCCGCTCTTCTGAAGGCTAGATGTACCTTTCAGCCATTGTATCCTATTGCCCCTGCAATCCACGAGAGCGCCTTCCACGGTGTAGTTTCCCGGAGACGTGATGTTGACTGCGAGTCCAAGGGTCAGTTTGTCAAAGTAACCGTCTTTATCCTTATCCTCGACCTTTGAAAAGTCCAAACCTTTCAAGGACGTGCCGGCAACGGTCAATCTTATCGGAATCATGAAGGACTGATTGGAGGATCGGATCTCTAAGTTTCCATCGACGATACTGCTGGTTGCATTAACTGGAATCTTGAGGCTGGCATCAACGGTTGCGCTGGACTCGCTTTCTATACTCTTGGGCCCGTTTGTGGATACCCAGGTCCAATTCCCTTGCAGGTAGCGCGATATTTCAACGTTGAAGGACTCGTTGTGATCTGATGGCACATTGTTGCCGTAAATCCATAACCTCCACTTCCCCGGCTCAGGTTGTATCACATCTGGCGATCCCATTGTTTCTGACCCAACAGCCGCATAAACTCTCTTGTCTTCGGGATCGAGAAGCAGAAAGGCGATGTCTCCATTTCCATCCTCGTCGCTCATGTTCGCAGAAATCCTGCTGGTACCATTTGGCACATCAAAGAACTTCTCCTGGAGGTCCTTTCTCCCGATCGACCCTTTGAACTCCAACCTGCTAGCGTTCTCTACAGAACCGTAATAGCTGATTTTGCTCAATGCTGGGCCTCTGTTTTCAACCTTGAACTGCGCAGTGACTTTGCCACCGGGAACTACAGATCCGGCGTTCCAGATCTTGGGCATAGTCTCCACCAACGTCTGCTCGAAACTCAGCGTGTAGTTCACGGGTTTTGTCAGGTTCCTGGCGTGAACGGCCACGAGCCAGCGGCCCGATGGCGGGTTTGTTATGTCCATGGTATCCGCCAGAACGCTTCTTTCACCGGCGTAGTACTCGCTGGTAGGGGACAGCAGGAACAGATCCAGGTCGGCACTCTGCTTCCAGCTAAGCCTGGGCATGAGCTCGCTTGTGCCGAGCGGTACATCCAGGTAGTAGTACTGCCATTTGATGCCCTGAAGACTATTTACTTTTACTGCTCTTCCTTTCTGGATTTTAATGGGCTCGGCGATCAATGCCATCACTGGGACGGTGTAGATGATCTTATTGCCCTCCGCTATCTCTATCGAGCCATTGTACTCACCGGATTTTGTCCCGTTGGGCACGCTCATTGTGGCACCGAACACCTTCTGGCCGTTGGCCGGAATACTCCTCGGAAGAGGCTGAAGGGTGACCCAATCAGATATGTCTCCTTTAACTGTTGTACTGATGTTGTTCCTCTCCTTGTTTGTGAAGAAGACGAACTGGTTTGTGATCTCATCATCATTGGGAGCAAGAGCATAAATTTTCTTCAAAGGGCGGTCTGCGCCCGTGTCTAAGCCTACATACAGCCCCTTACCGGCGGAAAGGTAAGCCCAACGGCCTGCATTCCAGGCATCGGGCATCACGCCCGAAATATCTGATTTCAGAAGCCGATAAGACTGGTTCGCGTCCAGCCTTCCCGCACCTTGGTAGTACTCCTCGTAGGTCTCCCCTTGGCTGTTGTTAAGCTTCTTAGCGCCTAATATCATTGCAGCCTTGACACCAGCGGGCGTTAGGCTGGGGTCCGCCTGAAGTAACAGGGCCGCCAATCCAGCAGCAACCGGCGTGGAAAGGCTGGTGCCTGATGCCTTGGCATAATAACTATCGATGTAATTGGGTTGCTCGAGGCCCGGCGGAACCGTTGAGACAACATTCACACCCGGCGCGACCACGGACGGCTGAGTCCTTCCATCTCTGGTGGGCCCTGATCCGCTGAAGCCAGCGATGTGGTCATTGAAATCTGATGCACCCATGGTGATTACCTTGACTCCATCACCGGGAGAGTCTATCAGGCCAGGGGCCAAGGGCACATAAAGCAAGAGCAATAGAACATCTCTGCTCGCTCCATTCGTCTGGGATATGTCAAACTTTCCAAGATCGATTGGACTGCCTTTGGTCTCGACAAGTGTGCTGGCACCTGTCAACCCCTGGGATTGCGTGTTGTTCCGATTACCGGCGGCGACGCACACGACCGCTCCTGCGTCCACTGCATTATCCGCTGCCATGGTCACTGGCGGATTAGTCTCTCCCAAGTTCATCCCTCCCAGGCTGAGACTCAGAACCTTCGCATTATTATCAAGGGCCCATTCCATTCCAGCAATGATGTCCGATATCTTGCCGTTTCCTTTCTGGTCTATCACTTTCACATTCAACAAGCTGGCTCCAGGGGCAACGCCTTTGTATTTTCCACCGGAAGCAGCACCAGAACCGGCAATGATTCCTGACACCAGGGTTCCGTGTCCTAGAAGATCGTCCGTGGTGGTTTCACCCTCTACGAAGTTCTTCTCGCCGACCACCTTTCCTGCGAGATCTGGATGATTCTTATCGATCCCAGAGTCCAGAATGGCCACAGTCACGCCCTTTCCATCTATTCCCTTTGCCCAGAGCGGTCCGGCGTTTATCTTATCTGCAGGGATGACTGTGCCGTTGTCAGGCCCATTGAGGTCAGGCTCTGCCACGTGAGTCACATCATCCAGGTAAACTCCTTTTATGGCATCGCTGACGGTCAGTCTTTTGATAGCAGAAGGACTGGCATCCCCTGCTACGCCCTTGATCAAGTGATACCTGTACCTAACCTTCAAGTCTCCAAGATCGGGCATGTCCTGGCTTTTGGCGATTACGATTACCGGTATCTCCCTCTCTTTTCCGTTGTCCAGAAGCTTTTGCAGTGCAGGATCAACCGTTGGCCCGGATGCGCTCGTCCGATCAGAAGATGCCGACGCCGGAACTGTTGATGCTGACACAGAGGATGCCAATAGGAGCAGACCTGCCAGAGTTGCTGCATAGATCAAGAAAATTTTTTGCTTATCCATAACAATACCTGTTTAGAGGTGCGTCCCAACCACTCTCTGATGATCGTCAATAGAGTTCTGTAAGTAGATAATGCTAAATAAACCTGTGGTATTTCTAATCCAGATGAGTCCGCTCTGGCCGATATCAAATATTCTATGGTTGAGCCTGATTCTTCTCCTAGCCTCGGCTCTGACCAGGATCAGCAATCTAGCAGGCCTGGGTTGGATGTTCTTTGGCATCTACTGGATGGGTCAGCCTGGATATTACTTATCCATCGAGGATTACTTCAACGCCGGACTGGCAATTGCAGCCGGATTGTTGTGCTTCTATATGGCCGGGATCATTTTGTGGAAAAGGCGCCAAACTAAAGCGTTTGAATGGGCCAGCTATGCTGCGGCCGTCTGCGGCATAGTCTACTTTCCCTTTGCCGAGGTAGAAATTCTCAAAGACTGGCTAATAAGCCAGACGGCCCTAATTACTGTCCATCTCCTCTGGGCGTTCTCGGTTCCGGTCTCTCTGCAGAGCTGGAACGTGATGGCTCTGAACGGCCGGACGGTTGAGATCATTCTGGCCTGCACGGCAATTGAGAGCATATCCCTTTTCATCGGGGTGATAATATCCGTGGGCGCACCCCCAATTCGCAAGTTCACAGCCCTGGCAGTGTCAACGTTTGTCATCTATTCTTTGAACGTAGTCAGAAACGCTTTTGTAATGGCTGCCTACGGCCAGGGGTGGTTCGGAGACGATAGTTTCATGGTGGCCCATAACCTAATAGCCAAAGCAGGATCGACTGTTGCCCTGCTGGCCATCGCATACTTTGTCTTCACACTCCTTCCTGAGCTTTTGAACCTAATGGAATCGCTGGGCTCGGAGCTAAAGAATCCTTGGAGGGACCGCTCCTGAAGATCGCCAAGGGGTCAACGACCTGGATCTCTTTGCCAATCCTACTAACTGCAGTTCTGGCATCGGTAGGAAGTTGGTACGCCTCAGCCTTAGCCCTGGCAGGGACTCTTTTTGTCATCTTTTTTCACAGAGACCCGGATCGTGCTCCCCAGGGAGACGGCATGGTCTCCCCCGCAGATGGCAGGGTGATAACAGCGGGTCCTGACAGGATAGCCGTCTTCATGGGTGCCTACGATGTGCATGTAAACAGATCTCCTCTTGACGGCCTGGTCAAGAGCACCCTTTACACCACAGGAGGCCACTATCCAGCCTTTTTGAACGTCGCCAGCAAGAATCAGCGGAACGAGATATTGGTCGAGACGGCCGATGGAGATGTAGAGGTTTCCCAGATAGCGGGTGCTCTGGTGAGGAGAATAGTCTGCTACGTCAAACCTGGGGATCGGGTTGTGCGAGGACAGCGCATAGGCATGATACACTTCGGGTCCCGAGTTGAGGTTACAATTCCAGAAGGTTACCGACAATACGTCAATATTGGGGATAAAGTCCGCGCTGGCGAGAGCATAATCGCGGTGAAAGACTCATGAACATCCTCAGGGTCATTCGGATACCCGATCTTTTTTCTCTCCTGAACCTAGTGTTCGGGTTTGTAGCGATACTGGCTGCGTCCCGGGGAAATACCGGATTTTCTATCCTGCTGGTGATTCTTTCTGCCGTTTTCGATGGAATCGACGGTTTCCTGGCCAGAAAGATGAAGACAAGCGATCTTGGCTTTAGCCTTGATTCTCTGGCTGACCTGGTCTCTTTTGGGGTTGCGCCGGCCTCTATCGCTGTGGTTGTCTTTGGCTTCTCAGGTTACGCCCTGATTGTGAGCCTAATCTACCTGACCTGCGGGACCCTGAGACTGGCTAGGTTCAACGCCTCGGACAGGAACGACGAACTATTCGAAGGGTTTCCAATAACAGCGTCCGGGATAGCGATTGTTGCCAGCATGCTTCTGGATAGACCTGTGCTTACCCTAGCTTTGATGCTGATTCTATCTATTCTGATGGTGAGCAGCATCCCTTACCCCAAGATAAGGGATTTAAGATTGGTCGCGGTTTTTGCTCTGGTACTCCTGGCCGCTGCAATCCTATCCCAGTTTATGGGAGATGCATTCATGTCTGGATCGCTCATATTAGCAGCTATGTTCGTTTATATGGCTAGTACGATGGTGATATCATGCCTACCAATAAGGAAATAGCGGCCTTCGAAGCCGGTATCAAGCTCGGGGTGCTCTATCACCAGTTCGTTGGATCGCCCGTAAGCTCCAAGACAGCAGACAGCCTCGAACGAGCCATAAAGGAGAGCATATCCCTGCAGCCTTACGTCCGAAGTGTAGATGTGAGGATCGACCGGCGGATGCTAGTCGAGAACGCCTTCGGCTACGGAGAGCTGGAGGGAAGGATGATATTCGCAGAGGTGGAGATAGATTACCGGGGCGAGACTGTACGGGCCAGACTGGAGTACGATCCTGATAAGAACTATCCATTGATGAAGCTCATTTAGGTCTCTTGCCAGTAGGCACGATAATTCAGTTAGCTTGGCTGGATGATTCTGGAAGCTTTGGCCTAAATGCTGCCCAGGTACACGTCATTCCATGACTTTATGGAATGAATTTTCGACAATTGCCAGCTATCGACTAACCGGCATCGGTCAAAACGAAAATGCGCTGTAGAACCTATAGCGCAAAGTTACGTTTTACGGGGTCGAAAAGATATTTATAAAAATATCGTAAGCTCTTTCATGGCCTGAAAAGTTGCATAATCGCATATGGACTACGTTCAGGATAGGCGTGTGCAACTCTGACTAGGCAACACAACAAATAATGCCACGCCCAAAGTTATTTAGCTGTTTGACCACGATACTAGGACTAGAGGGGTAATGATGAGACCGACTGATAAGTGTCCAATCATTGAAAAATTCGATGACCACAACCCACGTTTTTGCATCGGGTGTCCGCAGCTTGCAAGGGACAACGAATTTGATGACCAAAGAAATCATAGAGTAGCTTATATTTGCATGCGTGATGCAATGGTGCCATCGGTATATTACGCGGATTCGGAATTGTAATTTTGCACCAAAATTAGGCCAGAACAAATAGAAGAGATAACGCGGCTGGTGGACAGCGATATCGGTCAGGGTGATATTGCAAAACGATTGGGCCTTTATCGATCAACTGTACCCAGGTTATTGAAACGAGCCGCACCTGTGAAAACTAACGTTGAACCTGTTCAGGACAAGTCACACCATCCAATATTTTGAAGGTTCCAAGTTCCGGGTGTTTTCCACAAGACCCTAAGACATTGAGACTGAAGTCACTTCGATCGACATTAACGACCACTTCACAGAAGTCGCATAGCATACATTCCATATTTCACACCATCTTCTTACTTGCACGACAATATATACATGGCTTACGTACAGGGTAAGGTGCACCGGAGAGGCGATGGACATAGGAGAATCAGTAACGTTTGGAACAGGAAACAACACCAGTGCTCAACGTTTCCCCTCCTTTCGTTCTATTAAGATTTTCCAGAATACAGGGATATCTAAGAAAACGTGCATAAACATGATTATAAAGGCAATTAGTTCAAACCCGATTACTCTCGGCGATAGATTCTATATCCCAAGAATCGCTGCACTTTGCCACGATTGAACTATGACAGGTGGGCTGACCAATCCACACCTAAAGTATATGGATTATCATGGTAACCAGAAGAATAGTTAGGCCGATTTCAAGAGCGGAATGAACGTAATCCAAGCAAACATGTGTAACTTTCGGTGTCGATGTATGTATCTTCAAAAACGGGATCTTAAAATGTTCCCTGAGTATATCGCGGTGCTGCACGGGCTACGCATCCCCGTCTGAGTACAAGTTCCACCGTAACGAGGATTGAACTCTTTCGCGAGACCCGAGAGGATTCCTAAAAACCCGCCAAATCAACCGGCAGTAGCAGGTCCAGCCTTTGCGTGCCTGCGGTCAATCAAGCTGACAACGATCAACAGAACAGCAGAAACAGCCAAGCCCAGCAGTGGATAGCTCTTTCCCCAAAGTATGCCTGTGAGACCACCTCCAACCAGGGCTGTTAGCGCTCCCAAAGAAGTGAGTCCAAGCTTTTCCTTATAGAATCCACCGATCACAGGCACCAGCATTCCGCTGGTGAATATGGTGTAAACTGAGAAGAGCATTGCTATTATCCCAGATCCTGTCAGAGCCAGGGCCAGAGCTGCCAATCCAATGGTGACAGCTCCCAACCTGGATGTTCTCATGAGTTCAGGAACTCCTGATGACGGTCTGGCCTTACGGTAGAGGTCAAGCGCCATGGTGGTTGTGGCTGTCATTAGGGGCGTGGCCGCCGAGGACATGAACGCAGCCAGAAGGGCAGATCCTACGATGCCCCTCTCGAGGGGTGAGAGCATGCCCATCATCAGAACGGGTAGAGCCTGCTCGGCCTGAATACCGGGAAAAAGAATCTTTGCTGATATTCCTAAGATGGTGATGGCAAAGGCCAGTGGCACCAGGATTAAAGCGGCCATCATGACAGAGCCTCTGGCCGTATCAGAGTCTTTTGCCAAGAAGATGCGGGAATATATGTCGGGCCCTACTAAGTATGTGGACCCCACGACGAGGATCATGGATAAAACTCCAACTGCATCCCTTTCTAGAGATACAGGGAAGCTCTGTGCCTTCAGAAACGCGAAGCCCGTGGCATCCAACGTCCTGGATAGGAGAAGCACTATGCCCGCGAGGATTATCAAAAACTGAACCAGATCGGTCCGGACAATGGAGTGTTGCCCTCCCTGGACGGTATAGAGGATGAAGACCAGGGCTGATGCTGCCATAAACATCTGCTCGCTGCCGCCGAACAAGGCGTTGAGAACCTTTCCCGATGCTATGATCTGGACACAGATCACCCCAATCCAGGAGATGATTATTAGTAGCGAGGATGCAGTTCTAACCTTTTCACCGTAGAATGTTCCTATAAGCTCGGGCAGCGTGTAGCAGCCCTTTGCCCTGATCTTCTGGGCAAAAAAGACGGACAGGACCAGCAGGCCGACTGTTCCGGACAGCATCCACCAGGCACCCGTTAGTCCTTCCTTAAAGCCGAGGCCGGCCATGCCCACAGTAGCCGACGCCCCAACGATGGTGGCACAAATAGTTGACGTGAGCATGACGTACCTCACTCTTCTGCCAGCCAGGTGAAACTCATCCAGACCCGTGACTCGCTTGGCACTGATTGCTCCTATGACAATCATGACGATGAAGTAGCTGATCATGACCGCTATGGTTTGGTCTGTTGCGTCCAATTACACCTCTCCTGGCAGTGATCCTCGATTTGTAAACCGCGCCTTTGCGATGGGGTTTACAATATTTAAAGGTTGCGAAGAACTATACACAATCTTTATATTCAATATGTTCGTATAAAGATAGGGTGAACTGGGATGGAGCTTAGAGTGGAGAACTACTTTCTCAAGGCCTTTGTCGCCTCAGGGCTCCTGGCCCTGGTGATCATGGTCCTGGCAATGGGCCTGATCTACCTGTTCAGGTACGGAACGCCGCTTCCGACCCCCGTTATACTCATCCTGGCAGCCATCTCCTTCGTGATGTCAGCCTCCTTCTTCGAACGGTATGAGGTGGGGTCGATAATGTGGTCCTTGCTCGTCTCCCTCATCGTGACACTCATCATGACTCTGATCTCCGGCGGTATTGTCTACTTCGGATCGATGAACCGTCTGGGGTGGGAGGAGCTCCTATCCGGCCTGGCTGTGTGCATGATCGTTGCCACGACACTGCTCAACTATCTTAAGCGAAGCTTGGGAGAGATTGAGTACTAATTCAGGC
>Ga0182011_10001046_pt1 | contig 24220 bp, 19 predicted proteins | sample 711E1DmetaG_FD_120481 | JGI IMG/M metagenome (GOLD analysis project Ga0182011, IMG submission 120481) | Permafrost microbial communities from Stordalen Mire, Sweden - 711E1D metaG | ecosystem: Environmental > Terrestrial > Soil > Wetlands > Permafrost | place: Sweden: Stordalen | collected...
CCTACGACGATCGATCGCTGCCGCTGACCAGGCGCCGAAGCTTCTCGGCCACCACTGCACCGAATGCCAGCATTGCACCCCAGCGGGTGGCCCTGCGGTCGACCCCGGCGACATCACAACCGCCTTCTGAATTCCCGCCCTTAGCCGTCGAGCTCGCGCTTCCGCTGCTGCCGCCCGTCCCATTCCCGGCTGTGGTTCCACCTGTCTTTGCCGAGCCGCCCGATGCCGACGCAGAGCTCGTCGTACCGCCCGTAGCCCCGGCGCCACCGCTGGCTGAGGTGGTGCCACCGCTGCTTGACATGATGCCACCGCTGGCCGCGCCTCCGGACGCGCTGGTCCCGCCGGTGCGGGCGCCTCCCGCCGCGCTGGTTCCGCCACTGCCGCTAGCGCCTCCTGAGCCGCTGGTTCCGCCACTGCTGCTTGCGCCTCCGGCGGCGCTGGTCCCACCGCTGCCGCTTGCGCCTCCGGACGCGCTGGTCCCGCCGGTGCGGGCGCCTCCGGACCCGCTGGTGCCGCCGTTGCTGGCACCGCCAGACGCTTTGGTGCCGCCGCTGGCCGCGCCTCCGGACCCGCTGGTCCCGCCGGTGCTGCCGGTGTTTCCACCAATGGGGGGCAGACTGCTCGGAGAGTATTCAATCCACTGCAGAGGGTCTGTCTCGGCATAGTCGAAGCTGGTGAGGAATTGGGGAATGATGCTGACCCCCTTGGTCAATCCCGCCGCTGGCATGTTGGGATTCACAGTTGTGTTGAGGAGAATGTTCTTTGCCGTCAAGTAATCCACGATGGGGGCAAAGGTTCCCATGATTATGCGGTCGGTACGGTTGTCCACGCCCTGACCAGGATTCCAACTGGTGGTCATAATGGCATCCACGATGCACAGTTGCTGGCGAACAGGATTGCCGCCGAGGATGGAGGGATGCTTGTTGATTTCGAAGATACCCAACGGAGTCCCTCCGGCGTGCAGTTTCTCCGAATGTCCGATTTGCGTAGTGTCGGTGAAGGTGCCGAAATGGTTCTTCATGCAAAGGGTAACGCTGCCGTAGCTATACTGGCCGCCCTGACCGTTGTGCCCCTTGCATGCGGCGATATCCACGAGGATGTCGATCTTGCCGTTCACAAGGTCGGCGGGGCCGGAGTAACCTGGGCCATTGGTAAGAGTGACCGCCGCAAAACCGTTCAGCCCGGTTAGGCTTGTGTTTGCCGGTCGGGTGGCAACCACTGCGCGAATCTTGGTCTTGTCATTGACATCGCAATAGGAGGAATAACAAACCGGACAATCGTTGTCCCGGGCGTCGAATATGACGATGTTTGCCCCCGAGACCCCAAACTGGTCACACAGCACATCGCAGATCTTCTTGATAACCGCCACACGGGGATGGTTCCCCCCGCTACCGTCTATCGCATTCGTCTTGATGGCCACCCTCGTGCTCGCCCAGCCTCCGGCGTTGCCGGTCCGGAAGATTGTGCTCCATGCATCGGCCGCACTGGTCTTCTGGGCGAGCTGCATCGCCATTTGGTCCATGTTGTTGGCGACCGTGGTCGCGTTGACCGCTGTGTTCTGGGCGGAAAAGGCCATGTTGGGCGTGAAGGTGCCGGTGATCATGGTCGTGTCGTGGCAGGAGATGACCCGCATATTGTCAATGGCCGGATTGATCTGCATGCCGGTGACCCACCCCCCCCCAGTCGACTGGGCGAAAAGCTTGTCGAACTTGAAGGCACTGATTCCCATTGCGCCAGCCGCGCCCGCCGCTGCGGTCTTGAGAAAATCGCGGCGCTGAGGGTGTGGATTTGTAGACATGGTGGCGTCCTCTTTCAGTTGGTTTTTGATTTGAACACGTCAAGGAACAGCTTTGCTGCCGCGCCTGCCGAAGTGGTGTCGGCGAACCCGCTCAGCCACACTTCGAAGTACGACGCTTTGAAATGGGCAGTAACGTTGATGCCACCTAGTGTCGAAGATCCAAGCGCGGTTGAGCCGTCATATCCAGCGATGGAAGTGGAATAGCCATTCTGCTGCATGTAAGTGAACATCGCAGTGGCCTTGTCAGCCGTGACGAAATCCATGGCTATCGCCCTGTTGGTCGCCGAGTTGGGGCCAACCAGGTCCTGGAACATGGCCACTCGGCACCCATTGGGGGTATAGACGTCGCCGCCATCCATTGGCACCTCAGCGCAAGAGCCTGGGTCCCCGTCGACCCATCCTGGAAACGGATCCGTAGCATAGAACACATATGGATTCTGATCCGTATCCGAGACCGGGGTTTGTGTCCAGCCAGGCACTTCATTATCAGAGAACTTGTATTTCTTACCGAAATCAGCGGCGCTGAGGGGGCCGCTAGTGCCGCTGCCGCAGCCTGAAGCGCTCAAACCCAGAAATAGACATACAAGAGCCGAACGGATGGTCATGGTTTGGAAGTCTCCTTTTGAACGTTGGGTGGTGACGCAGGATACTAGCAAAGCTGCACGGGTAAGCATACTGCAAGGGTGATGGACGCAAAGACAAAAAGCGCCTGACACCAGTGGTTTCGAGGACAGGTGATGCTCGTGAGTTCTCCCAAATGCATTTCTGGGCAAGACTCACCCCGAAGCCAGGATTAGAGCTAACTAAAGCAGTGGCCTCGGCTTCGGAGGAGGGTCAAGAATATGCGAAGCTGAAATCGAATTGAATATCCCCAGGCGGACGGGCGTTTGGCTTCCCTGCACTGCAGGATGGCGGCTCTTATAGGCCAACGCAACGAAGCAAGGACGCAGTGTGCAACGAAAGCCCTTGGCTACATGACGGTGCGAGGCTGTTTCTCCGACATCCGCCCGGTGGCAGGTTGACGGGATGAGTATTCTTGTTCCCTGGGGCGAGGGGGCGGGATGCTTGGGCCTCCGCTAGCCTGCCGGCTAGCGCCTGTGCCCTTCCGGGGTTCCCACACAAGAAAACGGTTGGCCTACGACGACCGATCGCTGCCGCTGACCAGGCGCCGAAGCTTTTCCGCCACCACTGCGCCGAACGCCAGCATCGCACCCCAGCGGGTGGCCCTGCGGTCGACTCCGGCGACATCACAACCACTTTCTGAATTCGCGCCCTTGGCAGTCGAGTTCCCCGTTCCGCTGCTGCCGCCCGTCGCGCTCGCGCCCGTCCCGGTTCCAGCGTGCGTTCCGCCAGTCGTCGTCGAGCCGCCCGATGCCGACGCCGAGCTCGTCGCCGCACCGCCGGTTCCTCCCGTGCCGCCTGAGGCATTGCCACCGCTGCCAGTGGTACCACCCGCAGCGGTCGCACCGCCGCTGCCCGCGCCTCCAGCCGCGCTGGTGCCACCGCTGCCTGCGCCTCCGGACCCGCTGGTCCCGCCGGCGCCTCCTGATCCTTTGGTGCCGCCGCTGCCGACGCCCCCTGACCCCTTGGTACCACCGCTGCCCGCGCCTCCAGCCGCGCTGGTACCACCGCTGCCCGCGCCTCCAGCCGCGCTGGTTCCGCCGCTGCCCGCGCCTCCGGATGCGCCGGTCCCGCCGCCGCCCGCGCCTCCGGTCCCGGTGCTGGTTCCGCCGGCGCCCAATTCAATCCATTGCAGTGGGTCTGTCGCGGCATAGCCGAAACTGGTGAGGAATTGGGTGTGATTATTGAGAAAGTCACTGACTGCCGGGACACCCATGGCGGTTGAGTTGAAAAGCACGTTGGTTGCCGTGAGATAGTCGACGATAGGGGCAAATGTGCCCATGACGAGCCGGTCTACGCGGGCGTCGGCATTGCCTCCGGCGCCCGAGCTGTTCGCCATCAGACAATCCACGATGCATAGTTGCTGGCGGACAGGACTGCCGCCAAGGACGGCGGGATGCTTGTTGATCTCGAGGAGGGCCTCTAGGGTGTGCAGCCCCGTCGCACTCGCTGCACCAGAATTGACGAACGTGCCGAAATGGTTCTTCATGCACAGGGAACAAGTGCCGAATAGGGGGTGCACCGCTGATGACGGACCGAGATGCGCTTTCAGCACGGAGATATTCACGAGGATGTCAGTGACGCCATTGACAAGGTCACCGACGCACGTCATGGTCTTGGTGGCGGCGACAATGGTGACCGGCACCATGCCGCCCAATGATTGCCCTAGCTTGCTGACGTTCGCGCGGATCTTGGTCGAATCAGTAAGACTGACAGACGTTGTGTAGCAAGTCGACGCATCGCTGGTGGCGTCGTACAGGGTGATATTTGCCGGCTGGACGTTGAACTGGTCCACCAGCACATCGCAGATCTTCTTGACCACCGCCACCCTGGGATGGTTCGTGCCTATCGCATTGACCTTGATGGCCACCTTCACGTCCGTCCACGACTTGCTCGTCGGCTTTTGGAAGATCGTGCTCCAGGCATCGGCCGCAGCGGTTTTCTGGGCTAGCTGCATCGCCATTTGCTCCATGTTGCTGGAAACCACGCTCGGGTCGACGTAGGAGTTTTGGCTCGCAAAGGCGGCCGTATTCGCAGCGCCGGAGGAGGGGTAGTTCCCCAGCATCTTTGGGTCGTGGCAGCAGATGACCCGCTGGTTGTCGATGGCTGGATTGACCTGCATGCCGCTAACCCACCCCCCAGTCGTCTGGGCGAAAAGCTTGTCGAATCTCAGGGCACTGATTCCCATCGCGCCCGCCGCGCCTGCCGCGGCGGTTTTGAGGAAATCGCGGCGTCCAGGGTGTGGATTTACAGGCATTGTCGCATCCTTCCTTTGAACTTTGGGTGGTGACGCATGATACCAACCAGGCTACAAGCTTGATCAGGGTGCCATCGGCTTGGGATAGGGGCTCAGAAATACGCAGATTGGGGGCCGAGCTGTGTGTCCGCATGTGGACGCAGGCGGGCACAGGTCAGGATCTGGCCTGATGGGCACCCGCACCGCGCCCTCTGCCTCGCTGCGTCTGCACATTTTGGGTCGCGCAGGTTTGGAGGGGCTCAACGCTCCAATTCGTTGTGCCCTGGCGCGGGCGTGATGGTATAGACTGCCTCTCATGCTCGGAATACCCCTGTCAAGGCGTGCCGCGGGCGCCCTGACCTGGAGGCACAGTCTTTCGTCTTGGGCAAAGAAGACGGGTGAGCCCTGCGGAGAGGTCAGGCCACTGCGGCCATATAAGTAGGGCGCGCGTTCGCTGGGATGCGCAAGAACGACATCAAGGAGAATGCAATGCGAATGAGATCTCGGAATGCGATACAAGTTCTAGGGCGCGGGTGTATGGCTCTGCTCCTTGGCGGCGCCGTCACATTGCTCCAGGCCTGCGATTCGACCGGCTCGGGCACCGTCTCTTCCGGCGGGGCTCCAGGTTCAGGCGGCATCTCGGGCGGGGGCGGCAATCTGACCGGCGGCTCGACTGCCGCGACCGGGGGCGCGCCAAGCGGAGGTAGCCAGCCTGGTACCGGCGGGATTGTCCCGACCGGCGGTTCCACGACCGCGAGCGGAGGCACTTCCACCGGAGCTACAGTCGCGACCGGCGGCAGCATCGGCGGCGCAAAGACCGGCGGCGCAACCGGCCCCGGCGGCGCAACCGGCCCCGGCGGCGCAAAGACCGGCGGCGTAACCGGCACCGGCGGCGTAACCGGCACCGGCGGCGTAACCGGCACCGGCGGCGTAACCGGCACCGGCGGCGCAAAGACCGGCGGCGCAACCGGCACCGGCGGCGCAACCGGCCCCGGCGGCGCAGCCGGCGCTGGCGGTGTGACGACCACAGGCGGTTCCACGACAACCGGTGGAACACCGAACCCGGGTGCCGGGCGATACATGGAGAAACTCGACCGCGGGCTGGTTGCGGTCAAGTCCGGGAGCGGATACTTCTTGAGCTGGCGCCTCTTCGGGACCGACCCGCAAGACACTTCGTTCGGGTTCAATGTCTACCGAGGCACCACCAAGCTCAACTCGGCAGTGATCACCGATTCCACCAACTATCTGGACAGCGCCGGCGGCACCGGGACCTATACGGTCAAGGCGGTGACCAACGGGGTTGAAGGGGAGACCTCCGAGAACGCCCTGGTCATTGATGCCGGCTACGTGAATATCCCTATTACCGCGCCTCCCAAAGGGACTAATCTGGGCGGAGCATCGTATTCATATTCGGCCAATGATGGCAGCATCGGTGACCTCGACGGCGATGGCCAATATGAACTCGTCCTGAAGTGGGACCCGTCCGACGCCAGGGACAATGAGATGTCAGGGTACACGGGCACTTGTATTCTTGATGCGTACAAGCTGGACGGGACCAAGCTGTGGCGGATAGATCTCGGAAAGAACATCCGTGCTGGGGCCCACTATACCCAATTTTTGGTGTACGACTTTGACGGCGACGGCATGGCCGAGGTAGCCATGAAGACGGCTCCTGGCACCAAGGACGGTACCGGCGCTTTCCTGTCGACGGGAGACGCGGCCGGTGCCGACAATACAGCGAGCTATGTCAGTACGTCGGGAGCAACAACAGGAAAAGTCACAAGCGGGCCTGAGTGGTACACGGTTTTCGCCGGCAAGACGGGGGCTGAACTTGCCACCATCAATTACCTACCGGGTCGAGGCGCGGTTGGCGTCTGGGGTGCCATCCAGGGCATTGCCTCTCCTGCTGGCGATCTGGGCTGGGGAGATGACACCGTCTGCAATTTCGTCGACCGCCACTTGGCCAGTGTTGCCTATCTCGACGGGGAGCGGCCGAGCCTGATTCCCTGCCGCGGCTATTACTGGCGATCAGCGCTCTGGGCGCTCGACTGGCGAGACGGCAAGCTGACCCAACGATGGTTGTTCGACACGGCGGCGGTCAAAGGCGCCACCGGAAAAGATGGAAAACTTCTTCAGTCTTCACAAGGATACGAAAGTCAGGGGTCGCACAGCCTGCGCCAGGGGGATGTGGATGGCGACGGATTCGATGAAATCGTCTACGGCTCCATGACAGTTGACCATGACGGCCAGGGCCTCTACTCGACGGGGCTAAGGCACGGGGACGCCCTTCACTTCTCGGATCTGGATCCTAACCGGCCCGGACTGGAGGTGTGGATGGTGGATGAACAGACCAGCGAAAACGGCGGGATAGCCTCGCACTTCCAGGACGCCAAAGACGGCACAATAATTTGGGAGGATATGGGTACAGGCGACAACGGACGCGGTTGCACCGGTCCGCTTATTGCCGGGACCACAGGCTGGCAGATGTGGTCGGGCGCCGGCGGGCTTTGGAACGCTAGCCACAAGAATGTGGGGAGCGTGCCTTCGTCCGACAATTTCACTATATGGTGGGGCGCTGATCTGAACCGCTTCCTGGAGAATGGGACTTCGATCACTCCATACGGCAGCGGCGGCGGTACGGGTCTAAGCGCCAGCGGCTGCACCTCGAACAACGGCTCAAAATCAGACCCTACCCTCACCGCAGATATCTTCGGCGACTGGCGCGAGGAAGTGGTGTACGGGACCTCCGGCAGTGATGCGCTGCGCATCTACACGACCACCACAGTAACTAAGAATCGTCTCTATACATTGATGCACGACCCGATCTACCGGATGAGCGTTGCCACGGAGAATGTTGCCTATAACCAGCCGCCGGAGCCCGGCATCTACATCGGCCCCAATATGACGCTGCCGGAAACAAAGCCGAACATCAAGTACTACTCGTCTACGCCATAGCGAACCACGACGCGGCTCCGCATGAAGTCCGAGTCTGCTGCGGTCGCGGCGATTGCGATCGGAGCGGCATTGATGATTGCGGAGTCCGCGAGAAAATGAACGCGTGACCAAAGACGAGGCCCTCAAAGAACTGGCCGACGCGGAGGTGGTCCCTTGCGTTTCGGCAGGTATCGCGGATGCCAAGGAGATTCTCGAGGCGTGTCTCTCAGCGGACATTCCGGCCATTCTGGATCGCCAGGATTCCTGCCAGGGACACGGCCATAGCTGTGCCGTGCGCATCGACCTGTGCGTGAGGCCAGAGGATCTGGCCAAGGTCATGGCCATCATGCATGAGCGTTGGCAGCTCCTGCTCGATCAGGAAGGCACCTTGCCCAGCCACACCGCCCCTTCCGCAGAATGCGAGGAGCCGCCCTGCCCGGCATGCGGCACAGCCGCGCCTCTGCAAGAGGGTGCCTGCACGGGATGCGGTCTGCAGCTTGAGTAGACGGCGCGGAAGATCGCGGCTACTTTTCTTGAGTATCTGGTTTCCGCCCGACCCGCTTCGGCGAATCCCGACCCGGCGGAATTTCGCCGCCTGGGTTGACGGCAGCGACGGCGTCTACTAATCACTAGGCCATGGATTCGTCGCCTGTGCCCGAGCCTCCTCCCGGCGCCGGAGAGAGTCCCCAGCCGCAAGTTGCGGATTCGCCAACCCCGCCCGAGGCTCCACCCGCGCCCCTGCGATGCGAGCCACCGGTCCAGCAGCCCGACGTGCTCCCGCCATCCAGGGTCACCGACGAGTTCAACGTGCTTTGCTACACGCTGCTCAGCCTGTTCATCGTGAGTTTCGGCGTTTGGCTGATTTTCGCTTGGACGGGCTATGGCAAGCGCTATGCGCCTCATGCGGATGGCTGGCACATGGGGGGGACGCGGTCAATTGAGGTGACCCTGATTCATGATGACGCCCAGAACCTGGGCTGTGCCTCGGACGTGGTGCTTGAAGGCCTGCATTGCGGGCATCGCGCCAACCAGCAGCCCTTCGATCCCAATGGCACGGAGGATCGCCTGTTGCTCCGTCCCTACAACACCGCGGATTCGGTGCTCTTCCTTGGCGCGGGACTGTGGAGCTCACCAGGCCTGGCGGGTACGCTGCCCAAAGAGCGCTTCACGGTCGTGTGCAACTTCCGCATGGTCTCTGCGATCAAATCAGTGGCGCTGCGTTGGTCTCCGACCGGTTCATTCGCTCCGGTCACGAACGCCGTGCCCGCAGGGTTGCTCACCGATTGCGTGATTCCGCAATGACGCCAGCGACGATGGTTCGCGGGGTGGTCGAGACCGGCAAAGCGGCCTGGCAAGATGCCGTGGACCGCTGGGGCGGCATGGGGCGCACTGCCCGCGCGACCACCCTGCTTCTGGCCTTCATGATTGTGGGAGGCGCAATTCTGCGCATCCAGGGGATTGGTTTTCCGCCCCGCAACACTTTCGACGAGCAGTTCTACGGGCCGACAGCGCATCACATTCTGCTCGGCGTGCCCGACTTGCACGATCACCACCCTCCGCTCGGCAAGCTGCTGGGCGCGATTGGGCTTCTCCTCTTCGGCTACAACTCAGTGGGATGGCGGTTCATCCCCCTGTGTTTTGGCCTGCAGACCATAATCATCGCGTACTGGCTGGCGCGCGAGATCTTCGCCAGCCGGCGGGCGGGCTGGCTCGCGGCGGCCTTCGTGGCAGCGGACGGGTTCTTCATTTCCTACTCGCGGATCGCACTTCCCGACGGAATGCTCACCTGCCTGGTCTTGTGGAGCGTTCTGGCCGTGGTCACCGCGCGCACCTGGCGCGGGGTGGCGGTAGCTGCAGTCCTGGTCGGGGCCGCCATGTCCATCAAATGGAGTGGACTGCAGGCCCTGGCACCTGCTGTCGTGGCCTTGCTGCTCTTCTGCCGGGCGCCCTGGCACGCGATCTTCTGGTTTGGGTTGGCGCCGGTCTTACACCTCCTGATCTGGATGGCCGGGCTGCACCTGATGGGACACGCCAGCGACCCACTGGCGGTGTGGAGTGTCATCTTGTCGTCGAGGACCAGCCTGCACGACCTCGCACAGCATGACAATCCATTGGCGTCGCGCTGGTATTCTTGGCCCGCCCTTTATCATCCCATCGTGGTCAAGCTCTCGTCCTACGGAACCACCAGCCGCTACGCTTCGAACGCCGGTAATCCCGTGTTGTGGTTCCCCGCCGGCTTGCTGGTGATGGGGCTGCCTTTGACCCGGGGCCTCACCGCCTGGCGAGCGCGCTGGCGGAATTACTGGCCGTTCGACCCCTCATTCAACAAGGCAGTCTTCGTCTTGGCTGTGGGTTGGGCGGCCATGTTCGTGCCGCTTGGCGTGTACATGGGCCAGCACACATTTTTCTACCACTACCTATCGTCCTACGCCTTCGCCCTTGTTCTGCTAGCCGGGGTTGCGGCCAAGCTGGAACGCCGCTGGCCCCGCGCGGTCTTGGTATTCGTCACCCTCGCCGTGTTGATGGCCGTCTACTTTGCACCCGTGTGGGGTGAGTTTCCGCTCACTGTGGAACAGGCCAACCGCCGCCTGATTTTCCTTCCCTGGCGTCCATAGTCGCGCAGGACGCGGATTCCCTCGCGGCCTGCAGCACAGCGGCGGGGTCGATGCGCCGACGGAAACGCACGACGCGTGCTCCAGTCGGGAGATCGCCATCGGCACAGCAGCGCTCTTCGTCGAGACACAGGATGAGATTGTCCAGGTTCGCGGCCCGCAGCAGGGACAGCTTTCGCTGCAGATACTCGGGCGTCCAGAAGCCGACGACCTCGACGAGAAACTGGCGGCTGGGCTCAAAGCGGTGGCGCAACAGGAAGTCGGGAAAAACGATGGTGCCTCCCGCGCGCACCGGCTCGGGCTCGCGCACAAGATCCCAGTCGGGCGTGGCATGCTTGAGATCGCGGGCAAAGCGCGCCTCCAGCTTGCTGTCAAAGGGCTTGGGGGTGCTGGCGGGGAAGAGCGGGTCGCCACTTCGCAGGTGCAGCTCGCCCTCCTGACCGCGCAGCATGCAGGTGGCGCGAAGCTCGAAGCGCGCACACCAAGCGAGAAAGGGAAGCAGTTCGCCCAAGGCCCGGCCGTAGAGGAAGGTTCGACGGAAGACCGCATACGGCCCGGACAGATCCAGCACTGGCGGCTCGCCGTCCTCGACTGTGCAGATGAGACCGCGCAGCTTGGCCTGACGGACCACCGGCCGCAGCGCGCCCTCGGCGCGGATGCGCACGCGACTGGCGCGGAAGAGCAGGCTGCGCGCAATGAGCTGGTTGACCCGCAGAGCGACTTCGTGCGGTGACACAGGACTGTCGGGGCTGGCGAAGATGCGCTCGCCGGGCAGATCGGCAAAGAGCGACCGCTCCAGGGCGGCCGGTGCTACGCCCAGAGTCGAGGCCGCAGCAGCCAGAATTGCGGTGCGCGGTTTTCCGGTTTGTAGAGCCGCCTCGACGAAGAGGGTTTCACGGGCTTCGGCCGGAGACACTTCGGACTTGATCTCGGCACCGCCCAGCCGCAAGAGAAGATGCACAGCCGCACGCAGCTTGAAGTGAGGAGCCGCGCAGGGCAGGGGCTCACGCAGGCGCTCCTGCAGCTCGCGCAAGGGCCGGCCGCGGAAGCGATCCACTTCGTCGATGAGAACGTGCAACCAGGGCTGATCGCGTTCGTCGAGAAAGGCGGGCAGGATGCGGCCGCGGTCGAGGCGCGCGGGAATGGCAGCTTCAGGCAGCAAGGGCATTTCTCCGGCGGCGGGCCTGCTCGACTTCTCCGGTGGCGCGCACTACCAGTTCGTAGACCAAAGCCCGCTTGCCCGGCCGAGGCCGCAGCACACGGCCGACCCTTTGCACATGTTCGCGCTCGCCCTTGCTGCCCGCGACGATGATGCCGACCTCGGCGTCGGGCACGTCCAGGCCTTCATTGAGCACCTGGGCTGAGACCAGGGCGCGCACTTTGCCTTCCCTGAATAGGGTCAAGGCGCGCTCGCGCTCCTTGCGGACGATGTGACAGGTGAGCGGCATGACGAGATGCTCGCGACTGACCGCATAGGCTGTGGCGTTGTCCGCCGTGAACACGATCACGCGGGCGTCGCCATGGCGGGCCAGCAGGGTGGCCAGCATCTGGCGTTTTGCATGGGGAAAGGCCAGCAGGCGTCGCGAGCGGTGCCAGGCGCCCAGCGCGCGGCGGCCTTCGTCGGTTCTCGCCGCAGCCCGGGCAAATTCTTGCCAAGTGGCCCCAGGATCAATGGCGCGAAACCGGCGCAGGACATCGCGAAAAGTCGCCATCAGGGCCTCGTACTCGGCGCGCTCGGCAGGGGTCAAATCCAGGTGCAGCACCACGGTGTCAAAGGGAGCGAGAAACTCGCCCGTCAGATCGTCGACGCGCAGTTCGTAGACCGTGGGACCGATGAGATCAGCCAGATGCGCGGCCGCGTGGCCGGTAGGCGGTGTGGCGGTCAGTCCCAGGCGCATGGGCGCGATGCTCATGTCCAGGGCTTCGTCACGCAGGCCAACCCCAAAATGGTGGGCTTCGTCGACGACCAGGAGATGAAAACGGTTGCCAAGTTGGCGCATGTGCCGCCAGCCGCTCTCGAAGGTGGCCACGGTGATGGGCTCGACCTGATGTTCGCCGTCGCCCAGTCGGCCGGGCGCAAACCCGGTGCATTCGTGGATGGCGCGCGCCCATTGGTCGAGCAGAACGCGCGTGGGCACCAGACACAGGGCCGGCACACGCACGCGAGTGATGGCTGCAATTGCCAGTCGAGTCTTGCCCGAGCCAGTAGGCAAGACAGTCACGCCGCGCCGCTCAGCCAGCGCCCATGCGGTCAGCGCTGCCTCCTGGTAGGGGCGCAGATCGGCAGGTCGAAGGGCCGGCAGCTTGTCCGCCGGGCCGGCCACTTCGTCCTCGAACCGGACGCCGCGCCGGCCAAGTTCGGCCAGCAGGCGCTGGTGAAAGCGCGCAGGGCAGCGCAAGGCGCCCACCCGCGGATCCCACAAAGCGCCCGGAAGATCGGCAAGCGCCGACGAGGATTCGGGTTCGAGGAGCAGAATAGTTCCTTGGTCGAAGACAAGGCGCATGGCCTGCGCGGGTGCAGCGGGCGTGCCAAAGGGGAAGGTACCGAGGGATACGTACTACGAGGGAAGAATCTGTGTTCCCGTTCTTGTCCTCCGGTCATCTCATCTCAGGAGACCGTCCCGAGCGTGCATCAGAAACAGGCCATTCGGCCCCGGGGGCTCCAGCCAGGCATCTGCCAAGGAGACGAACTGTGGCGACGACGAGGAAGATTGGGATCATCGGCGACGGCAACGTGGGGAGCGCACTTGGGCATGGGCTGAGGCGCGCGGGTCACGAGGTGAGAGCTGTCGGCAAAGACAAGACGGCGGTTCGCGAAATGGCCGGCTGGGCCGAAATCGTTGTGCTGGCCGTACCATTCGGCGCGATCGATCAGGTGGTCAAAGAGGCCGGTGACGCGCTCGCGGGCAAGACGTTGGTGGACGTCACCAACCCTCTCAACCCGGACATGAGCCTGGCGGTCGGGTTCACCACCAGCGGCGCCGAGGAGCTTCAGCGCAAGGTGCCGGACGCAAAGGTGGTGAAGGCTTTCAATACCGTGTTCGCGCAGCACATGAACACGGGCCGCCTCTGGAACCAGTCTCTGACAGCTTTCGTGGCCGGCGACGATAGCAGCGCCAAGGCGAGTGTCCTCGAGTTGGCACGCGAGATCGGGTTCGACGCGGTGGATGCGGGACCGCTCAAGAACGCCAGGCTGCTCGAGCCGCTTGCTCACCTGAACATCCAGCTCGGCTACGTGCTAAAGCTGGGAACCCAGATTGGGTTCAAGTTCCTGCGCAGCTGAGCGAGGGGGGGCAGTACGAGGCCCACCAAGATGCGACACCCACCAAGATGCGACTTGCTCCGCCGCCGTCACCCAGGTACCATTGCTATTATGCCATTGACCGTTACCATTGATGCTGCGGGGCGGCTGGTGGTGCCGTTGCCCGTGCGCCGCCACCTGCGCCTGGTTGCGGGCAGCAGACTCCGAATCACCGAGAGGCCCGAGAGCATCCTGCTCGAACCCGAGTACGAGGAGCCCCGGATCCAGGAGAAGCACGGGATTCTCGTGGTCGGCGGTCAGCTTCAGGGTGACCTGCCTGACCATCGCGACATTCGTCAGGACCGACTCAACAAGTTGGCGCGACGGTGAGGGTCTGCTTCGACACATCGGTCCTAGTACCGGCGCTGGTCGCCCCCCACCCGTTCCACGCAAGGGCGCTGTGCTGGCTGCAGGCGGCTGCGACGCGGGAGATCGAGGGCGTGATGGCCTGGCACGCAGCGGCCGAGACGTGGTCGGTGCTTACGCGGCTTCCTGTCTCACCGCATGTGACCGCGGGCGCGGCCGCACGGCTGGTCGAGCGGCTGGTCCAGCACGTCCGGCCCCTGGCCATGACCTCCGCCCTCTACCGAAAGGCCATCCAACGCTGCGCCGAGCGCGGCGCCAGTTCCGGAGCGATCTTCGACGCGCTCCATCTCGCGGCCGCCGAGCTTTCACGGTCGGATGTCTTCGTCACGCTGAATCCAGACGACTTCGAGCGGCTGGCCAGCGAGCGCGGCCCGCGCATCATCGTGCCACCCGATCCGCCCCGGGCCACGGTGCGGTGAACTTCCCTGTGGAAGACAGTTGTCGGGAACGAGGTCACCTCAGGTGCGTGCGGCGTCCGCTTGACAGCGCTTGGCTACTTCCTCTCCCGCCTTGCGCCGCGCTTCTTGCCCTTGCCCTTCTTGGCTTTTTCGGGCTTTCCCGCCTTGGCTTTGCTCGTTGACGGGATGCCGTTCGGATAGAGCATGCCCATGGTTGCGTTGGCGAGCGCCACGTCCACTTGCGCCCAGAAACGATGGTAGGTGAAGCGCGGCGGTTGGCCGCCCTTGAGGTACGCGTCCACTTTCGGCCACGCGGGATCGGTCTTGTACTTGGAACGAATGCTGATGAAGGTGGAACTGGGCTCGATGCGGTCGCCATTGGGCATCACCCCCTGCCAATCCGCGGGCACGAAGATCGGATCGCCGAAGCGCTTGTAGTCGACCCGCTCTTCTTCACTGGCCACGCCTTGGGGGGTCCAGTACTTCTTCCAGATCCGATCGAGGAGCTCCTTGGCCAGGCGTGCGGCCGCGTGATCCCCGGATTTCGCTGAATAGAAGAGCAGGGCGCGCGCCAAGGCCCCGGCTACGCCCACGTCCTGACTGTGGCCTTTCACTTTCACATGCAGGGTATTGTTGTAGCCTGCGTCTTTGCCATCCCAGTTCTGGGTCTTCTCGTTCCAATTGAGTTGGGGCTGGCCGGTCCACTGTAGCGTGGACGGAATGGCAAAGCTGCCGTCTTTACCGAGCTTGCTGTTGGCCAGGACCCACTTGACCCAGCGGTCGAGCACCAGCTTGGCGTGCGCATCGCCAGTGACGTAATAGAGTTGCGCCACGCGGTCCATGGTCCATGCCTGAAAGCCGAACCACTCGTTGCTGGGCGGATCTGCGTAAACCGGCGCCTCGTCGTAGGCCATCTTGTAGAAGGTGGTGGTGCCGGCAGGCGGCTTGGCGTAGCGGCCGCGCCAACTGTTGGTCGCGCCACCGGCCATGCCACCCTCGGCGGACTGCAACCAGCGATAGAACTCGAGCTGGCGGCCCAGACTGGTACCCCAGTCGCGCGCGGCGTTTGGGTCGCGGGCTTGAATGCCTTCTCTTTGGCCAGCACGTAGGCGGCAAACGGGTTTTGATACCCACTGTGCGAGGCGCTGGCGCCGATGCGCCACGACCAACCCCCTGCTTTGGCTAAGGAGCCGCCCCAGGCGTAGTACCACGAGAGCAGGTAGTGGGCCGCGCCGTAGCCCTCGGCCGCTGGGCAGCTCGGATCCTGGCAACCCATCTCCTTGAAGTACTTGTCGAACAGGGCGTAGCGGAGATAGTCGCCCATCTTGGACGCCTTCTTGACCAGGCCGTCGACCGCGCTAGCCGCGCCCTGTTCATCGGCCCAGCGCTTGGCCCAGTACATGGCCTGCACCGCGCGCGCGTCGGCATCAGGGGCGTCGGTGTACTTCCACTGGCGCGCGTAGCCGCCTTCCTGCTTGACGAACAAGTCAAGAAAACCGTTGTCGCCACCGAATTGAAAGTCCTCCCAGCAGGGCTGCGGAATGGCTTCCCAAACCGATTCCTGCATCCCGCGCTGAAATGTATTGATGGGCGACGGGTGAGACACGCGATCCCCGCGCCGGCCGAAGCCGTAGAAGTTGTCGATGTCGATGATCCAGTGCATGCCGTAGATGAAAGGCGAGCCGTAGGCGGCTTGCAGCTCTTTCGACAGGGGGTCGTGGCCAACCGGCGCCGCGGCATCGAAGGGCACGGGATAGCCATTGGGCAGGTCCTGCTCGGGCGCATAGACCGCCGGGTGGGTGTCGGCGTACGAGCCAGTGGTGGGCTGGTCGTCCTGCGTGGGGATGAGATACGCCTCCAGGCTTTCCCAGGCGTGGTCGAGCGGCTTCCAATCCTTGGCGATTTTGCCGTAGGTGGCTTCCAGCCACAGCCAATAGCTGTACGCCTCCGAGGTGGTGTGATGGCCGTAGTCAGGTGCCTCCACGATCAGGGTTTCCGCCGCGTGGTAGGGCATACCTTCGGGGCTGAAGTAGCCATTGGCAGGGGAGTGCAGGGCGTTCCAGTGGGCGATGAAACGATCCGCGTATTCGTTGCCGGTCTTGCCCGGGTGGGGCGGCGGAACAAAGGGCGCGGGCTTGGGGAACTCGGCCGGCTCGACCGGCCCGGCCGCGGGCTTTGCGGCCCCGGACCGCGACGCCGCACGCGGCGAGCGCGAACGCGCGGGCCGCGAGGCGGCCTGCTGCTGGGCTATGGTCTGCAGGCACGATGGCAGAAGCAGCCCGACCACGCCGAGGACAACGACGGAGCAGGCTATTCGCATCCCACGAACTCCACATCATCGATCCAGATATCGAAGGCGGCGCCCGGCACATTCACCTGCCACTGGATGCCGTAAAGCTTGCTCTTGTCGATGCCATGTCGCCGGGGCGAGCCCCAGTCGGGCAGCTGCGCCATCCTCTTGAAGGGGAATACGAAATGCTGCCACGCCTCGGTTAGATTGAGATCCATGCCGAAGTCGTTGAAGCACTCCCGGCACACGCCGCCCTCCGGATCCGTGCTGACATCGGGCACCTTGAGTCGAACCTTGCCGACCGAGCCGGGCCCCTTGCGCGCCCAGAAAGCCAGGCCGTTGTAGCGAGAGGCATCGTAGGGACCCTTGGGATCCACGAAATTCATGCCCACGGCGCCAAAGACGACGCCGCTTCCGCCGGCAACCTTTCCCTGCACGTTGGCCGCGTACTTTGAGCCATTGGCCCCGCTGGGCGACATGCTGAAGGTTCCGCCGCGCGAGCCAGCCTCGGGGACCACGGTCGACCCGGCCTCGTCGACGTAGGTGTACCAGTAGCCGTTGCGGCCGTCGCGGACCAGCACCTGATTGTTGCCGTCCTCGCCATTGTCGATCAGCCCATCGTTGCATGAGTCAAGGGCAACGGCGCGGTTGCCGAGCACAGGTGTTTGACCGGGCATAACGCAAGCGGGCAGAAGCGGCAGCGCCGCAAGCGCCGTGAGGGTTGACGAAATGGGGAAGACTTGCCGAAATCGACTGTAGTTCTTCACGCGGGCAGAATACCTGAGGCGCGCAAATTGGGAAAGATGGGCCGCGCCCATAGGTGCTAGCCATGGTCTTCTCGGGATTCGACGGCCAAAAGCAAACCATGCAGAAATTGGCTCTCCTGATCCGCCACTGATACGATCGCGGCCAGCGTTTCGGCTAAAAGCAGCCGCGCAGAAAGGGCGCCCTTGTCCGACCGTCACGAGCAAACAGCCGCTTTTCATTGCGTTCCGCTTCTGCCCCTGCGGGACACCGTAGTCTTTCCACACATGGTGGTGCCGCTCTTCGTGGGCCGCGAGAAGTCGCTGGGCGCCCTGGGCGAGGTCACTTCCCGCGGCGACGCCCAGGAGATCTTCCTTTCAGCGCAACGCGTCCAGAGCGATGAGCCGACTCCCGAAGACATTTTTTCGGTGGGGACACTGGCCAACCTGATCCAGGTTTTGCGCCTGCCCGACGGCACGGTGAAGGTCCTAGTGGAGGGCAAGCGGCGCGCGGTGGTCCGCCGCTTCGTGGACGGCGAGCGTTTTCTGGCGGTCGAGGTCGATGAGATCCCGGAAGACTCCGGGTGGTCGGCCGAGGCCGAAGCCGCCGCGCGCGAGGCCCACGCCGCTTTTGCCAGTTTCGTCAAGCTAGACAAGCGCTTGGCGCCCGAGATTCTGGCTTCGGTGCACAGCATCGAGGATCCGGGCGACTTGGCGGACACCATCGCGGCGCAGCTCCAGCTCAAGCTGGCGGACAAGCAGGCCATCCTGGAAATGGTGCGACCGACCGATCGCCTGATGCGCTTGGCTGAGCTTCTGCGAGCCGAGATCGAGGTCCTGCAGAACGAGCGCAAATTGCGCTCGCGCGTGCGCCGCCAAATGGAGAAGCGTCAGGAGGAGCAGGTTCTTTCTGAGCAGCTCGACGCGGCCCAGAAGGAAGCGGGGGAACGCGACGAGTTCAAGAACGAGTTCGCCGAGCTGGAGGAGAAGACCAGCCAGATCAAGCTGTCCAAAGAAGCAGCGGCCCGAATCAAGAAGGAACTGAAGAAACTGCGCCTGATGGCGCCCATGTCAGCCGAAGCCGCGGTGGTTCGCAACTATATCGACTGGGTGTTGGCTCTGCCCTGGGGCACGCGCACTGAAGACAAGCTAGACGTGGCCGAGGCGGAACGCATCCTAGACCAGGACCACTTTGGCCTGAAGAAGGTCAAGGAACGCATCCTCGAGTACCTGGCGGTGCAGGCCCTGGTGCGCAAGCAGAAGGGACCCATCCTGTGTCTGGTGGGGCCGCCGGGCGTGGGCAAGACCTCGCTGGCCCAGTCCATCGCGCGGGCCACTGGGCGCAACTTCGTGCGCTTGGCTCTCGGCGGTGTGCGCGACGAGGCCGAGATCCGTGGCCACCGGCGCACCTATATTGGCGCCCTGCCGGGCAAGATCATCCAGTCACTCAAGAAGGCGGGAAGCGCGAATCCGGTGTTCCTGCTCGACGAGGTGGACAAGATGTCCACTGACTTCCGTGGCGATCCCGCGGCGGCCCTGCTGGAAGTTCTGGATCCCGAGCAGAACCACACCTTCTGTGACCACTATCTGGACCTCGACTATGACTTGTCCGACGTCATGTTCATCACCACCGCGAACTACCTGCAAGGCATCCCGGTGCCGCTGCAGGATCGCATGGAGGTGATTCCGATTGCGGGATACACGGAATTCGAAAAACTCGCCATCGCCGAGCAGTACCTTGTGCCCAAGCAGAAGCGCGACCACGGCTTGGCGGACATCACCCTGGAGATGCCCGAGGAGACCCTGCGCGTCCTTATCGACGGCTACACCAAAGAGGCCGGGGTGCGCAGCCTGGAACGCGAGATTGCGGGCGTATGCCGCAAAGTCGCGCGGGAATATCTGGCTGACCGCAGCGTCACGGGGTGGAAGATCACGCCCAAGCGCCTGGCCAAGTATCTGGGAGCGCCCCACTTTCGCCGGGGCCGACAAGAGGACACCGACGAGGTCGGAGTGACCAACGGGCTGGCGGTGACCGCCCACGGCGGCGATCTGCTGGTCACTGAGGTTTCCATCGTGGCCGGCAAGGGCAAGCTGGTCCTGACCGGCCAGTTGGGCGACGTTATGCAGGAGTCGGCCCAGGCGGCCATGAGCTATGTGCGCTCGCGGGCGCCGTCGTTGGGTCTGGACCGCGATTTCTACTCGTGGGCGGACATGCACGTACACCTGCCTGAGGGTGCCATCCCCAAGGACGGCCCGTCAGCCGGAATTACCATCTGCACCGCCATGGTGTCTGCCTTGCTGCGCGTGCCAGTGCACCGGGACGTGGCCATGACCGGCGAGATCACCCTACGCGGGCGCGTGCTGCCCATCGGCGGTCTCAAGGAAAAGATCCTTGCGGCTCACCGGGGCGGAATGAAGACCGTGATCATTCCCAGGGACAACGTGAAGGACCTGCGTGACATCCCCAAGCGCGTCCTCAAAGACACTCGGGTGGTCGCGGTGGGACACATGGACGAGGTGCTGCGGGTTGCCCTGGCGCTGCCCAAGCCCTCGGAGTTTCTCAAGGAACCTTCGGTGCCGGTTGACTGGCGTGTGCCGGGCGAGCGGCGCGAATCGGGCGACCGGCGAGCCGATGCCGGCCTCATCCCGGTGGCCAGCGCCATGCCGCCAGCCAGCATGCCCCCGCCGCCGCAAGTCGAGATCAGCAGCACGCTCCGGCGCGGCTAGCGCATCATTCAATGCCAGCTTATCGGCAGCGGGCTTGTGCCGAGAATGACACGGAGGAGGATCCGCCCGAGAGCCCATCCTCCGAAGTGTTCCTTTTCGACCTGGGCGACAGACCCAATTTAGTGCAAGAATGGCCGCATGCTAGGCACCATCGGGTTGTTCCTTCGCACTACCGACAACGACTATCAGCGACGGTTAGACGAAGTCGGGCAGCGCGAGGCGAAGAAGCACGGATTCGATATTCTGGTGGAGTCGGCACAATTCGATGCCAGCCGGCAGATCGCGCAGATTCGCAAAGCTATCAAGAACGCCCCCGCTAGCAAGCTGGTCGCAATTCTGGTCAGCGGCGTGCAAGACGAAGAGCTGCGCCCAGTCGCCCGCGAAGCCGCCGAGGCTGGTCTGGACTGGGCCCTGCTGAATGAAGCAGCATTTGTCGACGACGTTCGTAGCCAGTTCCCCAACCGCGCCATTTTCGCCGTCACCTGCGATCAGGTTGAAATTGGCCGCATCCATGCGCAGCAGGTCCGCGCCCTGGTTGGCAACGCCGGTCGCGTGCTGTGTGTGACCGGCCACCTTCGAAACGTGTCAGCGGTGCAGCGTTTGGACGGCTTGAAGCAAGGACTCAACGGCGGGTTCGATATCATTGAACTCAATGCCGACTGGACCAGCGAAGGTGCGCGCATGGCCGTAGCACGCTGGTCAAGAGAGATCACCTCGGAAAAAGATCTGCCAGGCGTGTTCGTGGCCCACAACGACGAAATGGCCCTGGGCGTGCGCCAGGCCGTGCGCGACTTCAATTCCCAGCGCAGCTTGCCGGTTGACAGCGCCCCCATCACCGGCTGCGACGGATCGCAGACCTTTGGCCAACGTCTGGTTCGCGAAGGTCGCCTCAAGGCAACGGTGATCATGCCCCCCGGATCGGGCGTGGCAATAGAATGGATCGCCCGTGCGCGCACCAGCGGCGAGATTCCTCCAGTCCGCGTACTCTTGCCGGTAACGTCCTTTCCAGACCTAAAGAGTTTGAAACAGTAGCGTGGGAGCGCTCGCGAGTTTGAGTCGCGAGTTGCGTTTCGCTTCCCCGCGTGCCGGCTTCCCGGGCGGCCCGCAATTTCCCTACAAGCTGTGGCTACGGGATCACCGCAGGCGGGGGCGCGCCGGGGCATCCGAAAAAGACCTGCACGACCTGGTAGGTCCCGTTCTTGAGCCCGTCGCAGTAGCTGCCATTGAATGTGACGGTCACGTTGTCCGCGGCCAGTGAATAGCCATCCGACGGGTCCAGTGCAACCTTGGTACCCTTATCCAAATACACGCCGAGGTTGCTGGGATCGGGCGGAGCCGCGTTCATAGTGAACTTGCAACTCGCAACGTCGACAATGATGGTGCTGAGCGCCGAGGTGAGCTGGTCGGGAGAGGTCGCAGGGAAGTAGTTCCCGGTTCCGCCGGCTTGGGCGAAGTTGTCCAGGTTGCCGGTCGACGGTCCGATGCCGATGACATAGGTCTTGATGCCACCGGAATTGAGAGCGATGCCGATTTCGTTGGCGGTGTCCTGCACCGAGGCATCGGTGACACTTGGGGATGTCCCGGGGTCGCAATTGGGCTGACCATCGGTAGCAAGAAGAATGTAGTGGGCCAGGCCATCACTTACCGTGCCGTAGTAGGTGACGGCCGCCTTGATGGCGGCAGTGGTGGGAGTCTGGTTTGCTGGGGAGGTGCCAGTAATTGTGTTCTGGATCTGCGTAGCGGTGTTTGGCCCCACCGCAACCTCTACTCCCTGGTTTACCGTGCAGGTTGACCCCTTTGGCGACGTGAAGAGCTTCAAGCCCCACTGGACGCCGGCTGGCGAAGTCGCCAGAACTTGCTGGAGGGATGCCGTCATCGTCGACCATCGCGTCGTGCAATTGGCAGGAGCGCCGCGACCGCCGCAGGTGGCGTCGGAAGCGATGTCGTCGCTCATCGATGATGAGCGGTCCAGAACCAAGAGGAGATCCACCGGCTGCGGGGCCGGGTTTTGGGTCTGGACTCCGCAGTTGAGCTCGGCTGTGGCGACCGGTGCGTCGACAGGGCCAGTCGATTCCGTGCTGCCGCCGGCTGGTGGCGGGGCACTGAATTGGAAGTGAGTGCCGCCGCTTCCGTTGCCGGCCGTGCTGTTGCCGCCGGCTCCGGCTGTCGGCGACGTGCCTGTGACGCCGCCGCCTCCGTTGCCCCCATTTGACAGGGATCCAGCATTGATGGGGTCAGTCGGTCCGCATTGGAGCAAAAGCGCACCCGCAAATACGCACGCAGCGATTGAGGCAATTGTCGTGGCGGTTGCTGATGCTTTCATTGGTGCCTCCATTCCGAACTCTCTGACACTCGATGTCCGAGTCAACCTCGAGATTATGGGAGAAGATGGTTATCACACCTCCGCAACAGATTAGGAGACTCCAGGCGTTCCGACGTTACCAATTCAATCTGTCAGAAATCGCAAAGAAGTCCAAGGTGCTATGTTGCGTGTCGGGGTCTTCATGACGCGATCCCAACGGTGTTATCTCGAACCGTGAAGGTGGCAGTTGTTCTACTGTGAACTATGGATCCTGTCCGGCCGGGTGCGAGCCCGGATGAAATCTGGAGCGCCTGAGTCAGAGAAGTGGAACGTTAGCACACTGCGTATAGCAGTTGGAGAAGTTGTCGCCGATGCAATCGCAGGCCTCGCAGAATGAACAGCCGACGTCGCTGCATGAATTCACCTGGGCAAGGCATTTTGTTACGCATGCGGGGGATGGCCGCGCGCACAGCCCATCGAAGGTCGGGCCACCGAGGGTTGGACAAAGGGCCGCAACCCGAGCCTTTGCGCCGGCACAGGTGGCAATTGCCTGCGGAGCGCAGGCGAGGAACCGGCCGCCGCCGCAGACGCACGCCGCGGATGGGTTACACTGCGGGAAAGGACACCAGCAGGCTTCCGCAATTGCCGCGCAGCCGCTGGCTGCAAAGCAGCCACACTCGTCCAGGCCCGTGCAGGAGGCGGGCGATGTTTCGCCGCTGGCGTCTCTCGCTACGGCTGCGTCAGAGGTCGGGGCACAGACGGGGCAAGTGCAGGGATCGGGATTCGGCAGGTACCCTCCCGGACAGGCCAGCGCGGGGCACGCGATTGGTGGGCACCCGGGCGGCGTGTCTGGACCACTGGAGTCTTTCGTCACGCCTGCGTCAGGGGACGGCCCGCAGGTCTGAATAGGACAGTCGCAGGGGTCAGGACTCGGGGTGGTTGTCCATGGCCACCCCCCCGGACACCTATTGGGACACGAATGTGGTGGCTGTGGACACCCGCTGGTTCCAACCGTGCCGGCGCCATCTCCGCCGGTTCCGCCAGCTCTGACGCCACCGGAAGCGATGGCGCCACCCGAGTAGACCTGAACGCCACCGGAAGCGATGGCGCCACCCGAGCCAGCCGAGACTCCACCAGTAGCGATGGTGCCACCCGAGCCGCCCGCTACGCTGCCGCCTGCCTGGCCGCCCTTGGCCCCGCTTCCAGAGCCTCCACCACCGCCAGCTGACTTCAGACCGGACTCGTCGGCACACGCCAGGCCCAGCACGCCGGCCACGAAAAGGACTGCAACGCTAGTTGACGTCCTGCACATAGTTGCAACGACAGCAATTTATGTGCCGACTCTCTCGCGGCGGTCACTGGTCCAATTCCCTCGTGGCGACGCGGACATGGACGCAGTGCGGGCTCAGAATTCTGAGGTGACCTGGACACGCGATGAGGGTTCCGGAGCATCTGGGGCAGGATTTGAGGTAGATCCTGACATCACCGTGGCATCCCTGCTACGAGACATCACGCAAGGACATTGGGCAGCATATCGGATATTTTCGAACAGAAATCGCATGCGGAGGAGTGGCCGAGTGGTCGAAGGCGACGGTCTTGAAAACCGTAGCGCCTCAAAAGGGCGCCAAGGGTTCGAATCCCTTCTCCTCCTCCAATTGAGATGGAAACCCTGAGAGGGTTCGCTCCGCCCTTCGGCCCCCCACCCGCCACCACCTCCCCGCTCGCTTCCCCCTTCGGGGACTTCGGGACCTGCACCTTCCCCTCCACACCCGCTCGCTACCCTCGCGCCCTCGCGCTCGGCCTCGCCATGCCCTTCGGCCCCCCACCCGCCACCACCTCCCCGCTCGCTTCCCCCTTCGGGGACTTCGGGACCTGCACCTTCCCCTCCACAC
>Ga0182011_10001047_pt1 | contig 24178 bp, 19 predicted proteins | sample 711E1DmetaG_FD_120481 | JGI IMG/M metagenome (GOLD analysis project Ga0182011, IMG submission 120481) | Permafrost microbial communities from Stordalen Mire, Sweden - 711E1D metaG | ecosystem: Environmental > Terrestrial > Soil > Wetlands > Permafrost | place: Sweden: Stordalen | collected...
TTATGGCATGGGTTATGGCATGGGTTATGGCATGGGTTATGGAGGATTATACGGTGATTATTATGGAGGATACCCCGGGTATTATGGTGGTTATTATGGTAATTACTTTGGTGGATATTACGGTGGCGCTTATTTCGGCAGTGGATTATATTCGGGATATCCCATGTCATATCGGGAAAGTAATGTAAAATATGGAAGACCGGATAGGCCAAGCAATCTTTCATCCAGATGGAATAGTAACATAGGTGGAATTGGCTCTTCAAGGAGGAATTCATATTTCGCTACAGGTACTTCAAGTGCTGTGGGAAAAACTTCAGGATCACAGGCAATTGCTACGGGTCAGAGGAGAGCTGTTTCTTCAGGGGTAAATTCACAGGCAGTTAATCAGGTAACCGGAAAAGCTGTTCAGAATCAGACCAAAGGAGTATATTCCCGTTCCGCGACTTCTGTCCAGAGGAACACGACAAACGTAAAACCGGCATATAATAGTGTTAACAGGACATATACTCCCAGTTATAATAATCCACGGATGAGTACAAGGCCCTCATATAACAATAGCAGAGTGTCTGATGGGGTAAATTCCACTGTCAACAGAAATAGTGTAACGAATAATAGCAGGGTGTACAATAACGCAGGTTCTGTCAGGCAGAATTACCAGAATTCATACAATAATGTAAGAAGCAACTCGTCTGGAAGCAGCGTTCAAAGGAGAAGTTACTCACCTTCAGGGTATTATATTCAATCCGGCCAATCCAGATCAAGTTCTCCCAGAAGTTCGTCAAGCTATTCTGTTCCGTCAAGAAGTAGTTATTCATCTGGTTCTTATAGTGGTTCATCATCTGGCAGCAGCAGGTCTTCATCATCATACAGCAGCGGATCTTCAGGATCGGTATCAAGTGGTTCTTATTCTTCAGGATCCAGCTCTTCTTCAGGATCTTCTTCATCAAGTAATAGATCCTCAAGTGGTAGTTCTTCATCAAGGAGATAGATTGAAACAATAGAATTGTGTTAAAGAAGTTCATTCTCTAAATAAAGAGTGCAGGGATAGTCTTATAAAAAAAAGCAATCTTATGAAAAGGATAAGTTTATTAATATTCACATTATTATCTATGCTATCTGTGGTTACTGCCCAGACAATAGATGATGCATTTAGGTATTCGCAAATATTTTATGGAGGATCCGCCAGGTTTATGTCAATGGGTGGCGCCTTCACAGCTCTGGGAGGTGATATATCTTCTCTGAGTCAAAACCCCGCAGGAATAGGTGTCTTCAGAGCATCCGAACTGACAGTTTCTCCACAATTATTCCAGATTAAAACAAAGGCAGGTTTCAATGGAGTTGCCACATCAAGTAATCTATCAGATTTTAATCTTAGTCAGATCGGAATTGTAGCTAACCTGATATCTAACAACAATGAAGCCGGGCTTATTACCCTGAACCTTGGTTATTCGTTCAATAAAACAAATAACCTGAGTCAAAGTACCGTGATTAAGGGGACAAGTAATTCAAGTTCAATGGCTGACTACTGGGTTTCACAAGCAAATGGCAACACTAAAGCGGGTCTTCCTGATAATGCATGGATGGCAAATAAAACATTTCTGATAGATACCCTCTCAGGATCAGGTACATTGTATGGGACAGCATTTTCAAATTATGGTGATAATCCTCCGTCTGTTTACGGGCAGACAATTCAACGCATCATTACAAATACAGGATATACCGGGGAGCATGCTTTCTCATTGGGTGGTAATTTTTCTAACAAAATCTTCTTTGGTGCTACACTTGGAATTACTCAGTTAAGATACTCAAGTGAATATGAACACCTCGAATCGACCGATTTAGCTCTACCTTCGCAACTCAAGAATTTTACTTACACTGATTATTATGAAGAAAAAGGAACTGGATATTCCTTAAAATTCGGAGTAATAATTAAACCTATTGAGGCTCTGCGTATTGGCCTGGCATTTCATTCTCCGACATGGTACAAAATTAATGACTATTTCTATACCGATTTAACTTCAAGTTTCACCGATGGCGGTCATTATGAAGCTTCCATAGACCCGCAGAGGTACAATTATTCTCTTGCAACTCCATACAGAGTTTTGGCAGGATTGGCACTTCAGATAAAAAAGTTTGCACTTCTAAGCGCTGATTATGAATACGTTGATTATAGCACTGCCAGGTTCTCTGAGACAGGCGAGGATTACACTAATGAAAATAATCAAATCAAAAATAGTCTGAAACCTACAAGCAATATTCGGTTTGGGGGGGAGTTCCGGGTGAGTAATCTTTATTTGCGCGCAGGATATGGTTTTTACGGAAAATCATTTAGTTCTACTGAGGACAATGCTAATCTTGACTATAATACGATTTCTTTTGGAGCCGGTATCAGGGAACAGAATATTTCTATTGACTTCGCTTTTACCAATTATAAATATTCACAGAAATATATTTTGTACCCTGTCGATGCCGGTGTTGATCTTGCAGTTGCAAATCTGAACACGATTAAGAACATGTTTACTCTGACTTTTGGATACAAATTCGGTATTTAATACTTTAATACTTTAATGACTTCCTTACTTAAGAGGCGATCTTAGTTGAGATCGCCTCTTTTTTAATCTGATCTCACCGCTTAAATCCCATAAGTGGGATCTGGGGAAAAATTATTTCACAGATAATCAAGTGCTTCAGGTCCCATATTAAATACCAGGTCAATAATACTTAAACTTTGATCTGTGCATTTAAATGTATTAAATACCTGCATGTATTCTTTGACAACAAATTGAGATTTTATTTTAGGCGATATTTTGTATCTGAAATCATTAGCTGCTTCTCCGATAGTTTCAAAATGAGTGGTTTGCGTTAGCCTGATATTCAGCTTGAGCAGTTTAAGAACTAACTCTGTGAGTTCCATGTTCAGGTCAATAAGAAGATCAGTTTTCTTAGAAATTATCTTTTCAATATTATCAAAATAAAATTGAAAATAGGGCGAAGAGCTGTATGCTGCAGTCATGGCCCTTAAATGAACCTGTTGCCATCTCTTGGAGTAATCAATCCTGATTTCTTTTAATGGAATTTTGTGCTGACTGCCCAGACAAACAGGCACAGAAAGAAGCTGTGGACCGTGTGCTGACAGGATATAACATCTGTTCCTGTAAGATTGTTTAAGATAGTTTTCCTCCAACTCAACAAATACTTCATCAGCTTGTAAAATAAGCGAGAAATATTCCACGGGTGGTAAGTAAGCTGTGGAAACCAGTATTTTCCTTCCCATAGTAAACAGGATCACTCTATTTTATTAATCATACTGGCAGCGAAACCGGCTCCGAATCCATTATCGATATTCACAACCGTGATCCCTGTTGAACAGCTGGTCAGCATAGCCAGAAGAGCCGAGATACCTCCGAAATTAGCGCCATACCCAACGCTCGTTGGAACAGCAATTACCGGTTTATCAACCAATCCGCCTACCACGCTTGCAAGAGCCCCTTCCATACCTGCAATTACAATAATTACTCTGCAGTTCCTTATCTCGGGTAATTTATCAACAAGCCGGTGAATTCCTGCTACGCCTGCATCATAAATTTTTAAGACCTTGTTTCCGAGGAGCTCTGCTGTAACTGCAGCCTCTTCAGCTACCGGCATATCGGATGTTCCAGCAGTAATAATTGCAATTCTGCTTTCCGGTACCTTCGGCTTTTTCTTTTGCAATGAAATAATCCTTGCCACAGGATAATAAACTGCATCATTTAATATACTCCGGACAGCTTCGTACATTTCATCATTTGCCCTCGTTCCGATAACATTACTTTCCTTTTCAGACATTACTCTGAATATTTCTCTGACCTGTTCGACTGATTTACCTGCACAGTAGATAATTTCGGGATATCCGGTACGCATTTCGCGGTGATGATCTATTCTTGCAAAGCCAAGATCAGTATATGGAAAATCCTTAAGTATTTTTAACGCATCTTCGATGCTTGTCTCTCCTTTTTTAACATCTTTCAGCAGTTTTTCAACCTCTTTTGCATTCATAAGTCTATTTTTTCAGGATTTGAACTACCTGTCCTGTAACCTTCAAGGTCCAAAGATACATATCTGAATCCTATTTTTTTCAGGTTGGAAATAATATGTTCTTTGTCAGGATTATGAATGATCTTTTCAATGTATCCGGGCAAGCACTCAATCCTGGCAAGATCACCATGTATCCTGACCCTTATTCCGGGATAGCCTAATTCAAATAACATATTTTCAGCTTCTTCTACCATCCTGAGTTTTCCCTGACTGATTTCGGTATCATAGGGAATTCGGGTCAGCAAGCAGGCCATAGCAGGTTTGTCCCATATATCGAGGTCTTCCTCTCTTGATAATTCACGTATGTCTTTTTTTGTGAGGCCTGATTCCAGAAGAGGGCTCCTGATGCCCAGTTCGTTCAGAGCTTTTATACCTGGTCTGAAATCGCCAGTATCATCAGCATTTGTCCCGTCTACAACAAACTGATAATTGTTTTTTTTAGCGAAACTCAGTAAATCTGTAAAGATTGTTTTTTTGCAGAGATAGCATCTGTCAATAGGATTATTTCTGATCATCTCCGGAAACGCAATGTCTATTATTTTATGGTTGATGCCAAAAGAGCTGGTGAACTCAATAGCTTCATCTATTTCCCGTGAAGGAATATACGGTGTTCTGATTGTTATTGCAACTATGGCTGATTTTCTTACTTTATGAGCTCTGTGTAAAAGAAATGTACTGTCAACTCCTCCTGAAAAAGCGACCACAAATGAATTGAGATCTTTAAGTATTATATCGAGTTTTGATGATTTTTGATATTTGGTCTCCATTTTAATTAGCTATTAATCAATATCACGCAATTTCACCCTTTACTACCTGGTGAATTGTATTCCTCACGCCTCACTATTTGGGCCATAATATTATTATAGACTTCTTTTAACGGAATCTCTTTTTCAGCAGCTATTCGCTTGCATTCTTCATATTCGGGTTTGCATGATACCTCTTTAGTATTATAGAATGATCTTTTAACAGTTACTTCGCCATAAATAGTCTGTATAGTTTCGAACTTCCTTATCAGAGTGTCTTTCCTGAAAGGAAATGTCCTGATTCCCAATGACGTTGATTCTGTAAAAATGATGTTTTTGACGGTATCGGCCAGCCCTGATTCACAGATAACATTAAGTAAGATGCCTGGACGGCCTTTCTTCATTATTATATTTGAAAAGAAAACATCTGAAGCTCCTGCTTTAAAGAGCCTGTCGGAAATGTGGTCAAAGAATTCAGGATTCATATCATCTATGTTACATTCAATCTGAAGAGCATCATGACCTGTCTCCTGATTCACAATTGTTTCACCCAGAAACACTCTCAGAAGATTGGGAACATCCTGGTGTTCTTTCTGGCCTACTCCATATGCTGTTTTTTCAATTTTAACAGCCAGATCGGGGTCAAAGTTTGTTCCCAGAGTTGCCAGTATTGCAGCACCAGTAGGAGTGGTGGCTTCAAAATCGACGCCCCCTTTTTTCACAGGAATGCCTTTAATGAGCTCAGCAGTGGCTGGTGCCGGTACAGGGAGTTTACCATGATCGCACATTACAAAGCCACCTCCAAGTTCCACAGTGGAAACATGAACAGCATCAACCTTTAACGCATTAAAACAAATTGCTGCTCCAACAACATCAATTATTGAATCAACTGCCCCAACCTCATGAAAGTGCACGTGGTCGATTGAAATTCCGTGCACAGTGGCTTCAGCCTCGGCAATCTTCATGAATATTTTCATACTTAATTCCTTGGTTTTATTGTCAAGTGCCGAGTCTTTAATGATCTTTTCGATCTCAGATAAGTGCCGGTGTGCATGTTCGTGCCTCGTTTGTTTAACCGTAACTTTTGTCCCTGTGATGCCATGTCTCTGATCTTTCTGCACAAGCAGCTCCCAACCCGGTAAGTTAAGTTTATTTAATTCATCGGTGAGATAAGCTTTATCAACACCAAGATCGATCATAGCGCCGAGATTCATATCTCCACTGATGCCTGAGAAACAATCATAACCGATAATTTTCATATTTTAGAGTAGTATAATATTAAACAATTAAAACAGAAGAAGGTTAAAAAACTTTTGAAAGCAACTACCTTTGTTTATTCTGCGAATATACTACTTACAAACTTCACGGAATAATAAAAAAAAATTGTATTTTTCGGCACATATCCAAAATCGTTTTTATTAAACTGATAATTAAGATTATGAAAAGAAGAGATTTTCTTAAGACATCAATTGGGGGAAGTCTTGCTGCCGGAGCAGCCTTAAAAATGGGTGGATTTGATAAACTCTGGTCGTCAGCACCTCCTGCAGCAAAATATGACATGGTAGCTGTTATGGGTGGCAGCCCTGATGCAATGTTCGATCTTGGAATACAGGAGTTGGGAGGGATGGGCGCCTTTGTTCAGAAAGGACAAAAAGTTCTGATTAAACCTAATATGGGTTGGGATGTGATTCCTGAGCTCGGTGCCAATACAAATCCACTACTGGTAAAAAGAATTATTGAACACTGTTTTAAAGCCGGTGCTAAAGAGGTTTATATATTTGATCACACCTGTGATAACTGGGTTAATTGTTATAATCATTCAGGCATTGAGAAAATTGCTAAATCTGCGGGTGCGAAAGTAGTTCCTGCCAACTCGGAAAGCTATTACCAGCAGATTGAAATTCCGGAGGGAATAAAACTTCAAAAAGCCAAGGTTCATCAGCTGTTGCTTGAGACAGATGTTTTTATAAACGTGCCGATTCTTAAAGATCATAATTCAACCCGGATGACCGCCTGTCTTAAAAATAATATGGGTCTTGTCTGGGACAGAGGTTACTGGCACGCAAATAATCTGAACCAATGTATTGCAGATTATGCTCTTTATGAGAAAAAACCGGCACTTAATGTCATTGATTGTTATAATGTTATGGTAAAACATGGCCCACAGGGCGTATCAAAAGAAGATATTGTTTCCATGAAGTCACAAATACTCACTACCGACTGGGTGGCAGGAGATGCAGCAGCAGCCAAAATGCTCGGAGTTGCAGTTGAAAAGATTGAATATATTCCAATTGCACATAAAATGGGACTTGGGAATATGAACCTGGATTCCCTCAATATAAAAAGAATTAAAATGTAATTTCTAATGAGTTCATCTTTGCTTAGAAGAATCCGGATCGTCTTTTCAACACTTGTTTTTATCTTTTTTGTCCTTGTTTTTGTTGATTTCAAATCATTAATCCCGACAAACTATATTAACACGCTGATGTTTTTACAGTTTGTCCCTTCTGTTTTAAAGTTTTATGATCTGAAAATTTTAGCAGCAGGTGGTTTCCTTTTTATTCTGTTGTTAACTTTATTAACAGGCCGGACATACTGTTCTTTTATTTGCCCGCTCGGTATCTGGCAGGACCTTAACAGCAGAATAGGAGGAAGGATAAAGAAAAAGTTCAGAAGGTATGGGTTTAAGAGGCCGTTTACCATCTTAAGATATACAATTCTGGCAGTTACACTGATAGTTACTATGGTTTGGGGAGTATATATGATAACCCTCCTGGATCCATATAGTATTTTTGCCAGGTTTATGACCTATTTTGCTAAGCCTGTTGTGATTATTATAAATAACTTTATGGCAGGAATACTTGGCAAATTTGATATCTACACACTTAGTAATGTTCCTGTGAAAGGATTTCCTCTGATTGTGTATTCTATTCCTGCAGTTTTTTTTCTACTTGTTGGAGGCCTTTCGTTAACCAAGGGGCGTCTTTACTGCAATATGATCTGTCCGGTAGGAACATTTCTCGGGTTGATTTCAAAAATTTCACTCTTCAGGATAAAATTTAATGAGACAGCCTGTACCAGGTGCGGAAGATGCGCTATGCGATGTAAATCTTCCTGCATAGATTTTCTTAAATATGATGTCGATATTTCAAGATGCGTCAGTTGCTTCAACTGTATACATACATGTCAGGATAAAGCCATTTCTTTTGGGATTGTCAGTTTTAAAAAGAAAGTTCATGAAACAGACGAAAGCAAACGTAAATTGATAGTCGGATCCCTGCTTCTTCTCTTTGGTTTATCACGCGTTTCAAATGGTCAGGATAAAACAGCACCGAAGCCTAAAAAAGACTCAACTGTAAAAGAGAACAGGACATGTCCTGTCTGTCCTCCGGGTGGAGTTTCTATTGTAGATTTTAATAAAGACTGTATAGCCTGTTCGCTCTGCATAAATACTTGTCCAAATGGCGTTCTCCAACCAGCTTATAGACAATATGGGATTGCAGGGATCATGCAACCGGTGATGGATTATCATAAGAGTTTTTGTACCTATAACTGCACAAAATGCACCGAGATTTGCCCTACTAATGCATTACATCCTCTGATTCTCGAGGCTAAGAAGCTTACCCAGATCGGGAAGGCAAAGTTTATTAAAGATAATTGTATTGTAAAGACAGAGAAAACAGCCTGTGGAGCATGTTCGGAAAGTTGTCCGACTAAAGCCTGTCACATGATTCCATATGAAGGGAATCTGGTTATCCCGGAAGTTACAGAAGATATCTGTATTGGCTGCGGACACTGTGAATTTGCTTGTCCCGCATCTCCATATAAGGCAATATTCGTTGACGGAAATTCTGTTCATATTGCTGCAAAAAAACCTGAAAATGTGCAATCAGATATAAAAACGCCGGTAGAATTTCCATTCTGATTACCCCAGAAGGCCAAATCAAAAAACTGTAAATTTTAATTCATATGAAACCATCACATATTGAACATATTGGGATTGCTGTCACCAACCTTAAAGATGCAATAAACTTTTATGAAAAGGTATTAGGTCTGACATGTTATAATATAGAAGAGGTACCCGACCAGAAAGTACGGACTGCCTTCTTCATGGTCGGACAAACAAAGATTGAACTTCTGGAATCGACTGATCCGGAAGGTCCTATAGGAAAATTCATTGCAAAAAAGGGAGAAGGAATACACCATATAGCCTTTTCTGTTGAAAAAATTGAAGAACAGTTGATCCATGTCGCTGATCAGGGCATCACTCTTATTGATTGTAAACCCCGGAAGGGAGCTGAAGGCCTTGATATTGCCTTTTTACATCCAAAGTCAACCTCCGGAGTACTGATCGAACTTTGTGAAAACAAAACTCACATACCCGGTTGATACGGTTCATGTTTAAAAAATCATTAGGTTTGTATAACATTACCAACCGTATGATATGAAAAAATCCGTTGCAGTCGCAGGTAATTCCGGCCCAAAAGTCAGATCTGATTGCGAAATTATTTTGGAAATCAGGTCAGAGGGGGAAATAACAATCGACCTTATATCTAAAGTTAAACAATTGTATGGTGCTTCCATTAAGAACCTTATTACAGAAGTACTTGATTTTTTTGGAGTTAAACATGCTGTTGTTAAGATTAATGACTCAGGAGCGCTTCCATTTGTGATTGCCGCACGTATGGAATCGGCTGTTAAACAATTGATTAGTACTGATCTTGAGTACTTACCCGATTTCCTTAAGGAAAACATTTATTCTACAACCCGCGACAGGTTTCGTTTTGCGCGGTTATATTTACCGGGAAATACTCCGGGACTCATGATCAATGCCGGCCTTCATTCTGCCGACGGAATAATTCTAGATCTTGAAGACTCGGTCGCTCCGGAAAAAAAAGATGAAGCAAGAATTCTTGTCAGAAATGCCCTGCGTCAGATAAGTTTCTTCGGCGCTGAAAGGATGGTAAGAATAAATCAGGGCGAAAGGGGGTTGGAAGATCTTCATTTTGTCATTCCTCATAATGTTAATCTTGTACTCATTCCAAAATGTGAGAGTGGAGAGTATATTATGCAGGTAGAAAATGAGATTTCAGGGATTAAAAGGAAATTAAATCTTAGAAATCAGGTATATCTGATGCCAATTATTGAAAGTGCACTGGGAGTAGAGAAATCTTTTGAAATTGCCCGGGGATCTGAAAATGTTGTAGCTATCGCAATAGGACTTGAAGACTATACTGCCGATCTGGGAGTTTCCAGGACAATAGAGGGTAATGAATCATTTTATGCCAGAACGCGGCTTATAGTTTCCGCCAAGGCGGCAGGTATTCAACCAATTGATTCAGTTTTTTCAGATGTTGCGGATATGGAAGCTCTGAAACAAACCGTGATGATATCAAAATCGCTGGGTTTTGAAGGGATGGGTTGTATTCATCCACGACAGATAGCGGTAATAAAACAGGGATTTGCACCGGATAAAACTGAAATAGAAAAGTCAAAAAAAATTGTTCTCGCCTTTGAGGCGGCAAAAATAAATGGGCTTGGAGTTGTTGCCCTGGGTTCAAAAATGATAGATCCGCCCGTAGTTGCCCGTGCACAGAAAATCATTGACCTCGCTATTCGTTTGAACCTCTTATCCTCTGTTTGGATGAGTGAAATTCCGCCTTATGAAAAATAATCTCTAAAAGTGACAATATGCCAACTAAAACTGTGATAAATGCGGCCGGCAGGTCTGTTCCTCTGGAGATTAATGGTCAGCCGGTGATCCCTTTTAAAGGAGTTGGAAAACACAAACCTGAAGACAGAAAGTATTCTCCGCCGATTCCGACATGTTCCGACTATCCCGATGATGGTAATAAAGTAGTTGGTTCACTTGAGGAAGCTCTCAGAAAATGTGGCCTCAATGATGGAATGACAATTTCTACGCATCATCATCTCAGAGATGGGGACATGGTAAGCAATAAAATATTTGAAATTGCTTCCGGGCTGGGAGTTAAGGATCTGATATGGTTCCCTTCAGCCTCTTTTCCCTGCAATGATCCTATTATCAAATATCTTGATGACGGAACAATAAACAGGATAGAGGGCAGTATGAATGGTCCTCTGGGGCGATATGTTTCTGAAGGCAAGATGAAGGGAACTGCTGTCCTCAGATCTCATGGCGGGAGGGTTCAGGCAATTCAGGACGGGGAGGTCAAGATTGATATAGCTGTTATTGCCGCACCAACAGCCGATTCTTTTGGTAATGCAAAAGGAACAGGTGGTAAATCAGCTTGCGGAGTTCTTGGTTATGCAAAGGCAGATTATTTGTACGCCAGCAAGGTAATTGTAGTGACTGATAATCTTGTTGATCTTCCATGTTTCCCAATGGAAATTGAAGGAAATTATGTTGATTACGTAGTCGTTGTGGATAAAATCGGAATACCTGAAAAAATTATATCCGGTACAACACAGGTAACGCGGAGCCCCGACAGGCTTTTAATTGCGGAATTAACCGCTTCATTTCTTGAAAAATCAGGAATCTTAAGAGATGGAGTGACCATTCAGGCTGGCGCCGGGGGAACATCTCTGGCGATTGCCGTTTTTGTTCATCAGATACTTAAGGATAAAGGATGGAAATCTAAATTTGGGTTTGGAGGAAGTACGAAATACATGGTAAAAATGCTTGAGGAGGGCCAAATGGGATTTATTCTTGATGCTCAGGTATTTGATCTGGATTCAGTAAAATCAATAGAGAATAACTCCAACCATGTTCCTTATTCAGTGTTCAACGCGTATAACTATCATTCAAAGGGAAACCTGACCAGTTTGATGGATATTATGATACTGGGGGCAACTGAGGTTGACTTGAATTTCAACGGTAATGTTGTTACACATTCAGACGGCTACCTCCTTCATGGCATAGGAGGCTGGCAAAACTGCCTTCATGCACGTAATGTGATACTTCCAATTCCTCTGTTTCGCGACCGTATCCCTGTTATAGTGGATGAAGTCACAACTTTGTGTGGTCCTGGTGAACTTATTGATGTGATCATAACTGAAAGAGGCATCGCTATTAATCCTCTGCGTCAGGATCTTATTGATAGTGTTAAAGGAAGCGGTCTTCCCTTAAGAACAATGAAGGAACTTAAGGATGAAGCAGAAAAAATATGCGGAGTACCACAAAAACCTCAATTTGAAGACGAGATAGTTGCAGCTATAAAGTGGGTTGACGGAACAGTTATTGACGTGGTAAGGAAAATAAGAACGGAGTAACTCATTTTATATGGAAAAATTCAAATGCGTTGTGTGTGGATATATCTATGACCCTGAAGAGGGTGATCCATCGGACGGGATTGCGCCCGGCATTTCGTTCAAAGATCTGCCAAATGATTATATCTGCCCGGTTTGCGGTGCAGGTAAAGATGAATTTATTATATATGAATAGAAAGGAAATGTTTTCTATTTAAGAGCTGATTTTGTTATTTAACCGGCATGCTTTGTATAACATCAATGAGAAGATCCCAGAACATCTGAGCTGTTTTTATTTCAATCATCTCTTCAGGTGTGTGGGCTCCCTTGATCGTTGGTCCGAAGGAAATCATGTCAATCCCCTTTATCTTTTCGTATACCAGTCCGCACTCCAGACCAGCATGTATTGCCCTTATTGAAGGCTCTTTCCCGAATAATTTAACATACGATTTACGGGTTATCTTAAGGATCTCTGAGGTCAGGTTAGGTTTCCATCCGGGGTATCCGTCAGAATGAACTACTTCTGCTCCGGCAAGTTTCATGCAAGATTCAACCATTGCACCTGCATTATTCTTGGCTGATTCTACAGAGCTTCTCTGTGTCGTAATTATTCTTATGGTATGATTTTCACTGAATTTAGCCGAGGCAAGATTGGTAGATGTTTCAACCAGATCATCCATCTCGTGTGACCATGCGATTACCCCATGGGGACAACAGGTCAATGCATTCAGTAGCTTTTTCTGGCTCTCAATATCCATCACAAAGGCCGGAACGTTAGTTTCTGTGACTGAAATCTTAAGATCTTTCTCAAGATCTCCTAACTCATTGACCTGTGTTTGATAGAAATCATTGATCCATCTTTTTATCTGTACAACCAGTGTTTTTTCAAATACAATTGTTGAAAATGCTTCTCTTGGTATTGCATTACGCAGGTTTCCTCCATTAAAGTCGGCTAAAGAAATTTTAAATTGATTTGAGATATTCCATAGAAGCCTGTTCATTATTTTTACTGCATTGCCATATCCTTTGTGAATTTCATCACCCGAATGACCTCCGTGAAGGCCTGTAACTGATATATCAAGTGCATTTGAATCCTTTGGTACAGGAATTACCAGATAATTCATGGTTCCAACTGTATCCATACCTCCTGCGCAACCTATGAAAAGTATCCCTTCATCTTCCGAATCAAGATTGAGAAGTGTTCTGCCACTGAAAAAATCAGCTTTTAGATTGATAGCACCTGTCATCCCGGATTCTTCATCAACTGTGAACAGACACTCTATTTTTCCTGCTTTCAGATTTTTATCCGAAAGGATTGCCAGTTGTGATGCAATACCAATACCATCATCAGCCCCAAGTGTAGTTCCTGTAGCGGTGACCCACCCATCCTTAACAGCAGGTATAATAGGATCAGTTGACCAGTTATGCGGATAGTCAGCATTTTTTTCACCCACCATATCCATATGACTCTGAAGAACAACTGTCTTCCTGTTCTCCATTCCCTTTGATGGTGGTTTGGTAATTAATATGTTTCCTACTTCATCCTCTTTTGATTCAAGATTGTTTTTACTTGCGAAATCAAGAAGATACTGTCTGATTTTCCCCTCATTCTTTGAAAGACGTGGAATACTGCAAATTTCTTCAAAGTAGATCCAGATTGATGCTGGATTTAGTAGACTTAAAATGCTCATACCTGGAATAATAATGCTGATTTGCCGCAAAAATACACTTTTTTTTTATTTTTCTGTCATTACGTTAAAATTATACTCGGGTTTTAAGTCTTGACAAATTTTGACTATTTTTACAAAAAGCAACCCGTTTTAAACTAAACAAAAACAAATCATATGTCGAGTCCTACAATAGTTGCGTTACCTGGCGATGGGATAGGAGCAGTCGTTCTTAAGCAGGCAATCAGAGTATTGGATGCAGCAGGATATAAAGCAGATTATATCTTTGGCGATATCGGATGGGAATTCTGGTGCAAAGAGGGTAATCCATTGCCGCAGAGAACCATTGATCTCATTGAAAAATATAAAATTGCTCTTTTTGGGGCAATAACCTCAAAACCTATCGATGAAGCAAAGGCAGAGCTTTCTCCTGAACTTCAGGGCAAAGGCTTTACATACTCAAGTCCAATTGTTGGTTTAAGGCAGCTTTTCAACCTTGATATATGTGTGCGTCCCTGCAAATCGTATAAAGGGAACCCTCTGAATTTTGTGCGAAGGGGAAAAGGTAATACGATTGACGAACCCCTCGTAGATGTGGTAATTTTCCGTCAGAATACTGAATGTTTATATTCCGGTGTAGAATGGACCAACCCCCCGGTTCAGGTTCATCAGGCTTTCATGACTCATCCTAAATTCATCGAGAACTTTGGGGAAGTTCCGGTTGAAGAACTTTCTATTTCAACAAGGATCTTTACCAGGAAAGCTACAACCAGGATACTTATGGCAGCTTTCGAACACGCAAAAAAATATGGATATAAATCAGTTACAGTCTGTGAGAAACCCAACGTGATAAGAGAAACATCAGGATTGATGTGGAAGTTGGCAAAAGATATCCAGAAAAACTCTTTCCCGGAAATTAAGCTTCTGAATACAAATATAGATGCTCAAATGATGTGGCTTACCAAGAACCCTGAGGATTATGGTGTTATAGTCGCAGGCAATATGTTTGGTGATATAGCATCTGATGCTTTTGCAGGACTTATCGGTGGATTAGGGTTTGCCTGCAGCGCTCAGTTCTCCTCCGACGGGATCGCGGTTTTTGAACCCACGCATGGATCAGCACCTAAATATGCAGGTTACGAGGTTTCAATAGTAAACCCTATTGCAATGATTGAATCGGCCTGTATGATGCTTGATTATCTCAATGAGAAGAAAATCTCTTCTAAAATCCGTAATGCAGTTTCTGCTGTAATAGAAGAAGGGAAAGTCAGAACTTATGATATGATGAAGATGGCTGGAAGACCTGAAGTAGTTAAGAATGGAGCAGCATCAACGATTCAGATGACAGATGCCATTATATCAAAACTGAAGTAACTTAAACTAATTCCAATGACTGAGGAGGTTAAAAAACTGTGGCCGGAACTTGAATGGATTAAAGATCAAACACTAAGGGACAAAACTGCAAGAACATGGGAAAAAGCTCTTGAACGGAGTGTCCTGACTGCTGAAGATCTTGAAAAAATACCCTTTACACTTTTATGTGGTCCCGACCTTAAAGTAAGTTTCATGGCACACAAAAGATGCGTGGTTCATATTGCCAGAGCAAGTGCAGAAAAGATGAACGACTTTTTCGGGTCAGACCTTCCTGTGAATATGGATATAGTTATTTCAGGTGCAATTCTTGCCGATGTAGGTAAATTGCTGGAATATGAGCTTGATAATAACAAGAAGGCAGTTCAGGGAAAATATGGACAATACCTACGACATCCTTTTTCAGGTGTTTCACTGGCTGAAGAATGCGGTGTGCCCCCGGAAGTCTGTCATATAATTGCGGCTCATGCTAATGAGGGTGATCTGGTAAAAAGAACCACAGAAGCATATATTGTTCATCATGCTGATTTCATGACTTTCCTTCCATTTAAAAGCAGGCTGATAGTCTAGAAGGAACAATTCCAAACATTTAAACCGCAAAAGTCTCAAAATATTAAATCCAGAGTACGCAAAGAGATTGAAAAAATGGAATGCTTTGCGAATTTTGCGCCTTGATATCGTTTTTTACATTTATGAAATGGATTACTTTTCCGCAGGGCTTTTCTTTTCTATTATATAAGAAATTGTACGGCTCTGTGAATCATTCCATCTCGTAAATGCCTTAAGTGTTGTGGTTTCTGTAATTTTAAATGGTCTGATGTATTGAGAAGATTTTTCAGAAGGATCAGTGCCATCAGTTGTGTAGAAAATTTTTCCGTCTTCCCTGTAATTTTTCAACTCAACAATATATTCATCAATAAACATCCTGACAGGAGAAGTGATTGATGGCGGAACAATATTATGATTTGCTTTGAAAACATTTTCAACTCCCATCTTGTTTATCTTTCTGTCGTAAGTCATCAGACCGTTAGTTTCCGTTTCAACGTCGGTTGTTTGAGTGTAAATTGTTGCGCTTAAGCCATTTTCTTTTATAAACCTGTGAACCATATCAAAATACGATTCATATCTGGAAAGCAGCTGAATCGTATCGTCCATATTCCTGTATCCCCAGTTCTTTTGTTCCCATGTATGTCCCTGCAGGGGAAGTCCAAGCCCGCCAAACTCACCCAGCACGATTGCTCTTTTCTCTTCAGCCGGTTGAACTGCAGGATCGGGATAGTGATGGATATCATTGATATTACCTGTGCCTCTGTCAGTCCAGCCTGAAGAGCTGTTAACGAGCCGTGTAGGATCATAATCGGCTATCAGTCTGGTAATTCTCCCAGTTTCAAACTGACCCCATCCTTCGTTGAAAGGAACCCACATTATAATAGACGGATGATTATATTTTGTCTCGATCATCCTCTTCAATTCTAACTCAAATTGCACAGTTGCCTCTTTCGACTTATTAATATCGGGTAAATTCCCTGAAATTGACTCATCACCACTTGGCATATCCTGCCAGACAAGAATTCCCAGCTTATCGCACCAATAATAAAAGATTCTGTTTTCAACCTTTACATGCTTCCGCAGCATATTGAAACCCATGTTTTTGATCATCCGGAGATCATAAACCATCGCATCTTCAGTGGGTGGAGTGTAGATACCGTCAGGCCAGAAACCCTGATCGAGTGGACCATTCTGATATATAAATTCATTGTTCAGGAGCATCCTGGTAAATCCATCAGCAGTTTTTCCAATCGATATTTTTCTGATACCTATATAAGATTTCACCCTATCGACTATCCTGTTGTTATTCTTTAACTCTATGGTAACATCATACAAAAAGGGTTTATCGGGTGACCAGAGCAAAGGATCTTTAATCTGCAGAGTAGTTTCATTATTAGTCATCCCGATAGCTGTTGCAATTGTTCTTCCCTCTTTTTTTATTTTGAACAGGAGAGAGCCGGCATCTGCATTTTTAACATCAGTTTTAAAGATGATGGTCCCGTTATCAGCATTTGTAACTGCTCTGAATGAAGCAATATAGCTTTTGTTTACAGGTTCAATCCAGACTGTTTGCCAGATACCTGTTGTTGAAGTATACCATATACTTCCCGGTGAAGTAACCTGTTTGCCTCGTGGTTGTGTCCCCTTATCAGTCGGGTCCCAGACACAAACAAGCAATTCGTGTAGTTTCTTATTATCAAGTGATTCTGTAATATCGAAAGTAAACGGGTCATATCCGCCACGGTGTGTTCCAACCTCTTTCCCATCGACCCAGACCGTTGTTTCCCAGTCACATGCTTCAAAATTCAGAAGTATATTTTTTTTATTCCATACATTGGGTATACCGAAAGTTCTTTTATACCAAAGATTTTCATTTTCAGAGATTTTCTTTCTGACACCAGAAAGAGCTGATTCAACAGGATAGGGGACCAGGATCGAACCGCTCCATTTCTCCGGTTTTTTCCCTTTCTGAGTAACTGAATAATCCCAGAGTCCGTTAAGATTAATCCAGGCATTTCTTACCATATCAGGACGAGGATACTGTAACCATGGTTTTAGCGGGTCAACCTCTGAAGCCCATTTCGTCAGAATTGGATTTTCCGCTATTTTCCAGTTTATTTCCTTTTTTTGTATGCATGATACACTTAACACAAAAAAAGAAAGAATCGAAACACACTTAAGTATTCTCATAGGTGATTGTTAAAATATTTTTATTGATGAATCTGTTCAGCAACAAGTAACCTGTAGCCATGCATCTTGCACCTTACGCCCAGCGCCCTGAGCTCTGAGCCCTCTTCTCTATCCAAGTTTCATCTTTTCTACCTCTTCAATATTCCTTTCATTCGTAACGGCTTTTGCATCAGGTGTATATAAATAATCAATAAGATCAAGATATTTGTCCATTACTTTGCCCCTTACGATTTTCAATGTAGAGTTCATAAGGCCATTATCTTCTGTAAAACTCTCTTCAAGGATACCTATTGCAACGGGAAGCCATCGTTGGGGAAACATGTTCCCGAATTTCCCGTTTGTACGGTACTCATTGACCTCACTTTCAATCAATGTAATGACAGCACGTTTTCCTTCATCTGAGTCTGCGGTCAGACTCTTTTCTTCAAGATATAGTTTGAGAGCATGCTGGTTTGGTACAACCAGAGCGACAGAATAGGGTTTCTGATTGTTGTAAAGCATACACTGATCAATATACTTTGATTGTTCCGATATTGATTCTTCAATACCCTCGGGGCTGAATTTCTCACCATCATCTGCAATAAGGAGGCTTTTAAATCGTCCCAGTACATAGAGAAATCCATCTTCGGACATAAACCCCATATCACCGGTATATAACCATCCGTCTTTTATTGTCTCCTTTGTTGCTGCTTCATTTTTCCAATAACCGTACATTACATTTCCGCCCCTAATAACAATTTCACCTTTTTGACCTACAGGAACCTCTTTACCATTATCATCGCATATTTTGAGGTCCATATTATTGACGACTGCACCTGATGATCCCAGTTTATGCTTTCCGGCGGAGTTTGAAGATATAACGGGTGAGGCTTCGCTTAATCCATAACCCTGGTACATAGGTATCCCCAGGGCATAGAAGAATCTTTGAAGCTCAATTTCAAGCAAGGCTCCTCCACCAATAAAATAATCAAGTTCTCCACCATAAGCCTCACGAATCTTGCTAAAAAGGAGTTTGTCATAAAACCTGAGAAGAGGCCTTTTAAATCTCTGTAACCCGTTTCCTTTGTTCCAACCCTCCTTATTATATGAATAGGAGATTTTAAGCGCATGGTTAAAAAGAATTTCAACTGCATTACCTTTTTCTTTTATTCCTTTTTCAATATTCTTCCTGAAATTCTTTGCTATTGCAGGAACGCTCATTAGCATGTTTGGTTTAATCTCTTTCAGGCAGGTTGGAAGATTTCTTAAGGTCTCCATTGGAGTTTTTCCTGTTTTTACAGAAGCTATGCTGGCTCCCTTGCCCATAAAGGCAAATATTCCTCCGGTGTGTCCGAATGAGTGATCCCAGGGTAAGATAAGTAGTGTTTTGTAGAAAGAAGGTATATCTATCAGACTATAGGCCTGATAAACATTAGTCACATAATTTCCATGGGTAAGAATAATACCTTTTGGATCGGCTGTTGTACCAGATGTATAGCAGATATTAGCAAAGCTCTCCGGAGTAAGACCTTTATACAATTCCTCGAACTTTATCAGATTTTCAGGCACTTCCAGCCATTCTCTTCCGAATTTTCTGACTTCATTAAAATGGACTTCATTATCTGCATACTCTTCCTGTGTATCGAAATGTATTATTTTTTCTATTTTAGGGCATTCTCTCAATATTACTTTAAGTTTCTGAGCCTGAATTGAAGAGACCAGGACCATTCTTGATTCTGAGTGATTGATCCTGAATTTTATTTCATCGGGATTAAGTTTTACTGACAGCGGGACATTAACGGCACCGGCGTACAGAATCCCCATTTCCCCGATAACCCAACTGTTCCGGCCTTCTGAAATCAGACTCAGCTTATCGCCTTTTTTAATTCCGAGTTTTATTAATCCTGCGGCAAATTCATAAATCTGCTTTTTTGTCTCGCCATAGGTAGTACCTTCGTACTTATCATTAGGTTTTTCCCAGAGATATACATTATTACTATACTTCTCAACACTTTCTTCAAAGAATTGTATTAACGATTTCATTGGTCAGGTTTTTTTGAATTGTCAGAAAAATAATAAGCCGAATATACAAAATCCGCAATACTTTGAATTGGAGCGGTTATAAATATATCTTTTAGTTTGGTTTTCAATATTTTATAGTAATAATAAGGAAACTATCCTGATTGCAGGTTCTCTTTAATAAATGAGGAACCATTTAAATGCTATTGAGAATACAAATATTGTTTCAGATGACAAGATGTATCTGATTAAATATCAGATTAATTTCTTAATCCCGGAAAATAGTCTCTTCTCTGTCAGGTCCTACAGATACCATAGTAACAGGTACCCCGGTCTGGTTCTCAATAAATTCTATATATTTTTTAAGGGAGGCTGGTAATTCATTAAAATTCCTTTTGCCACTTATGTCTTCTTCCCATCCCTTAAGTATTGTATATACCGGTTCGATAATGGAATCGTTGCTGAATGGCAACTCGTTGCATATTTCCCCGTCAATTTTATATGAAGTGCAAATCTTAATGGTTTTGAACCCGGATAATACATCTGCTTTGGTCATGAAAAGTTTGGTAATTCCGTTTACCATAATAGAGTATTTCATTGCTGGCAGGTCGAGCCATCCGCATCGTCTTGGTCTTCCTGTCGTTGAGCCGAACTCATGGCCCAAATTCCTTATATTTGCGCCCGTATTGTCATTCAATTCCGTAGGGAATGGGCCGCATCCGACCCTGGTACAATAAGCTTTAAAAATGCCAAAAATATCACCGATAAGTTTTGGCGAAATACCTAATCCCGTACATGCACCTGCGCTGATGGTATTTGACGAGGTTACGAAAGGATATGAGCCGAAATCCACATCCAGCATTGTTCCCTGGGCCCCTTCGGCGAGCACCCTTTTCCCTTTTCCGGCAAGTTCATTAACAAAATATTCGGTATTGGTTACCGGAAATTTTTTCAGTAACTCAATTCCTTCAAACCAGCCATTTTCATACTCTTTCAGATTGAATTTGAAGTCGTAGTTTTTCAGTATGGTCAGGTGGTTATTAAGATGTTCGTTATACTTCTGCCTGAAATCTTCTCTTAGGATATCGCCCACTCTAAGTCCGTTCCGGCTTGTTTTATCGGTATATGCAGGACCGATCCCTTTTAGTGTAGATCCGATTTTGGAATTGCCTTTACTGAATTCGTAAGCGGCATCGAGTATCCTGTGGCTTGGCAGAATGAGGTTAGCCTTATTGGATATTATAAGTCGTTTTATAAGTTCGCTAAGAGGAGGCCCTAACTCTTCTATTTCCTTTTTAAAAACAGAAGGATCGATTACCACTCCATTTCCTATAATATTCAATTTATCAGAATGAAATATACCGGATGGTATGAGATGAAGAACGTGTTTAACATTATTAAACTCGAGGGAATGCCCGGCATTAGGCCCTCCCTGAAAACGGGCAATAACATCATAAACCGGACTTAATGCATCAACAATTTTACCCTTTCCTTCATCCCCCCACTGCAGTCCTAACAGTATGTCAATGTTCATATTATATATTATAAATATAAAAAATAAAAGCTTTACAAGGTACGAATAAATTCAACTTAACGACACCTAAAAACAGATTGTTAATAAATGAAAGGAATATTACAAATCAGCGGATGGTAATAGTTTCATATATTTCAGGATGATCTAATTCAAGGCTTTTGCTAATAGGCACATGTTTTTTTGCGGCCATTACGGAAGCAGTAAAGTAAAAGTAGATTCCGGCACTGACACTTTCGATACAAACTCAATCACAGGATTTGGTATAAGGGTGGGGTTTGCTCTTGGTTTTGCATTCTAAGATCAAAAAAAAAGGGCGGTAAAAAGCCCCTTCTTGTTATAAATCTATTCTTTATCTTTTCCCTTGTAATTGCCATAAATATAAAGAGAATGGTACTGAGGAGTGAAATTATGCATTTCACTTGCAGTATTTATAATCTCATGAATTCTGGGGTCGCAAAACTCGATAACTTTACCTGTCTCAATATCAATAAGATGATCGTGTTGTCCGCACTGGTATGCTCTTTCAAACTGTGCAATATTCTTTCCGAACTGATGCTTTATAACCAGATTGCAATCGAGTAGTAACTCAATGGTATTATATAATGTCGCTCTGCTCACGCGGTAGTTTTTATTCTTCATAAAAATATAAAGCGACTCAATATCGAAATGTCCTGACCGTGAATAAATCTCATCAAGAATTGCATATCTCTCGGGTGTTTTCCGATGCCCCTTCTTTTCGAGATATTCAGTGAAGATTTTCTTTACTGTTAACCTGGTATCGTCACTAATCATATCTGGTCTAATTTAAAATAATAACAAAAGTATGCAATTTCCCCGGATATCAGGGATTGAATTAACAGAAATATTAATTTGAGAAATCTTCTACTCTCCTCACATTCTCAATGCCGTTGATATTGGAGATTTTAAGTATCAGATTGTTCAGGTCCTTTGTATGATGAACATATAAATCGATTGTTCCCTCAAAAATGCCATTATTGACCGTAATATTTATCCTGGTCATATTTACCTTCAGTTCGGCTGAAATAATAGTTGTGATGTCATTAACAAGTCCTATCCTGTCGATACCTGTCATACTGATTCTGGCAAGGAATGAAACGAGTTTATGTATAGCCCATTTAACCGCAATGATTCTGTTTCCCTCATTCGACATGATCCTTATTGCGACCGGACATTTAGGCTTATGAATAATAATAGTACCTTCAGGAGAATGATACCCGGTAACTTCGTCTCCCGGAATAGGATTACAGCATTTTGCTATTTCGTATGATTGTTCTGCATTTTCAACATTTTCCCTGAGAAGGAACGGAACGTTCTTATCAAAACTGCTCTGTGATGCCCCGATGTCTTTTTTATCTTTCTTTGATCCGATAAGTTTTAATTCCCAGTATTTAATAACATTGTTAGCCGGGTTCTTCTTAATTGACTTTTTAAGATTGTCAAGATTGATCCTCCCGAGGGCAATTCCTGAATACAATTCTTCTTTACTCAGGACATCGTTAGAAAGCATAATAGATTTAAGGGTTTCATTAGTAGATGTGACTCCTATTTTCTTAAGTTTGGACTCAAGAATCTCCATCCCTTTCTGAATACTGTCTTTAGAATCAACCCTCAGAGCGTTCTTAATTGCTTCCTTGGCTTTTGATGTTCTGACAAAGGAGAGCCATTCCATTTCGGGTTTTGCTATATCTGATGTAATTATTTCCACCTGATCGCCACTCATAAGAATTGAGCTGAGAGGATTAAGCTTATAATTAATTTTTGCACCGATAGCTTTATTACCTATTTCAGTATGAATTTCATAAGCAAAGTCCAGAGCAGAAGCTCCTTTGGGGAGACTGACAAGAAATCCTTTAGGTGTAAAGACCATTATTTCAGACGAAAACAGGTTCATTTTAAATTCATCAAGAAACTCAATAGGGTCTTCATGCGGATTCTCAAGCATTATGCGAATCTTTTTAATCCATTTATCGAGTTCAGTTTCCTGGGCTTCGTCTCCTTTGTATTTCCAGTGTGCTGCGTAACCCCTTTCTGCTATCTCATCCATCCGATTGCTTCTTATCTGCACTTCCACCCACTGACCTTCGGGACCCATTACAGTTACATGCAATGCTTCATATCCATTCGGTTTAGGCCGGCTTACCCAGTCGCGAAGCCTGTCGGGTTTAGGCATATAAGAATCAGTAATAATAGAATATATATTCCAGCACTGTGTCTTTTCAGGTATTCCGGCTGACGGTTCAAATACGATTCTTATGGCAAGCACATCATAAATTTCTTCAAATGGAACATTTTTGGCCTGCATCTTCTTCCATATTGAGAAAATGGATTTTGGTCTGCCGCTGATGTCAAACTCTAAACCGGAATCAGTAAGTTTTTCAATTATTGGTAAGGAAAATTTATTGATAAAAGCAAGATTCTTTTTTTCACTATGTTTCATCTTCGACGAAATTTCCTCATAGATATGAGGTTGCCGGAATTTAAAACTGAGGTCCTCCAGTTCACTCTTAATGGCATATAAACCAAGCCTGTGGGCAAGAGGAGCATAAAGAAAAATAGTTTCGCCTGCAACTTTCATCTTTTTGTATTCAGGCATTGAATCGAGCGTCCTCATATTATGGAGACGATCTGCAATTTTTATGAGAATGACTCTGAGATCATCGGATAGAGTAAGCAGCATTTTTCTGAAGTTCTCAGCTTGCAGAGAAGAAGAATTCTCTTTATTGTAGGTGCCTGATATTTTAGTAAGTCCGTCAATAAGAGATGCTATTTTTGGATCAAAATCCCTTTTAACATCTTCAAGGGAA
>Ga0182011_10001048_pt1 | contig 24164 bp, 26 predicted proteins | sample 711E1DmetaG_FD_120481 | JGI IMG/M metagenome (GOLD analysis project Ga0182011, IMG submission 120481) | Permafrost microbial communities from Stordalen Mire, Sweden - 711E1D metaG | ecosystem: Environmental > Terrestrial > Soil > Wetlands > Permafrost | place: Sweden: Stordalen | collected...
ATAGAAGAATACATTCGTTGCAATAACGAGAACCCCAAACCTTTTATCTGGACCAAGCGGGCAGATGAAATTATTAACAAGGTCGCCCATTGTAGAGTTGTTATTGAGACACTACACTAGCTATTTTCGGTTGCCATTTACAGTTAAGATTAGTTCTCTCGCCCCCGTAGCGCATTTCACCAAAATGCGCGAAGGTACTCAGGATAAGCGTCCCGAGTATGAAGTGGGAGAGAGTCAGAGAGAGGGGACATTTTGGGTCTAGCTATTTTCGGCTATCAATTTATGCAGAATGCCATTCTAGCGACATTCCTGGGTGGGATTGCCTGCTCGACTATCGGCGTTTTTGTAGTATTGCTGCATATGCCGTTTATCGGTGTGGCTATGGCTCATGCTGCTTTTGCAGGGGCGCTTTTTGGTTTACTGATTGGCGTTAATCCGCTGATTACAGCTTTTGCTTTTAGCTTTCTGGTAGCGCTAATCATCGGCCCGCTGGCCGACCGCGGCGAGATTAATCCGGATACTTCATTGGGTGTCATCTTTTCCTTAATGCTGGGAATAGCATTTTTAATTATCGGACTAATGCCCAGCACCCGCTCCGACGCTCTGAACTTGTTGTGGGGCAGTGTTCTCACCGTTACCCATGGTGACATCATTCTGTTAGCGATTGTGGCTGTGGTCGTGGTCGGACTGGTTTTTATTTTCTTTAAAGAAATTCAGGCCACTATCTTTAATCGGCAAATTGCACATTCGGTTGGTTTGCCGGCCACTGTCATTCTCTATGTCATCTTGTTTATGACTGGCGCGACGATTACAGTTTCCTTGAATTCGATAGGCGGTTTACTTATTTTTAGTCTGATTTTAAACCCGGCTGCGGCTGCCTATCAGTTAACCTACAATATGAAAAAGATGTTCCTGCTGGCCGCTGCTTTCGGGGTAGCCTCCGGTTGGGCGGGGCTTTTATTATCCTATCTTTTTAATATTCCTAGCGGCGCTACTATCGTCATTACCTCCTCTGTCATCTTTGCGCTCTGCGCGCTTTTTTCCCCCAAAAGAAAGAAAGGAAAATGGTCGGTGAAACCCCTGTCGGAGAAATAATAAGTGGATAAGAAAGAATACTGGGAAAGCCGTTTCCTTGCAGAAGGAAAAATCTGGGGCGAATTACCCAGTCTTTCCGCTCATTATGCTCTGTTGCTCTTCCTCGAAAATAAGGTTAAATCTGTTTTGGTGCCGGGTTCAGGTTACGGTCGTAACACGAAATTATTCTCTACATCGGGCTTAAACGTAACAGGTGTTGAAATCTCTGAAACTGCTTTTAAAATGGCAAGTCAATTTGACCCTGAGTCCAAATTCTATCGCGGCACTGTCCTGGACATGTCCTTTAATAATCGAAAATACGATGCCATTTATTGTTTCAATGTCCTGCACCTTTTCCGCGAGCAGGAAAGAGAGCTATTTTTAAGTGAATGTGTCGGCAAATTGAAAGATAAGGGGCTCGCCTGTTTCACTGTTTTTTCAAACGAAGAAGAAAGTTTTGGACAGGGCAATGAAACTGAGCCTGACACCTTCGAAAGTAAACCCGGCCGTCCGGTTCATTACTTCACTGAAGCGGATTTGAAACAGCACTTTCACCGGTTCGAGATTATGGACATTGGGACTCTTGAAGACCCCGAAAACCATGGCGGACATGCGCATGTCCACATATTACGTTATATTTTTGTGAGACTAAATTAAAATGACAAAAGCATATTTTAACGAAAAAGCCGATATCTGGGACGATCAAATCGCCGAAAAAGACACCTCCAAACTGGAGCGTATTGCGGAATGTTTGGCTATTAAGCCCGGCTCTACTATCCTCGATATCGGCACGGGCACCGGCGTTTTTTTACCTTACTTGTTGAAGAAAGTAGGGACGGAAGGGAGAATCCTTGCCCTCGACCACGCTGATAAAATGCTATCCATGGCTAAAGCTAAAAGTTTTCATGGCAATATCAGTTATGTCTGTGCGGATGTCATGGCAATTCCGCTAGGGGATGAGATATGTGATGCGGTTGTTTGCTACTCCAGTCTGCCGCACTTCCCGGATAAGTTGCAGGCTTTATTGGAGATCAAACGAGTCCTGAAAAAGGGCGCACAGCTTTTCATTTGCCATTCTTCCAGCAGAGAGCATATTAATTCCATCCACCGGCGAATTCCTACTGTACAGCATGACCTGCTTCCCGATGCTATTGAAATGGCAACGTTGCTGACAGAAGCTGGATTTGTAGAGATTAGAGTGGAAGATAAAATGGATAGTTATCTGGCGTGTGGAAGAAAAGCCTGATATCATTGATTGGAACATGCCTCTGAAAGCGAAGGAGGAAACTATGGAATCAATAATCGAAACGATCAAAAAACGCTATTCTGCGCGGAATTATTCCGACCGCGTAATCGAAAAAGACAAAATGGATAAACTCCAACAATTTGTTACTGCCAATACTACCGGTCCGTTTAAAAATCCATTGCGTTTTCAGATCGTCAATGTTTCCGAATACAACGGTTCCCAATTAAAGCAGCTAGGCGTTTACGGACAGATCACCGGAGCCAAAATATTTATTTCCGGCGCTGTGAAAACCGGCCATCATTATATGGAAGATTTCGGCTATACCATGGAGAAAAACATCCTTTTTGCTACTTCGCTTGGGCTAAATACAGTCTGGCTCGGCGGCACCTTGAATAGAAGCACCTTCGGACAGAAAATGAATGCTACTGCGGACGAAATGGTACCCGGGATTACGCCGGTAGGTTATGCCGGTGAAAAAACGATGCGCGGAAAACTGTTGGAGTCTTTTATGCAGCCCCGGAAAAGGAAAAAACCCGAAGAGCTATTCTTTCTAAACACCATTGGTAATTCTTTATCTGTTGTAGAACAGGGAGTTTATGAGCCGGCGTTAGAATCCGTGCGGCTAGGGCCTTCGGCATCCAACTTTCAACCGTGGCGCATTATAAAAGAAGCAGGTAAAAATAGCTTTCACTTCTACGAGAAAGAAAACAAGCTCTACCACCGAATTCTTAAAGACGTGCGCTTACAGGATACCGATATAGGAATAGCCATGTGCCACTTTGAATCAACCGCGCAAGAACTGGGACTAAAAGGAAAGTGGGAGATAAAAGACCCTAATATTCCTGAGACAGGGTTAAATTACATCGTAACCTGGGTGGGGGAGAAATAGCGAAAAATATTTCAAATTTGTCATTCCCAACCCGCTGGAATCCATTTCCAATGCCTATTTTCTTTTCGGAACGATCGGTTGAAATTCCAAGCTGATATCCAACGCTTTCGATGAATGAGTCAATGCGCCGATGGAAATATAGTTCACCCCGGTCTCAGCTACGGTACGCACATTCTTGAGGGTGATACCGCCGGATGCTTCAGTGTAGATATTTGCCGGTACAATTTTCACCGCGCGGCGCATCTGTGCCGGAGTCATGTTATCGAACATGATAATGTCTGCCCCGGCAGAGACTGCCTCTTTAACCTCTTTAAGATTGGTTACTTCCACTTCAACATTGAGGCCTTTAGGGGCTTTTTGTTTAGCTTTAGCCACGATTTCTTGCAAGGTCATGCCTTGAGCGCGCAACGATGCCAGGTGGTTGTCTTTGATAAGAATACCATCGCTAAGATTAAAGCGATGGTTACGCCCACCACCCATCGAGACGGCATATTTTTCCAGCAATCTCATACCCGGTGTGGTCTTGCGTGTGTCCAGAATATCTACCGGAAGATCTTTGATAAGGTCCACATATTGCTTAGTCTGTGTAGCGATGCCGCTGAGCCTTTGTAGAAAATTGAGTGAAACACGCTCTGCTTTAAGGATGCTGCGTGCATTACCGGTAATCGTAGCAATAATATCTCCCGGATTCAGTTTTGTCCCATCACGGAGAAACGCCTTGAATTTCAGATCGGAATCGATTTTAATAAAGACCAGTTTGGCTAAGTCAACACCGGCCAGCACACCTTCTGCTTTGGCTACAATGGTAGTTTTTGCCTGAAGATTTTTAGGGATAAGCGATTCGCTGGTAATATCACCACCCCCGATATCTTCATCAAGCGCCATGTCAATTAAGGTATTCAGTTGGTTTTCGGCTGATGATAATTTATCTTCCATCTCAAATTCCTATTAATTATTTTACCAGAGGTATCACGCGCAAATTATAAAACATATTTGATAAGTAATCCAAGTTATTTCCCGAGTTCTAATAACGCCTTTTCCAAATCCACCGGTAGGGGTGATTCAAACTCCACAAATTTACCAGTGGATGGCAGGCAGAAGCCGAGACGATAGGCATGCAAAAACTGGCGGTTCAGATAGGCTGATTTCTTACCATAAGTCGCATCGCCGATTACCGGATAGCCGATCGCTGCCAGATGCACGCGAATCTGGTGAGTCCGGCCTGTCTCAGGAGTAATTTCCAATAGGCTATTTTTACCGACATATCTGATGACACGATAATTGGTACGGGCTTGCCTGCCCCGGCTTTCCCCGGTAACTGCCATTTTTTTTCTATCGCCTGAGTCTCGCCCGATAGGCGCTTCAATAACCCCACGCTCCGGCACAAGCTTCCCTTTTACGAGCGTCAGGTAGACTTTTTTCACGGAACGCGACTTGAACTGATCCGATAAATTAGCTAAAGCAGCATTGTTTTTCGCTACCAGCATTACCCCCGAAGTGTCTTTGTCCAGGCGATGCACAATTCCCGGTCGGGAATTATCATCAGCGTCGGGCAGATTGGAAAGATGGGAAAGGACCGCGTTGACCAGGGTATGACTGGTGTGTCCGGGAGCCGGATGCACTGTCAGACCGGCGGGTTTATCGATAACCAGCAGGTCATCGTCTTCATAAAGAATTTTAACGGGGATGGCCTCAGGTAGTAAACCGCTTGGTGACGGCGGTGGTATAGTGATTTCAATTTTTTCGCCGTTTTCGGTCTTGTGGCTGGCTTTCTCCATCAGTCCGTTAACGACAACATAACCATCGTCGATTAACTTTTGTGCCTGTGAGCGCGAGAGCCCCGGACAGTTTTCGCTAACGAATTTATCGAGACGAATACCCGGTTTCTCAACAATGAACTGAAAAGAGTTCGGGTTTTGTTTCATATTTAAGCCTTTTTATTGGCGCGAATAGTCTCACGTAATATGGCGTAGGCAATCAGAATGACACCGATGGTGATTGCAGCATCCGCGATATTGAAGACTGCGAAAAATGTCGGGTCAATGAAATCCGTCACGCGGCCGGCGAATCTCAGTCGGTCAATCAGGTTTCCCAGATCTCCGCCGAGAATCAGGCCAAGTGCAATCCTATTCGGAATATTAACGAATTGAGGATAGCGCCGATAAATAAAAAAGCCGAGCCATGATAATAAGAACAGACCTATTATCCCGACGATGATAAATACAATTGAATAGCCCTGAAATGTGCCGAAAGCCGAGCCCGTGTTGGTGATGTGAATAATATGTATGAAGCCAATTTTCAGAATCGTTGCCCCATCGGGAGGGAAAGAACGGATCCACTCTTTAGTCAGAATATCGCCGGCAACGATAATAAGAGAGGTGAGAGGGAAGATCAGGTTACGCCAGACTTGTTTAGGATTACCTGCTTTTTGCATTCTTAGCCTGAAGATTTTTACAGTTCATACAGCGTCTTGCTGTCGGAAGAATTTCCAATCGGGCAGACTCAATAGGCTTACCGCATGATTCACAAATGCCATAAGTTCCGGAATCGATCTTTCTTCTAGTATCATCATTAGCGGTTAACTGCTCTTTTATCCGTTTCTCCATCGCGAGACGCTTTTCCAATTCAAGGCTCTCGGTGGCTTCTTCTTCCCGTTTTCCAAAAGGACTACCCTCACGCCTTTCCTCTGAAGGAAGGCCTGCTTCATTTAATTGCGCTAATTCCTCGAGTAACCGCTTCTTCTCGATTTCAAGGTTAGCCCTGATTTTTTTAAGGTCGGTCATGATGCTTTTCTCCTGATAACGGATAAGCTATTATACCTAACAACTGAATAAATGACAACAACAAAGAGCAGATAATCCAAGCTAAATGGTTTTTAACGAGGGCTTGATTATCTGCCTATCAACCGATGTTTTCTGCTATTGTAGACCTGTTTAATATTTTTCGCAACTATATTTTTATTTTTTCATGATATGTCAAAGGAAGCGTTCGAAACGTTCTTTTTTCGCTTTGCATATGGGACATATTTCCGGGGGTCCATCCCGCGCGCACAAGTAACCGCAGACCTTACACCGCCATACGGGAAAGGCTAGATTTGACAGACTGGCAGGAGTCGTTTTGAGCTGTTTCCTGTTTTCTGGCGCAGGACGCCGTTCCGGTATTGAGGTTATCTCTTGTTTTCCTTTGGCGACCGCCTCGTTGACGTACAGCCCTCAGAAACAGGCGCCATATTCAACGACATCGGCATCTCTATAATCACAGGGACAAATAATATCGAGGTCTTGCTCTTTCACTCCGGAGGCCAGGCGGCATGGACAAGCCTCATAACCATACCTTTTTTCATTAACCTGTAAACCCCTGGCTAATGATTTGGTAAAATCAATATCCGGGTTAAGGAAGTAGCTGCCCGATCTGGCATCTTTATCCAGTTGTGAATATAATTTATCTACTTCTTCTTGTGAAACTGACAAGTCATCGTTCATTTGCCTAATTCTTCTCTAATTTTATTTTCTTGGAACCCGATTATGCATTTATCACCGATTATCAGAGTAGGGAAGGATTGATTGGGATTCCACTTTTGAACGACCTGCATCGCTTCATTTCTTTCAGCCCCGGTCATCAGGTCAACATCACCGAAGTAATACTCCACGCCTAAATCATTGAGGAGTTGCTTCGTCTTCCTGCACCACGGGCAGGTACTCAGCGCATATAAGACGATTTGCCCTTTGTTTTTGCCTGCTATGTGTTGTAAAGCCATTTATCGCTCCTCCTTACCAGATTTGTGCAGATCTTAATTTAACAATATACCTAATGTATAACTAAATTGTAGCAGTTACCTGCCGTTTCTTGTATAACGAAACGATGAATATTTCAAACTTATGATGTCATTTTTATGCCAATATCTTACTGCATTTCTTGACGTGTTACAATGAGTCTTTAATTATTTTAACTAGTAATAATAACTAAAACCAGACCTATTGACAAAATAAGGGCTCTGGTTTATCGTTGAAATAGTTAGGCTAAACCAAATAATTAAGACAAGGCAAATAAATATGGTAAAAACAAATAATGACAAAGGGCGAAATAATGATGTGCTAGTGCAAAGTATCCTGAAATTATCGGAAGATATATTTCAAGTAATTAAACTTAGCATTCCCCCCGAGTGGCTGACATCCGATATGACCGTTGCGCAGTTGCGAATTCTATTGCTATTGCATTCGGAAGGCCCAAGCTGTATGAGTTCTATCGCCGCTACACTTGGCATTGCCTTACCAACCGCTACCGGTATTATGGATAACCTGATGAAAAAGAAACTGGTGGTCAGGAGAACCGACCCAGAAGACCGCCGTGTCGTGATTTGTGCACTTTCTTCCGGGGGGCAAGCGGTAATAGACCGCATTTGGAAGCTGGGGCGATTTCAAATGGAAAAATTATTACGTGGATTATCCCATGAGGAACTTGAAAAAGCAAAGGAAGTTGCAGAGATTCTTCTGCATAATGTGAAGTCACAGGTCGTAAACTCCGGCGAAGTCATCAATTGAAACGGAATGGGGAGGATGTCAAAATATGTTTACTAAATTAGCCGAATTCACAAAGAAATATCGCGTAATTATTACCGTCGTCTGGTTAGCGGCGGCAGTCATCTTGTTTCTGGTTGCCCCTAAAATATCTAAAGTGGGAGTTACCGACGAAAGCCAGTTCTTACCGAAAGATACAGAGTCGGCTGAAGCCGGCAATTTACTGAGCGAAAAGTTCCCCTCCACTTCTACCACATCAGGCGGTAACGCCGTCATTGTTATCCATGACGTAAACGGCCTTTCTGCGACCGACATGAACGACGCCCAGGGTATCTATAATTGGCTGATGTCCGCTTCTGCGCCGAAAGAAATTACACAGGTAATATCGATATACCAAAATGCAGCGTTACGTTCGACATTGATCAGCACAGACCAGACAACGATGATGATAGTCTTGGATTTTTCCGTGAGTTCTCTATCGGACGCTGCTAAAACAGATGTCCAGCAAATACGGAATTATATGTCACAGAACTATCCGAAGCTTGAGGCATATCTTACCGGCGAAACAGGTTTGTACCAGGACATGTTTGCTTCCATTCAGCAGACAATCGGCCGTACTACCATTGTTACCGTGATATTGGTCGCTATTTTACTGCTCATCATATATCGGTCACCGATTGCGATCTTCCTGCCATTGGTTGCTATTGGATGCAGTTTTGCAGTGTCATCAGGAATCATTGGATTTCTGGGGCAAGCAGGCGCTAAGTTTTCCACTTTGTCAGAAGCGTACCTGGTGGTAATTATCTTTGGGGTTGGCACTGATTATTGTCTTTTTATTGTATCCCGTTTCCGGGAGGAGTTGAAACAAAAACAGCGTGATGAAGCGCAGATTCATGCTACAAAACGCATCAGTCCGGTGATAGCCGCCAGCGCCCTAACCGTAATTGTTGCTTTTCTGTCTCTAGGGATCTCCCGTTTTGGGATGAATACGACTACCGGATATGCATTGGCTATTGGTGTGGCTATCACTCTGATTGCCGGTTTGACTCTAGTACCGGCGCTGATGTCTCTCTTCGGTAATATCCTTTTCTGGCCTGCAAAAATTTCGGGCGTTAAAAAGGAAGGCCGATTTGGTTGGCATGTTGTAGGCAATTGGGTGAGTAAACACCCTATTATAGTAATCATTCCTATTCTGATCGTATTGTTACTGCCGTATACGGCATTACCTCAACTCGTCCGTTCTGCGGATATAATCAGTCAATTACCTCAAAAAGCGCAGTCCGTAGTGGGTTTTGAAGTGATGAATGCACATTTTCCGGCAGGAGAGTTATCGCCACTTTATCTATTGATAGAATCTCCCCAGGGTAATATCACAAGCTCCAGTTCTTTAAAAGCAGTTGAAGGAATCGCTCAATCACTTCAGAGTGTTCAGGGTGTTTCCCGCGTGGATTATTTTTCTGCGCCAAGCAGTCAGCTTTCAGGTTTGGCGATTCAGACTCGTGACATTGGCAACGACGTAGGGAAGGGTAGTGGACTTGATAAAATAGCTACACTGCAGACATCAGGTCAATTGTTGCAGGGTCTGGCATTACAATATCCGGGGATAATACAGAGCAAGAATTTTCAACAGGCTATTGCAAACCTTAAACAGGTTTCGACAGTTGCCGCCCAAATTTCCGCAGCTAACCCGGCAGATTTACCGGTGATATTTGGTCAACTGCAAAGCACGATAGATAATGTGGCTGATAATCTTGACGGACTGGCAGGAGAGTTCGAGTTGCAGGGCAATACGCCTTTTACCCTTTATCTGCAAAATACATACTTTTCCAGTGATAAAACAATCGCCAGAATCAATATTGTCCTTAGCGGCGATCCATATTCGTCAGGTACTATCACAACGGTCGCTCAGCTCAGGAAAGCGGTGATCAGCAGTGTTGCTGCCTCGACTCTATTGGGAAGTACTCATTATTTAGGCGGTGAGAGCGCAACGCGCGCAGACATTATGCTCACCAACGATGCCGATTTTGGCAGGGTTGTCGGTGTTTCCATTGCCGGTATTCTCATCGTAATAATGATTCTGATGCAAAGCCTGGTGGCGCCGCTCTACATGGTGATAACAGTGCTTCTCAACTATGGCACGACTCTTGGTATCGCTACCTGGCTTTTTCTCGATGTGATGAAGCAAGGCAGTATGATTTACATGATACCGCTATTTATCTTTGTAATTCTAGTTGCTCTGGGAGCCGACTATAATATCTTCCTTATGTCACGGATTCGGGAAGAGGCACACCAGAGACCGATGAAAGAGGCAGTGAGTCACGCCGTGGCGAATACAGGCGGCGTGATTACAGCATGTGGCATTATTCTCGCCGGTACTTTTGCGACTCTGATTACGGCGCCGCTCCGGGTGGTAGTACAGATTGGAGCTGCGATTGCCGTGGGCGTGATAATAGATACTTTTGTCGTCAGGGCGCTTCTTGTGCCTGCTATCGCTACTCTCGTCGGTCGGTGGAGCTGGTGGCCATCAGGCCTGTTCAAGAAATTAAGTAAATAAACTCCTGGTTTGATTTATTTCAAAAGAGGTGGGGGGTTCTAAAGGCCTCCATCTCTTTTTTCGTTAGCAACCTTAGCCCACCCGTTTTAAGCCGTGATATAATTACGAGAAGAGTCGCTATTTAAAAAAAGCTAAATTGGCTTTAAGTGGGATTCTTCAGGCTCCTTTTTATAGCAAGCGCGGGAAATTGTAGATTATCCCCCGCGTAATTTTCGGTAGGAGATTATTCGCATGACTTATAAAATGAAGAACGAGAAACTAAATAAATGGGTAAATGATATCTCCCGTCTATGTCAACCTGATAAAGTTTATTGGTGCGACGGTAGTAAAGAAGAATATGCCGCACTAATGACGCAAATGGTTGCAGAGGGTAAGGCAATCCTTCTGCAAAAGCGTCCCAACAGCCATTTATTCCGGTCCGATCCCAGTGATGTTGCACGTGTCGAATCACGCACTTTTATCAGCACTAAAAACGAAGATGAAGCGGGACCAACTAATAATTGGGTAAATATCGACGAATTAAAGCCGACAATGACGGCTCTATATAAGGGATGTATGAAAGGGCGGACGATGTATATCATCCCATTCTCTATGGGACCGGTCGGCTCACCGTGGTCGAAGCTGGCAGTTGAGATTACCGATAGCCCTTATGTTGTCTGCAATATGCATATCATGACGCGTGTCGGCGTTAAAGTGGTTGAATTATTGAATAAGGGCGAAGATTTTATTCAATGTCTCCACTCCATCGGCGCTCCATTGGAAAAAGGACAGAAAGATGTTTCCTGGCCATGTGCTCCCGTAGAGAAAAAATATATCAGCCATTTCCCCGATGAGAACGCAATCTGGTCTTTTGGTTCCGGCTATGGTGGGAACGCTCTTCTCGGGAAAAAATGCCTTGCTCTGCGCCTCGGTTCAGCTATCGCAAGACGCGAAGGATGGATGGCGGAGCATATGATTATCTTACGGCTGACAAGCCCGGAAGGCCGGAAATATCATCTTACCGCCGCTTTCCCTTCGGCTTGCGGTAAGACGAATTTAGCGATGATACAGCCGACGATTCCCGGCTGGAAAGCCGAGTGTATCGGCGATGATATTGCCTGGATGAAAATTGGCGAAGACGGTCGATTAAGGGCCATCAATGCCGAATCAGGGTTCTTCGGGGTAGCGCCGGGCACCTCTTATAAATCCAACCCGATGGCAATGGAGACAATCAAAAAGAATACCATCTTCACTAATTGTGCTTTGACTGACGATGGGGATGTCTGGTGGGAAGGAATGGAAGGGTTGCCCGCTCACACGATTGACTGGAAAGGCCGTGACTGGACGCCGTATAAAAAAGAGCCGGCTGCCCATGCCAACTCGCGTTTCACCACTCCGGCATCGCAGTGTCCGATTATTTCTCCCGACTGGGAAACACCCGAAGGACTGCCTATAGATATCTTTATCTTCGGGGGACGTCGTTCCGGCGTGGTTCCACTGGTAACCGAAGCATTTGATTGGGACCATGGTGTTTTTATGGGAGCGACAGCGGCTTCGGAGCCGACCGCCGCAATTCTGGATAACGTTGGCATCAGATATGACCCCTTCGCGATGCTGCCATTCTGCGGCTACAATATGGCGGATTATTTTCAGCATTGGTTTGAGATGGGCGACAAACTCAAGAAAAAAGCGCCGAAAATATTCTATGTTAACTGGTTCCGGAAAAGTGGCGACGGAAAATTTTTATGGCCGGGGTTTGGAGAGAACAGCCGCGCTCTCAAGTGGATGTGTGAACGTGTTGATGGAAAGGTTGGAGCGAAAAAGACGCTGATCGGATATTTGCCGAATGATAACGACCTGGATTTAAGGGGGCTTATCATTTCTCAAGAAAATATGAAGGAATTACTCAGGGTCGATGCAGACGCATGGAAACTGGAAATTCCCAAGATGGAGAAGTTCTTTTCGCAATTCGGTGATCGACTTCCTAAAAGATTACGCAATCAGTTTACTGAACTAAAAAATCGTTTGGGATAAACAGTTTTATTGTTTCTAATTACAAAGGACAAAGGGTAGGTATTTGACGTACCAGGCAGTTTTGTTTGACCTAGACGGGACTTTATTAGATACGCTTCAAGACCTCGCCGATTCGGTGAACAAAGGGTTGGAATACCTCGGTTTGCCTCAGCATAACACTGAAGCATACAAAAGTATAATCGGAGAAGGCAGGGAAAATCTCGTTTTCCGTGCGCTTCCGGAAAATCATCGCGATAATGAGACCGTGCATAGATTGCTCGATCGTCTTAATACCGAATATGCAATTCATTGGGCAGACCATACTCATCCCTATCCGGGTATTCCCGAATTATTGGATGATTTAACTGCTAAAAACATTAAGATAACGGTTTTGTCTAATAAAGCAGATGATTTAACTAATACGTGTGTTTCCAAATTACTATCGAGTTGGCACTTTACACAGGTTGTCGGGTCAAGACCTTCCGTGCCCAATAAACCGGATCCGACAGCTTCAATACAGATAGCGAAGCAATTGGATATCAGCCCTTCGCAATTCCTCTATCTAGGTGATTCGGACATCGATATGAAAACCGCTAATGCAGCAGGCATGTATCCAGTGGGCGCTCTCTGGGGTTTCCGTTCTAAAAATGAGCTTTTAGCTTCAGGCGCTAAAGCCGTAATAAAACATCCTCGTGAACTTCTTGAGTATTTGTGAATGAAATGATGGTTGTAGCAACCTTTGAAAACAGCGCAGTCATGAACTACGATTTTTTAGCATGTTCTCCAGAGTGAACACGCACTTTCTCAGCCCTCTGTCCGAGTTTCCTTTCTATACCCTTGAATAAACGGACGATATTGCCCCGGTGTTGGTAGATAATTATCGCAGAACCGAGAAATGCATATAGCAGATAGTCAGGAGACCAACCGCTAAAGATCGTAAGCGGAACAAGGATAGCGTAAGTACCGACCACGCCGGCGATCGAACCCAGCGACATAAAGAGAGTTGAAACAGCGCCAAGACCTAAAATTTCACCACCGAATAAAGCAACAGACCAGACTAAAGCCACCAAACCACCGAAGAACGTAGCGACACCTTTTCCACCGTGAAACTTGAGATAGATTGACCAGCTATGACCGGCCACTGCCGCTAACCCTCCCAGTACTGCACCAAAGAGCGGGCCGAAACTAAGCCGACCTATCACTACATAACTGGTTCCCACAATCAATTTAGCGATAAATACAGCTGCGGCACCTTTAATAAAATCCAACGCGCCGGAGAGGATTGCTACTTTCTTGCCGGCAGTGCGCATTACATTAGTCGCTCCGATTGCCCCACTTCCCCACTCCCTTACATCTTTACCGGCCATTCGTTTTGCAAGAATCAAACCCCATGGAATAGACCCCAACAGGTAGCCGATAATTATCGAGGCAAGATAGCGGGCAATTATCATGGCAACTATCATGATTCACCCCCGGTTTTAAACACCAGACGTAACGGTGTGCCGGTAAAACCGAATGCCTCACGGAGCTTGTTTTCCAGAAAACGGCGGTAGGAAAAGTGAACGATGTTACTATTATTAACCTTAAATGTAAAGGTAGGCGGATTTACCTCGGTTTGTGTGACACCTTTGATAGAGAGTACAATTTTACCTTTGCGAGGCATATTATGAGCGGCGATTGCATCCTGTATTACACCGTTGAGTTCGGCAATCGGGATTTGTTTTATTCTCTCCTGGTACACTTGATATACCCGAGGCATTACCTCACTGACTCCTTTTCCGAATTTCGCGGATATAAACAACACGGGAGCATAAGCCATGAATTTGAATTGTTTTCTCGTATTTTCTGCCCACAAGACCTGATTCTCATTGTTGACAAGGTCCCATTTATTTACGATAATCACAATCCCCTTGAATGCCTGCTGGATATAACCTGCAATGTGCATATCCTGCGCCGAGAACATCTCGGTGGCGTCAAGCACCAGGAGAGCTACATCGCACCTGTCGATAGCGCGCATCGAACGAAGAACGCTGTATTGTTCGATTCCCGTTTCCACCTGCCCCCTTTTTCTGATGCCAGCCGTATCTATAAGTAACACATTTTTTCCTGAAAAGTCAAACGTAGTATCTATCGCATCGCGGGTTGTCCCGGGCACATCAGAGACGATCACCCGTTCTTTACCCAACAGGGTGTTCAGAAGCATCGATTTGCCTACATTGGGCTTCCCGACAATGGCGACCTTCATTAAATCAGCTTCATCTAAAGAAGGGGGGGTTTCAGGTAACATCGCAATGATTTGTTCGATCAACTCTGCAGTGCTGCGGCCGTGATAGGCGCTGATAACGAAGGGGTCGCCCAGCCCTAATTGATAAAATTCAGCAGCCTGTGCTTCCAATTTGTCGTTATCGGCTTTGTTCGCCACGAGGAGCGTCGGCTTCTTCAACCGCCGCACGAGGTCGGCAATTTCTGTATCAGCGGGCATAATGCCATCCTTGACATCAACCATAAAAATAATGGCATCCGCCTCAGACATTGCCTGAGTGATTTGTTCTTTAACTCCCCGGTCGATTTCTGTTTCCATACCCAATTCCAATCCGCCGGTATCGACCAGTGTAAAAGCCTTGTCATTCCAGGAAACATCGGCAAAAACACGGTCGCGGGTAGTTCCCGGCAAGTCTTCAACAATGGAAATCCGCTTGCCGGCGAGACGGTTTAGCAGGGTGGATTTACCCACATTTTGCCGCCCGATAATAGCTACAATTGGTTTACTCAATAATCACTCCATATACAGAATGTTGGGAAATCTCACTCCTTCTTGAAAAAAGAGGAGTGGTGGTAGAATTTGTTATTTTTTAGCGAGCATCCATGCCAACAAGGCTTTCTGCGCGTGCATCCTGTTTTCTGCCTGGTCGAAAACCACAGAACGGGCACTATCCAGTATACCTACTGCTACCTCTTCTCCGTGATGTGCCGGTAAACAGTGCATTATGATAGAACTCTTCTTTGTCAGGGCCAGTAATTTCTCATTAATCTGATAATCGGCGAATACCTTACGGCGAACCTCTGCTTCTGCCTCCTGCCCCATGCTTGTCCAGGTATCGGTATAGATGATATCAACATTTTTAGCCGCTTCCCGCGGATCTTCCGAGCAAAATATTTTCGAGCCGCTATCTTTGGCATAACTGCGAGCTTTTTTCAGTACTGCTTTATCAATGGTGTATCCTTTAGGAGACGCGATATTAAAGTTTATCCCGGTCATGGCACAAGCAAGAATTAAACTATTTGCCATATTATTCGCATCGCCAATATATCCGAATGTCAACCCTTTTAACTTACGCTTCTTCTCATAAATGGTCAGCAAGTCCGCTAAAGCCTGACAGGGATGTTCATAATCGGACAATGCATTGATAACGGGCACGGAAGAATATTCGGCCAGCACTTGTAAATTGTGTTGCGCAAATGTACGTAAGACTATGCCATCGACAAAACGGCTTAAAACTCTGGCGACATCCGGAATGGATTCCCTCTTTCCCAACCCAACTTCGTCGGGCGACAGATAGATAGTCTGTCCGCCTAATTGCCGCATCGCTACTTCAAAACTAACTCTGGTCCGCAAAGAAGGCTTCTCAAAGAGAATCGCCAGAGTCCGGTTCTTTAACAAAGAAATCCAACCGCGTGATTTTAGCTCAATGGCATAATCGAGCAGAGAGTGAACCTCCTGGGGCGTAAGATCGGTTATAGAGAGGAGGTGCTTTGTTTTTATTCCTGTCTTTCCCATAAATAGAGTATACTCTACGAGGGTAGTTTATTCAATAAAGTTACTTTACTTTGGCGTTTAGAACTGCTTTAATGGTTTCTGCAACTACTTGCAACAAGCGGGAAAAGGAGACTAATATGTCCACAGAACAATTTACTATGTCGGGTAGTCAACTGGTTGAGAAGGTAAAACAACTCTCATCCGTGAAGGTAATATTCGCCGCATACGCGTGATACACGAAGGCAGGACGGTTTTAGAGATTCCTCTGACAATCGGCGCGCCGGCTGCAGCAATCGCAATCATGACAGCGCCTTTGCTGGCAGCCTTAGGAGCTTTTGCGGCACTGGTTACGGAATGCACAATCGAAGTGGAAAAGATAGACGGGAAACCCGATGCTAAATAACTACGCGAGTGTTTGCTAGATACTCTTTGCCCACTTCACAGCATTCTGAAAAATGGGGAAACAATCGCCTTGTTTTTTTAGACCTAAGCGCGTCCATTGAGGATGTTGTGTACCGAGGACATGGTCCTCCGGATGAGGCATTAAGCCGAACACTCTTCCTGAATCGTCGCAGATACCGGCAATATTTTTCACCGAGCCATTGGGATTAAAAGGGTAGCCGGCGTTTCTATTACCTTGTTCATCAGTATAATAAACAGCGATATTTCTGTCAGTAACAGCTTTCAAATCCCCAGAAAATTTACCTTCCCCATGTGCTACCGGGACATACATACTTTCCATCCCTTTCGTAAAAACGCAGGGACTTTTCTGATTGACACCAAGATGTACCCAGCGGCATTCGAACTTACCGGAATCGTTGTTAGTCAATGTCACGCGCGGAGTATCGCCTTTTTTAACCGGAGGCAAAATCCCTGCTTTTACCAGTACCTGAAAGCCGTTACAGATACCTAATACCAATCTGCCGTCATTAACAAATTTAAGCAGATCTTTGCCGAATTTCATCTTTAACTCGTTAGCCAACACTTTTCCGCTGGCTATGTCGTCGCCATAACTAAAACCGCCGGGAATGATGAAAATCTGGTAGTCGAACAGGTTACACTCGCCACGAATCAGTTGATTCACGTGTGCCAGTGTAACTTCAGCTCCTGCCAGTTCAAAGGCAAAGACTGCCTCACCATCGCGGTTAGTGCCCGGAGCACGGATTACCAGAGCTTTTACTTTATTCATTACATTTTACCAGCGCAGCGGTTTTTGCCAAGCCTCTTTCAAATCGTTAATAGATTCGTCAAGAACCTTTTTACCGTTTAATCCCAATATGTCCAGTTTCCCGGTATCTTTTATCATGCCGATAACGGCGAAAATGGTACCCTGCATTATTTTCTCGAATTTAGCCTTGTTTTCCGGCGCAACCTCCGCAATAAACCGACTGTTGGATTCCGAGAACAGCACAAAATCATCGCGGTTGATTTTTTCAGTGACCGGCACCAATTTCACGCTAATTTGCGCCCCTAATCCGCCCGCGAATGCCATCTCTGCCACTGCTACGCCGATGCCGCCTTCGCTGCAATCATGGCAGGCTTTGACCAGACCTTTTTCGGAGGCTCGACTAAGTTTTTCCATCAGTACCCGGGCTCTCGCGGGTTCTACTTTCGGTACGTTATTCCCAATGAATCCCCTGGTATCCAGATAAGCAGAAGCGCCGAGTTCATTTTTAGTTTCGCCGAGGATATAAATTAAATCGCCGGCCTTTTTGAAATCCATCGAGATTGAGCGTTTCACATCTTCCACTATACCCATGGCGGAAATCAACAGAGTGTGCGGAATGGCGATGATTTTACCTTCGTATTCAAATTCATTATAGAGGCTGTCTTTACCGGAGACGAAAGGCGTCTCGTAAACTTTAGCGATATCATAGCAAGCCTGCGCGGCTTCAACCAGGGCACCCAACATCTCCGGTTTGCGGGTATCGCCCCAGCAGAAATTGTCCAACAGCGCTACCTGCTTTAAGTTGCCGCCGACAGCGATAATTTGGCGCAGGGCTTCATCGATGGCTGAAGCTGCCATCCAATAAGGACTGAGCTGCCCGTACTTGGGATTAATGCCGTTAGCGACAATAACACCTTTATCCGAGTCAAATACAGGCTTGATAACAGTCGCGTCCCCGGGACCTTCATTGGTGATACCCACTAGAGGTTTGAGGACTGTTCCACCCTGTACTTCGTGGTCGTATTGACGGATAACCCATTCTTTACTGCAGACGTTCCAGCTGCCGAGAATATCTTTCAGCGATTGCCCCAGATCTTTCGGTTGTGCAAAATTTGGTTCAGGATATTGCGGCTGTTTTAACAAGGCTTTTAATTGCCATTGCGGGATGCCTTCGTGCAGGAATTTCATATCGAGGTCGGCCACCTGATAGCCTTGATAGAAAAGATGTAATCTATTATCGCCGGTAAATTCACCGATGACAGCTGCCTCAACATCTTCACTTGCGCAGAGTTTTAACACTTCATCCAAATTTTCCGGCGGCACGGCAATGACCATACGCTCCTGCGCTTCGGAGATCCAGATTTCAGCATAATTCAAGCCGGCGTATTTCAGCGGTACTTTGTCTAAATAGACAAGGGCACCGGTCTTTTCACCCATTTCTCCAACGGCGGACGATAATCCGCCGGCGCCGCAATCGGTAATATGATTGTAAAGTTTTCTGTCTCGAGCCTGCAGTAGAATATCGATGACCTTCTTTTCCACAATCGGGTTACCAATTTGCACCGAGGTATAAGACACGGCACCTGATTCGTCGGTAAGTTGCTCGGAGGCAAAGGTGGCACCGTGAATGCCGTCCCGGCCGGTTTTACCGCCCAGGAGGACAATTAAATCGCCAGGGTTATGTTTGCCTTTCTGTGTCATGTCCACGGGCATCAAGCCCATCGTCCCGCAGTAAACCAGGGGATTCGCCAGATAACGGTCGTCGAATAGAATAGCGCCGTTCACAGTGGGTATACCGAGTCGGTTGCCATAGTCCGCAACACCGGACCGAACACCCTTAAAAATACGCTGCGGATGTAAAACCCCTTTCGGCAATTTTTCGTAGGGGAAATCCGGCGGCGCAAAACAGAAAACATCGGTATTTAAAATGGGCTTGGCACCCAAACCTGTTCCGAGCGGATCGCGGATGACGCCACCGATACCGGTAGCAGCTCCTCCATAAGGCTCCACGGCGGAGGGATGATTATGGGTTTCTACTTTAAAACAAAGTGCCCATCTACCATCGAAGTCAATCACACCAGAGTTATCGACAAAAACAGAAAGGCACCAAGGTTTGTCCAGTTCCCTGGTCACACGGGCAATAGTGCTTTTCAGGATATTGTTGACGGTTTTACCGTCGTAGGTAATCTTGGCCTTAAAAGTTTTATGTACACAGTGCTCTGACCATGTCTGTGCCAGCGTTTCCAGTTCGACATCGGTCGGGTTCCTGCCTATTTTTTTATAATAATCCCGGACGGCAGTCAATTCGATTTCAGAAAAAGTATAATTACGCCGGATTTCATCCATTCCGGTTTTTTCATGTTTCAGCAAATCGATTTGCTTTAATTCGAAATGATATTGCGGATTGGCGGTGAAAACGGACTCCCCCGACTCAATGACATTATGGATAATCGGATTTACCAGGAGTTTACCGGCGATGTTTTGCAGTTGGTTCGCGGTTAATTTGCCTTCCAGGATGTACAGCTTGGCGGTTTTGACAGCTTTCACGCCTTTAATATCAAGGTCGCGGAGACCAATCATGACCGTCTCTTCCACCGGGTCGACGACGCCGGCTTTGTAAGCCACCTCGATGATATGCACGCTGGTTTTTTTAGCCTCGATGTCGAAGGAATCGAAGCGATACTCCTGGGTCACCGGGTCGGCGAGAAGTTCCCGGCAGATAAGTTCAAGCTGGGATTTGGTTAATCGGGCATCCAGATAATAAATATCTATTACTTTAGCAATGGATACTGATTTGATACCGAGGTCGGCGATATCTTTGACAAGACCGAGACCACGGGCATCCGGAAGATGATTTTTGAGACGGATTTCAATTCTGTGCATAGAATCTCTGTAGGGCGAACAATATTATATTAGCAGAAAGTAAGGGTAAAACACCACTATGGTGATATTATAATTCGACCCGGAAAAGGATGGGTATTTAGCGATTTAAAGCGAGCAAGGAGCATGTTGATTAAAGCTCTTCCTTTCATGTCTCATTACCTGGACGATCATGGAATTCCTTTCACAACTAATGGTTTAGAAGGTTATTTCTCAAGGTTAAAGAGGCATTATCGACAGCATCGTGGTTTAAGGAGCAATAAATTAGAAATTTATTTCAAATGGTATTTTTGTCTGATACCTAAGTAATAAATAACTCTCTTTTTTCAGTAATATGCTCGCAATGACAAAAGCAGGGCTCCACTCACCACTCAATATTCATTACTGACGCCTTTTGTCTTACTTTTTTAACCGGTAACCGATGCCCCTGACCGAAACGAGACGCTTCGGACGGTGCGGGTTAGCTTCGATTTTCTTCCTTAAACGGCACACCTCGACGTTAATGGCGCCGTTTTTGTTAGGCTGGTCGGGACTTGAGGTTACTTCAAGAATTTCCTCGCGTCTTACTACCATCCCCTTTTTACTGACAAAAAGATATAATAAATCGAATTCCTTCGCGGTTAAATCGATTTCTGTCTTCCCGACTTTAACCTGATAACCTACGGGATCGATATAAAGGTCATTAACCAATAATGGCTCTTGTTTGAGCTGTGATTCCGAACCGTGCATTTGAAGCCTCGAACTCCTGATAAACAAAGCATATCTAATTAATATTAAGAACGTATTACAAGAATATTACAGTAGTGTTAAATCGGTAATTTTCCGGGCATATTTTTGCCCTGTGTGAATTTTCCAGTCCCCTTGGAAAAATAATAGCTTTTTGTCGATGAATAACGAGGGGTGTATAATCTATCTAATAAAAAGTATGGTTGGGAAGTCATTGTGAGAAGTATCATGAAAAAAGTCTTCTTATTGGCAATGTTCGTTGTTCTGGCCCTCGTTTCCGGTTGCACCACTATTAATTCATCAACCGGCACAACGACGACACCGCCCAATATTCCAATCGCTTCATCGACCGGCACCACCACGACAACGTCGACTTCTACAGTTTCTCAGCCAACGGGCACAATCCCGATCACTTCAACCCCTGCAATGTCCCCATCAACCAGCACCGCTCCAACATCGACTCCTTCAATTTCGACAACTCCGACTACATCAACATCAACCGCAGTCGTATCAACGCCCACCAGCACTACCACCACCCAGACAGTTACGACGCCGACGCAGTACTCTTTTATCGATCAAAGCCGCATGGAGGCCATCGACCTCTACGTAAAAAACACGCCGTCATCAGTGACCGCTTCAGTACAAACTCTGGCAAACTACCTGATTCAGCCGGCGCAAAATGATGTAGAAAAAGCGAGGGCCGTCTACGATTGGATTGCGATGAATATTTCTTACAATTACAACGAATATTTAAATCCTTCTGCCGGAGGCACCAGTGCGGCAGACGTGCTGCAAAGCCGGAGCTCGATTTGTGAGGGTTATTCGAATCTATTTCAGACAATCGGTACGACTGCCGGATTAGATGTTGAAACAATTGACGGTTGGGGGAAAGGAATCGGCTACAGCGCCGGAGATCAGATTACCGAACCGTCAAATCATGCCTGGAATGCTGTCAAAATTAACGGCCAATGGTATCTATTGGATAGCACATGGGGAGCGGGATATACCGATGAACAAAATAATTTCGTATTCGATTTTGACGATGAATATTTTCTGATGCCGCCGGAGCAATTTATATACACTCATTTTCCCGAGGATGCAAAATGGCAGCTATTGAGCACGCCCATCTCAAATACCGAGTTTGCTGATTTACCTTACGTGCAAAAAAAATTTTTCAGCTATGGTTTGGGACTGGACAGCAGTTTAAAGAGTATCATTCAATCAAACGGAGACGTCAGTTTTTCAATATCGGCGCCATCCAACATTCTTGTCAGGGCAATGCTCGTTCAAGGGACTCAAGAATTGTCCGATACTTTAACATTCACCCAACGCACAGGTAATCAGTATCAGGTTAACGCTATTTGCCCGAATGCCGGAGACTATACTTTAAGAATATATGCAAAACAACAAGATAATACGGAAACTTATAATAACTGCCTGGATTTTAAAGTTACAGCCAGCGCGGGTTCGGCAAATCTAGCCGCATTTCCTAAAGCCTACGCCTCCTTTTTCGATAATAACGCCTTTGTGAATACTCCTCTAAACGGTAACCTGAAATCCGGCACCGTGCAGCATTTCAACTTCAATATTCCGAATACTACCGACGTCCAGATCGTCATCGGTAATAAATGGACGCCTTTAACCCGGCAAGGCGACAATTTTCAGGGTGATGTCACGCTGACGGCGGGAACCGCGCAGGTATGTGCCAAATTCCCCGATAATACGCAATACGGCGTATTGCTGGTGTATACTATCCAATAATTTATTGCATCCGGGACTCAAGGATCTTCTTCAATATCAATCTGTCTCTTCTAAGTAAGTCGCTTTTTGCCGAGAGTTCCATAGCCATGTTTGCGATACCCAGGGTAAAACTACCGCCAGGTTCATCATTCAAACAATAATACAGAAATGACCCTTCTTTACGGGATTTAATAAATTCAGCCTCTTTCAATATAGCCAGTTGACGGGATGCTCTGGACTCCGAGATATCCAATACCCACATCACTTCACTCACGCAGCATTCTTTCAGTACCAGAATATTCAGGATGCGGAGCCGAGTCTCGTTGGAAAGCGCTTTAAACGTTTTAATAAACTTTTCCATCGGCAATCCCATTGATGAATCAATAACAGATTATTATCAGAGTTATTCTAATGGAGAGTCAATGGGATTTTGTCACGTTATCGAAACAAGTCATGCTGAATCAAATGTTATACATCACAATTGCCAAGAGTAAATCATAGGTGTATAATCCTTTACTAACACAATTGGTATTCAGGGAAATAAAGATTATGCAAGAATTCGGAAGTGTTTGGACTACGGCGAAACTCGATGCAATCGAAAAATATCTTAATTCGTATACTATGGCATTGAAAAAACAACATTTTAAATTGTGTTATATTGATGCTTTCGCTGGAAGTGGAAGTATTAAAATAAAAAGCGGTGATGAGATTCTAGGTTCACCTATCAGGGCTTTAAAATTCCCCTTCGATAAATTTCATTTTTTTGAGAAATCTCATACTGTAATAGAAACTTTAGAACAAAAAAGTAGTGAGGCGCTTAACGATAAAGACGTAGAATTTCACAATGAAGATTGTAACAGTTTTCTCCTTGAAATTGATAAAAAGGATTGGATGAAGGATAATTGGAGAGGTGTAATTTTTTTAGACCTTTATGCTATGGATCTTGAATGGGATTGCCTGAATAAAATAAGCGCTACTAAAATATTTGATGTTTGGTATTTTTTCCCTTTTATGGCCGTAAACCGAAATCTTCGTAAAAATGGAAAAATCCCACCAGCTAATAGAAATTTACTTAATCGTATTTTAGGACCTGATTGGGAGCAAGCAATATATAGTTATTCTCCTCAGATGAACATGTTTGATGAAAAAACATTTCTTAAGGAAAATGTAGGTACGATACAACAATTTATTATTAAAAGACTGGAGGATACTTTTCCTACTGTTTCAAAACAAGCAATTTTGTTAAGAAATGAACGTAATTCACCTCAATTTATGTTGTGTTTCGCCGGAAGCAATCCCGGTAAAAAGGCTAGAAAGTTATCCTTGAATATTGCGGATTCTATATTAATTAAATTGAGAGATGAAAATGGCACTTAAATCAAAAATAGAATGGACTGATTCAACTTGGAATCCAATAACCGGTTGCACAAAAATTAGTCCTGGATGTAAGAATTGTTACGCTGAAAGAATGGCGTTGAGGCTTCAAGCTGCTCATAATCCTAGTGTAATGTACCAGTAATAACTAGACAATGGCGTATTCATTACATTATAATAAGAGCATGTGGAAAAAAGCGGATGCCTTAGTTATAACGCAAGAACAACAAATAATCATGGATGCATG